>Ga0208639_1000091_pt1 | contig 67209 bp, 54 predicted proteins | sample ETNtaG_33_FD_185772 | JGI IMG/M metagenome (GOLD analysis project Ga0208639, IMG submission 185772) | Marine microbial and viral communities from oxygen minimum zone, Eastern Pacific Ocean - ETNP201310SV76 (SPAdes) (version 2) | ecosystem: Environmental > Aquatic > Marine > Oceanic ...
GTTAGGCATATCCCTATCGGGAACAGCGAACGGGAGCGAGACACTGACAGTGAGACCTGTCGATGATAGTATCTATGATGCGGCCGGAAACGAGGCCAGTACGTCTCAGAGCAATAATACAGCAACACTCAATGGTACTAATTATGTAATCGATTTCGATGGCACGAATGATCACGCCTATGTTGCCAACAGTAGTAATTTTGAGCCAGATGACTTTACCGTTCAGGCATGGGTCAATCTAGATGCATTTGAGAATGAGGATTATCTTGTCTACAGGCACAAGACCTGGTTCATCCGTTTAAGCGATTCAGGAACAAAGATAGAGGGAGGGGTCAGAGATGATAATGGTGACTGGTTGTATCCCACATCGACCACCACTCCCACTGCAGGAGGGGGTTGGTACCATGTCGTGCTTACGTTTGATGGTACCGGCAGTTCAACGGAATATGCAAGACTGTACGTTAATGGCAGCCTCCAGGATACTGAATCCAGCTCGAATCATGATCTAAATTCTCAGAGTGTCAAAGTTTCAATTGGTGCCAAGATCAATGCCAGCAATGACGTATCAAATTATTTCAATGGTCAGATCGATGACGTTGCCTTTTGGAGTGAGGTATTGACCGACAGTGAGGTAACCGCATTATACAATTCGGGAACCCCTCTTGATGCTAGTTCAAACAGTGGGAACTACACCTCAAGCTCTGGCCTGGTTGCGTATTACAAATTTCAGCAGAACATAAACAGTGAGACAGGGAGCCACAATGGAACCAATAGCGGTTCGAGCTATTCTCAGACAAATATTCCATAGCTCCTGGTTTTATATAATTAGAAGAGACATTATCATGAAAATTTTCAATGTAAAATTTTGTTTGGTATTAGCGATCTCGCTCATTGTTTTACAATGTGAGGATATCGATAGTGAACAAAATGCGTCTAGTGATTGTGGGATCGAGACCACCTACATCAAGGACCTAGATAACATCGACAGTTTGGGAAATGCCTCATGCACTGATCTAAAGATGGTGGACGACTGTAACTATGTTGCGGTTGGTAAGAGGACCTCCGTGCCTTGGGCGACCAAATTCAATGAATTGGGTGAAGAGATCTGGAGCAGGACCTTTGATGAGATCCCCATTCCTCAAGGAAATTATGGCACAGGACAGATCTATGCCACTGCCGTAGACCAGACAAGTGATGGTGGCTATGTGATATCCTGCGCTACAACGGTCAATCACCCGAGCTACAATGCCACGGGACGCCTCATAAAGGTCGACTCTTTAGGAACAACAGAGTGGATCGTAAAATTCCCAGGCACCAGAGCTCACCACGGGAGGGATGTCATAGAGACCATGGAAGGGGATTATCTGGTGGTTGGCGGTTGGTTTACTAGGCGTGCCGTTACCAATGAGCAATCTGCGTTCATGGCCAGGTACGATGTGGACGGCAATCTCATCTGGATAGAGCGCTTTGGGGGTGAATGCGATGAGGATGAATTCTATTCTGTCATACAAAAACCAGATGGAGGGTTCATAGCGGTGGGAAGATTTGAGCATGAGAGCAAAGATTATAACTGTGACTTTTATGGGTATACAGATCTGTGGTTCGTTAGCACCGACAGCGAGGGTCAAGTGCTTGAGGAGACCAAGACCGGAGAGTCTTACTGGGAATCTGCATTTGACATCATCGACCTGGGCGATGGGACCTACGGACTGGCAGGAAGAAAAAGACACCAGCGTCAAAAGCCTGTCAACGCATGGTATCTGAGGATGGATGGTTCTGGCAATGTGATATCAGAGTGGAATGAACCCGATTATGTGAACCATTCTCTGAGAGGAGATCAACTTAATGATCTTATCCTATCAGAAGATGGTAGCACCGTCATCGCTTTGGGCTCAAGATATGACCTGCCAACTTCCAACATCAACCAATATCTATGGGCATTCAATGCGAGCACGAGTGATGAGCTATGGAGCACCAATTATGACGAAAATGGTAGAGGCTCTACCAGTGGCATATCCAATGCCCATGATGGTGGGCTCATATTCTTTGGGTACAAGGACAATGGTAGAATAAAAATTTTTAAAACGGATGAAAATGGAGTGGTCATGCTTTACTAGCATGGAATTCAGGAACCAAGAAAAACATGACCAATAACCTTTTTACAATTTGTATTTGCCTTTGGTCATAATAATTTTAATTGCGATAAAGCTGAGATACTCATGAGAATTAAATCAATATCATCTGTCATGCTATTACTTTTCTTGTCCTGTGAGGAACAAGAGGTAGAGGACTGTGCGGGTGTATTAGGTGGTGACGCGGTATGTGGTTGTACGGACAGTCAGGCAACAAACTACGATAGTACGGCCACCTTCGATGATGAGAGCTGCGAATACGATGGGACTCTGGACTGTGCGGGCATCCTCAACGGGAACAGTGTGTGTGGGTGCATGGATGATTCCGCGATCAATTATGATCCATTGGCAACCTTTGATGATGGAAGCTGTCAGTACTATACGGGTGAGTTGAACGTTGTATGGTCAAGATCTTTTACTGACATAGCCGGTGAGATGTGGTCCATCAGACCTGTATCGGATGGTGGTTTCATCATGTCACTTGGGAATGCAGGTGACTGCGTTGGTTACGCATGTGAATATTATGGTCAATTGATCAGACTGGATGCGAACGGGGAGATCATTTGGCACAACATGTACGAAGAGTCCACGGGGATATACAATGCCAGAGAGACCGCCGATGGTGGTTTCATTGCCGCAGGCTATTATGAGTGTGTCACGTCCATGGACTGTTACCCTGACATGTACATCATGAAGACAGACTCAGAGGGTAATTTAGAGTGGTCTCAATTGGTAGCATCTGGTGACAATAATAATGACTGGGCCAGGGACGCCATCCAGACCCAGGACGGGAATTATGTCGTCACCGGAACCTGGAACGATGATGGCTGGAACAGTAAGGCTGCACTGAGAAAATACGATACGAATGGCGATCTGATGTGGGCGTATAACTACAGCAGCTCCACGGCAAACGAGGCCTATGAGGTCATTGAGACGGATGAGGGAGACCTGGTGTTTGCCGGATATTCAGGGACTCAGCACGGGGCCTATAAATTCTTCATGGTGAAGACGGACGCAGACGGGAACCAGATATGGAAAAAGGCAAATAATTCCGTTGGCGATGCGACACTCTATGCTCTATGCAAGTCTCCCAACGGGGAGTATGTGGCTGCAGGGTTTTGCAATAGCTGGAGAAGCAATTTGATCGTGAAGAGAAATCCAAACAATGGTAACAATATCTGGAACGAGTGCATCATCGGTGAGGTGAGTGTCGGAGGGGTCTATGACATGACCCCGGCAGCTGGTGGGGGATACTATATCATTGATGAGCGCAGCTCTCTCACCAAACTGGATGAAGACGGTCAGGTGATATTCACGGAACAGGTCCAGGGTAACTTGTCTGTCATTGAATTGGATAACGGCGATATTGTTGTTGGAGGAGGTAATGCATTTCTAGATGGAGGCTACGGAGGGTCTGCGACCATTACCCGACTGTCCTTCTCAAATGATACTGGTCATTAAAGAAAACGATACCATGAATACAAATAAATTATTATTGATCATGCTTTTCATGTTTTTTGCTTGTACAAAGGATGAAGCATCTTCGCCTGAGCCTGAGGACTGTGTAGGAAATTCAGGCGGCAACGCAGTCTGTGGCTGCACCGATAGCACGGCATACAACTACGACAGCAATGCCACCCACGATGATGGCAGCTGCCAGACATTTTTAGATAATGGTGATTATTACCTGACCTTCAACGGCTCCAACTCCACTGTGGATCTCGGTGACATGATCGATCAGGGCCCATACACCAAAGCAGCATGGGTCAAGCGAAACTACGGCTACGGGGTCAAGAACAATATCATCAGCGGAAACAAGGGGCACGCACTCTACGCACCCTTTGGCCAGGGGGCTAGGCTGTCCTCGGGACATAATGGAAATTATCATGCTGTTCAAGACCCTGACTCACTTCCAGAGGCTGTCTGGACATTCGTCGCCGTCACCTATGACCCTGACGTCGCATCTGGGACGATGACACTCTATACTAGTGGGGTGCAGGTGGATCAGGCCACAGGAATCGAGCCCCCTGAGGATCATGGAAAAACATATATCGGAAAGTTTGCAAATGCAAATATATGGTACGGTTCCATTGACGAGGCTGCCATCTGGGACAAGGCCCTGAGTGGCGCTGAGATCAGTGAACTGTCCGGTGAGCAAACAGACATGAATGCAAATGTGGATAGAGGAAGCTATGCATCATCAGACGATCTGGCCGGTTACTGGAAACTCAATGAGGGAGAGGGTGCTCTCGTAACCGATGCCAGTGGCAATGGGAATCTTGGTACCATGAATTTTGCGCATTGGAATACGTGTGATGAGTGTGGCTGTACGGACGAGACCGCGTGTAACTATGATCCCTCTGCAACCACTGATAATCGTACCTGCGAGTATGTTGAGGATGCGTGTGCCTCCTGTGTTGATGGTGAGGTATGGGGCAACGATCATGACATGGATGGCATTTGTGATGATGAGGATGACGACGACGACAATGACAATGTCACCGATGACGAGGACTCGGACCCGTTTGACAATACGGTCTGCTCTGACAGTGACAATGATGGGTGTGACGATTGCTCCTCGGGCAGACTCAATCCCTATGATGATGGCCCAGACGATGACGGGGACGGCATATGTAACTCCTTTATCATTCCCGGGAGGAGCGTTTACATTGTCGGAGATTCATACGATGACCAGGGGAACTATACCGCCTGTTACTGGGTGGATGGCACCAGGGTGGAACTCCCAGGTGGTGCCTGGGCAACGGACATCGTTGTGGTAGATGGCACTGTATATGCCTGCGGAACAGGAGGAGCCTCTGACGCCTGTTACTGGGTAGATCAGACACGCTACGATCTTCCAGGAAGTTGGGGAGAGGCCGAGGCGATCACTGTACATGATGGTGATGTCTATGTCGCAGGCTGGTTTGACAATGGTTCCTGCTACTGGAAGAATGGTCAGAAGATCAATCTGACCACAAACAGGGACTCACAGGCCTTTGCGATCGGTGTAAAAGATAATGGTGATGTCTTCGTGGGTGGATACGCCACAAACAATCACCACGTCTATGTTCCTTGCTACTGGAAGAATGGGTCCAAGACAACTCTGAGTTCAGCTGAGGATGGAGAGGTCAATGACCTGACATTCATGGACGGGAATGTGAGATATTTTGCCGGTTATACGACCGTACTTAATAATATGACTGGCTATCCGCCAAGGGCCTGCTACTGGCGAAACTCCAGGAGGACAGACCTTCCACAACGCGGTAATTGGTCATCAACTGGTTTATATGGAACAAAAGCGTGGGGGATCACGATCGATGGGAGTGATGTTTATATCGCAGGTTCCTCAGACTATATGGAAGACATGGGTGATTCATTGAACACGGGCGGGACCTACCCTGAATATTGGAAAAATGATAGCAAAAAATATTTACCGGGTGGACCTCCCACAGATTTCGGGACAGGCGAGGCACGGGACATTCGAGTGGCAGATGGGTATGTTGTCGTTGTTGGGATTGCGACCAGAGACCCTGATTATAATGAAAGCTATACGACCGCCTGCTACTGGATCAATGGCGAGTTACACTATCTCGTGAGCCAGTATGACGTACCAGAGGAACTTGGCCTTGATGATTGGGAGCACAGTATTGCCAGAGGTGTTCACATAGAATGACCATGGTGAACAGGATATGTTTTTTTACATTCTTATCCATCACTCTTTACGTCAGTTGTAGTGACCCAGACCTTGATCCCGAGGACTGTGCTGGGATCACGAATGGATCATCGATCTGCGGCTGCACTGACAGTACCGCATTCAACTACAACAGCAACGCGACCCATGACGATGGCAGCTGCGAAGATCACCTGGACAATGGGGATTATTTTCTCTATTTCAATGGACCAGAGGCATTTGTCGACCTCGGTCATATCATGTCTCAAGGCTCCTATACAAAGGCCGCATGGGTGAGAAGGTCGATTGGCGCTGGCAGCTCAAATAACATCCTCTCTGGCAATGCAGGCCATGCCTTTTGGGCACCTGAAAACCAGGGTGCACAATTATCTGCTGGACATAATGGGAATTACAGCTCCGTACAAGACCCAGACCCACTGCAAGAGAATGTCTGGACCTTTGTGGCGGTCACTTTTGATAGTGCACTAGGAAAATTGACACTCTACACCAATGGGGCTCAGGTGGATCAGGCCACGGGCATCGAACCTCCAAGCGAGAGCAGCTCAACCTACATCTCAAGATTTGCAAGCGGATACGGCTGGAATGGTTCCATCGATGAGGTTGCCATCTGGACCAAGGCCCTAGGCACCTTTGAGATCGCTGAATTGGCGGAGGACACCAGTGACATGGATGCGATGGTGGATCGTGCGAATTACGTATCATCAGGTGATCTTACAGGTTATTGGAAGATGAATGAGGGGGAAGGAAACCTCTTGTCTGATGCCAGTGGAAATGGGAACACCGGTTCAATATACCTTGCAACCTGGAACACATGTGATGAATGTGGCTGTATGGATGAGAGTGCATGCAACTATGACCCCTCTGCCACCATTGACAATCGCAGCTGTGAATATGTAGAGGGAGCATGTGATGCCTGCGTTGATGGCCAGATCATGGTCCTTGACAATGACCTAGATGGTATGTGCGATGATGAGGATGAGGACGACGACAATGACAACGTACCGGACGAAGAAGACAGCGACCCATTTAATAACAGGATCTGCTCTGATACGGATGGTGATGGGTGTGATGATTGTTCATCTGGTGTCTTTGACACATCAAACGATGGACCTGACGATAACAATGATGGGATCTGTAATCAGTGTGGGAGTACCGACACGACCTTTTCAACTGTATTGCCGGGAACAGCCGGCTATGACATCATAAGGTCCACTGGCTGTAGCTATGTGGTCTCTGGATCCACCGGAAAGACCATCCTGATGAAGATAGATGAGTTTGGAAATGAGATCTGGAGCGGAACCTATGGAGGAATAAGTGGTAGCCACTGGGGTAATTCTGTGAACCAAACAACTGATGGGGGCTATATCATTGGAGCGGCTCAAAACACCATCATTAAAACAGATTCACTAGGTGTGGAAGAGTGGCATAAAAAGCTTTCCTATTCACAGCAACATTATGTCGAAGATGTGATACAAACTTCTGATGGTGACTACATCGTCGTTGGAGGAGTAGGGGGCGATCCACTTGGAGGACATGCTATCAAGGGAAAAGCATTCATACTACGGATGTCTGAGGGTGGAGGTGTGCAATGGATAAAACGTTATGGGATAAGTGATACACCGCAGAATAGTTTTTGGGGTGTTGTGGAGGCTGATGACGGTGGCTTTGCTCTGGCCGGAGAGAAATTACAGGATAGAAATTTTGAGTTCTATGATCATTTCTGGGTGATGAAGACAGATGCGAATGGTGATGAGGAATGGTCCATTGAATCAGGGGGGAATCTGTGGGACGAGGCTAAAGACATTGTAAAATTATCAGATGGTAGTTACATAGTGACCGGAAAAACATCTTTGTCATCTAGTAATCTGAACATGAGAGTAATGCGAGTATCTTCCAGTGGTCAAATATTGTGGCAAAACAATGATGGAGGAGGCAACTATGAGACAGGTACCTCAATTACACTATCCCAAAATGAAGAGATGGTTGCCATAGTTGGCTATACTAGAACTAGTTCTGGTAGCCCTTTTAAATACAGAATATGGGGCGTTGATGCAGCTTCTGGGCAAATAATGTGGAGTAAGATACATGGTGGTAATCAAGAGGATCAGGCCTTTGGTGTTGTCGAATCTTATGATGGCGGATTCAACGTGGTTGGTAGTTCTTATTCCCATGGAAGTGACCGTGTGAATTGGATGGTAAAGACGGACCCCTTGGGGAATGTGGACTGATCAGCGTTGTTGTCTCAATATCTGAAGAATACCACCTTTGGTCGTTGTCCCAATTGTGGAGTGGGTAAGCTCTTCCTATCTTGGTCCAAGATGAATGACAGATGTTCGGACTGTGGGATCTGGTTCATTGAGAGGCAAGGTGACCACTGGTTCTTTCTGCTTTTCATTGACAGGGGATTGTTCATCTTCCCGATCATCGTTGGCTATTATTTTGGGCTTAGACCAGAGATGCTTGTTGCCCTAGCGGTCTTTTTGTTGTTGGTCTTCATAGTCGCAACACCCTTCAGACTTGGTCTGTCCCTGGCCTTTGAGTATTTCATGAGAATAAAGATCAAAAGAGATCAATAATAAATACCTGAATTATTGTGAAACCGATATTAAAATCACGCCCTCAGATTTATAACTAATTTTATAATTAATATAACAAAAGGAGACATAATGTCTAAGACTAGTAAACTGTATGATCAACTCAAGGGTCACTTTGACACATTTGAAGCTGAGCATGAAAAGAACATGGGTGGCAACAAGGCCGCTGGTTCTCGTGCTCGTAAGTCGATCGGCGAAGTGAAGAAATTGGTCACTGATTACCGTAAGTCATCCGTCGCTGGCGAGTAATAGATCTTTCATTAAAAAGGCCCCGCTCTTGAGCGGGGTTTTTTTTTGATGAGAAAGGAAGCAATATGAGAAAGGAAGCAATAAGGAACATAGCCATCATCGCACACGTGGACCACGGGAAGACCACGCTCGTTGATGGGCTCCTCAAGCAGAGTGGTACCTTCAAGGCACACCAGGATGTTGAGGACCGGGTCATGGACTCCATGGACCTGGAGAAAGAACGCGGAATCACCATTACCGCAAAGAACACCGCAGTATTCTATGAGGGGATAAAGATCAACATCCTAGACACGCCGGGTCACGCTGATTTTGGTGGAGAGGTCGAGCGGAGCCTGAACCTTGTCGATGGCGCGCTCCTGCTTGTTGATGCGAGCGAGGGTCCTCTTCCTCAAACAAGATTTGTTCTTAAAAAGGCACTGGAGAAGGATCTCCCCATCATCCTGGTCATCAATAAGATCGACCGATCGGACGCGAGAATATCAGAGGTCGTTGATGAGGTCTATGACCTGTTCATCGATCTGGATGCCTCTGAGGGTCAGATAGAGTTTCCCATCATATATACCAACGCCAAGCTCGGTGTGGCGCACAAGGAGCTCGATAGCGGGTCAGAGGATCTCACACCCTTGTTCGATACCATACTGACCACCATGGAGGGACCTGTGGCAAGTGACGATCATGTTCCTCAATTTCTGATCACGAGCCTCGATTATGATTCCTATGTTGGTCAGATCGCTGTTGGAAGATTGAACAATGGTAGACTGACAATGAATACCTCCTACTCACTCTGCAAGAAAGATGAGACACGACCACACCAAAAATTTTCTGCTCTATATACTTTTCAAGGATTGAACAAGATACCGGTTGATGAGGTGGAGTCTGGAGACATCATCGCATTTGCGGGAGTGGATGACATATCGATCGGAGATACCATATCAGACAATGAATCCCCAGACCCCCTACCGCGCATCAAGGTCGATGAGCCAACGGTGTCCATGCTCTTTTATGTGAATGACAGCCCATTTGCAGGACAGGATGGAAAATTCCTTACCACTAGACATCTTTCAGAGAGGCTGAACAGGGAGACGCTGAGCAATGTGTCTCTGCAGGTGATGATCACAGAAAGGCCAAATGTTTTTGAGGTGCGAGGCAGAGGTGAGTTGCAGATGGCGATCCTGATCGAGACCATGAGAAGAGAGGGCTTCGAGTTCATGGTGTCTAAGCCGCAGGTCATCACAAAGATCGAGAATGACAAGACACTCGAGCCCATGGAAAAGGTCTTTCTGGACATACCCGAGGAAAAGGTCGGAATCATCACAGAGAAATTATCTGGAAGAAAGGGCAAGATGACCAATCTGCAGAATCATGGCACCGGCAGGGTAAACCTGGAGTTCTCGATCCCGTCTCGTGGTCTTATTGGATTCAGGTCGCAGTTCATGACCGATACGCAGGGCGCGGGCATCATGAATAAATTATTTGATGGTTATGCACCATGGTTTGGTCCCATCCCTCAGAGGAATTCTGGTGCACTTGTTTCAGACAGAAATGGAAAGGTGACCACCTACGCGTGCATTGGAATGGTGGACAGAGGTGAATTGTTCATCAGCGTGGGAACGGATGTATACGATGGCATGATCATTGGTGAGAGGAATAGGGATGGAGATCTGAATCTCAATATAACAAGAGAGAAGAAATTGACGAACATGAGAGCATCAGGGTCTGACAATACCGTCACCCTAAGACCGCCGAGGCAATTGTCACTGGATCAGTTCATTGAGTTCATAGCAGAGGATGAGCTGGTTGAGGTCACACCGGAAAATATTCGACTACGAAAGATGGAGCTTGATCAGAACAAGAGAGCCTCTCAGAAGAAGAAAGAGAAATATGCGAACCAATAGATCGTAAGCTATAAGATGTCAGATATCACTCAACTCGATCTACCTCTAAACAATCTCATGCGCAAGTCTGAGGAGACCACTGGCCCGGGTCCGACCATCTTCTTTTTGCATGGCTTTGGAAGTAACATGCAGGACCTATTCGGTCTGACGCAATTCTTTGGAAGAGAGTGGAACTGCATCAGCCTCCAGGCCACTATCCCAGTTCATTATGGTGGATGGGCGTGGGCAGAGCTCGATCATAAGAATATCAAAGAACTGCCAAGGCCAGAGCAAATGAGAGACCACCATGGTAAGGTCATTGAATCCATCGAAAAGTGTGTGGAGGTATTAGACCTAGATCCAACGATGATCGATCTGTTGGGGTTTAGCCAGGGAGCCACTCTGTCCATGTACTGTGGCCTAAAAGATCCAACCAGGTTCAGGTCCATTGTCGCATTGTGCGGGCTCTTACCTGTAGAAAAGATCAGGCCAGAGATCGATCTTGACGCGGAAAGGGATGTTGATATCTTCATGGGAAATGGTCTATCTGACATGGTCGTTCCCATTTCTCTCGCTCGTGAGTCTCGTGATGGACTGATGTCCATAGGTGTGAGTCCTACTTATAGAGAATATGATTCAGAGCACACGATACCAAATGATTGCCTGGGTGATGTCATCAAATGGTTAAATGATAAAAATGTTCAATAGGATATAAACAAAAAACCCTGCAAGAGGCAGGGTCTTTAATTGAGTTGGACCAAAGGCCCTACCAGTCGTCGTCACCCCAGTCATCGTCACCACCACTCTCCTCTTCTAGATACTCTGCCTGTTCATCCAGCCATGCCTGATAACCCTCGTCGTCATGGATGGTGACAAAGCCCTTCATTCTATAGTGACCAAGTCCGCACAATTGCGCACAGGCTATCTCAAGCCCCATTCCTTCCCTGGCAGTTCCTATTGTGGTCTCTAGGAACTCCTTGGATGTCTTTGTGGCCTGAAAATGGACAGGAATGCTCATCCCTGGGATGGCATCCTGTGATACTCTTAATTCAGGAAGCTTGAAGTTATGGATCACATCCTTGGATGAGAGATCGACCCTAATTCTTTTGTTCACAGGAAAATGAAACTGATTCACAGTATAGAAATCATCAGCCGCATTCTCACTTGACCGGTCCAGACCGATCGGGTTTTCTTGTTCATCAACGAGATCTACTCGTACGGAACCGAATTTTCCATCAGGACCTGGGTAGTGAATATTCCAGGCAAATTGTTGCGCCACAACTCTTACATGAACAGCCTCATCTGGGATGGGTACCTCTGTGACCCTGTGTGCCCATATGGGAAATGCAAAGCCAAACAGAATGACTATCTCCACCACAGCGACCAAGGCCTCCAAGGCTGAGGATAGATGCGATTTGACTCCTGCATAGTCTGCCTTGTCATTCTTTGATGCGCCAAATTTCACAAGACTGACAATGAAGAACGTACCCCAACCAATGAAAAGGAACAGCATGAGCCAGTGAATGATCACGTTCACATCATCGATCTTTGCTCCTTGGACAGAGAGGTTAACAGGTAAACCAAAATAGTGTAAGATATCTAACAAGGATCGTCCTTTAGTTTTTCTTTTGTTGATTAAACTTTTTTGTTCGCATGCCAATGACCACGATCGTTCTTATCACTCCGCCTAGGACACCACCCGTCACACCCAGTAGGGTGATGATCGCCCAGTTCATGCCCTCGGTCGCTGGTGCACTTGGGTCTCCAAAACAGGTCGCGCAGGCGTGTGATAGATCTGGGATCAGCAGCAGAACAGATAATATGAGAATGATCTTTGTGTTGGTTCTCATCATCGGATCTGCTTGAATTTTTTATGCACATTCATTCCGTAATAGGCAAGAGCAGCCGATACCAAGAAGGACACGCTAGCCAGTAGGTTGGAGGCAGGTCCAGGATGTGATGGACGGGTAAACTCGAACACTCCATAATAAGCCGTCAGCAAGATCGATAGTGCAATGAAGAGATAGTGAAATGTCTTTAGAGAGATCATAGTGCTGTATGGTCCGTGTGTGTGATCAGAGGCAGGAACATGCACACCAGAAAGAAAAAGAACGTCAGGCATAGGATATAGATGATGGTCTGTCTCTCAGTGATGAGGTGCATGAAATAACCTGCGACCAGACTGGCCTTGACCGTTGCAATGGCCAGGGCTAGAAAAATAGCCTCAGTTGAAGAGACATCCAAGTATGATGCCAGTACGGTCACGACTGTAAGGACCGCAAGAGCTCCAAAGACCGTTAGATATACTTTGATGTGTTCTTGAATATGTGCTTGATCGTTATCACTCATCATTAGCCTCTAAAGTAAATATAGGATCGGAAATAGGAATATCCATACCAGGTCAACAAAGTGCCAGTATAGACCCGCGATCTCAATTCGATTTGTGAAATGTTCGGGATCGGTGTGCCATAATTTATTTCCGGCAGGGAGCCAAAAATATGTCATGACGATCATTCCACCTATGATGTGCAACCCATGCAGTCCGGTCAGGGTGAAGTATATGGCCATGAAATTGCTTGATGATGGATAGTATCCATGGTGGAACTTGCTCGTGTACTCAAAATATTTGATGACAAGAAAGATGGTCGCGCATAATAGGGTCAGTCCCATATAGAGTTTGTATTTCTCAAAATCCTTTAGCTTCAGTGAAGCCCATGACATGATCACGGTCACACTGGACGAGATCAGTACCAGGGTATTCAAGGTCGCTAGTGGAACGTTGAGCTTTGAGCCCCAATATGCAAAGTCACCTTCGGGTGCTGCAAGTCTTAGAAATACATAGGCTGAGAATAGTCCCCCAAATAGCATCACCTCAGATGCGAGGAACACCCAGATACCTAGTTTTGAGTTATTTAGACCCGTCTCTGGTCGTTCTTCAATTGTATATGGGATCTGCAACTATCTATTCCTTTATTTTTCTGTTTGGGGTAAAAAATCAGTTTCTGCATCAGGGACGCTATATTCATATGGTCCACGGTAGACCTCTACATCACCCTCAAAATTTAAATGAGGCACAGGAGGAGATGGGGCAGACCATTCGATCGTTGTAGCTTGCCAGGGGTTCCTGTCAGCCTTTTCACCATTGAATATTGAAATGAGAATATTGATAATGAATGGAACCTGTGCTGCACCCAGTAAGAATGCTGATATGGACATGAACTCATTCCATTGTAAGACATCCTGAGCATGTGCGTAGATCTCTCCACCATCATACATACGTCTTGAGACACCTGCCAGACCCTGTATGAACATGGGCATGAATATGCCATTCATAAAGATCAATGAGGGCCAAAAATGTAGTTTACCAAGGGCCTCACTCATCTTTCTGCCCGTTATCTTTGGAAACCAGTAGTAGATACCTGCGAATAGTGCAAAGATCGTTCCAGGAGCGACCACATAATGGAAATGGCCTATGACATAATAGGTGTCATGAAGGTGAATGTCGGATGCACCAATGCCAAGCGGCAACCCCGTCAGTCCGCCAATGCCAAACATGGGCAAGAATGATAGTGCAAACAGCATAGGGGTGTTAAACCTTATTCGGCCACCCCACAAGGAAATGAAAAAAGAGGTCAGGATCACAACGGATGGGATCGATATGATCATGGTCGTGGTCTGAAAGAATGCGCTCATGGCCGTTCCCATTCCTGTGAGGAACATGTGATGGGCCCAGACGATGAAGGACATGAAACCTAGAAAGACAGAGGCATAGACCATTGAACTATATCCCCAGAGTGGCTTTCTGGTATTATTTGCGAGCACTTCGCCCACGATGCCCATTGCAGGAAGAATCAAAACATATACCTCTGGATGAGCGAGAAACCAGAACAGATGCTGCCATAACAAGGGGGATCCAGATCCCGCGACATCAACGGTCGCACCGGCATAGACCAGTCCGCTGGGAAGGAAAAAACTAGTGTGAGCAACTCGGTCCATCAACTGGAGTATGGCCGCTGCCTCTAGTGGTGGAAAGGCAAGTACAAGCAGAAAGGATGTGACAAATTGAGTCCAAACAAATAACGGTAGCCTCCACCATGAAAGTCCTGGTGCTCGTAACTGAACGATCGTTACAATGATGTTCATGGAACCCAGTAGGGATGACGTGATCAGAAAGACCATGCCAATGAGCCAGATGGTCTGACCTGATTCAAATATTGAAAGAGGAGGATAGGAGGTCCACCCTGAGCGAGCCGCTCCCTCTGGCATGAAAAAACTAGAGAGCATGATGACACCGCCTATGAAGTATGACCAATAACTTGCGGCATTCAGTCTTGGAAATGCCATGTCCGGTGCACCGATCTGGAGTGGTACCATATAGTTACCAAAGGCACCCACAGCTAGCGGGACAACGCCCAAGAAGATCATGATGGTGCCATGCATGGCACCAAGAGAGTTATATATCTCAGGCAATAATATACCTGTCTCACCCAATAGCCATCCAACGATAGGTACAGGTGTCTCTGGATATGCCAATTGCCATCTCATGACCATCATCAGCCCAAAGCCAAATAACAGGAACAACAGGGAGGTGATCCCATATTGAAGTCCTATGGTCTTGTGGTCGACCGAGAATATGTATTTTTGTATGAAGCTCTCTTCGTGGTGGTGTTGGTCGCTACTCAATGTGATCTCTCCAAATTCTTGTGTCTTTCATAATGGAATATCAGTCTATCTCTAGACTATAGTTCTCTTCAAATTTTTCCGTTCCTAACATTCTGATCGCGTCCCAGGTCATCTTCGTGCAAACCCTGGCACAGACCTGGCAACCCGTGCATTCATTGAAACGTACCTGCACAGGAGCAATGATGGGGAACTCATACTTATCACTGGCGACTGGTTCAATGCAGTCCACAGGGCAGAATGGTACACAGGCCTGACAGCCCGTGCAGTTATCCTCATCGACAACGGCAATCAGTTTAGGACGCTTGGTCTTTTCTCTTGCGTAATCGGGAAGTTCGGGAATCCCCTTGAAATAATTATATGCTGGTGCCATTTGTATATCGGTTTCCATGGAAATTTAATTAATTATGCTCATAATAATTAGAAAATTTATTTGAGTATGTATTTCTCTATGATCCACCCAGATCCGAAGCAGATGATGCCTGCGAGTAGGAGTCTTGGGTCCATTAATTTTGGGAATTTGACCACAAAACCAACCGCGATCATGAACATGCCCAATAGCTCCAGGGCCTTGGCCGCGTGGTACACTAGGCGGGCTCTTGCTCTGGCTCGAGTTCAGCGATGATCGATAGTTGTTCCTTGAACGAGTCGTTCTTTATCATCAAGGACCAGAAGTGGTGCATGTAGGCCAGTGCGAAGATCAGGTGATGCACCCAGACTGGAGACATCTGGTTCTCGATCGCTCCGATATGTATGAACCACCCACCTACAAGCAGGATGGTCAACATGAGCTGAGGAAAGAGCCTCATCTTCAGTTGTCTCTCTCGTGACCAGAGACCATCCTTGCCCAGGCCTGACTCAATGGCACTCTTGATGGCCTTGCCGGTAGAGATGAAAAAGTACATCACCACTGTCTCGGTTATGGTAAATATCAGGATCATGAACAGTGCAAATCGTGTGTGACTTGCGCCCAATATGTCGAAGTGCCAATAGCCACTCGCTCCTGTGAGAGTGAGATTGACCAAGTTGACCAGCATCAACACATAGCAGATCATCATAAAGATATACATGGGGTCTAGATATTATTCATGGAATGTACCAGCCCAAAAATTAAATAGGATCGTGCGATAATTCATAAAATATCAATATAATTTTTCCTTTCTAAAGGAAAGGAAAACTATGGTAAAATCAGGTGTACTCAATCAATGAATTTTAAAGGAATGCTCATGAAACATAGTAGATCACTTGTCGCACTTTTCACATTTGTCTTTGTGGTGGTATCTATCGATGCCGGTACCCTAAAGGGACATGTGAAGTATGATGGTAAGGCCCCAAAGAAAAAGAGGATGAAGATGGACGCCGACCCCGTGTGCGGGTCCTCCCATTCAGGTCCTGTATATAGCGAGAATTTTAAAATGGCCAGTGATGGGTCCATGGCAGAGGCACTGGTCTATCTAAGGAACGTCTCTTATAGTGGCGGTGTCCCATCAGAGCCGGCTGTTCTTGATCAGGTAGGCTGTATCTATGTGCCACACGTCTTTGGGATGGTGGCAGGCCAAGATCTGCTCATAAAGAACAGCGATGCGACCCTTCATAATATCCACTCCATGCCCAAGGTCAACAAGGAATTCAACTTTGCCATGCCCAAGGTGGTCAAAGAGAAGAAGTCGACCTTTGCAAAATCAGAGCCAGAGCCCTTCTATGTGAAATGCGATGTGCACCCATGGATGAAGTCCTGGGTCTTGGTCTCGGACCATCCATATTTTGCTGTCACAGATGAAAAGGGAAACTTCTCGATCGATGGCATTCCTGCGGGGACCTATGAGGTCGTCTGTTGGCAGGAAAAATTTGGAAAGAGGACCCTGACCTCTGAGGTCACCATTGGCGATGGGGATACGACAAAGGACTTTGTCTTCTCTCGTCCAAAGAAAAAATAGGCTAACCTTTCGATATGAAAAAGGCGGAGAGACTCCGCCTTTTTTATTTCTCTGAGATCCATGAGATCAGCCCTTGTCCTACTGTGTACCTTTTTTATTTGTTGCGAGAGTGATCAACAGACATATGCTGTCAGAGGGACCATCAGATCTATCACCTTGGAACAGAATAGGGTGACCATAGCCCACGACACCATTCCTGATCTCATGATGCCAATGGTGATGCCCTTCCCTGTGATTGACCAAGATGAATTGAAAGATATTGGCATAGGAGACAGTGTGCATTTTGAATTCGTGTGGACTGATCCATTGCCCTATGCAAGAGAGTTCAAGATCATTGGCCAGGGGCACGTCCCCAAAGAGGATGATTTTTTTGATGACGAGTTTAGTGAAATAGGAGTCGGGCAGATTCTTGATGATGTCACGCTATTGTCGCTCGATAGCAGTGAGGTGAATCTATCTGACAGTGACGGTCGCTATCGATTCATTTCCTATGTCTTTACGCGGTGCCCCATGCCCAATATGTGTCCCGCCGTGGTCATGAAGAACAGATACCTCGTTGACAGATTCTCTGATATGGGTTCGATAGATTTTATCCTGGTGAGTTTTGATCATAAGTATGATACCCCGTCTGTCTTGAGGCAAACCTACGGTTCATCGGCTGAGGGGCACAAGAATCTGAGAATATGGTCTAGCACGGGACATGTAGATGATGTGTACAGACTGGTGAAACAGTCTGGCGGTGACTTTTGGGGGGTAGAAGAGGAGAGGATAGGTCACACCCTTAGGTCTGTATTGATCGGTCCAGAACGTGAGCTACTGGCGTCTTGGAAAGGTGAGGATTGGAAGGTCGAGCATGTCGAACGAGCAATGGAGATGTTCATAAAATAAAAAACCCCAGCATGACCGAGGTTTTAACAATTTAGATCAGGTACCAGGTCTTACCAGTCATCGTCCTCTTCATCATCACCCCAGTCGTCATCGTCACCCCAACCATCGTCATCATCACCGTAGTCGTCATCGTCGCTATCAAGGTCATATCCATTTTCATCAAAATATGCTTTGATCAGGTCATCGATGTTTGTCTTGCCCTTTATGTTCCAAAGATAATCTCGAAGTCCATCAAGCATGGCAGTGGTGTCGCCATTTAGGGCAACCAAGGCCCTTCCCCAGTCACTCTCAGACCCCTCTATGGATAGTATCTCACTGTCTGGCACATACGGTGCTGGCATCTTTGTTCCGGGCATTGTCTCTTGCGGATCCTTCAACCACTCAGTGACCCAACCCGCATTCAAACGTTCCTTGGTCAAGGCCAGGTTAGGCGCCCAGGTCGGTGCATCTCCCGTTGGAAATTCCTCACCATAAAAGTGGCAACTGTTACACTGTCCAAATTCATGCAGTTTTGCACCTGCAGCGAACTCAGTACTCTTCGTATCAAACTCGTGGGTGCCTCTGTAGTTCACATGCTCTCCATCCGCATGTTGGAAGTAGGCAATGATCGCGTCCCAATCCTCATCGGATATTTGATGGAAACTCGGCATCTTAACCTGAAGATTTGGCCTGATGATGGATGGATCGTTAAAGAAGGATAACAACCAATCCGGGTTTGCCTTTCGGCCCTCAGAATTAAGGTTAGGTGGTCCATACTCTGGTGGGCCTATCTGTTCCACTAGTTGCCCGCCACGATCATCAATGAGATGACATCCCTGGCAGTTATATTGTTTTACCAGTCTGTGTCCCCTCTTGAATGTGTCCGGTGCCTTTTTATGTGCTTGGAGATTCACACCAACCTTATTCGAGTTGAATGAGAGTACGGCTGTGGTCACGGCCTCGATCTCTTCCTCAGAGAAATGGAAATTAGGCATTTTAAGTAGGTCTAGATGATTGCTCTCCTTTCCTCTGTCATAGATACGAGGGGTTCTCAATTTATTTTCTATCCAAGCGTGTACGCTGTGTTCTATGTCATGGAACAGGCCAAAGTCAAACTTCCCGACCGGCTTTGAACCCTCTTCAGTTATCTCTACACCTATGGGCTTTGCATCATCAAATCCATCTATGTGGTGGCAACCAAAACATCCATAGTGCCTTATACTCTTCTCACCAATGAAATTAAGTTTTTGATCTTCGTCCATCTTTGCCGTTTTGGACTTTGCAAGTTCCTCAGGGTTTGATTTTTTCAGCCAGTTGACCGTTAACTCATCTAGCACAGACCTATCAAATTGATGAGAGGGAGTATTGTCAAAGGACTCATTCTTATCTTGGATGAGGTAGGCCGCTATGTCCTTTGCCTGTTGCGGTTCAAGCCTGAGGTCAGGCATCTTTGTATCGGGCATGTATGCCTGTGGGTCCATGAGCCATTCGTAGAGCCATTGGGAAGACACCTTTGATCCTAGACCAATAAGATTTGGACCCTGTACTTTTGTCAATATTTTGTAGTTGTTGATCTGTGGAGTGTTCTCGGGGTCCTTTTCAGATATGTGGCAACCCATACAACCGACGGCATTGAATAACTTTTCACCATTCACGGGGTCTCCTAGGAAGCGATCGCTATTGCTTCCCCTGGTCTTTCCGTTCTTATCAGAAAAAAGATATTCGGTCATTCCAGCGATCTCCACGTGATTGTATGCTGTCACCTTGGGGCTCTGTTGATTGGCCTGTTCAAAGATGGCGGGCATTCTGGTATTGTGTCTGAAATTCTTGGGGTCCTTTATCCACTTCGCAACCCAATCCTTGGATAATTTCTCCTTGGCCTTTCTCAGGCTTGGACCGGACTTGGACTGGCTGGGCCAGTCAGCATTATGGTGACAACCATTACACCCTGCTCTTTCGACCAGAGACAGTCCTAGGTTAAGTTTATCAGCACCTGCAAGGTCACTCGTGTTGGAGTGGCACTTGAAGCAACTTGCCTCTGTATATCGTTTTGGGACCATTGGGGTCAGCCAGTGGTGGTTCACTTTCCAGTCATGATCCTCTTCCCAACGTTCCCTGTCCTCTGGTGTATTGGGAGTGTGGGATGAGGAGACAAAGGATGTACCTCGACTTCGACCACCGTGGCAGCTTGTACAACCAAAATTATTCATTGGATGTGGAGAATTTGACGTTATGTAAAGATCTAGATCAGGGTGGGTGGTGTATGGCTGGGGCGCCTCTGAAAAATCAGGGTCGCTTATTCCCAGGTGACAACTCGTGCACCGATCAACTACGGGTACGGATGCAAAATTAACGTCATATTTCACATCGGCGACAACGATCTGGTTGACCTTGTAATATGGATCCAGAAAGTCAATGATGGGGAGATCTCTCACTATGTCACCCAGCTTGTTTGCTATTGTCATCTTCCCACGGTCCAGCTTATCAAGTTTGTTACTGGTCAGAGTGTACTGCTTGGTATACTTATCAAGCGCATCTTGCTTTTCTTTTACAATTGACCTGATCGATTTTATCTTTGCCTCTATGTCCGAGATCTTCATCTCTGTTGATTCCCGTTCAAGCCTGAGGATGTCAAGCTTGTCCAAGGCTGCGGAATATTCATCTCTGTGAGAGGGACCATGACCACTATGTGCGTTATCTGCCTCAACAAGATATTTAAGAGCATCAACATTTGCCTTTTGGCTCTGATACTTCATGTTCTGATTGTAGTGCCTGTCCTTTAGGGAACCAAGTTCTATCTCTAGCTCACTCAGTTCATTATTTTTTCTGTCGTGATCCTTCTGTGCCTCTGCGAGGGCATTTTCGTAGATGGACCTTTCTTTCTCCATCTCTGTCGCTTGTTGGGCTAGATTCTCTTGGGACACCTCGATCTGCATTTTGCGAAATTCACGCTGGTAGTCCTTGAACTCATCATCATTGTCATCCACGAAGATCCAAACTGTCGTAGCGAGGAAGACGATAGATGATATGGCAAACCATTTATTTAATAGGTTTATGTCCCAATATCTTTCGTCGTTCTTAAACATCTATGCACATAGGTTATATATTGAAAAAATATTCTGGAATGGCTATGAAGTATTTCAAGTTGACCACCCACCTGAAATACATCTTCAGAGGTAGGGAGAGCATCACAAGGCCAAAGGTCATTAGCGCAACAAATCTTATTGGGCCATATGCCTCGAACATCTCTTTGAGCCAGGTCTTTGCAAGTATGAATGGTAGTATGAACAAATATGCTCCAACCACAAGAAAACCTACAAATTCTCTCAATAGGATATTTTCAGGGAGTCCCTTTCCAAGGAGTTTCACCCAGAAATATTCTGAAAGATTCACATTGTTCAGTGCCACGACCTTGTGGGTGTCCCAATATTCAAAAGGTCCATAAAAGTTCCAATTAGGTCCTCTGAAGAATGTTCCAAGTACAATGAGAAAGAGCCACAGAACGATCCAGCCATACATGAAAATAAAGATCCCGACCCTTCTCTCCTTGAATGAGTAGTACCCGTCTCCTTTTTTGTTTATGTCCATATAGGGTATTGCCATCAGACCTAATATGCAGAACATAGGAAGCAGGATCCCAGCGATCCATGGGTCATAATAGACCAGCATCTCCTGGAGACCTAGAAAATACCAAGGTGCCTTGGATGGGTTTGGTGTGGAAGCAGGGTTCGCTGGCTCTTCCAGTGGTGCAGCAACGAGAATGGACCAGACCACTAGGAACACAGTAAAGAGAATAAGAGCAATGAATTCAATATATACGAGATCTGGCCAGACCAGCACCTTGTCATCAGGGTCATTGTATTCCATTGGCTTCAGGCCCTTCTCCAGCCTATCATCATTGATATAGGCCTTGTGCATCGATAGCCAGATGAAGAAGAAGATGGAATAGACCATCAATACGATCGGGAAATTATCTGGCTTGGTAAGGATCACATTGAAATTCTCATCCAGGTATCCAACCACAAAGAAGAAGCTGATGACTGACAGAGCAGCAACAAGGCCCGTCTTGGTCCAGAGCAAGTAAAAGCCCAATTTTCTGTTTATGTTATCAAACCAGTCTGTTGGAGGAAAGAGAATGGGGGTCACGATCGTCAGTAATGAAAAACTGATCGTGGGCGTTGACAGATAGTCTACCGTATGTTTAAATGCCTCTAACATCATAGTGGTCCTGAAATTCCGCCATCTTTTCTAATACGCCAAAAATGTACCGCCATGAATATCATCATTATGAAAGGAACTGCGATACAGTGGATCACGTAGAACCTCAATAGGGTCGCCTCACCAACAAATCTTCCACCTATAAGAGCAAACCTGACATCGGAGCCAATATGAACTAGATTGATGTCTCCTATTGCCAGGAGACTCGCCCCTGGACCCTCGTGCCCTATGAATGGGTGTGCCCTGGCCATGTTCGATCCCACAGTAACAGCCCATATGGCCAACTGATCCCAGGGTAATAGATAACCTGTAAAGGATAGGAACATGGTCATGGTCATGAGCAGTACACCAACGCCCCAGTTGAATTCACGTGGAGGTTTATATGAACCGGTCATGAAGACCCTCAACATATGAAGCCAAACGACAAGTACCATTGCATGAGCCGCCCAACGATGGAGTTCTCTCATGATCCCCAGTGGCACTTGCTCTGTCAGATCAATAATGTCCGTGTAAGCATATTCAACCGTGGGCCTGTAGTAGAACATGAGCAAGATACCCGTAATGGTCAGATTGACGAACAGGAAGAAGGACAGACCACCCATGCACCACGTATAGCCCAATTTCACTGCATGTTTGGGAAGTCTGGCGGGGTGGAGGTGCAGAAATACACTGCCCAGGACCGCATGCATCCTTTGTCTTCGTGTATGAGGTACACCGGACCTGATGATGGATTTCCAAACCTGTGACTCTCCCAAGGTCTGTAAGATTGATTTTTTATTTTTGTTATCAGTCATTTCTAATGAATATTCTATTGATTAAAGTTCTATACCTTCAAGTATGATTCTGGGTTTTCCCATTCACCCTTTTCCCATTTGAAACTCTTGGTCTTGTCAACAAGGATCTGTCCGTCATTTGCTAGGCCTATCTTGAATCTTTCCAGTGGTCTGGGAGCGGGTCCCTCAAAATGGATCCCCGTCATTCTGAAGCCACTTCCATGACAGGGGCATTTGAACTTTGTCTCGACCGGCAGCCAGTTTGGCGTGCACCCAAGGTGCGTACACACTGTTGATAGGGCAAAGATGGATTCCTCATCCCTGACGATCCATGCATTGAATTCTTTTTTAAATTTGATGTCCACAGTGTTCTTTGAAAAGTCATCAGGGAATCCGATCTTGAACGTTTGTGGTGGCTCAAAAAGGACATTTGGGAATAAAAAACGAACGATCATCGTAAAGAAACCACCCGTGACACCGATATATGCAAGCCACCCAAGGGACAACCAACTCAGGAAACCTCTTCTATCTGTCTCTGGTCCCTTGTAGGCATTTTCAGCTGAGGAGCCTACAGATGCGTTTGGAGTTATCTTCTCTTCTGACATATTACTCAAATGATCCTATCGTATGATCTCTTTAGTGTTTTTATTGCTGCATCCCTAATAGTAAGGTTCTCATCCGCTGTCGCAAGTTCAGCAAGTCTTGGTTCAAAGCGATCGTCACGAATGACCGATGAGGTCTCAATGGCGGTCAGTAGGACCTTGTTTATCTCTTTGTTGTCCAGCTCAGGAAATGTCATCAAATAATCACGATCCATTAGAGTCTCAATAACTGGGACAGATGAGTCTTCACCCATTTTGGCAAGTGCGATCGCAGCATCCCACCTTATGTTAGGCTCATCATCTTCCAATAGCTCATTTAATTTTGGGATCGAGCGATCATCGCCTATGAATCCCAGGGACATGGTCGCTGCCAGCCTCTCGTCCTGGTGGTCTGAATTATTAATGATGTCGATAAGTTTCATCACTGCATTTTCTGACCCTACCATTCCAACTGCCTGGATTGCAGCGAGGCGAGACTCACGTGCCTCATCCTCTAATCCCTCCACCAATTCATTTCCATAGAATTGATCACCTGTCGCACCCATCGCGATCGCGAGGTAGGCGCGAACCAGAGGATCGTCATTGATCGCGTGATCATAGGCCGATATCATTTGATTTTTGAAGGTGATGTCATGGGGGATCGTCTCGGGGTCATTCAGAACCTTTGAAAGTTCAAAGGCCGATTGCCATCTCTTTGTTGCAGATCCCAGTTTGACCTGGTTCAGAAGTTCCGACGCATCATTTGTCTCATAGGTGATGAATCTGAACAATAGAAAGAATACCGCACCGAAGATCGCTATCATGAATGGCACCAAGAAGAATGAATAGAACAGCGTATAGATGCGGCTTGATTCACTTGCTTGGTCTTCTATGATTGTAGTGTTATTCATTAGAGGCAAAATAAGACCGCGAAATTTATTCCATAACCATCTGTCCTACCAAAGAGAAAAGTAGAATTATTTTTCATTGGAGCCTGCCTTTAGTTTTTCAATGTCCTGCTGCATATGGCGTGTCAATTTTGTTAGTTTTCTCAATTCTTTTCTTAGCCTGATGATCTCACTTATGAGCATAAATGCAAATACAAAAAGGAGAATGGATATGAGAGGCAATGCGTCCATGGATCATTTTATTCTTCTTTTTTTGCATCTTGTCTCAATTGCCATCCTAGAAGGATTGGAAAAAAGAATAGTATGATACAACCTATCGCCAATAGGGCCACTGCCCATTCCAAATTTTTCATAAGCCATTCTAGTGTCAACCATTCCATGACATTTATACTAGAGGAACCAGGTGACCAACGTGATGTAGATGACCAGTAGGATAGTGCATGCGATCATTGAGATCACTTGGGTCTTGGTCAGTATTGTCTTTGAGGTCTCTGACATTATTTCGAGGCACGTTTTGCCTTGACTATTGCAGATTTTATCTTTCCACGAAGAATCTTGTTGTCGAGTGCATTTATCTCATCCATGTCGCCTTCGATACCCTTGGCGATCAAGCGTTCCATCTTTTGTTCATCTGTCTCAACCTGATCAGAGTCCTCGTCCGTAGATTTGGCACCCGTACTAATGTCAGGCATCGTGGGTCGTTCGATGGACCCTCGCTCGATCTTGACGATCATGGCCTTGGTCTTCCCGCGTATGATCTTATCTGAATGCGCATTTACAGTATCCATGTCACCATCAAGACCCTTGTTGACCAAATAGGCGATCAGGTCATCCTTTGATAGAGAATCGACTCCTCCGCCACTTGATTCGGCAATGGGAGTGCCTCCTTCTACCTTCTCCGGGCAGGGTGGTAACTCGCCCGTTCTCTTTGCCTTGACAATGCCTGCCTTGGCCATTCCTCTTATAGGTTTTTCAGGTATGGCATTTACATAATCCATGTTTCCCTGCATGCCCATGTTGATGGCATAGTCAATGTGATCTTGCTTAGATGCAAAGCCACCAAATTGTAGATCAGCGGAATCACCAGTGGATTCTTGATCACCCGATGTCTGGAGATTTGTCTTTGGTACGATCTGATCCAAGCGTTGTAGACTTTTTGATTTCTCTTGCCAATTAAACTGATCGAGGATCGAGAATAATCCTTCAGAGGTTCGTCTGCATTTGACCCAAACTCCGAAGTCTGTCTCACGTATCGAGAATTGAACATACTCAGTTGATAGAGGTGTGGTCTTGAATGTGAAACCGAATTCTTTTTCTTTCTCCATGGTCATGACCCTACAAGTGAACCACGGGGCAATCGTCATTGGTCTTATCTTAAAATAGGCACCGGGCTCTAGATCTAGTTTGGTGAAGGAGTATTTATGGACATATCGGTCTGTGTCCAATACGGGTAACGCCCTTTGTATTCCATGGAACCAGACATTATACATTTCCAAAGATGTCAGCATCTCCCACATGATCTCCTTTGAGGTCGAAAAATGATGCTCCATAAAACTTTCACTCTTAAATGGAGACCAGTCAGACCATGAGTCTCCTATCCCATTTTTTGGAACCTCTGGAAGTCTTAATGTTACCTTGGCCTGTTCAATACCCTCAAAATCAATGTCCTTGGATGAGTGATGTTCAACATGGCCATCTGGAAACTCGATCTCAAATTTTGTTGGGTAGAAAAATATTTTATTTACTTTTCCAGTCTCACCACTCTTCCGGATGGTGCAGGATGTTCCTATCTCTATTCTATTAAGGATCATTCTAGATATAATGTATTTTATTAGGTCTCTATTTTTGAAATATGATAATATCCAAGATGTAAAACTTAATCAATTGTCATAGAATTTGAAGTGTAAAAGTTTACTAAAAACAGGTGTTTAATATTTCTAATTTAACGAGTTGTCTATGCAATTATTTCGAACGTTTGCCATCTTATCAACAGCACTCACCTATCTACTGATCTTCATCGGTGGCATGGTCAGAGTAGCTGGCGCTGGAATGGGATGCCCAGATTGGCCAAAATGTTTTGGTCGATGGATTCCTCCAACCAGTCTTGATCAATTACCTGAGCACATAGACCCGGCAAAGTTCAATATGGTATTGGCCTGGATAGAATACTGTAATCGATTGTTTGGAGCGCTTGTGGGTCTTACAATAGCAATAACCCTATACCTGGGGCTCAAGCACTACTCACATCTGCCGCGTATAAAATGGCCGCTTATTTCAGCATTCTCTCTAACCTTGTTTGAGGGCTGGTTGGGATCGGTCCTTGTGGATACTGTCCTTAATCCCTTGACCATTACCCTGCATCTTTTCTTTGCTCTTATCATAGTCATGTTATTACTATATGCATCTCAAGAGGTCTATTATTTAGAGAACCCGGATGCTGAGAAGAATAGCGATTATCCATCTAATATGCAGTTGCTATTTGGTCTTATGGCAGTTGCATTGCTCGCAGAGGTTGTTCTGGGCACTGAGATACGTGGGGGGCTTGAGATGATACGTAAAGAGAATCCGATGGTAGAATCACAATTTCTTTTGGATATGTTAGGTCCATTTAAATATGCTCATAGCATACTGGGTCTTCTCATTACCATTCTATCCATCTTTATATGGCATGGATCGGTGAAGAGATCTTTGAACCCATCGTCATTGATGGTCCAAACATCAACGACCATTGTATTGTTGATCTTGCTACAGATCGTGCTTGGTGAGATACTTGTTTTCTTAAAGGTGATTCCCCTTATCCAACTTTTTCACCTTTGGATCGCATCTTGGATATTGGGTTTGGTCAGTATCCAATATGTTGCATGGCAAAGGTCGAGAGTTACTTATGAGTAGAGTGACCTATTACATTTTAATAATGATCATTATCCTTGGTCTAGGTGCAAACTGGGTGATAGAGAAGGCGAACAGATCATATGATATTCCGTTATTGAGACCAGTGCCTGAGTTCTCCTTTTTGAATCAAAGGGGAGAATCATTCTCAAATGAGAATTTGCAGAAAAAGATAACAATATTGGATTTTATGTTCACCAGTTGTACAGGACCCTGCCCGCTGATGACCCTCAATATGTCTAGCTTGTATAAAGACTTTGATGATGTGCAAGAGGTACAATTTGTTTCGATAACGGTTGACCCCTCCATTGACACCAAAGATAAGCTCAGGGAATACGCTGAACTTATTGGGGTTGATGATGGTCGCTGGCAATTTCTTTGGTCGGACATGAGTGCGATCAAAGATCTAAAAAAGAATGGTTTCATGCTCTATGCAGACGACCTTCCCCAAGGGCATGCCATCAAATTTGTACTGATAGACCACAAGGGAAACATCAGAAAATATTTTGATGGTACTGATGAGGCCAGTCAAAAGGTACTTAGAAAGGATATTTCAAAATTGGTCAGGGAGTTAAGGTCGTAGATGAAGCGCATTCCAATAAAAGCATCATCGATCCAAGAGGCCTATTTTGAGTTGACAAAGCCAAGCATTACCTTTCTCATCCTTATATCGACGGCACTCGGTTATTATCTCGGAGGTGATGGAATTTCAGATCATGTTAGGTTCTTGATCACTCTTGTTGGTTCCTGTCTAGTATCTTCAGGTGCTGGTGCACTTAACCATTTTGCTGAAATGGAATCAGATCTACTAATGGAACGTACAAAAAAAAGGCCATTACCATCGGGGATCATTGACCCTCACCACGCGAGATCATTTGGACTTTTCCTCACATTTTTTGGAACTGGGTTACTGTATTTTTTTATTAATCCTCTCACATCTGTCCTAGCATTGATCACAACATTATTATATCTTTTTGTCTATACACCATTGAAGAAAGTGACCTGGCTCAATACGTCCATTGGTGCAATCCCCGGTTCAATACCACCTCTGGGAGGCTGGGTTGCTGCTACTGGGTCATTGGATCCTGAGGCATGGATCTTATTTGCAATACTATTTTTATGGCAACACCCTCATTTTTATGCCATAGCACTAATGTATAGAGAGGACTATGAAAAAGCGCATCTAAAGATGCTTCCAGTGGTAGAGCCAGATGGAAAAAGGACAAACAGGCAGATCATATGGCACTCCATACTGCTGATACCTGTTTCTCTGGTCCCAGTCTATATGAACACATTGGGTATGATATATTTCTATGGTGCCTTGCTACTTGGTATAGGATATCTGTTTTCAGGTTTTTTATTGACCAAAAACTCTAGCATGGATAATGCACGGTCCCTATTACGGATGTCAGTGATCTATCTTCCAGCGCTCTTTATAACAATATTAATGGATAAGATCTTATGAATAATGATACTTTTTGGACTCGAATAATTTATGTGGTGTCTGCAGTGATCAGCCTCGCAGTTGCATTTTTGATTCTCGGCCCAAGACCTGATGGAATGGAGGGGAGTATGGATGTGTCCATGCTTCCTTTTGTAAATGCCTTTCTCAATGGTATGACGACGCTGTTATTGGTCGCAGGCTATATATTGATAAGGATGCAAAAGAGAGATGCACATAGATCAGTGATGCTGACATCCTTTGGGACATCATCACTCTTTCTTGTCAGTTATGTCATGTACCATTGGTTCAAGAGTGGTCCAAAGACATACGTTGGTGACCACCAGACTATATATTATATCATCTTGGTCACGCATATAATTCTTGCTGCCATTATCATACCTCTTGCATTGTTCACTCTATATAGAGGATGGAAATCACAAATAGGTCAGCATAGAAAGATTGCCAAGATCACACTTCCAATATGGTTATATGTCTCTGTTACGGGGGTCATTATTTATTTAATGCTTTACTAGAGAAGTAAAGGGTTGAGCGTTCATAATCGTTTTACCATTCCGCCATATTGTTTTTCAATTTTGAATCCGTGCTTGGAAAAGAATTCTTGAGCATAGAAGCCTACGGTTATGACATCTTTTTTCTCATGCTTCATACGTTTGAAAAAATCAGCCATTATTCGCTTGCTGAGTTCTATCTTTCGATACTTTTTTCTAATGACCACCCATTCTAGATGAATTCTATCTTTTTCTATGCTCTTCCAATACAGACCACCTGTAAGTCTATTACGGCTATTAAATGCAAGCAGGAACTCATGGGTCGATGTAAATGTTACAGATAATGCAGATTCTGTCAGGAGATTATGAAATCGAGCGATCTCCTTGGGCACAAAGGGGGGACGTATTCTGTATATCTCTCCATCTTTGCATTCCGTTTGTGATACCAGATTGATGCGTGCCTCTTTTCCATGAGCTGTGGTTACAAGTTCAATATACTCTGCGGCATCAACGTGCGGAAATAACATTCTTGCCAAAAAGAACTTTTCCTCTTCATCCAAAGTTATTTCCAATTGAATTTTCGTTATCCTATCCTGCAGGTTCCAGGGGCTAATTAAATTATTTCTCATGTCCTTGATCATGGATTTGAATTCATCAAATAGATACTCACCGCTTTCCTTGAAGCAGGTCATCATAAAAAATCTTACCCGTGTCTCTGGGTATTCATCCAATAATCCATCTAGTTCATAATCCTTATAGAGTTCTTGTAGGATCGATGCTTTTGCCATAACGGTAGCCTCTGGATTAAGGTCCAGCCACCGTTCATATCTCAAAGCAGCGAAAACCACAGGCTTGGTCAAAACTCCAAGACTATTGATCTCCTCTAAAAATTGATTGATGCGTTCAGTGGTCAATCCAGTAAGCTCACATTTCTTTTTTATAGGTCTGGAATTCAGCTCTGACCTTAGGTCCTCTAAGACCTTCTTTCCGTTCTCTACTTTTAATGCCTGGATCGTGGCCGTGAAAATGACCTCCCAGTCCGACATATGACTAAGTCCAGGATATTTTTTTTCGGTCTTTACAATATAATCAGTATACAATGATAGGAAGTGTTCAGCGGAAGATACGATCGGTCTTCTTCTAGAGATCGAGATGATTCGGGTTCCGGTCTTATAGTCATGTTGAGGGATTATAAGATTATCTGGAGTAGGTGGTTGTATGGATAGTTCAAGGTTTGTTCTATTCCAAAATTCTTGATAGGCTTGAATGCCGCTCCATATGAAATGAAGCCACCTCATTTGCCATCTATCGATCTTTATTCGGTCATTGATATCTGTCTCATTTCGTTTGAGATAGTCCTCAAGTGAATCACCTTGGATATATTCCTCAGTGAATAACTCATGCTCAGGCCAATAGCCTCCAAAGTTCTCAACTAGGGGTTTTTTCTTAAAGCCTGAACCCATTTTGATCAACCATCTTGTTTCATCATCGATAAAATCTCGTTCTAATCCTTCATTTAGGTTGATCACTAGATTATGGTTTCCAAAGTTTCTGGTTCTCACTAATAGCCTGAATACACTCTTGTTATCCCGACTTCCCAACTGAGTGATCCACACGCCACCCCTTGGAATATCATTGAGGTCTATTAGGTAGTTTTTTGAAAAAAGGAATAGAGCCTCTCTTAGCAAAGATGTTTCACTGATCGCTTTAAGAAGACGTTCTCTATGCCCCAGGCGCATGTTATCATCAAATGTTATCACATCCTTCCAGTGGTATTCTTCACCAGTCTCATGATCTACAGTGATGCTTGGTGAATGCCCTATCCATGAGCGAAATCCTTTAACAAGACCATAGTATGCCTTTTGTGCAGTGGAGTGAAGAGGCTTTGGTACTTTGGTCAATTGCCAACTTATTAACTCCGATCTTGCCCAAACAAAACGTGTGGGATGCAATGTTCCAAAGTCCGCTACTAGCAGCAATAGTGTCTTAATAAATTCTTGCTCAATGACGTCTAATTTTTCTACATCATTTTTTGATCGTTTTAAATATTCAATTAATGAATGATAGTGATCATCATTTGTTCTTTCAATTGCAAAAGTAAAACCTTTTGTTGGATCCTTTTTCCTATGAAAGGTATACGCACTTTGTAGCAGATCCATAAAAAGATCCCCAGACAATAAAGGAGCAATGACCTCAATCAATTTTATTCTGAACATCGAATTAGGATGTTCTCGAAGGTTCATTAAAGTATCAATTATCACGGTAGACCAATTACCTAGCCTTTCATCAATGACTTCCTTAAGATCACTTAGGGATGATAGATCACCCTTTATAAAAGACCTTACCGCCATATGGAGATCGAATAAGGCAGTATCCACATCATAATGGTTAGTTTTTTCATTGCCTATCGCATTCACTATCACATCAACCATCTTTATCTCGTCAAATATCTTAGGCTCTTTCAATCGAAAAACTGTTGGACCAGTAAAGTCTGTAAAACCAAAATTGCCAAGCCAAAGATTTGGCGATTGTATAAAGAAATCGAGATCAAGCATGTTTACTTCGCATAAGTAAGAGAAGTCTCCTATGCGTATAGTGTCCCTTTCCCAGTTCAAGAACAATGATCTAGAACTATCACTTATCGATAGAGTTTGACCATCCCAATTGATATTACTATTTACAGTGCCAATTTCTCTTATGATCCAGTTTGGGATCCTTATTTCCTTATTCCCATGATGAAGAGATGAATAATTTTTTTCATATAGAGGAACAATAATATCTTTAAAGTTCTCCAATATCTTTTTCCTAATGAAAGTTCCCTTTGGCGTTAGTTCACCTCGTTCCTCTGAAAAATCCCTATTTATGACCACATAATTAACTATCCTCTCAAAAGGTGATAGAAAGCTATTGACAGATAGGATCATAGAGCTGAAAAGATCTCTTACCTCGTTTATTTTTTCTTGATCTAGATCTATATTTGAATTCTCGTGGTCAGGGTATATTAGAACGGTATTGAACTCCCTGCCATCACCAACAAGGAAGACAGATTTGATCGATTCGAAATCTTGAAAGAGATTCTCTATCTTTTGCGGTGCAATGGTCTGACCTCGACTGTTCTTGTAAATATCTTTTTTTCTATCCACAATAAAATAGTGTCCATTGTGCTCCTCAAAAATATCTTCAGTATGAAACCATCCTTCTGCAAACACTTTGGAATCTTCATCCTTGAAGTAACCTTTTGAAACATATGGACCTTTTAAGCAAAGTTCGCCATCTTCAGCCAGTCTAAGTTTGATTCCTGGTAGTGCCTTGCCAACTGATTCACGTTGATATTCATCAGAGGGTGTCATAGTTATGCCACCTGTTGCCTCGGTCATACCATATCCGCTCAGGAGATTTATGTCATGATCGTGGAAAAAGGAAAAAATATCAGGATCAAGGTAACCCGCTGCTGATAGACCCCATTTAAGGGAGCCACCTGTAATATCATTTAATTGTTCCTTGATAATGGATCTTGCATCTGAGTCAAGATCAAGTTTGCTATCTAACATCTCATACAGTTGGACCCATCTTTTTGGAATGCTAATGAATACCGTGGGTTTTACAATTTTAAAGTCATTCAATAGAGAATTGAATGCAGGTGATTCAGCAAATGAATAGGTAGATCCCCAAAAGACACTTCCCATCAGCTCAAAATATCTTCCGAAGGTGTGAAATAATGGGAGATAACATAAGAAAATATCGCAAGATCCTATGGAGGGCAATGCCAGTGCTCGACCAAATCTTTTGCTTATCATATTGATCTGGTTAAAAATGATGCCTTTTGGATCATCAGTGGTACCAGAGGTATACATTATAGTCTGAGTATTTTTTATATTTACAGTAGACATTTGATCAACAATGTTGAAATCCATTGATCTATCACCTTGCTCAAGAAATTGTTCCCATTGAATACAATCAATTGTTTTTTCCTCATCATCCAATGAGATAGTAGTGATCGAATCTTTATCATCGACCTCGCTCCAAAGTTTAGTACCTGATTTTCCTCCTATGAAAAGATGCGTTATCTCGCTATGCCTAACTATATAGGATATATGCTCTGGTGTTGCATTGAGAGGGAGCGGTATGACGCGATAACCAAAAGAGAGACATGCGAGGTCAACTAGAACACCATTTAATTGATTATGGGTCAAAATACCTACAACCGGTTTTTTCATTTCAATCTCAAATGCAGATAATGAACGACCAACCTCAATGACCAAAGACCAAAGCGTGGAGTAGGTCAAGGTCTTAAGTGTGCCCTTCTTTATGATATTGAAAGCAATGTCATCAGAATAACGATTGGATCTTTGTCTCAACATATAGCCTACATGGAAATTTGATTTTTTTATCATTTGAACCAAAAGGTCAAACCATTGGTCGATAAACTTTTCATCAGACATATGACAAGAGACAATTTTTAGATGACCTAGTTCTAAAATATCATGGAATATTTGTTGACTTGCGCCAATAGCAAGACAATCCTTGGACAGGTTAATGAGGTCGGCCTTGTCAACCTTGTTTTCCTCAATGGAATTTTGGGCCAGTTTAACTCGTCTTTCAATATCTGAGTGCATGCCGGAAATTAATCCCATGAAACAAATCAATACCTATTCTAATTGTTACAGAACCTTTCAAAGATGTACATTTCAATCTGACATTAACTAATTTGTAATTAATCATCACTATGGATGCACTAAATAGAATAAAATTCCTAGAAGATCGCCTTCATCGTCTCAGTGAGATAGGCATGGCATTATCTACAGAAAAAGATACAGACCGACTCTTTGAAATGATACTTGAGGAAGCAAGGATCATAACAAAGGCAGATGGTCGGACCCTATACTCTATGAATGAGAATGGTGATCTTGCATTTGAAATTCTCCGAAACGATTCTATGGATACAATTATGGGAGGAACGTCCGGTGTTGAGATACCCTTTTATCCCGTACACCTATGGTTAGACGAGAGTACTCCTAATCAAAAGAATGTATCTGCCTATGTCGCCCTTACAGGTAAGACAGTGAATATCGAGGATGCATATGAGGAAGAGGGCTATGATTTTGAAGGTACGATCAACTTTGATAAAAAAAATGGTTACCGATCGAAATCATTTTTAACAGTTCCTTTGAAAAACCATGAAAATGAGATCATCGGCGTGATGCAACTTATCAATGCACAAAATGAGAATGGCGAGGTCATCAGTTTCAATGAAGAAATGGCGGAACAGATAGAGTCTCTTGCATCTCAAGGTGCGGTCGCATTGACAAACAAGAGGCTGGTCGAAGAATTAAAAACATTATTTGAAGCATTTATCAAGTTAATTGCTACTGCCATTGATAAGAAATCAGAGTATACGGGTGGTCATTGTGAGCGAGTGCCTGTCATTACAATGATGCTGGCGGAGGCTGTTGAAAAAATGGAGGAAGGTAAATACAAGGATTTTTCCATGAATGAAGAAGAGAGGTATGAACTATACCTCGCTGCGTGGCTTCATGATTGTGGTAAGGTCGCCACACCTCCTCATGTCGTGGACAAAGGAACAAAGCTTGAGACAATATTTGACCGTATTGAACTGATCAGAACGAGAATGGAACTGTTAAAAAAAGATCAAGAGATCGCCTTTCTAAAGCGCCAACTAAATGGTCAATCCAATATTTCATTTGATGATCAATATAATGAGGCTATCAAACAGATTGAGGCAAATATGAAATTCCTTGAAGAATGTAATGTTGGGGGTGAGTTCATGAATCTCGAATTGCAGGAACGTGTTAAGTCCATAGGAGAGCAGAAGGTCACTCTATCTAATTGTGAACAGTCATTTCTATCCGAAGAAGAGATTCAAAACCTAAGCATCCCAAAAGGAACATTGTTGCCTGAAGAGCGCGAGATCATAAATGACCATATCGTCATCACAATTGAAATGCTTGAGCAGTTGCCCTATCCTAAGAATCTAAGGAATGTGCCTGAGTTTGCGGGTGGGCACCATGAGAAGATGGACGGCACCGGTTATCCCAAAGGTTTGAACGAATCCCAGATGTCTACACAGGCAAAGATCATGGCGATAGCAGATATTTATGAGGCACTGACAGCAGCCGACCGTCCCTATAAAGATGGAAAAAAATTATCACAGGCAATGCGTATCATGGGTTTTATGAAGAATGATTATCATATTGATGAGGACCTGTTTGAGATATTCGTGACATCTGGTGTATATAAAAATTATGCGAAGGAACATATAGCAGAAATACAGATCGATGAGGTCGATGAGCTATCTGTCTTAGGAAAAGAATGAATCTTTCAAAACAAAATAAGAGCGAATTGAAGACCAAGCTTATAACTTTGATGGATGAAGTGAACTACCATTTAAAACAAGAACCTGATGTTGATAAATTCTTGGATGAGACTACCCTTTTTGATGAATGGGAAGCTGCTCTGTCTCAACAAGAATATCCAATCCTGGTGATGGCGGTATTGAATAATATTAGAAAAAATAGCATCCTAGACTCCATCATTGCTGCTATTCTAGGAGAAGGATCATCTACTGCTCCAATTACTGAGACTAGAATAAAATCGATCCATGAACGATCCCATATTGGTGAACATCCATTCAATTAATGCAATTAAATAAGCTTTTTATGAGATCAAAATAATGACACCCGACATCATATTTGTACTTGGCCTATTGTTTTTTGGCTTTCTTATGTTTGTTACTGAAATGTTCTCAATAGATGTGACAGCGATGGTACTGCTTACCATTCTTTTTGCATTAGGATACTTGACACCTGCTGAAGCTCTCTCAGGTTTTTCTAATCCTGCGGTCATAACGATAGCCTTTTTATTTATCATAAGCCGTGCCCTACAGAAGACACGCATATTAGAATATCTCATCATCCGAGTTAGGCGTTTGGCTGACAGATCAATTCTTCTAGGAAGAGCAGTGTATCTATTTACAATTGGGATTGCCTCTGCAGTGGTTAATAATACTGCTATAGTGGCAATATTCATGCCTGTATCGATTCGTCTAGCACAAAAATATAAGATGAGCCCCTCGAAGATGCTTATTCCACTTAGTTACTCTGCAATTCTTGGAGGAACATTGACCCTTGTTGGGACCTCAACTAATCTTTTGGTGAACTCTATCTATATTCAGACTCCTGGCGTTGAACCAATGGGAATGTTTGAATTCATGAGATATGGTTCGATATTGATGATCATTGGACTATTGTACATTTTATTCATCGCTCCAATGCTCTTGCCTTCAAGAACTTCAACATCAAGCCTAACTAAAAGTTATCGTTTGGGTGGTTATCTTACTGAGATGAAGATCACATCTGAATCACCACTCAATGGTAAGACATGTCTAGACAGGGGCATAAATAAAAATTATGATGTTATGGTATTGGATATTTTACGTGATGGTAAAATGATCACCAGTATGATCAGACTTACACAATTAAGAGAAGGTGATATCCTATTTGTTAGAGGAACATTAGAGAATTTCTTACGTATGAAGGAAGTTGAGAAAGTTACTTTGCTTACGGACGAGAAGTTGACACAAGAAGAATTGGAGCAGGAAGATAATGTAGTGGTCGAATGCTTGATCACTGATAAGTCTGACATAGTGGGTAAGAGTTTGATGACAGGAAATTTTCGAAGAAGGTTTGGTTCTTTTATTCTCGCAATTAGAAGAGAGGGTACTATTTTTAGAAAGAAAATAGCACATGTCATCTTGCAGGCATATGATACCTTATTGGTCTATGGTCCCGAGAACAAAGTAAAGGAATTATCAAAGACAGGTGAGTTTGTTGTTCTTGGTGAGGTGGATGCAGAATTAAGGAAACAACGATTTTGGTGGATGACCATTGTGGTTATTATAGGTACGATAACACTTGCTGCATTAGGGATCATGCCAATAGTGAAAAGTGCCATGTTAGGAGTTGTCATATTATTGGTATTGAAGATCTTAACTCCTCAAGAAAGTTATCAATCGATAAATTGGCAGGTCATTATCTTGATATCAGCCCTGATCCCTGTTGGTATTGTGATTCAAAAAACAGGTACCGCTGAATGGATCGCTGGTTTCATTACTTCAGCGACAAGATCGGTTTCCACAGAAATTCAGCCACAGGTTCTTCTTGCATTGATATACTTCATTACCATTTTTCTTACTGAAATATCTTCAAATGCGGCAACCGCAATTATCATGACGCCTATCGCGCTAGCTGTCGCACAACAAATGGGTTTCGATCCAAGGGCCTTTGTTTTTGCAGTAGCATTTGCTGCTTCAGCATCATTCATTACCCCCGTAGGGTACCAGACCAATCTTATGGTATATGGACCAGGTGGATACAAATTCAGTGATTATATCCGTGTTGGGTTTCCTCTTGCACTAATTTTCTGGGTGCTGGCAATTTTCATTTTACCTGTTCTTTGGCCAATCTGATATAATAAATATTATAACATGTAATACTTTCTTTATTTATAATATAGATTTTTTTAATCTGTAAATTTTTATCAATGGAATCAAATCCTAAATCAAAACTAGACTCATTTTTAGGTAACCCACAAAAGGCATTATGGACTTTGGCTATCCCCATCATGTTTGGGATGGGCATACATACACTTTATAACTTGGTTGACATGATCTTCATAGGTCGTTTAGGTGGAGATGCGATCACAGGTGTGGCATTTAACATGCCTGTCTTTTTTTTAATGCTTGGTCTGACGATGGGATTAGGTTCGGGCGTGACGGCATCCATTGCACGATTTATTGGAGATAAAGATAAGAGTAGTGCTGATAACAGTGCAGAGCATGCTCTTGCAATGGCAGGATGTATTGCCTTGATCTTTACAATTGCTGGACTATACTTTGGTGAAAAGATCTTAATCATGCTTGGTGCAGAAGGAAACATATTGGTACTGGCCTGGGAGTATCTTTCCATGATAGTTATTGGATTGCCATTCATGGTATTTTCAGGGTTCTTCAGGTCTATTCTTGCTGGAGAGGGTGACATGAAATTTCCTATGATGATTGCAGGACTAGGTACTATCCTAAATATTATTTTAGATCCCATTTTCATCTTCAAGTTGGAACAATATGGAAATATAGGATTTGGCATGGGAGTTAGAGGTGCAGCAATGGCAACAGTCATTTCACAATTGATAGTATTTTTGATCTTTATTTACATGTTATTTATCAAAGACCATGCCTACATCACCTTTAACCTAAAAGATTTTGTTCCATCGAAATTCATTCTATGGGATATTATCAAGGTTGGTCTTCCTGCTTCTTTGTCCATGATCATCATGGCATTGGGTCAAGGTGTCTTTAATAAAATATTAATTCATTATTCATCACAAACTGTTGCCGCCTATCAGGTTGCAGGTAGATTGGACATGCTTATTTTCTTACCTATCTTTGCCATAGCAGGAGGGATGACTACCCTCGTTGGAATGTTCTATGGAGCAAAAGAGATCGGTGCATTAAATAATATAGTTAGATATGGTATGATGAGTGCATTCATCATAACGTTGGTCTCATCTTCATTTGTATATTTTTTTGCTGATATATTTTCATCGTGGTTTACTGATGATCAGGAGATCATTGATGTATCAGTAGGCTTTCTACGACTACTTTGTCTCATATATCCACTGGTTGCAATTGCAATAACATCTGGAAGGGTCATGCAAGGCTTGGGCAAAGGTCTCCCCGTTCTATTGATCACAATTGTTCGAGTGTTGGGTATTAGTGCACCCCTTGCATTATACTTTAGTTTTGTGCTTGAGAAACCTGTTGAATGGAATTGGTATGCAATGATGATTGCCGCAGCGACCTCTTTTATAATAGCTCTCTGGTGGGTACGCATTGAACTTGCAAGAATTAACAAAGGACATGGGGTAATGGCATGAGCCTAATGAAAGATTCAGATATCAATGATTCTTTAGAGAAAATGAATGGTTGGAAATACAATGAAAGTTCGATCAAAAAGATCTTTTCATTTGACTCCTATATGGACAGCATAAAGTTCATTGATCGCTTGGCCGAAGCAGCAGAAAAGGCAAACCATCACCCAGACATGGTGGTAGGTTGGTGTAGCATAGAGGTTACATTCACTTCCCATGACATGGGAGGAGTCACCAAGACCTGTGTGGAGATGGCAAAACAGACTGATGCAGTCTATTGAGGGTTCAGAATCTTTTTACTGAAGTAAGTAGGCCAGCACAGATGGCTGATTTGACCACGTCACCTACAAGAAATGGATAAAACCCCATTAGTAATGCAGCTGTAAATCCTTTAAATATTGCCAAGTATAACATACCTATGATCAGGATAATTGTGGTCGAGGCAAAACATGAAATAAAACTACCTATTGGTCTTTTGGTATAGCCTCTTTCAGTTAATAATCCAATTAGGAAAGCAGCGATCACAAATCCCCAAAGATATCCGGCAGTGGGTCCAACCAGAACATGGATTCCAGACTTCATTTGTGCAAAGACAGGCATGCCCATTGCACCTTCAAAAATATAGCATAAAATTGAAATGGCTCCTCGTCTTGCTCCAAGTAAACCTCCAACCAAGATCACTCCAATTGTCTGTCCAGTTATGGGGATTGGGCTAAAGGGAACTGGAATGGATATCTGTGCTAATAAAGCAATCAATAATGATCCCAGCAGAACTGCAAATATATTGGCAGTTCTATCATCAATGACAAGAACACCTGAATTGTCAAAAGAAATTGTTTTTGTTTTCATACGGTAAAATTATTGAATTTTATGTAATTGGCCTATGAAACATTTTCCTAATTACTATATTATAAAATGATTCAGGAACTATGCGAACTAGAAGGATAAGAAATTTGTAATACCAAGGATACACATACGTCTTCTTACCTTTCCTAATGATCTTTATGAATTTAAATGCCGCGTCTTCAGCAGATCTCATTGGGAACTTTCTTGCGGGACCCTTGACAATTGGTGTATCTATAAAACCAGGACATATTGATACGGTCTTTATATTATGCCTCTGTAGAGTAGGCCTCCAAGAATCAAAGATCATCCTGATCGCGATCTTTGAACTTGAATAACCTCCATGAAATGGTAATGGAACATAGCTGGCAACCGAACTAATGCACACCAATGTACCATTTTTTTGGTCTTTCATAGTTGGGATAAAGGGCATTAATGAATTTGTCACACCTAGAATATTTGTATTTAATATGTTATTGATATCCTTACTTGATCCAGTATAGAGGCCGTCGTCTCCTCCTATGCCTGCATTTGCAATGACACAATCAATACCTTGCGCATCATTGATGAACTGTTTTGCGACAGACTTACATCTTTCTGGATCTTGCACATCTAATTGATAGGTGAAAATTTCTCCCCCTGATTCCCGGCATATAGTGGAAACCTCTTCAAGCATATCAGATCTTCTTGCAGATATGCCAACACACCAATTGTGTTTTGCATAAGCAAGTGCCAGAGCCTTACCGATTCCAGAGGATGCACCTGTAATGAATACCTTTTTCATAGATTAAACCTATCACCCTCTCTAGCAACATTAAACCTTTTAGATCTAATAGCTTGATAAGCGGCGCCATTTTTTTGCATAGCAGGATTGGAGTGATTAAAATGAATAAAATGAACTTTGCTTCTATTGGTTGAATTCAGTTCAAACAAAGCTTCCATGGATTCAATGATGAAAGGGTGTGGAATCTCACTCATGTCTCGGTGCGGTATTTCATCTTGAGAGTAAAATGTTCCATCCAAAAGCGCAGTGTCTGTGTTTAGAATTAATTGAAATATGTTTTGATGCCATTTATCCCATTTATCTATATCAGGAATAAACATAAGTGATCTTTCCTTACCCATGACCCTATATCCTACCGTTTCAGAGTATTCATCTCGATGGGGCACCATGAATGGCTCGATGAATAATTGTTCACCGATCTTCATCTCTTTATTATCCTGAATCAATCTTATTTCTATGTTTTCAAGTGAGACCAACTGGTTCCATGGACCATTGTTTTCTAGAAAGCCTTTCATCCTTGACATAGCATAAACAGGAACATTCTCTTCTCCCATCACCTCTCTACCAAGATGAAGTAGGCCAGTGTAATGCCCCATATGCGCATGCGTCAGGAAAATACCAACCAGCTTTGTCTCATGTTCTTCAGTGAGTATTCTGTATTGGCTAGGAAAATCAGGTGTCGCATCGATCATCCAACTCTGTTTTGATATTGGGTCAACGATTCCAACGCAAGATACCTTTTCTTTTTCACCTGTTTTCCATAATTCTGCGCAGCACGCTTGCTCACATCCAGCGTGGGGTGCACCACCATCTTGGGCTATGCCAAGTACAACGACATAAGGACGATCATTTGCTAATAATACGCCTATCAATAATGACACCAGAATAGTTTTGGGCATAAGTCTCACAATTTTATCTTTATGTCCTTTCTGTACATCCAAAGGAGGATCAGCCAAAAGCCCGCGACATGTGATAATGCAAAGAGCAATGAACCATTTAGATCCCCACCGATAGGTACAAAAACAGTTTTATATAGGTAGTGATATGCATTCACAGAGATTCCACCAAGGTCACGGTTGATATTTATGATCGTTTTTGTCCATACACCAGATAAGATGAATAGGAAGATTGAATTAGTACCAAATACCTCAAACAACCAGAATGGACTCTTCCATTTCTTAATGTCTATTGCATAGGTAAGGCCTGATAAGACAATGGTTGCAATTCCTCCAGTAAATAAAACATATGAACTGGTCCATAGTGCCTTATTAATTGGGAAAATAAACCCCCATACATATCCTATAAAGGTAATGGCAATTCCAAATATTGCCATTCTTTTAGCACAATCATTATAGTTTTTGGTCGTATGAAGCATTCCGCCCATCAAATATCCAATTATGATCGTACCAACAGATGGTAGAGTGCTTAGTAGACCCTCCGGGTCAAAATAAATACCAAAACCTGAATAGAGATGGTGCTCACCTAATAAGAGCATGTCGATCCTGCGTACCAAATTTGTCTCTAGGCCATAAGGGTTGGACGATCCACCTATCCATAATAGTCCCCAATATAATAATAGCAATCCTGTTAAGATCTTAATTATTTGCTTGAAATCATACCTGATGATCAAGCATGCACTGATTCCATATGCAAGGGCGATGCGTTGTAATACTCCTAAGATCCTAAATGTAGACCAATCCCAGTCTTGGCGAATAAAAGGATAGGCATTAAGTAAGACCCCAGCCATGAATATTGAAAAAGTTCTCCAGAAAACATGCTGATAGAATTTCTTTGAAGGGAAATAATGCCACTTGACAAAAGCAAATCTCATTGATGCCCCAACTAGAAACAAAAAGAATGGAAATACAAGGTCAGTCAGAGTGCAACCATGCCATTTTGCGTGCAAAAGAGGTGGATATACATTAGCCCAACTTCCAGGATTATTCACAATGATCATAAGCGCTATTGTCATGCCCCTGAATATGTCGATTGAGTATATTCGCCTTGGTTCTGACATATCTAATTGAGTTTGGAAATACTCCTATTCCATATCAGATATGAGCCTATCACTGCACAGCCAAATAGCAATACAGCATTACTATATTGGTTGAAGATCAAATTGCCAATTCCAAATGTGAAACCATATATCATCAATACTCCTGCTATCCATTGTACTAATATGCCCTGACTTACAGGGTAGGCTGTATGATTGAAATCCTTTGCCACAGGAGCCCACCAGCCACCTGGTTGAACACGTTGATAGAAAACTTTTAGATGGTCCAACGGTTCTGGCTTGGTAATAAAGGTTACCGTCACCCATGCCGTTAAAGCAATCGGAACAATGATCATTAATTTATGGTGCACCTGTAGTGCAATACCAAATAAGACTGGTGCTGATCCAAAAAGTGTATATTCATTACCAGAGGATATGGTTTGGTTCCATGCAATTATTTCTAGGGTAAGCGTAATTAATATTGAGGTCGCTAGAGCGGTTATCTCACTCCAGGCATTTATACGCCACCAGAACCATCGCAGGATAAGTACAAGACCGATGCCTGCTCCCATAGAGAAAATAAACTCCCAGGCTTTGGATATACTTTGCATTTTTAAGGCGGTAAACGCTGCTAGTACCATAAGGACAACAGTGATCAGTTTACTAACCAGGACATAATGTTTTTCAGATTCATTGGGCCTATAGAATCTTTTATAGACATCGTTGATCAAATAGGAGGCACCCCAGTTCAAGTGTGTATCAATCGTAGACATGAATGCTGCTAAAAATGATACAATAAGTATACCTTTTAAACCCGGACCAAGAAGTGTGTTCATGACCAGAGGGTAACCGGCTTTTACTCCAAGTTCACTATATGATTCTGGGATCATTGGAAACATGACTATTGATACAACAGCAACAATGATCCAGGGCCACACCCGTAATGCATAATGGGCGAGATTGAACCATAAGGTTGCTAATAGCGCATGCCTCTCATTTTTTGCTGAAGACATTCTCTGTATAATATATCCACCACCATCCGTACCGTGGTGGCTCCACCACATAACAGTTATGAAGATGAGAAACTTTGAAAAGGGAGATTCCCAAAATAGTGTGGAGGTTAGGCCAGCATCTGGAACGGGAGGAATGAATTTTAGTGTATTTTCGTGAATTGCCTCAGTACCGAGCATCTGTGAAAGTTTACCAAGTAAATTGTCCATGCCACCGACATGATCTAGTGCTATTATGGCGAGCGCAATGGAACCAAACATTGCGATGCAAAATTGAACAAGGTCAGTTATTACCACGCCCCAGAACCCAGAAAGTATCGCATAAACAAGTGCTATGACCACGCAAAGCCATACTGCAGTCCATTTATCCATGTTTAACATTACAGATACCACAGAAGCCATGGCATTGATCACCCATCCCATGACAATAAAGTTATAGAGAATAGAAAAATAACCTGCTTTAAATGCGCGTAGGAAAGCAGCTGGTTTCCCACTATATCGAATTTCTAGTAGTTCATTATCTGTCAGGACCTCGGCTCGACGCCACAGCCTAGAGAAAAGGAATACACCTAGCAGTGAGCCTAGGAGCAGATTCCACCAAAACCAATTCTGCCAAATACCTGGACCGCGAACAAATTCAGTAATGGCCAGGGGGGTGTCTGCAGCGAATGTCGTGGCAACCATGGAGGTCCCAACTATCCACCAGGGGAGTGTTCGACCTGATAGGAAGTACTCTTCAGTATTGGATGCTGCCCTTTTTGAAAAATAGACCCCAACACCAAGTGAGAACCCAATATAGGCGATTATGATCGACCAGTCGATCCAGTGAAGCGATACGGATTCAGTCATAAGATTTTGTAATTGCCGTTGATGAAAAATAATGTCTCAAGATTTCTTCTGAAGAACTACCCGATAGCGCCATTCCCAAAGCTCCAATCTGACATAGTCCAACACCATGTCCCCAGCCAGCGCCAGTTAAGGTTATTTTATCTTCATCACTTTGTATGTTGGAATTTGCATTAATGGTAAAGGCCGAACTATATAAAAATTTGGGATGTAGAGCTTCTCTGATCTCATATTCACTGCTAACGACCAAATCATACGAATGATCATTTTTTTCACCTGATATCATAAGTTCGATAATCCTTCCAGAGACTCCTCTTTTTTGTGGTGTTAATGAATTGATCGAGTCAAAGGATTCGTTCATCTTTTCATTGATAATATCTCTAAGTTGTTCTTTTGAGTATGTGAATTCCCATCTAAAATAGCTTCCTTTTTCATCAACAGATCCCAGATATTTTTTTAGTTCATTATTATCAACATGTTCATTATTACAATAGCAATCATGATCCTCAAAAAACCAATTGTTGATATTGGTTGGATTTGAAAGGTCTGTTCCATGGTCGTTCTCGCCATCATAGATACCGCGTAGGTATGGCTTAGGCTCATTATTCCAAACATTCTCATTATTCTCTGTTATGCCACCACATGATTTCGAATACCGTGCATCACAGATCTCGTTTTCATAGGTGATAAATATCCCACGAGTTTGGATTGCAGCTAACTCAGATTTCTTGGAAATATTGCCAATGCCTTGGTATCGCTGACAACAATCATCATTACAGGCGTCTATATCTAGTTCTGCATGTTTCTGCTCTTCAGATGCAACTAACCAAGATCTGGCTGCTATGGTCTGGGCCTCAAGCAGTGCAATGGGGCACTCTCCACTCATTTCAGATGTGGCAACGGACATTAGATAGGATTCCAGGCCAATGTCATTCACCACAAAAAGGGAATCATCGATATTGGTTATTTTTATAGATCCTTGGATTGAGACAATTATTTTCTTTTGCCAATGGAATCCACGACCAGCACTTATAGGCTCTATTTGGTAACTTGAATCATTGGATAATCTATTTAGTGAAAATGTTTTTGTCTTTTTGCCATTTACTGATAAGTGGTCATCTATTGTCTCTACGTAATATTCTTCATTCTTATCAGAACATGTGATGGTCACTGAACGTTGTTTGTTAACTGGCAGGACCAGGCCAATCGATACAATCGGTTCTTTTATGGGAGTGTCTCCTTTTAGGAGCATGCGATTGCCATTGCCGCACCTAGAGCTGCAGTGCGTCTATCACTAGATAGATTGATTGGAATTTTTGTTCTCTTTTGGAATGCATCTTTGAATGTGGAATCGCTGTTTTTCAAAAATTGGCCGAGTCTATGGCCGATAACTATTCCTTGAATTGTTTTTCCTCTCATCTCAAAGAATTGCATCCTATTTTTCATCAACAGCGAAAATGCATCCAATGCCTTTTCAATTATCTCATTGAATGCCTTTTCATTTGAAAGGTCAATTAGAGTTTTGATCTTAGATCTATTTGTTTTATTGTATCTTCTGATCATTCCTGCTGGCGACAGGCATGATTCCACGGTCTCTTGAGAGTTGATGTTGATCTCCCATGAGCGAGGTAGTCCGTTCACGTTATTTAGGTCTATTAGATCACCATCAACAATGATCCCGTCGGCGATACCTGTTCCTCCTCCTATGTATACACCATTATCCATATTCTGCATCTTTCCAATTGTAGATTTCCATTCACCAAGGACACAACAGTCAGAATCATTTAATATTGTATCGATCTTATTTATGCGATCGTTGAGGTATGGCATCCTAGGTCCATTGGCCATTACTGTGACTCCATGTCCATCTTTTATCCCAGGAAAACAAAGTCCTATCCTGTGACCATCAATATCAGCAATCGACTCAACTATTGTATTGATTATCACATTGCCTTGTTTGATCTCTTCATCTTTAAGTAAAATATTCTCAGATGCGTACTCAGAACGCTGGATATCTATAGGAACAGGTTCATAGTGATCGTTCCAGTCTGGATGGTCAGAGTAATGGTACTCTTGATGTATTGGTCCTGGGATGATCCTATTGGAGTCGGAGCTTAAGAACCCTGACTGGATCATGATCTTTGTTGCGCCGCAGTCCACTCCTGCAAAAAGGTCATCGCTCACTGATACCGTATCTCTTTTTAATCTTGTTTATCCTTCTAATAGACTTTGAAATTCTTTCCATTGTTATCTTCTTTGAATGAACCAGGTCTGTTATGGCTTTGATTGATTTGGGAATATGATCAGGGTCATAGATCAAATTATTGCCTAGGCAAAATAGATCAACACCAGCATTTAGCATAAGCTCAAATGTATCTTTCAAACTATAATGATCTGAGATGGCTCTCATACTAGGGTCATCGCAGATGACTGGCCCATCAAAGCCAAGATCATTTCTTAACATATCATTTATGATTATACTTGAAAGTGATGACGGATAAATGGGGTCTAGTTTTTTATCAAAGGCGTGCGAGACCATCACCATATCAAGATCATCATCTCTGATCATCTCATCAAATGGTAATAGATCTTTCACTGTCCAACTATCGGAAATGTCAGTGAATCCCTCATGGGTGTCTCCAGACGCTGATCCGAGACCAGGAAAGTGTTTCCCACAAGTGATGATCCCAGATGCCCTATGCTGATCAATGAATATCTTTGAATTTTTCTTTACAGTTTTTGGATCTGATGAGAATGCCCGTTTGGTATCACTGATGACAGTTCCCTCGCCATGATCGAGGTCAAGTACGGGTGCAAAATTAAGGTTTATCCCTAGGCCAGAAAGTGCGGTGGCCATCGTTTTTGCAAATTGCTCTGTCATTAGTTCATTATTCAATAGACCTATGTGATTCCATGAAGGTGTTTCACCAAAACCATAGATTGATCTGAGCCGTTGAACGTCACCACCTTCCTGATCAACTGATATTAACAAACTATTATTTGAAGTCTCTTGAAGTTGGTCAATAAGATCTTTGACCTGTGATGGAGATTCAATGTTTCTAGTACCGGTTCCACCAATGGCAAGATCTTCATCGTAAAGGATCACGCCGCCAATATTATAATTATTGATATAATTTGCGATCTCACTGTCTGGTTCAAGTGTCTTTCCGCGAAAACCCGCGATTATAAGCTGTCCAATTTGTTGTTCAATAGAAATTGACATCCTTTAAAAATAAATTGAATAAATTAAATCGCGAATGAAAACATTATTAATATCATTTAAAAGTTTTATTGTCCTAGTTGGAATATTATTCTTCCAAATGAATTGTGGAATCCATTCTAGGATCAATTATGATGGACAACAGAAAAGTTCAGTCTTCATGACCGGTTTAGATGTTTTGGCGGAGAACAACTTTTTACAATTAAGGGGAAAGAGGGTAGGCTTGATCACAAATCAAACAGGCCTTGATAAGAATCTGGTACAAAACATCGACATCTTCATCGAGTCTGAGAATGTTGATCTAAAAGCAATATTCAGTCCTGAGCATGGGCTGTTTGGGTCAATAGCTGCAGGTAAGAAAATTATTAGTGGCAATGATTCAATATCTGATATCCCGATAGTTTCACTCTATGGAAAAACTAGGAAACCAAGTAAGTCCATGTTGAAAAACCTAGATATTTTAGTTTTTGATATACAGGACATTGGGGTCCGTTCTTACACATATATATCCACTATGGGACTTGCTATGGAGGCGGCAGCAGGTCAGGGACTGGAGTTTATGGTCTTAGATAGGCCTAACCCAATGGGTCTAAAAAAGATTGAAGGTAATGTACTGGAAATGCAATTCAAGTCTTTTATTGGTCAGTATCCCATTCCTTATGTTTATGGGCTTACTTGTGGTGAATTAGCAACAATGATAAATGAGCGTGGATGGCTTGAAGCTGGCAAGTGTGATCTTAGAGTCATTAAAATGAAAAATTTTAGTAGAGAACATGCCTATGAGGAACTAGGCCTTAGATGGGTGCCTACTTCTCCACATGTACCAATTTTCACCACTCCAACGTATATGGTTGCAACTGGTATTCTAGGAGAGTTAGGTGTTTTCTCAAATGGTGTGGGGTACACCACGCCATTCATGACAATAGCTGCGCCATGGATCAATGCTGAAGAAATTGCAGAAAAGATGAATGCACTGAATTTAAAAGGAGTCGTTTTCAGACCTCTAAAATACAAGCCATATTATGCTGTACATAAGGGCGATGATATAGGGGGTGTCCAGATCTATGTGAATGATCGGGACAAGGCAGATCTGATCTCAATACAGTTCTATTTTTTACAAGAGCATCATAGCCTGTATCCAGATAAAGACCCCTTTCAAATGGCGACAGATCAACAATTACAAATGTTTGATAAAGCATTGGGGACCGATAATATTAGAATAAATTTTTCAAAGACTTTTAAGGTTGCTGATATTCAGGATGATCTGGTTTTTGGATTAGATGATTATAGAAACTTTGTATCTCAGTATCATATATATGATTAAGAAAATCATTCCAATCGTTTTCATTGTAACAAGTTGCATGAATGCACCTGACTCATTTGAATGGGTTAATAAACTACCACCCCCTTGGACAATGGAAGACAAGGATTTTGAATTTTACTTGGATCAATTCCATGATCGATATCCAGATTTTAATGATAGACTCAAGGCCATCAATCTTTGGCGAGTTGGCACTCCGTATGGGTTGTACTGCCTTGGAGAGGAAGATGGAAAGGATAATGATCCGATAATTCGCTATGATTCATCTGATTGTACTGTGCATGTGCTAACGACCCTGGCCTTTGCAAAGAGCTCCACGATTGAAGAGTCACGTAGCAATATGATAGACATCCATTACAAACCAGATCAAGAGAATGTTAAAGCACCAAACTATGATCTGCGTTGGCATTTTACATCTGATAGAATATTGAATCACCCTCTCACAGCAGACGTGACTCCTTCCTTGGTAGACCCAAATAATATTGAGGTCTTCGATATTGAGCTCAATAAAAAACAAAATGGTCAACCATTTTTAGATCTAGGTTGGTCATCAAAAGAGACTATTGCATTCATACCATCTGAAAAAATAAACACAGCTGTTTTATCAAAACTACCACCAGTATGCGGTGTGGCGTTTGTAAAAAGAGATTATTTCAAATTAGGTATTGTCATTGCACATGAAGGGTATCTCATAGACCGTTCAAATTTGATACATGCATCATCGGAATTTGAAAAGACTGTCAATGTGAATCTATTGGATTATTTGAAAAATGATGATAAAAATAGATTTGATGGTGCTATGTTCTTTGAAATAAGGTCTGGTCAGTAATTAAAGTTGATTTGTTTTATAATACTGCTAGTATTTTATTAAATTAAGCCTCGCCCATAATCCATTAATCATAATATTTGAGGTGTAGTGCATGTCGAACTGGGATAAAGATTTATTTATTGATCATATGAGAGAGCAATGTAACAGAGAAGTTGCTAAGATTGGTGTAATGATCATTGAATTCACAGAAAAGCATGCTGATGATGTTTCTTGGGGTCGAAGTTCAGATCATGGAACCCTAACCTTTAGATGCGATACTGATGTAGGACCTGTACCTCTGTTTCACATGACCTCTATAGGACAATTGAATATCCAGATCAATTTTATGAGGAATAAAGATATCCCTCCGATGGTCTTACGTGATGTCGTTCTAAAACTAGAGGCTAATTTTCTCCGTGACTATGATGAGATCGAATACCCTAGTGATGTCTTTGTGAATATGGATGAACTTTTCCATACTTCAAATCAGATAGAGAGATTTCTAAAGACCATGGAAGGAGCAACCTACCGCCTCAGACAGTAGGTGTAAATACCCAGAGGTCTCTTATGGGTTGTTATAATATAGTGCCACGACTTATGGTCTAATTAAGGGTGGTCATATAATTAAACTTCCATGAAAACAATATCGCTCTTTATAATTTTTACAAGTTTAGGTCTATCTAAAGAGTCTAATATTGAGCTACCAATTGGTTTAACAGAAAACGAGATATCTCGAGTACATGAGATATATTCGATGGGCAGGGATACGGACCCACCACCTTCACCTGTTAGAAACATTGCTGAATATGAGAGAATGCAGGGCGCTTTGATACGTTACCCTTTTGGTATAAGCACTGAGGTCATTGCAGAATTGTCGGATGACATAACAATTTTTTGTCTGGTGTCATCTAATCTCCAGAGTTCTGCCACGTCTGCAATGGAAAACGGTGATGTAAATATGGATAACGTAGAGTTCGTTGTTGGTGCGACAGATAGTTATTGGACCCGAGACTACGGGCCGTGGTGGGTTGTCGATGGCGAGAAAAACATATCGATCGTAGACTTTACATATAATCGTCCACGACAGAATGATAATGATGCTCCCTTGAAAGTGTCCAATTATTTGGAAGTGCCCTATTATGCGAGTGACATAGTGCACACAGGTGGGAATTATATGACAGATGGAATGGGTACCTCTGCTTCTTCAGACCTTGTCTATGAGGAAAATACAATTCCAGATGAAGACGTGATCTCTATGATGCAGGAATATTATGGCATTGATACGTACCATATATTGGATGACCCAAATAACACCTATATAGACCATATTGATTGTTGGGGAAAATATTTAAGCCCCACAAAGGTACTGTTAAGGGAAGTGCCAGACACTCATTCGCAGTATGATGAGATTGAAGAGACAGCAGAATATTTTTCTAGTTCATTGAATGAATGGGGTGAGCCTTGGGAGCTATATAGAGTATGGACTCCAGGTGATCAGCCATATACAAACTCATTCATTATCAATGAAAAGGTATTGGTGCCGGTCACTGGAGGCAGTTGGGATGATGAGGCACTTGCAGTTTACACAGATGCAATGCCCGGTTATGAGGTACTGGGGTTTACAGGTACCTGGGAGTCCACTGACGCTCTCCATTGTCGGGTCAAAGGGATTCCGGACCTTGAGATGCTGCAAATATTTCATAACCCACTGGACAATGGTACTGAACCAGATGGGAACGGGTATGCTATAGAGGCAGTGGTGGACGACCTTAGTGGATCAGGACTGATCATGGATTCTATGAAGGTCTTTTGGAAAACGCCAGACTCCGATCATTGGTCGAATCAACAAATACACCAGTCAGATATTCCTGAGAACGTGGGTGTGTGGATGGGTGCCATTCCTGCACTTGTAGATACTGGTATTATTCAATATTATATTCAGGTAGCAGACTCTTCCGGTAGGGTTGAGACCAACCCACTGGCAGGATGGCATTTTTTCACTGCAGCCCCCACTGATGCGTGTCTGGCATGGACAATGGGTGACTTGGACAATTCTGGCCAGCTTAGTGTAATGGATATACTACTACTTTCAGATATTATCAACAATTTGGGTTTTGGCATATGTCCTGAATCGATATCCGACATAAATAATGATGGAGAGATCTCAGTTGTGGATATCGTATTCTTGGTCAATATTATTCTGAATCCCTGAACTATTTAATTTTTAATAAATAATAAACTTGGATATTGATTAATTTATTAATTAAAACAGGAAAAAATTGAATTCTTATTTAGGCTAAACTAAAACAACGCCTAAATTCGCCAGCTATTTTTTAGGATAAAAAGTGAAGATAAAAATAAAAAAGATCAATGATCATACCAGAGAGCTTGGGATAGACATTCCATGGACTGAACTTGAATCAGATTTTGAAACTTCAATAAGGAAGTTCAGTAAAAACGTCAAGATGCCGGGGTTTCGTTCAGGAAAGATTCCTAGAGATAGGTTGTTAGGTCAGTTCCAGGCAAATATTGAAGCAGAGTTTTTGGATGCTAATTTTCAGAAATATTATCTTATGGCTGTACAGCAGGAGAAACTAGTTCCGGTCAATAAGGCAGAGATCAAAGATGTCCATTTTCATATGGGTGAACATTTATCCTTTGTAGCGGTATTTGAGGTTGAGCCTGATGTATCACTACCTCGCTTGAAGAAGAATACTCTTTCAGTTCAGCGCACTACTTATTTACATGATGAACAAGACATTGATGATGCCATAATACAATTAAGGAAGGCCAATGCAACTATGACGACTGTTGAGAGTGGGGCAGCAGAGGGTGATTATTTGATCTGTACACTTCAAAAACTGGATGAGTCAGGATTGCCTATCATTGGGAAAAAATTTGAGAAACAATATCTTCGTGTTGGAAAAGGCTCATTTACTGATGATCAAAAAGATAAGATGGTCGGTTTAAAACCTGGAGAGTCAACTAGATTAAGGTTACCCGTAAATCAAGATGGTGAAGATGCAGACTATGAATTGACAGTTGAAAATGTTGAGCGTGAGATCTTGCCTGAGGTCAATGAAGAATTTTTAAAACAGATAGACCCTAAATTGGATTCTATTGAATCTCTAAGAAATGATGTTGTGAAAAAGATAGAAGAGAATTTCAAGGAGCGTTCCAAGACAGCCTATGACCGAGATCTTTCTGATGCGTTGATAGATAAGGCAAATCCATCTTTTGCTCCTTCCATGGTTGAACATTATTTGACAAATCTTGTCGAAGATGTAAAAAAACAAAACAATGGAGAGCCTCTTGAAGAGGATAAGGTGAGAGAACACTATATGCCTTTGGCAGAGAGAAATATCAAGTGGTATGCATTACGAAATAAATTGATCGATCATGGAGATCTGAAGGTCTCTGAACAAGACTTGGAGAATGAGATCCAAAGACTGGTGGATAGCACGCCCGCATCTGAGAAAGAAATTAGAAAATTCTATAAAAAGCCAAGCAACCTAAAACGTTTGGAAGATGGTCTCATGGAAAAGATAATCTTGGAATACTTGGAGCAATTTGCTAAAGTCAAAGAGGTTGAGGTCCAAACTAAAGACCTTCGAGGGCAAGAACATGCACATTGATGAGAAAATACTAAACCAACTCGTACCAATTGTTGTTGAGCAAACCGGACGATCAGAGCGTGCGTTCGATATATTCTCAAGACTCCTTAAAGAGAGAATAGTCTTTCTTGGGACACCGGTCCAAGATTCTATGGCATCACTTATCATTGCTCAATTACTATTTTTAGAGGCAGAGGACTCTGAGAAAGATATCTATCTATACATTAACTCCCCTGGTGGAGTCATAACATCTGGAATGGGCATATATGATACCATGCAATATATCAAGCCAGATGTGGCAACCATCTGCCTAGGGCAAGCGGCCAGCATGGCTGCTTTCCTATTATCAGGTGGGGCCAAGGGAAAGAGGTCTGCATTGCCAAACTCTAGGATCATGATACATCAGCCCATGGGTGGTGCTGAAGGACAGGCAACTGACATCGAGATCCAGGCCGAAGAGATAGTGAGAATGAAAAAACAATTGAATACTATCCTTGCTAAGAACACAGGTCAAACGCTAAAAAAGATAGAGGCGGACACCGATCGTGATAATTATCTAACTTCAAGGGCAGCAAAAAATTACGGTCTGATCGATTCTATTCTCACTAAGAGAAAATGAACAAAATAAAAAAAGGCAAGGAGCCTGAGGTCAATCTGGACCTTGACAATGAACAGCCACATACAGGATTCAAGGTCTCCCTTCAAAAACCCTCAAAGATCAAAGCATACCTAGATGGTCATGTAGTGGGCCAGGACAGGGCAAAAAAATCCATCTCTGTTGCTGTATATAATCATTATAAGCGCATCATTCATCAATCATATTCTTCTGATATTGAATTGGACAAGAGCAACATTCTCATCATTGGGTCGACCGGTACGGGGAAGACATTGATCGCTCAGAGATTGGCAAGATTCTTATCTGTTCCGTTCGCAATAGCAGATGCCACAACTCTCACTGAGGCTGGTTATGTAGGTGAGGATGTAGAGAATATTCTTGTGCGTTTGCTCCAAGTCGCGAATTATAACTTAAGTGCAGCAGAAAAGGGTATCATATACATTGATGAGATAGATAAGGTTGGAAGAAAAAGTGCTAGCGCATCGATCACGCGTGATGTGAGTGGCGAAGGAGTTCAGCAGGCTCTTCTCAAGATCATTGAGGGTACGATTTCTAGTATACCTCCCAAGGGTGGAAGGAAACACCCGGAGCAAAGTTTGATTCAAATAGATACTTCTAACATACTTTTTATCTGTGGAGGTTCCTTTTCAGGTTTGGAAGATATCGTATCAAGGAGAGTTGGTAAGGGAGAGCTTGGCTTTGGAACAAAAAAGAAAGAACAGAAGAAGGACCTCAATGCTATTTTTGAAGATGTTCGTCAAGAAGATCTCATTAGATTTGGGTTGATACCCGAGCTCGTTGGTCGCTTACCAATTATAAGTACTCTGGATACATTGGATGAAAGTGATATGCTAAAAGTATTGATGGAGCCAAAGAATGCTATCGTCAAACAATACCAAAAATTATTCTTGATCGAGGGCGTGGTCTTAGAGTTTCAAAATAATGCCTTGAAAGAAATAGTCAAGCTAGCAATCGAGAAGAAAGCAGGTGCCAGGGCCCTTCGGTCGGTCATGGAAGAGCATCTGATGGAGCTTATGTATCAGATTCCTGACATGCAGGGAATTGAGCGAGTTATAATCACAAAAGATGTGATCATTAATGGTAAAGACCCCATTTACAATGCGGAGAAAAAGAGACGATCTGCCTAGGCTTATTTCAAGAGGGTTATTTTCCCCGCTTGTCTATATATGCCTGCCCTAAACTCCACAAAATAAATTCCTGATCCTAAATTCTTAGCATCCCAGATCACCTCATGTCTTCCTACGTCATACACTATTCCATTGACTAGGGTTGTTGCCAATCTCCCTGATATATCAAAGACTCTTATAGAAACAGGATTCACATTGTTATAGGGCACAGAAAATGCAATAGATGTTGTTGGGTTGAATGGATTTGGATATACTCTATCAAGAGAGAAACTCTGAGGAATCTGCCCAGATTCATCATCTGATGATAAGACCTCATTGATCGTAACTGTCCCATTACCATTTATAAATGGGACACCATTATTTCCCCATGCATCTAGAATCAATTGTACATTCGTTGATATTGTGGTGATGTCATTGAGTTCTGCCTGATCATTGACAAGGCAATTGACCTTAAATAATTCGTGTGGAGCTGGCTCAAGTGGTTCATCCCAATTAGAGATTGCAACTGTGAGGTTGTTACCTGCCACGGTCACATCGATTTCCCAGTCATCGGAAAGATCAATTTTTTCTATGATGGGAGACCATTGTTCATTTTGATTCCAATCTGTGAATGGTTCACCTGAATCATAATCACCATTACCATTGACATCATCAAATGGTTCTGCACTTGGAGTGAGAATTTCTGGTGCATTGGATAACTGCAAAACTGTTAGAGCGATAGGTACCGTATTTATGAGCGATACTGAATAAGTCGCTCCACCACCAATTGCACCATTGCCATTTTGTATCATGTAATATTGGTCAACAGCTTCGATGTGATAATCAGCATCATCCTGAATGATTATGCCTACCTCACTTCCATCGGCAGTGTAGGCGATACACATGTTATAACTGACTAGGACATCGGCCTCAACTCCAACATTATTGAATAATTGAAGGCTCAGTATGTTTCCAGTGCCTGGTGATATGATAGGATTGACCAATGTTACTGTGCCATTATCTATTATGACTGAGTCAAAGGTCGTTCTTGCTAAGGCTGTGACCTCTGTTATCTCAACAAATGATGGTGTAAAGTCCAACTCGAATTGTAGTTGTCCAAGTTCGATATCATTTTCCATTCCCAGGGATAATGATCCTTGACCATATGCATTCCCACCCCCGTCATCTATCGATGCTGTTGCTAGGATTATATCGTTATACTCAACGTCAAATGACATGAATTCAGCAGGGTCTGATATATTATCAATCCGTAGCATGGATGGTTCACCATAAAGGCTAGTTGTATTAGGGCTAGATGAATTGCTGAACTCTCTATTTTCAGAGTCACCTGGATATACATCGGCACCATTGCTTGGCCCACCGTTCTCTAGGGCAAACATGCCATCGGCCTGTTCTAGGCCTACTCCATAGTATGGCTCATTATTATTCACGGCCCATCCCTGTGCGATATCATCATTGATATGCCATATGGTAAGTCCAGGAGTAGGCATCAAAGTGTCTGAGCCTATCTTTTGTCTATTTTCTATGTACCAATATTCTTCATCTGCCTGCGAATGGTTGACGCGATATATGGTATTATTTGAATATGTTTGTTGGATAGATACCATATCTTGATCATCTGTGATCTCAACGACATCGACCCAACCTAACTCATTCTTACACCAACCTACCATAGTGGCAGGGTACCACGGGGAATTGTTGTTAGTGCCCCAGGACCCACTTGCCATTAATGCGAGTTTACCTGCTCCGCTTGAAGAATAGTCTGTGTCATATAGATCTGGGAGACCTAGTGCATGCCCAAACTCATGTGCCAAGACACCAATGGCAACCAAGTTTCCATTTTGTATTTCCGGGCTGATATTGTAGCTGTTGATAATTACTCCATCATAGCTAACGGCCAAGTTCCCTAGGCTTGATTTATGTGACCAGATATTTGAATAGTCACCTTCCTCTGCACCAGCGCCTTGATGGATCAGGTTCAATGCGTCGACGTAACCATCATTGTCATTATCAAAGACAGACCAGTCAAAGCCTGATTCTTCGAGGGAGTCTACCATTGCCCGAACCATTTGCCTCACTCTGGTATAGCCATTACTGTAAGAGTAATAGTCGTGGCCGTTTGGAGCCATGAACCAGTCTGATACCTCTGCGATCGGGAGAAACTCACCATACGATATTTCTTGATAGAAATCTCTGAAACTACCGGTGTTATCATAGCCTAGGTGGGTATAGCCCTCTTGATTCATGACCATATCAATTTCTTCAGGATCATAGGTTGCGACTGCATCCGGATATTCTACGAGGATCAGAGGGACACGAAAGGTATCAGTGCGCGTTGCACTCAGATCAGGAATAGGAGCATTATCATTGAATATGTACGGATCTGGTCTTATGCCTTTTTGAATCAGCGAAGATCCCTGGTCTGGGTGGTCGATTCCCACTCGCAAATTTGATGGAATCAGATCCTGGCCGTCATTTCCCAGTGCATACATCCACCAGCCATCTTGATCCTTCAATATGGTCCAGCTATTATACTCATGCCAGCCTTGCAGATGATTACCTCTGTTTTGAATGAACAATTCCAGGCCATTTGGCTGTGTTGATTTGAAAGGTGTAGGAGAGGCAATATCAGCGATCAGAGTTGAAATAAAAATAATGGATATGAGGATTGTAAATTTTGTATTATTCATAGTGTCTTTGTGTTTTTAAAAATTAGCAAAGAAATATGATGGTCAAATGATTATATTCAATGCTTCTATCTATGGCTGAACTTGTAATTAAATTGATGAAAAAACAAATTCTACATATTATACTGGTAGTTGGGATCGCACTATTGATTAATGCATGCGACTTTCTAAAAGATGAAGATTCAGAGCAAGAACAGGCAGCCAATTTCACCAATACCCTTGACCAAAATCTTGGAGGAACCCAGGGTGCGGTAGGTGATTATTTTTATAATTTTGAGAATGATGTGGATGCGTCATTCTTCCGCTACAATCCAAACCTAATGGCAAACTATGAGACCTACCTAGACTATTACAGTCTCTTTGGTGTGGATCCCACTAGGATGAGCTTTAGGACATTCCCCGATCATTTGGTCTCAATGACCCCATCAGATGAGGCAGAGTTCACGGAGCGTCACTACATAGACTCCTTATCGGTTGCAGACTCAGTTGTATATGATTCAATTCAAATGACCTCCACTCCGTTTAAGAATTTGGAGAGACTTGAATGGAACCTATTGGCAGAGCCAATCTTACAGAGATATAAACTGGTCAATTCAGACTGGGTTGTGTCAGACACCATGCTCTTTTACAATGACACGTTTGATGTCAGTGCATATTGGGCAGTTGTCGATACACCCTTTATTGATAATGGACTGTTGTTTGTTGACTCCTCAGAGTGGAATGATACTGACTATGTCTTTATATCAGACGATCCGATCAGGTTTTTGAACACCTTTGAATTCATCAAGCAGCAACTCAGTGATGACTCACTTGTATTCAGGTCAAATACCGATTGCAATGACAATGGTCAATGGGATGGTTCAGAGACCACGATCGCTGATTATAATGGCAATGGCATCTATGAGGTGCTATACGAATACAGTGATAACAATAACAATGGTGAATATGATGCCGGTGATGATGTCATACAGGACTTCGATGGCAATGATACCATATCGGTTGCATATGAATTTGTTGATAGGGGAAATGGTATATGGGATCCCCAAGAACCTTACTATGACATTGACTCTTCAGGTACCCATACAATAGATGAGCCTTACCAGGATCGTAATTGCAATAATAAATGGGATGATGCAGAGGAATACGTAGACGGCGATGGTTCAGGAACGTACTCGGATGGTGAATCTTTCACAGATCGTGGAAACAATATATACGATGAGGAGGAAGAATACTCTCTCAAGGATATGAATTCAGATGGCGTGAGTGACACATTGCTGTATCTGACTGGAGACAAGCCAGATAATTTGATCGTTGATTGGACCGATCCAAGTAGCCCAGAGGTTTTGCTAGAAATTCATCTTGGGGATGATGTGGTCAATAGGTGGGGGACCACTTACACTGACGTTATTGAGGAAGTGGACTTCTATGATCTGAAACAACAGTATGCCGATGATGTTGATTCCCTGATAACTCTATTCACAAGGGAAGAAGTTGGTCATGTGAACAGTACGGGTTCATCGCTATCTCCAGACGACTATTATATCACTAAATCAGAATGGACTAAGACCGCAGGCGGACAGACAGAACGGTTTTATAATTATCACATATTTCATGAGCCCGATCATTTGAATCAGATCGTATATCCATCCTATTTCTTGCCAGTGGGGTTTTACTTTAGTCCGAATGACATTGAGGATGGGTTCTGGCACAAGAGGAACTTGGAGAGTGAGGTTCTTTATTATACATCAAATGGATATCTTAGAGATGGTGAGATGGTCGATACGGCCTATTACGATACAACGGAGATAGCGGTATACTTCATTGAAAAATCATTTCAGGTCGAGTCAGCAAGCATCGTGGTTCCTGCCGGTCATAGGGCAAGTATGGACCAACCAGCTTCAGACACGACCTTTTCAGATTGTTTTATGGTCACACAGAATATGACCATGACCATGGTGGGAAGTGGTGTGGACTTTGGACAGAAGACCATTTCTTGGTTGGCAAAGAATAAGGGACTCGTGAAGAGTGAGGTATACATACGCTGGACCGAGCACCCCTATGATTCAGACTACACACAGAACAATAGCTATCTCGATACAACGAATCAGGCTTGGGTTGGACTGAACCGCATTGAGCTGACGTCAGTTGACATAAGCTCTGAAAATAATGTGTTCAGAAAACTCACAAGACCTGTCAAGAGCGTAACGCTGAAAGATGTTGGTGACCGATCTGAATTTGATTTTGATCCATTCTACATTAGCGCCCAAAGTGGAATTCATACCTTGGACCTCAGGGAGTTAGGCGAATGACGCGAATGATAAATAAATTTTTATTCACTGTTCTTTTCACTATCACCGCATTGATGGCAGGTACGGATGGTACCATACGTGGTAAGGTCACAGACGCAGATGGCGCTCCGCTTCCAGGTGCAAATATATATGTGCCCGCCGTTGGAGTGGGTGCGGCTGCAGGTATGGATGGTGGCTATATCATCTTGAACATACCTGTTGGTCAGTATGAGGTCGTTGTCCAGATGATGGGATACCAAAAGCAGACCATGACCGGGGTCAATGTTGTGATGGACCAGACGGTCTGGCTCAATTTTAAATTACCTGTCGCCGCTGTAGAGGGCGATGAGGTCGAGGTGGTCGGTACTCGCCCGTTAGTGGAAAAGGGTGCCACTTCAAAAAAGATCACTATCGACAAGGATGCCATACAGTCACTGCCCATAAGAGACCTTAGTGAATTATATACTCTACAATCTGGTGTAGTAAAGGTAGAGAGTCGCAATAAATCAGTACCTGATCATGAGGAGCGAGGAATCGAAGAAATCCATGTAAAGGGTGGAAGGTCAGGTGAGATAGCCTATATGATGGATGGGATGTATCTAAGAAATCCTATTTTTGGGTCAATAGGGTCTGGCACTCGACTCAATCTATTTGCGGTCAGGCAGTTTGACTGGCAGCCTGGGGGGTTTAACGCAGAATATGGTGACGCTCAGTCTGCTGTGTCCAACTGGCATACTGCAGCAGGTGCCAGCGAGATCGAATACCATTTCAGGTATGAGACCAGTAATGTTGGTGCTGCGATCAACTCTGCATTGGGCAATGATCTTGAAACGAATAACTACGATCTAAATCGTGGATATAACGACTATAATTTTGGTCTTGGTGGTCCAATAATTGGAATCCCTCAACTAACGTTCTGGGTGTCTGGTCAGTACACCACCCAAGATAAGTATAGTGTGTATGAGTTTGACGATAAGGTTTACTCAGGGCCGAAGTACTTTTTAAATGAATCGGACCTTGACCTTGATGTGTTGCAGCAGAACAAAAAGGATGTGGTGTATCCTTGGGACGATGTCGCAGGCTTTCGTGGTTTTGGCTTTGACAACACTTGGGACGTATTTGCAAAGCTCAGTTATAAGTTCACCAATAAACTCCGTTTTCACGGGTCATACTGGCAAGTCGCAAATCATAGACAAGCATTCAATCCTAGGTATCTATACTGGGATGAGGGCAGGAATGAACTTTTCCGTGATACCTATAGGTACAACCTTGAATTAAATCATTCTTTGACACAGAGCACCTTCTACACACTAAGGTGGTCTAGGTTCACCCAAGACCAGTTCCAGGGAGTCAGGTGGAGAGATAATGATAAGGATGGATATCCGAACTGGTTTGAGTGGAGACACCCAGCTGGTTACAAGGAAATATCCGACCCGGAAAATGAATTCGTAGTGCCTTATTCCATTGGCGAGGATGGTGATACGATTCGATACACTAATGTAGATGAAAGAAGTGGCTGGTACCATGGTGCAGAGCCTGGACTTTGGAATTGGGAGTTGGCTGAGGACTTTGATGACAATAATGGAAATGGGGTCTGGGATCCCGGTGAGCATTTTACTGATCTAGATGGGGATGGTCAGTGGGATGGTCCAGAGTTGATAAAGAAGCTTATGCACAAGGATGGAGATTATTGGCTAGAGCCTGAGATGTATGAGGATTTTGAGCCTTTCTATGACTACGAGAGTATTAGACTGCAGTGGCAGAATGTGCCTGGCTATTATGGGACACCTAATAACTTTAGCTTTATTCCTGGCCTTCCCAATCCATACTACTACATGCCGGACGTGACAGGAGTTGCTTGGGATGAGGGCAGGACATTTGGAGGGCATGATACCTTCTACGCCAGCTCCACCTCGATCACTGATGAATTGCGATTTGATATCACCAGTCAGTTGACAGATAAGTGGAAGGTGAGAATTGGGGCTGACTATAAGTCTCATAAGTTGAATTTCTATGAGGTCAAATATCCATGGCTAGGAGCCGGTGCAAAGATCCAGACGTTTGCTGAGTATTGGCAAGACACTGGTCCTGATGGACTTGTCCTAGGAGATGAGGGCTACGAAGAGGCAGACGCGGGTGAGAATAATGGAAGATGGGATGCTGGTGAAAAGTATACCGATGCCAATGATAATGGCAAGTGGGATGATTTCCGTGAACCTGAGGAGTTTTCAGCTTACATACAGAATACATTTGAGGTTCCCTGGATGGTCATAAACTATGGGATCAGGATCGATATGGTAGACTATAACTCACAGGTATGGTCTGACACTTTGGGAAAATTCAGCCCTGGACGTCCTTGGTTCTATTCTGATCTAAATGATAATGATGTTTGGGACAGAGGTACAGAGGAGGCATCTGATATTGCAGGCCTAGCCAGGCAGAAGATCATGCTCAAGAACTCTAACTGGTCATACAAGATAAGCCCCAGAATAGGTTTTAGTCACGTGATCACTGACAAATCCACATTTACCTTTAACTATGGTCTTTATTTTCAGAATCCGATCTACCAGAATGTCTACCTCAACACAAATAGTCTAGAGGATCCAGAGGAATTATTTGAGGAAGGTGAGGGTGCAGTAGGAAACGCCACGATGAACGCACAAAGGACGCAGCAGTATGGTGCAAGTTTCAATGTTCAGGTTGGAGAGCATTGGGCCTATTCTGTTGGCGCATGGGTAAGGGACATGGACCAGTTGACGCGATATACATTTGAGAGATCGGGTGTCTATCAATATCAGGTTGCATCTAATGGTGACTATGGATCTGCGAAGGGTCTCGATCTCACTCTAGAGTGGCGCTGGGCCTTCTTTGGCTCGCAGTTGCAATATACATACTCAATAGCCAAGACAAACAGTGAGTATGCCTGGGCCAGTATCACCGGTCAATATGTAGATGCGCCTAGTCAGGAGAATCTTGCCTATTATGATCGTCCACACGACCTGACCTATTACTTCTATACATTCCTGCCATTTGGTATTCAGGCGGGCCTGACCGCATTCTATCAGAGCGGTTATCCATATACCCCCATCATCTTCAAGGGCAAGGACCCTGCTGAGGATGCAAGACATCCAAATTCAAAACGTGGTCCTGCATACAAGAATGTCAATCTTTCCTTTTCAAAATATTTTATGATGATGAAGCATAAATTTTCCCTTGGACTGAACTTGTTTAACCTACTCGACATTCGAAATGCATGGGACATATATGCATTGACAGGCAAGCCCGATGACCCAGGAACATACTACACCAACTATGTAGGATTGCCCGGTACCGACCCCAATGGTGCTGGTGTCTATGCTGATAAGTCTAGCGCATATTATGATAGACCTTGGAGGCTTTCATCTCCACGAGAGATCAATTTTTTCATTAGGATAGACTTTGACTAATATTTTGAGATATACTGCGATCTTTATTCTGACCACTGCCATATTGTCCGCCAAGGATGGCAGCCTCAAGGAAACGCAACAGTCTGCACCTGACCCCTTTAGACGGTCTGCAGTTGCAAAGATAGGAGACAATCCATTCCCCACGAATCCTATGAGCGATAGGGCAAAGGGTTTCATTGACCAGGGCAGAGTGAAGAGTGCAATCACAAACTACGGAAGTTTCATTAATTGGGATTTCCATCCTTCTGGCATATGGGGTGAGTATTCTTATTTGCCAGCGGTGTCTTTCATTGGTGCATTGCCAGGGCATAAGAGCACAGCACATTTCACATGGGAGAATCTAGAGATCGTGGTGGACGATGATGGATTTCCTATCTATAGTATTTGGGAATCACCAAGCGCATACGATGACTGGTATCCGGTCAATGGTGACACTACCTATAAGGGTATCCTATTTGAAACGACCAACGATGATGGAAGCTATAATCCTGACAATGAAAAGTCCTCTATTGAATCCATCAACTCTGACAAACAGTATTATTTTGACCATGAGGACAGGAAGATCATCATTAGTACCTTTGGTGATTCCGACCCTAACAAGACAACTGCCAGAGTTGGATTAATATATCCTTGGGCTCTCAGACCTGAACTGATCAGTAGAGAGGACCAATTTGATTTCTATGACTATGGTGAAGACCTTGAAGAATGGACCGAAGACGACGCCTATGTCTACTATGGGGCAAATTCTGCTGAATCCCATTTCATAAGTACTGACTACAAGACAGATTGGCATGCTACTACCATGGCGCGAACCAATTCACACCAGACTGAATTCAACTCAAGTGACGTCTTTGGATCGACGCCTTGGGTCTCTGGCGATGATACCTATCCTGTCTTGGCGCACTCAGCATACTCCAATACCTGGCCAACCAGGATGAATATGTCAACAGGACTTGTAGAGTCATATTGGCCTGGCTGGTGGTCGCAGGACTTTAATGTCAATCTACCTGGCTGCTCGTACTCTAGAAAAGACCCGAATTGCTGGGAAGAGGTCCCTGGAAGATTTGTCTCTGACATGGATGTTTACATGGAGTTTGATGATAGATGGTCCCACAGGGCAAATAATGTCAATACCAATGACAACTATGAACAGACCGGCTATCCCATGGGTCTAAGGGTAAAGGCAACTGCCCACTCCTACGGTGTCTCCTATGCAGAGGATATCATGTTTGTGACGGTAAAGGTGCGAAACGAGAGTGGTGACTGGTGTGCCGAGGATGAGGACGGCAATCCCATCCTAGATCAAGATGGTAACCAAGAGTGTGGAGAGGCCATGATCATGCCCGATGGTACCAAGCTAAATCGTGGCAAAGGATTTGACTATAAAGGTACATCTCTTGGTTTTTACATGGACGCAGATGTTTTGATGGGGGACTGGGCGGGTTATAATGGTGGTCTTCATACCAATGATGATGATTTTATGAAATATTACTGGGAGATATTTGAGGTCAACAATGATAGAATGTTGATCAGTATGGCAATGATCGGTGACCATGATGGTATGTCCGGCGTTGCAGGTTATACACTTGATGAACCTTCCGCGACCTCCCATCCCGGCAATAACTTTGGGGTGGTGGCGACTCAATTACTTGATTCACCGCGAGCGACCGATCCAGTAGATCTTGATCAGGATGGTACGATCGATATATTCCCAGGTGAGCCTCTGAAGATGACAGACTGGCACTGGGTGGATTGGTATCAGCGTCCTGGAGTTGTGTCCCCTGAATCTAACTCCAGTAGTTGTTATGCTGGCTCTGAGGGATGTCCAGTTGCAAGGAATAAAGAGGAAATTCTCTATAAATTGATGGTAGGTGATACCTCAAACCTTAGTGAAGGTGAGAAGGCGTGGCACTTTCATACTCCAAACCCTGGTACAGATCTTGGCGAGGAATTAAATCCTCATTTTGATTCTGTTGAGGGATTGAAACTTGAATCTGTCTATGAGAGGGATCCTGAGGGGTTGGATTGCGTTTTGATCATGAGCTGTGGCCCCTTTGATCTTCCTGTTGGGAGGGAGGTTCCATTCTCATTCTGCATCATTTTTGGTCAAACGGAGACGGATCTGGTCAACAATGCTCGATTTGCGCAGGTCATGTACAACTCCCGATATCAAGGATTTACGCCACCCACAAGGCCAACGGTTCACAGTGTTACAGGGCAGGGAGAGGTGAATATCTATTGGGATGATGCTGCTGAGTATGCGCGGGATGTGGTCACTGGATATGCTGATTTTGAGGGATATAAGATCTATAAGAGTAGAGATGGTGGTAATACTTGGGGCAATCCTGAGGATATGATCTATGATACTGATGGTATCTTTGCTGGGTGGAGGCCGTACCAGCAGTTTGACCTCTCAGCTGAGGATGACTCTCTTCATTGTGTCTATTCAAGGAGTTTTGATTGTCCAGCAGAATCCAGAAGAGGACACGCGATCAATGGGCAAGACCCCTATTTCCCTTGGTTTAGTCTAGGTACCGATACAGGACTTGAGAGTATTAGACTAGATGAGCCAGTTGTTGTAAATGGCGACACAATGAGATATACGTTTAAAGATCAGAATGTGACAGATGGCCTTGAGTATACATACTCGATAGTTGCATATGATATGGGAGTAGAACCTCCGTTCAGGCAGACCTATGCAGATATTGGTGGAGGTCAATTTGAGGTTGTGGTCGATACCAATTACTCAAATCCTGATCAATGGGCAAATCCAGAAGGATATGCCTCGATAGAGAATTCAAAGGGAACAACCGTATTGGATAGAAATTTTGTACAGCTCTATCCTGGGGTGACCCCTGTTGCGTCTTTGGGTGAGGTTGGTGTTGTCCCTAATCCTTATAGGGTTAATTCAGGTTTTAAAGAGGCAGAGCATTTAAGACAGATGCGATTTACTAATTTACCTGCAATGTGTACGATTCGAATCTTCACTTTGAATGGTGAGATCGTCAGTACTATCTACCATGATGATTCTGAATCTGGAAATGCATGGTGGGACATGCGATCAATTAATAATCAAGAAGTGGCTCCAGGGCTTTACATTTTCCATGTAGAGGAACCTTCTGGGGCTGGTAGTGACCCCTACATCGGTAAATTTGCGGTGATACGATGATCAAGCGATTACCGATTCTTCTTTTTCTTCCCATATTCCTATTGGGTCAATACCGAGACATTCCTGATGTTGTGACCAAGGTTGCTACATCGGCAGGTGGATTTTTAAAGTTGGAGACCTCTGCC
>Ga0208639_1000093_pt1 | contig 66883 bp, 64 predicted proteins | sample ETNtaG_33_FD_185772 | JGI IMG/M metagenome (GOLD analysis project Ga0208639, IMG submission 185772) | Marine microbial and viral communities from oxygen minimum zone, Eastern Pacific Ocean - ETNP201310SV76 (SPAdes) (version 2) | ecosystem: Environmental > Aquatic > Marine > Oceanic ...
AAGTTGAAGGGCTCAGCAAAATAGCTGGGCCCTTTTTTATTATAAGAATTTAGAGAAATTAGTTGCCATAAAAATAAAATAGATTCAGGTACCTGCTGACAAGAAATCACGGATAGAATTGCTATCGAGCACCAAAAAAAACTCCTACAAATATCTCGTATTATTAATGTAGTATGTCCAGCAGACACTCATCATTCGAAGATGAACGTGAATGGAACGATGCGATACGTCTTTAACATTCTCTCCTCCTAATTATTTAAATCTACTAAAAAAATTCTGTGAAAGCCTTAAAAACAAATACCACTCTCTACATGATTCACTATTATGTCGTTTGAATCGACTTGGAAGATATGGTTGCAACACAATTCTCCATGAGCATCGCAATGTTTATAAGTATGGCTTTTGCCCCCTCCGTATTCTACAGATTTGTCTGGCGTTCCCAACTCCGTTAATATTTCAGATAAAGAATGACCTTCCCAGTAGATCGATGGTGTCTTGTCTAATGCGCAACTAGTTAACATTGGTATAACAACAAGAACAAATGAAATCATCAGGGTTGATCTAGTACTTGTCATACTAATTCCTCCCACTTATTTAAACCCACTAACAAAATTACCTTCCCTCCTTAGTATATATGGTTAACAACTTTCTTCAATGGCTTCTCATCTACACCAACCATGTTCTTTTCTAACACTTCAAAGTTAGGATTTAGAATCTTTAACGCAACAAAGTTATAAACAAATATATCCAACGGGAGATATGTTTTTTGAGTTATTTGTTATTGGTTTAATGTTAGCTGGCCTTGCGCTTATGTTCTGGGAGCGTGGCGGGAAAATCCAAGAGATTGTATTATCCAAGACAAATACTAGATATGTTCGATCAGCAACATTGATTGATTTGGTATATTGTTTTGTTCTATATTTCTTCAAAGAGATAAATAATATTCCAATGAGTACGACATTTGTATTTATGGGGATGTTGGCTGGTAGAGAAATTGGTATTTGGATGGAATCTGGCGAAAGTCTTACATATACATCTGAACATAAGAAGGCAATCTTTCCAATGTTATATGTGGATTTCCTCCGGTTAATTTTAGGATTAGCTATTTCTGTATCTTTGGCGTATGGAACTTTGGTGGGGGTTGAAATGTACTATCTAAAATCATAGCAGGTGTTTAACATTAATACCTATCGTACAACTAACTGGGGCAGGTCAATGGCTTAAACGGTTTGATTCTATTAATGCTGGCAGAGTCAACAGTCTCAATGTATTATATTTCTCAAACAAACGACACAAAATGAGGGTCCATAATTATTCGAAGGTTAACCAGGCTATTTAATCTCAATAAAATGAAAATTATTTTTCGGATTTTTTCTTTACCACAACTTTTAGTTATGGTAACACTGTTAAACAAAACAGAATCATTGAAAAACAAGAGGTGTTAGTGATTCGTTGAGCCATGAAGCATTTCTGAGAAAATTTTTTGAACCCTTTTTACATTTTTTTACTCTTACCTGTTTAGCGCAAGAATATTTTTGGCAGATAAAATGACATTTTTAAACCCAAAAAATTTAAATACACCGCTTTCGAAGTTACCACCTTTGGTACTTGCGATTTGTTTCAGCGTAATAACCTTGTTCGGGACCCCTGTGCATGACCATGATCTAGACTCCTCTCACCTGGACCTGGATTGTATTTCATGCCACCTGATTCAGACCAATATTGGTCTGGAAAATGGCGATCCGGACCTTTCCACTTCCATTCAAGTCCTGCAATGGGTTTCGGTTGCAGAAGCTGATTTGTTCACCCTGGACCTCCCATCGGCCTCCAGCCGTGCTCCTCCCGCATTTTGTTGATCTGAAAAATCCCAACAATTTAAAATTTTTCCTGACTTTTTGGATTAGACATTTGTCTGGTCTCCAAAGTACGTTCACAATCATTCGTTTGCGTCTGGAGACTATCGAGCACGTTAGCGGAAGTTTTGCCATAACCAGAAATTTCTGAGTGCATTTGCAAGCGTCTACCTGTGTCGGGGAACAACCTAAGGAGGAGACCGTGTTTAAACTTTTATGTACCTTTATATTTGCGTTTTTAGTTTTTTCGGGGATTTCATTTTCTCCAGTATTTGCTTTAGATTATGAAAATGATGAAGGACCCAAAGAGCATTACGCTATTCATTTGGATGAAATTATTGTATCCACACCCCTGCAGGATAAAATTTCCAGTTCCGCCAAACCGGTGACCGTTTTACACGGTGATGATTTACGGATGAAAACCGGAAGTACTATTGGTGAAACGATTCAATATGAGATGGGTGTCCACGGACAGTCTTTTGGCCCCGGTACCGGGCTTCCTGTTATCCGTGGCCAGGATGGTCCCCGGGTGCGGGTCTTGAACAACGGTCTGGGTACCAATGATGCTTCCCAGAACAGTCCTGACCACGCCTCAACCGTAGTTCCTTTGGCTGCAGAAAGGATAGAGATTTTACGGGGTCCTGCTACATTACTATACGGCAGTGGGGCAATTGGGGGTGTGGTCAATGTTATAGACAATCGCATTCCGGAATACGTCCCCGACCAAATTGTAGGAGGGTCGGTAGAGCAAAAATACAATTCCGTTTCCAATAATCGTTCAACAGCGGTAAAAATCGAAGGTGGAAAAAATAAATTTGCCTACCATTTCGACGGATATTATCAAAAGAATGATAATGTCAATATCAGCGGGGATGCGATCGATGTTAACCGGGCCCAGGTCAGTCAATCCGGTTTGGTGGTGGCTGAAAATTCCACTGGTTTTATAAACAATTCTGGGGCCAACAATTTAAGTGGAACGGCTGGGTTTTCAATTATTGGTGATTCCGGGTTCTTCGGGTTTTCAGGAAATGCCTTAGATAGTGTGTACCAGATCCCTTCCGGGGGCACGGCCGGTGGTGAACAGTCTTTTATTCAGTTGGAGTCAAGAAAACTGGATTTTAAAAGTGAGTGGAACAATCCTCAGGGTTTCTTTGAAACGGTTCGGACCAAGCTCAGTATGACCGATTATGAGCATACAGAAGCCCATAACGCCATATTCAACAACGATACTTTTGAAGGCCGGGTGGAGGCACCACACAAGCCCATTTTCGGAATGAAAGGTGTATTGGGATTTCAGGCAATGACAAGTCGGTATTCTGCTATGGAAATCGCATCGGCGGAGTATATTAATCCGATTACCCGGACTAACAGTTATGCCGCGTTTTTTCAGGAATCGTTCAATTTAGGGTCCACTCTTGCTCAATTCGGGTTGCGTTTAGAGCATACTATTCTTGATTCTCGGTTACGCGTAAATCCGGACCAAAGTTTCACGCCCATTAGCGTTTCCGTTTCTGACCTATGGAATATTAATGATCATAACTCAATTAATCTTGCTGTTACCCGTTCGCAACGAGCCCCTCTTGTCAATGAACTATATCATGAGGGGGGACATGAAGCGACCCGCACTTATCAGCAGGGCAATCCCGATCTAAAAAAAGAAACTTCCTATAATATAGATCTGGGTTACAAATTAAATTCCGAAAAAGTCGTAGCTGAAATAGACCTGTATCATAATTGGGTTAATGATTATATTTACTCAGAAAGGACGGGGGGCACTTCAGCTGATGGCGATCCGATAACAGATTATCGGCAAGCCACTGCCACTTTTATGGGTTACGAAGCTCAGTTTATTTTTCATGCTTGGAAAAACGCTTCGCAAGATATCGATATAACCTTGTTTAGTGACTACACCCGAGGCCAACTATCAAGTAAGGGTGATGCTCCGAGAATTCCTCCCCTTCGCTGGGGCTTCCAGTTTGACCACAGGTATGAAAACTGGAGTTCCAATTTGCGTTTGACCCGTGCAGAAAAGCAGAAATATTCAGGAGACAATGAGGCGAACACACCCAGTTATACTTTGCTCAATCTCAATACGCATTACCACATCGACAATTTTCAAAACACCGATCTGGTTTTATATGCCAAGGGAAACAACCTGTTAAATGAAAATATCCGCAACTCAGCCTCGTTTTTGAGAAACTTCGCGCCGGAACCCGGGGTGGGAGCTGAAATAGGAATTAGAATCAACTACTGAACACAATTTCTATAATGTCCAATTTTAAGGAGAAAAATTTAAAAAATTAATTTAAAAACAACTAGTACTCTGTGCCACCGCCCAATTCGTATATTACGAATTGGGCGGTTTCGGTAGAAGGAGATAAGAAAATGAAAAAAGCAACTCAGCTATTTTTAGACCGCCTTTCAATCGGTTTTTCGGTCGTTTGTGCATTTCACTGCGCGTTCTTCCCTTTAATGCTGGCTGTCTTTCCTTCAATAGCTGTACTTCCTGTTGACGACCAGGTTTTCCACGAGATGTTGGTTTGGTTAGTACTACCTGCAAGTTTGATGGCTGTATTCCTAGGCTGTTCTCGTCATAAAGATCGATTGGTACTATTAGGAATTGGGTTTGGCTTGACAATATTCGTCTTAACTGCAATGTTCGGTCATGAACTACTAGGAGAAAAAGGTGAAAGGATAACCATATTCATAGCAGCACTTATCTTGGCCTGGTCTCATTGGCGAAATTTTTCCCTTTGTCATAGAGATTCTTGTAATCACAGTCTGCAGTAAGGAGAGTCTTTTTGTTGGAGATTTTAAGTACAAAAAAAATCAACAAACTGGCTTACACCTTTGAGCCATGAAAATTTTTTTAATCTGGCACCTTTAATATTTTCCCCAAATGACTTCTCAGAGTAAAACAGGGTATGACCGGGTAGCGAAAGTTTTTGATTATCTCAGAGGAGGCGACATGAAACGCTGGGCTACTCCCCAGCAAAGCCTGTTTGAGCATATGAGCGGAAAAGTTTTATACGTAGGAACGGGCACCGGACAAGAAATCGTCAACTTTCCTCCCGGCCTCAATATTACCGCCATCGACCTGAGCATAAAGATGCTCGAAAAAGCTAAACCGAGGGCTGACGCCTACGACGGAAAAATACGTCTCAAAACTATGGACACACATCAACTGGCCTTCGCAGACAATTCATTTGACACAGTTGTCGCGGTCTGTGTGTTCTGCACGGTGACAGATCCGGTCCAAGGTTTAAAGGAAATTAAACGGGTCCTGAAACCCAACGGGAAGCTAATCATGTTTGAACATGTGATGAGTCGCAACCCAGTCTATGGTTTGATATTAAGAATAATGTCTATATTCACCGTAGCTATCGAAGGAACCCACCTGGACCGCGACACGGTTGACAACATACACAAAGCAGGTTTCACCGTAGAGAAAGAACAAAATGTTTATCTCGATATAGTAAAAGCGCTTATCGCAAAACCATAGGTCCCCTCTGATAATTTATTTATTCGAGTAGTCTATTAAAAATTATTGTCATTCTGAACCCTTTGCTAAGTGTCATTCTGAGCGAAGCGAAGAATCTCTGCTTTGAACTCAGGATAGACTCCGTAAAGAGTCTCGTTTTCGATTTATTGGTTGTTTATAGATTCTTCGTCGCCTGCGGCTCCTCAAGAATGACAAATAATAGAGTCGCCGGCTTTTTATAGAGGCTCTCCTCAGTTTATAGATGGCAGTTTCCCCTCCTGATCTCGAATTACTTAACGTTCAAGGAAATAATAAAATAGTTTTTTATAGATTTCTGGCCAATCAACTGGCTTGCCAGTCTTCGCGCGTCTTCTTTTGAGTCGAACCTGCCGATTCGAATCTTATACCAGTTTCCACCTGATTTATTTTTCGACTTCACCTGGTAAACATTCTTTATTCCCTTTTGCGTGAGTGAATCGACCAAACGGCTCGCCTGTTTGGAAGAGGTAAATGCAGCCACTTGAAGGGTGTGGATTTTCACCCCTTTTCCACGACCAAGACCCTTGCCTTCCGCCACCCTCTTTTTTTCCAACTCCGCCCGGGCAGCGTGTTCCTGCTGAATCTTCCAATCCCGAAACCCCAACCCCGCCATTAGCAATATCACGCACACAGAAACAGCAATGATCCTCGTTTTAAGGCTCAAACGTCCAAATGCGACCAGTCCATCCAAAAATCTGAGGACAAGCAATTGCGCCAAACTCCGGATAATATTGAATAATCCACGGAGTCCGTCGCCAAAATATTCAGAAAAGGATTTGGCAAGCCCCATGCGAACTTTCAGTTTTTCCAACTGACACAGGTCGTCCCGACTGAACAGTTTAATCCTTCCGATTTTACTTGAGAACCTGGATTTCTCTACTTCCCTCATCAATTCCGTACGGCGGTCCAAATCCAATTCCTGAAAAGCCTCTTCACACCTTTGATGAAGAGAAGGATCAATCCCTTTCAAGTTAGCTTCGCAATAAACTCTGGCGACCAATTCACGAGCACGTGATACCCCAGAACCCTTCCACGGCAACGCCCCGAGGTAAAACCGCAACGCGAACATATCGACCCTGTTCTTTTCCAGGAGTTGAGGGAGAACAAAACCAACTATTTCCTCAGAGTCCTCACTTCCATTTTCCAGAGCAGAAAGAAAAACGGGTTCTGTTTTTCGAGTGAACAAACGTTTACGAAGAAAAAGCGAGGCAAGGTGACTGACAATAACATCATCACAAAATTCTTCTGCCTTAAGAATAACCAGTAGTAAATCAATTTCCCCCGTGGTCAGATCCCCCCCCCTGCCAAGAATCGAAAGCAACGGGGCACGGTAAGGCGAATCCTCCGGCTGTAAAAGAAAAGCTTTCAGGAAAATTTTCTGCGCCCGACTGTCATCGCGCCCGGCAAACAAGAGATAGTCGGCAAATTGCATAATGACGTGGTTACGCAATCGCCTGCCCTGGCCGGGTAAAAAATATGATGAGTATGTGTAGTCAAGAACGGTCTGGAATCCATCAATAACTTCTACTGGATCTGCAGTACTGGGGATATCCTTGAAGTTATGCATGGCGTTATGAAATCGCTGTTCCCCGATTAACCCAAAAGCAAAGAACCCAACAAAAACACAGACAATAAAAAGAAACCACTGAATGAAAAAATCATCAAAGACAGCGCCGGGCAAAGCTATTTCATGAATGAAATAGAGCGTAAAAAACCCGAACGTAACCAGGAGCAAAAATGACAGCCCCATTCGGATGAAAATATATTTAAGGGTTTGGTACATTGTTCAGATTAGAAGTTTCAGAAGTATCTGCTGGGGCTTGCTCAACCAGTGTCTCCACTGGCTCAATTGCACGGGGCGAAATGATAATCTCTTCTTTTAGAGCTACATTCATTGACTCCACCGATTGATCATCCACAAGCGTTCCCGACTGGACATCCACTTTTTCAAACTTAATCCCTTCAGGTATCGGAAACTTAATCGGGTTTTTTCCTTGCAGAGCCTGTTGCATATAAAACACCCAGATCGGAGCGGCGGCCTTACCTCCTGTCAATCCATGCCCCAGTTTATGAACCATAGGATCGTTATTATCAAAACCGACCCAGACAGAAGTAGAATAATCCTTGGTGAATCCATTAAACCAGGCATCCTTGGAGTTATTAGTGGTTCCGGTTTTCCCCGCCGCAGGATGTTTGAATCCCATTCGCCTGACCACCCTGCCTGTTCCCCCGTCGACAACTCCCTGCATCATATTTAACAGCGGATAAATAGATTTCGGGGCATAACGCTGTATCCCGTGATAAAAATTTTCATACAGAGTATTGCCTTTATAATCTTCCATGCGCTGAATGAAATAAGGCTCGTTGTAGACACCCAGGTTGGCGATCATGCTATACGCCGAGGCCATTTCCAGTGCAGACACGCCAGAAGTGCCCAGTGCCAGTGACAGGTTTTTTCCAAGCGGACTGGTAACACCAAACTGCTTGGCCGTCTTAATCACCTTTTCCGGTGTCACTTCCTGAATCAGCTTGGCGGATACTACATTGAGCGACCGCATCATGGCTTTTTTAAGAATGATATCTCCCGCATATACATCATTGAAGTTTTTTGGTTCCCATGGCTCGGTACCGGGGATGTCTATAGTGATAGGTTCATCTTTGATGATGGACGCGGGGTTATACCCATACTGTTCCATCGCGGTAAAGTAAACAAATGGTTTAAACGACGATCCGGGAAGGCGGTTACTGGAAACAGCGCGATTAAACTGGCTATGTGAATAATTGCGTCCGCCCAGCATAACCCGAACCGCCCCGCTCTGGTTCTCTATCGATACCATACCCACCTGCAAAGATTCTTTTGTATCGGACGCTTTCATTTCACTTTCCAATGCTTCCAGGTGGGACACAGCAGATTTCTGGGCGAAACCCTGAAGACGTGCGTCCAGAGTAGTGAACACTTTGAGTCCGCCAAAATGAACAAACTCCTTTCCATAATCACGTTCCAGTTTTTCAATCACATAGTTGATGAAGTATCTATTGGGATTATCGTCTTCCCTGGGTCGCGTCAACTCCAGCGGGGAAGCCAGGGCTATATTTTTTTCTTCAGTAGAAATCAGTTTTTCTTTAACCATCCGCGTCAAAATATATTCGGCTCGGCGCATGGAACGCTGATAGTCTGTAAACGGATTGGCATTGTTGGGTGAGTTTGGTAACCCCGCCAGAAGCGCTCCTTGCAGGACAGTTAAATCCCGCGCCCTTTTTCTAAAATAAACCTGTGAGGCTTCTTCCACCCCATAAGCCCCACTACCAAAATAAATCTGATTGCTGTAAGCCTCCAGAATCTGGTCTTTGGAAAAAGTCACTTCCAACTGGAGGGAGACTAAAAGTTCTTTGATCTTGCGTACCCAGTTTCTTTCAAAAGAAAAAAACAGGTTTTTTGAAAGTTGTTGAGTAATAGTGCTTCCACCCTGCAAAACTCTTCGCTCACGAATGTTTGTGTAAAGAGCTCTCAACAAACCGAGATGATCCAGGCCCTTATGCTTATAAAAACCGGAGTCCTCTGCCGCTACAATCGCTTTAATAAAATTTGGAGAAATATCTTCTAACTGGACCGGATAACGCTGACCCAGGACTTTGATTCTTTCGCCATCCGCAGAATAAATTTCGGTGGGAAGACTGAGGTTGATTTTTTCGAGATCATCAGGAAGCTGGGGTAAGTCGCGACTGAGAACAAAATAAGCCCCCACTCCGGCAAACGTTCCAAGGAGAGCCAGAACATAAAAACCAAAAATCACGCGTTCAACCATTCGTCGGATCAAGGAATGTCTCCAGAAGAAGCTGTCAAGGCATGGAACTCTTCACCGATGATATCGGATCCTGTTCTTTCTATTTGAGACAACATGTTATTGGCTACTTCAAGAGGAACAGGGATTAAAAGTACGCCAGTATAATAATCGGTATCATACTCAATACCGAATTCCAGACTGGGGACCGACCCCAGCGGGGCTTCAGGTTCGCGGACTCCCAATCGAGTAATGCTGTAGTCTTTTCCGAGGAACCATCGGGGGTCGGGAAATACAGCATGTTGCGTTTTCGGATCAAGCGTCTGCAGGACGGGAAGAAAAACTGCCGCTGAATAAACGCGGTCATTTTCAAATCCAGCCTCCTCTAAACTACCGCGCTTAACAGCTCGAGTGGCCTGTACTTCCGCCAGGGCATCCGTTGCCATAAATATCTCATGAACTGGAATGTTTCGGGTATCAAGAAAACTAACGGTAATCCATCGACCAGACCGTTTCAAAAGAACACGTGTCCAGTTATTTTCTGAATCAATTGAAATGAGTTCAAAAGGTGAAATTATCTCCGCAGACCACTGCCCGGGAAAATCGTAATACAATTCAATAAACTTTTCTCGGGACAGGACCAATGGGAACGGAGGCTCGATTTTCTCGAACAGTGTCTTGAGAGAATCAATCGCTTCAGCTGATTCCTCCCTTGAGTCGAGAACAGATCGAATTGTCTGGATTTTGCTTTTAGCGAGAACGCCCTGACGGTCTCTTTCCCAGACGCGTCCTAATTGAGGACGAGTCGAGTTCTGCCACTTGAGGTAGTTTCCTACCCCACGCTCAAAGATTTTTCCATAAAACTCAAGAGAAATGAGTAACAAAAGGGCGAGGAAGAGCATCATACCACCCCGCTGCTGACCCTGAATGTTGGGGAACTTCACTTAGATCATCTCACGGTGAGAAATTGACGCACAGAAAGTATGCCAGAGACGGCTAAAATGCAAACTACTTTACAGTTATCTTACTAATATTCTTTGTGATCATCTTCAATCGGCCGATTTTTTCCTTTGGGGATCTCAAAGGTGGTGCCGAACTGCCGCTCTTGTCCGCATGCAGAATATTTATTACACAAGCCTTTTGCTGATCATCATCCATTTTTCTAAACAGAGTCAACAGCCTCTTTTCAGAAGAATCAATTGTCATCAGTTCCTGACGCGCGGGTTTTTTAAACGATATCTCTCCCTTGCGAAAATTAACTAACTTGGTTTCCGGAATATTCTCTGTTTTGGAAATTACCGGAACCGGGGATATGTCATGACTACCCACTTCCTGGGTCAACAATTGCTCCAGCGATATATTCCCCAATCGTGACAGTTTCACTAAAACTGAAACGGGGGCATCTCTTTCTCCTGCTTCATATCGGACGTAGGTGCGAAACCCCACTTTCAGGATTTCCGCCATAACCGACTGCGTACAGCGCAATTCCTTCCTAATCAATCTGATATTCTTTGCCAATACGGACATCCGCAACTCTCCTGAAAAACTATTACGAGTATCCTCTAATTATAAGTTCGTGGGCGAAACATTAGCAATCGTATAATTAATTTTTTCGCAGACCGATTACCAATTTGTTCCCTCCCGGAATATTGCAGTTTTGACGCTTTTTCATTTATTAAGAAATTTTGCCGCTTCTCTCGAAAAATAGCTTAGAATCATCTGCGCTCCCGCTCTTTTGATACTCAGCAAAATTTCCATCATCACCCTTTCACCATCCACCCAATCCCTCTGAGCGGCCGCTTTGACCATAGAGTATTCACCACTCACATTGTATGCAGCTACGGGAATATTCACTTCGCGACGCACTCGATAAATAATATCCAGATACGAAAGCGCGGGCTTGACCATTACGATATCGGCTCCCTCTTCTATATCCTGCAATACCTCTTTGACACCCTCATCAGTATTTGCCGGGTCCATTTGGTAGGATCGGCGATCCCCGAATTTTGGCGAAGAGTCTGCCGCTTCACGAAAAGGTCCATAAAATGCCGAGGCGTATTTAGCCGCATACGACATAATAATTGTGTCATGGTGACCCGTTTCATCGAGTGTTTTCCGGATTGCCTGGACTCGGCCATCCATCATATCTGAGGGAGCAACAATGTCCGCTCCGGCATCGGCATGGGTCAAGGCCATTTTCGATAACAGCTCCAGGGTGGCATCATTTAATATCTGGCCGCCTTCGACCACACCGCAATGCCCGTGGTCTGTGTACTCATCAATACAAACATCGGTGATGACAACCAGCTCTGGCACAGCATTTTTAATTTCACGAATGGCTCGTTGAATAATTCCGTCCGGATTGTACGCTTCGGTGCCGAGATCGTCTTTCTTGTCAGGAATCCCAAAAAGAATCACGGCCGGGATTCCCAAAGAACAGGCTTCCTTCGCTTCGGAAACCAGATTATCAATGGAAAAACGGCTCACACCCGGCATGGAAGAGATTTCCTGCCTGATGCCTGAACCTTCACATACAAAAAATGGTTCTATCAAATCGTCCGTGGATAAAGAGGTTTCGCGAACCATCCTCAAGAGGCCTTCATTATTGCGTAAACGCCTGTATCGATGAACGGGAAATGCCATAGCTGAAGAGTTATCTCTTTGAAAACGTTCTTAAAGATGAATCATTAAAAAGCGGATACTAACGAATTCTTAAACTTCCGTCAAGGGTACCATAAGCCCACATGAGCAACAACCAGTCTATTCAGGCGGATACATACTCAGACGTAGCGTTGAAAATTTGACGAAACGGCTGTTTGTCAATAATGTTCTGAGTCGCCACCCAGGTCCTTACTGTGCCCTGGGAAAAACCCAATCATTTGTTTGATTATAGTTAGACGTTCTTTCCGGAAAATCATCGCGCTTTCAGTGGGCCGTCCTGACCGCGGCACAGGTTTTGCTCTTACATGTTTAAGCTATATTTTGAAAGTTCCGATAAGTAGTAAGACGCTTCTTTACTGCGCCCACTTTTTTAGGAGAATCAGGAAATGGATTCGTTTGACTCGTTTCAGGACAAAGAATTTGACCAACTCAACGAAGCAATATTAAAGGCAATTATTTCGTCAAAAGATGTGGAGAAGGTCCTTCAAGATTTTAAATCCAAAGACCTGATTAATGAAATGGCTGTGGTGAATCTCATCCTCAGTCTGGAAGAATTGTCTGGCCTGATGTTTCCTGAGTCGAAAGATAAAAAAATATACTCGCTGGAACCTTCGAAAGAAAAACAATCTGCACAAACCCAGCCTGAAGGAAGCCAACAGACTAAAAATTCTAAAAGAAAAACGGTCGCCACCAGTCCTCATCTCGTTGACGGGGAACTATTAAGCCGTAATGAAATTCTTTTTGAAAAGTATTACCAGGGAAGGTTCAACGAAAAACAGTGGCTGAAACAAGCTAAAATCAAGGTGTAGAAAACCTATTGCAGGATGAGATATTAAAGGCGGCAAAGGGGTGTTCACACCCCGCCCTTCATTATCTTCTGAACAAACGATTTATTGATTTTTGAAAATTTTCGAGTCGCAAGAAATGTACTTGATCTGCTTGATCGGAATCACAAAAATTTCATCCACCGTGGTCACCTCAAACAGCTCAAGGTCATCGCTGAATCCGTGTTTTTCCGTGTTTTCGAGCACGACTTCCTCATTATCTACAAACACCACCTTTAGCCGATACAGCATACTCTCTCCTTAATTCGCTCATGCGATTCCAAAAGTCCAATTCTTAATTGGGCAACTCCATCGCTTCAAATTTTTTGTGCAGGGGATTGCCCAGGTAATCCTCGACGTAATTCTTCAGGTATCCTTTTTCGTACAACTTTTTATTCGAAAGATTGGAGTTGATCTTATGCAAAACCTTGAAGGTGCACCGCGGAAACCGTGACTGAAAATCTTCAAATGAGGCCCCCGAAATATCCTTTTCCTCTCCCGACGTCCCCTCTAAAATAACTTTAGGAAGATACACTCTTTTTTCGTTGGTTAATCTGCGCCCTACATCATCAAATGTGAGCAATGTACTGCAATTAGAATCACCGCCAAGCATATGGTTGGGCACATACAGATAACGAGCACGGTTCCTGCGTAGCAGGTTCATGATCTTGTAAACATTTCCTGCCATGACCACAGTATCTTTTTTCTCCATTTCACAGGAATCAAATGTCTTGATGATTTTGTTCCTATTCAGGAAAGCGGTGATGTCTGACTCTGTCTGAATCATTGTGGTGTTAGGCAAATCAGCCTCGTAAATTTTTTGTGATTCTCTGGCGAGGAATTTTTTACCTTGCCGCATCAGCGCGGTCGTATCACTATCAATATACTTCAAAGGGGTGAGGCACCCCATCCAAAGCAGGCATTTCTTATTGACCTGTGAAATCTTAACAGCATCGGGATACATCGTATCAGGACCCAGCGAATAAAAATTGGCTGAGGTAACTGCCGGGCCATCCAGAATTCGCATCACTTGGTCCACTGTAGGTGCATGAGGCATCAGTCGACTCCTGTGCGCGCCCAGGGTTATCACTGAAAGTTCAAAATTAATCCTGCCAGGGTATTTTTCTGCAAGCTGATTGATCTCATCCGCCGGAGTGTATCCAACCGTAAATAAAATGATATTTTTGTCGGTGGCTTCTAAAAACTCTTTAAGCCAGTCCATCGCACGGGGGTGAAGGAACAAGTCTGTCCACTCCATATACTCATTACCGCCGACCACCCATGATTCTGCTCCCGTAGGATGCGACTGTATTTCTTTAAGGATAAACTCCCAATCTTCCTGAGTGGTTAAAGGAACATCGAAAGTGGTCCTGTAGCTGTGATCTTTTTCGTAGCAGAAGGCGCACTTTACGGGGCAGGTTTTCCCCAGACTCAGGGGAATTTTCCTGTCCTTCATTTCGCGTCGGAATACTTCATGCAGTAGTTCTTTATCCAACAAAATTCTCCTTGGCGTACGATAAGCGATATATGGCTTTCACCAGAATCAGCTTTTGTCCCAATCCCTGAAAATTTTAACCAGATTCTCATCCACAGGAACATCTTCCTTCTGTTCATCGCTCAACTCTTTAAGCAACTGGCTTAAATGAACAGCGGCACATCCCATATAGGCTATGCTCTCCTGCTGTAACTTGTAGTTACCCTCTTTCAATTTCTTCTCAAATTTATTCAGATGGTCCTCATCGTAGGGGCTTACCACTACAGCTTTTTTAAAAGATTCGATCGCACCATAAAAATCTTTTTTTTCATGCAGATCGATGGCATCCTTCAGCACTTCCTGCGCCTCTCTGAATTCTTCAACTGTTACTGGTTCTTTGGCCATATTGATTTCCGCCCATCAAAAAATGATTAACATCAAACTCTTTTCAGGAATATAACGAAAAGACTCCTCATCTATAACCTGCAAAAAAACAATCCCAATCCAAGCATCTGTCGACAAAGAACATCCTTTCGATGATACATGAACAGGGAAGTTATATTTATCGCCTCTTCAAGGCCAATTGTCAAGATACCAACCGAGAGAATGCAGTTTTTTTCAGGATGTAAATCTATTTATTAGAACGAGGATGGGTGCACAACTTCGCGGGGAAAAACGGAAGGGGGAAACTTCGCAGGGTCGCATACGAATTGATTCTGGAGGGGACAGCTTGAAAGGTCAAACCGCCCCTCCAGAAAACCCGAAAAACCCTGGAAAAAGAAGACTCAAGAAAAAACACCCCACCCCAACCAATTCAGGGCAGAAACCTTTTTTCCCTATCAGACTATTTTTCTGGAGGCTTAGGACTCGCTTCCTCAGTACAGTTACCATGAGGACAATGTTGCGTGTGGCAACCTGACATAAATACAGCTAACATCATTAATACAATCACGCCGGCAAATCTTTTCATTCTGACTCTCTCCTTTTGAAGAATATAAGCTGGGTCCAATTGGTTTTCGGGCTCATTTCCTTTTTTGAACAATGCTTTTTAGCAGTATTTTGACCACAATTCAATCAATTTTTTCAGGTTTCTGCCAAGCTGGCAGGTCCAACTCCAATTCCAGTTGGAATTTGAGAACTTTGGCCCTACAATCGTGACAAGAGTCTTTTCATACAATTGGGGGAGTTCATGCCTTACGACTGCGAATCTGATGCCGCTAATATTCAGGATAACCTGAACTGCGTCCATACGGGTTCTGTGGTGGTATTTCTGCCTGAAATCGACTCCACCAACAATCTGATTAAAGCCTACCTCGCCAACGGTGCTGATGAAGGCCTGGTCGCCGTTGCCGAGTCTCAAACAGGGGGCCGGGGCCGAATGGGAAGAATCTGGCATTCCCCCCCTGAAGCAGGGGTCTATTTATCTGTCCTGTTGAAACCTCCTGTTGGCCCAAACCACCTCCCCCTCTTCACCCTGCTGGCGGGTGTCACCGCTGTCCAAACTGTCAACGAGTTCTGTCCTCACCCGGCCAGCTTGAAATGGCCCAACGATATCCTGATTAACGGTAAAAAGGTCTGCGGCCTATTATGTGAGCTGGTACAAAATCAGGGCGAACCCAGCGGCTTGATCATCGGCGTCGGAATAAACGTCAACCACCTGCCGGACCAGTTTCCCGAGAATTTAAAAAATATCGCCACTTCCCTCAGGATCGTTAACGACTCGCTGACAGACCGATTAGCTGTTATCAGGTCATTTCTTATGAATCTGGATCGCGAATACCAAACCTACCTCAAGGAAGGCCCCCGCCCGATAATTGAGAAATGGAGCCGCCATACCGATCTGTTTGGAAAAAAAGTCTCAGTCACCCGTGGACCCAATGTCATTATTGGCACGGCCACAGGACTTGATAAGTCGGGCCGACTCGTCCTGTTCCGGGATAATGGCCAGGAAGAGGCCTTCGACTCCGGGGAAGTCTCGCTACGCACTAGCTGAGTGTCAGGACATATCCGCCAACAAAAGTGCGATATGCCCTTCTTGTGACACTAGAAGGTACGACCTCGAAAATCGGTATAAGGGAAGGCAGTGGATTCGGTTCGGGTCTGGCACCTTCGTTTGTGGACGCGGGGTGTCTGAGGGTCAGCCATGCTGAATTGATTTTTGAAGGCTTGTTTTCCCGCAGGGTTTTCAACGGACCAAACATCTCCCGAATAGAAAAGCAAAGTTCTAACAAAATTCGAGTCGACAGCAACGACCCGTCTGCATCCCCTTCTGCCAACACTTGCCTGATCGCTTTGAAGGACCAGTTTTATCCCTTTAGAAGCAGGTCTTCCCGCGATAAGATCCTGCGCGCTCTCGGTTCCCTGCCAGCACAGGCACAGGTGTCAGGCACTGCTATTGACACCAGCACAGGCAGTTGAACTTATGCCGGAATCCCTATAAAATAAATGCGTTATTTCCAAGTTTTACATAATGCGTTTGATCACCCCTAAAAGGAAGTCATGCCGCAAAGGGATTACTATAAAATTCTTGGTGTCGCTAAAGACGCGAAAGCCGGGGAGATTAAAAAGAACTACCGTGAACGGGCCAAAAGGTTTCATCCCGATGCCAACAACGGAAGCAAAAAATCTGAAAACCAGTTCAAGGTCCTTTCAGAAGCTTACAGCATTTTAAGCGATGCCAGAAAACGCAAGGAGTATGACCGCAGGCGTTCGCAAAAAGGACCCTCAAGAAGCCGGTCTTCGCAAGGATGGAGATCGCAGGGAGATGACCGCTGGGGATATGGATTCGGTGATTATGAGTCACAGGGTCATCGGCAGGAAGGACCGTTCCACCAAACAGCGGCGGAAGATCCCCAACCACACGACCCCAACGCTCCCACACGGGGATATGATCTTCAGTTCATGGTCGATGTGGAGTTTGTCACGGTCGCACTCGGAGGAACGATTCCATACAACTACGAAAAATACGTCCGTTGCGAAAACTGTGAGAGCACGGGAGAATCGGATGGCAAAACCTGCGAAGAATGTGGAGGCAGGAGACAGGTGGTGCGTGAAACCAGTCTGGATGTAAAGATACCCCCAGGCGTTGCCGATAAATATGTACTGCGTATTCAAGGGGAAGGAGGGGAAGGAATCAATGATGGCCCGCCGGGCGATCTGTATCTGAAAATCTGCACCCTGCCTCACCCCGTCTTTAACCGAAAAAAGAGCGATGTCTGGGTGGAAGTGCCCATTCCCCCGGAGCTGGCTGAAAAGGGAGGAAACATCGATATTCAAACTCTCGATTCGGTGACAAGCATAGAAGTGGAAGAGTGTACTCTGACAGGAGAGGAACTCCGCATCCCCGGCAAGGGAGCCTCTATTTTATGGGGTAAAAAACGAGGTGACCTCATTATAAAGTTTGTAATAACGGACTCTTGAGTCTGATGAAATCAGTTGTCATAATTCTTTTGATCACTTGCGGATTTGCCCTATTGCTCGCAGTTTCTTTTTCGAAACCAAAGAAAAAGCTGGTTCGCAAAAAAGCAAAACCCCGTCTGCCTGACCCCAGAGTTCCAACGAAAAAAAACCGTTGTGCCTGAAGGTCATGAATCAGTAGCGATGAGCCCGGAAAACCAGAGATGGGCCAAAATATATGTTGAGGAAATGGCGAAACGCAAACCTGAAGAAACTACGCAGGTAATTTAAAAATGGTTGCGTGAGAAATAATTGGGGGGGGGCTGAAGGCAATCTTATTTCTTCTTTTCGGCGGCCCAAGCCTTGGCTCTTGCTTTAAAGACGGCCTTGTCTTCATCAGACAACGCTCTCTTAACAGGTCGCGGCACAGAACCCGCGGGTTTAGACGATACGGCTGGTGCGGCGGTTGCCGCAGGAGCGCTCTCCTGAGTGGCTGGTTTTTCCCTTTCAGCGGCAGGTTTCGCCACAGGTTCCGTACCCACCGTGGCTGCCGCTTCGCCGGGCTTACTCACCAGACGCATTGATCCAAAGACATCTTTCCCCGGATAGGGCGTGTCTACACCAATTTTCAGATCAAAGCGAATGATCTTATCGTCAGAACATTCTTTGATCCAGGTATTGGCGGCGCATCCCGCAGCGAAAAGAGGGTCGAGGGGAAACAGAATTCCGTTTTTATCTTCACACTGCTTGGTCCCGGTTTTATCCACCAGAGTAATCGCTTCTGCTTTACTGGGAATCCTCCAATTATCATACCCGGCAAACTTGTCTTTATTAACCTTATCCACATACTCCCGGTGCGCCTGCCAGGTAAAAAACTTTTTGGCGTCAAGCCAGGCATCGGACTTCTTCCATATTAAGCCGGAGTTGGGGTCAGTGACGGTGCCGTCACCATTATCAACAAAAGATTTGAGTTCAGGGGCGGGTTTCTTTGCCGGAGCGGGTTTTTTCTTTGGAGCTTCTGTTTCTGCCATTACTCAATTCCTCAAGCGATGCGATTGTTAGTGTGTGGTTTTGGGTTGGGTCTGATGTTTGGGATAGTCTTTTAAAATATCGCTCAGATCTTTTTCCGACTGAGTCAGCTCACTCAACATCTCTCCCAGTTCCGCCGCAGAATACGAACCGAGACACTCCTTGAAATTCTCTCGATAACTGGCGGCGTTGCAACGAATCCAATCCATGACAACATCGTCAGCAGATGACCCTCTGCATTCAGCTTTTTTTCTGCCTAACAGGTTCGTCTGTGAAATACGTATGATCTCGCAAACTAAATCGTCTTTAATTCTACTCATGACTCAGTCTCATAACAGTCCGACCCGTGAGAATTTCAAAATTTCGCCAATTTATACCGATTTTCATCCCTTGTCAATTTGATAATTTTTCAAGGGTTCAAGCTTTTAAAAATCAATACTGTCTTGACTCTGCTCAAGTTTTCTGAGCCGTTATTTTTTTTCATCTCGCTCCTTATTTTAGCTCAACTTTCAATCAGTTAAAAGAAAATACCTGTTTTTTTTGATGGTTTTACAGCCCCCCCTATCCCCTACCCGAATTGGGTCCTTTTTCGCGGATCCAAGCGATCGCGTAGCTCTTCTCCCAGAAAATTAAAGCTTAGAATGGTGAGAAAAATGGCTATCGATGGAAATAATATGAGATGCGGGTAAAACTTGATCGCCTTCCACCCTTCGTTGGCCAGAGTTCCCCAACTGCTGAATGGAGGAGCGATGCCCAGTCCGATAAAACTCAATGTCGATTCTGCAAGAATCGCAACAGGAATCCTGAACGTCAGGGTGACGATCATCAATCCCAGAATATTGGGTAGTATTTCCCGCAGGAGAATTCTCAAATCGCCTGCACCAAGCGCATGGGCGGCCTCTATATAGGTGTACTCTTTTATCCGCAACACTTCTCCGCGCACCAGACGGGCCACGGTCACCCAACTAACTAATGTGAGGGCAATGAACATGCCCATCACCCCGCGCCCCATCATCACAGTGATGAGTATGATCATCAGCATATCAGGAAGTGCGAACACCACATCGACAAAGCGCATCATCACACTGTCTGTGCGTCCTCCGACATACCCTGATGACGCGCCATAAACGGTTCCGATCAGAAGCGCCAACAGGGTCGTTGCCACACCAATGAATAAAGACACGCGCGCACCATAAATGAGGCGGGAAAACAAATCGCGTCCCAATCGGTCGGTTCCCATCCAGTGATCGAATCCCGGAGCCACCAGGGTATTCAACGTATCCTGCGTTTCATACGAATAGGGCGCCACCCACGGCGCGAACACCGCCGCTGATGCAACGATAGTCAAAAATACCGCGCTGAATTTAGAAAGATAGCTCATAAATAAATTACAAATTCGAAATATTTAATACTCTCTTATAAATGACCCTTCGACCAAGCTCAGGGCGACACCACCTGCGTTCATCTGTGCTCATCAGTGGTTTCAAAGTTTTATACCCTGACTCTTGGATCAAGCCACATATAAATGATATCGACCATGATGTTTGCTAGAACAATCAGCACGGCATAAACCAGGGTCACTCCCATGATGAGTGGATAATCCCGATTGGTCACAGCGGTTATAAAAAAACTTCCCATGCCGGGAATGGAAAATATAAATTCAATTACAAAAGAACCAGTCACCAGCCCGGCGGTCAAAGGGCCTATCACTGAAACGATGGGATATATCGAATTCTTTAGCGCGTGTTTTATAACGACCATCGATTCACTGAGTCCTTTTGCACGGGCAGTGCGGATGTAATCTGAAGCCAACACTTCAAAAACTGCGGAACGGGTCAGGCGAGCAATATACCCTGTGAATGGCGCCCCCAGCGCCAATGCGGGCAGGATCATATGACGCGGTCCCTCCCACAACGCGGGAGGAAACCAGTGCAGTTTATGGGACATTAGCCAGACCAGCACCGTTCCTAAAACAAAACTGGGGACTGAAACCCCCAACATCGCGAAAAACACACAAACTCGATCCACCATTGAGTTCTGCCTATAGGCTGACCACATACCAGTGGGAACACCAACGCCAACAACGACAAACATCGCCAACAGACCCAGTGTGATCGACACAGGAAAGGTATCGGAAATAATATCGGTAACATCCCTGCCAATGTATTTATAAGAAGGACCCATATCACCCTGCGTCAGTTGTTTCAGGTAAAGCAGATATTGGGTGATGACAGGTTCATCGAGATGATACTTAGCCTGAATATTGGCAAGAATCTCGGGAGGGAGTTTCTTTTCTTCATCAAACGGCCCCCCCGGAACCAGACGCATGATGACGAAGGTGAGCGTCGCCACTACAACCAGCACCGGAATTCCATGAAGCACTCGTTTGAAAAAATAAGTCAGCATATATCTTCTGAAAATCACTTCATGAGTTTGATGAGGTTACCGGCGGCATAAGCACGTACGACCTCCTGAGAATCTTCGAGCTTACTCAATAACAGGGGAAACGCTTTGGCACCCCCCATCATCCCCACTGCCCGTGTGGCGGAGGTTCGTACTCGAATATTTTCATCGGCAATGGCAATTGAAAGCAGTTTTTCTTTACCCTGAAACTCAAGGTCACCCAACACTCTTGCCGTTGTACTGCGTATTCCGTAATCTGCGTCTTTGATTCCCTCTGAAAACACGTCACGGCAATCATCGCTCCCTTTCTTGTTAAGCGCCACCGCCGCAGACAAACGAACCATCGCGTCTTTATCCTTGCAAAGAGCGCGGAGCGTTTCCAACCCGGAGACCCCGCTCAATTCTCCAATTACAAGCGCCGACTGGTATCTCAGTGAAGAATTATGATGTTTACTAAGATGCATCAACTGAGGAAGAAGATCGATATCTGCGTTTTTACCAATCGCTTTCAAAGTGTAAAAAATAATTTCGTCTTCATCGCCTGCCAGCAAATCCTTCAAATAGGGAACCACTTCTTCTGTCCCAATCTTGCCAAGATACCCTATGGCCTGGTAACGGTCTGTTGAATTACCGCCTTTGAGTCCGCCCAAAAGCACACCCAGTTCACTTCGATCTCCCAGCTTGAACAATGCCCCGGCGGCCGAGTAACGCACTGCCCGGTCAGGTGATTCTAGATGCGGCCTGATGAGGTTGCCCGATGCTCCATCCCCCAGATCTCCCAGCATTTCAACAGCGGCGCCGCGTACCCATACGTTAAGGTCCTTCGACATGCGAATTGCCAGAGAACGGGCCTCATTTACCGAGATATTCTTCATCCCCTGTAAAGCAAACAAACGCGTCGTATGATACGAATCCTGAGCCGCTTTTTTGAGAAACGGAATGAGCACGGGGTTTTCCGATTCCCCGGCGGCGCGCGCGGCGGCACTGCGGATAAAAGCGTTTTCATTCTGCAACGCTTTTTCCAGAGTAGCGATGGAAAATAAACGGATACGGTCCATCGCCTCCTGAGGTTTTTCCTTCGCCAATGATAAACCTGCTGAGCAGATCAGAAATATTCCCAGGCTCAAAAATGCAAAAACGTAACTCTTTAATGGTGTCAATTTCATAAGCAGTTAAATGTATTTTTTTAACAAGGAAACGGCAGTCATTTGCAAATTTAAAAACTGTATTTTTCGACAAGAGCGCGGTAGTGAAGCTCATCTTCCTTTTTACCGCGTTTGACAAAGCCCTGGATCAGTATTGAGCATTTTTCCAGTAGTGTCGCACGGGTTTGCTGTAGACGATCACCCTCCAGTGAATTGCGGTCGAGCAGTTTTTGCAAAGCGGCGACACGAAACCGGTCCATGCCCCAATACCTGCGCGACAACTGGTCAGCATGACCTCCCTGCTTGATGATAAGGAATTCTTCGATGAAATGAAACGGGTATTTCTCAGCGATTCTCAGCCACAAGTCATAATCCTCACAGGCCGGAAGCGACTCATCAAAGTTCCCGACTTCTTCAAACAGTTCGGCTCGGAGCATGGCTGAAGACGGACTCACAATGCACATCGGTAGACAGTAACTGAATATATCTCCTGAGTATTTGCGATGCTTGTTCATCTGGTTTACTCGTACGCCCTTGCGGATCCATATCTCATCGGTATAACACACCTGACAGTCCGCGTTATCTTCCATCCACTGTATCTGGATCTGTAATTTATTTTCGTCCCATAAATCATCGGAATCGAGAAAACAGATATAGCGCCCTCTGGCGCGGGCCAGCCCTTCGTTACGCGCTCTGGAAACGCCGTGGTTTTCCGGCATTAAAATACATTGCGCGCGGGGGAACGAATCAAGCACATTCCGGGTATCATCCGTGGAACCATCATCGACCACGATGAGTTCGAAATCCTGCCATATCTGATTTAATACAGAGCGCAAAGTTTCTCCCAGCCGCTCGGCCCGGTTATAAGTAGGCACCACCACCGAAACGACAGGCAAACTGGCTTCCCTGCAATCAGATTCATTGGATTTTTGTGTTCTGGCTTCCATATCAAGTATTATAAGTCGGGCCTGCTCACCAGGGAAAGACCTCTTATGACATGAAGTGGATTAAAAAGGCCCGATTCTTCAATCATATACATTTATTTTAACGAAGTAAGTCCCGACGCGGTCACACCGTCTGATTCATGGGGGTTGTGGGTAGCTCCACAAATGCCTTGACAAAACAGCCAATTTCCCCTAAAAGTAAGACCTTCCCATATCATAAAGTACAGGAAAATCAGTCTACTATGGGGAATCTGACAGATATTTTCCCTGAATTCTCAGCCACTCTTGGGTGTAAGTTTTCTTATGGATTTTAACGACGTCACACGGCTTTTTAAAGATGATCTTGCGCGAATAGAGCGTTCGATTCAAAAGAATTATCAATCAGATGTTCCACTGATACCGGGTATAGGAGACTATCTCCTGAAAAACGGCGGCAAGCGTGTGCGACCGCTCATCCTGATGATAGGAGCAAAGCTCTGCGGTCGAGAGATAGATGAACGTGTCATCCGCCACGGTTGCGTGGTCGAGTACATCCATTCTGCCACTCTGCTCCATGACGACGTAGTTGATGAAACAACCGTCCGACGTGGACGCGAAACGGTAAACGCCAAATGGGGAAGTGATGCGAGTATCCTTGTTGGTGATTTTCTGATTTCCCGGTCCATACTGATGCTGGCCTCGGACTGCGATTCGCGAATCATCAATGCAGTTTCAGAAGCGACCAAACTACTGGTCGAAGGCGGAATCATGGAATACAGCAAGGCCCGCAAGTTATCCGTCTCCGAAGAGCATTGTCTGGACGTCATTCACCGCAAAACAGCGTCTATGATGTCAGTCAGTTGCGAGTTGGCCGCCCTGCTTTCAGAAGCCAACCCAGAACAGGAAAAAGCGCTGGTCGATTTTGGTACACAATTCGGCATGGCGTTTCAGTTGATGGATGATGCAATGGATTACGACAGCGAAGAAAATACTCTGGGCAAACCTCCTGGAAATGATTTCCAGGAAGGACATGTCACTCTGCCCCTGCTTCACCTGTATCAAAACGCCGACCGTTCCCTCAAAAAAGAAATTGAAGGCTTCGTTAAAAACGAAAACATCACACGAAAAGATTTCGACTATGTGCTGGAACGCATGCGGGAAACAAAATCCGTAGAGTACACCCTGGACCTCGCGCGCGATTATATTGAACGAGCAAAGTCATCCATCAGAGCGGTCACATTCCCGCAACCGGAATACTACAAATCATTTGATGCAGTCGCCGACTATATTTACGAACGTCACACGGCAGTCCGATCCTGACCTGGTTTTAAACCGAACAGTTCTTTCCCTTGCGTTCAAGCCTCAAGATACATACATTAGAATCTGCGTCTTGAATTTGAGAAATGCGCATGGAAACTCATCCTTATGTCAAACTGGCTATTCAGGCGGTTCGCCATTTCCTCGCAGAAGGAAAACCCCTTGTCTGCCCCTCTCCCATTCCCGATGGAATGGATCGCCAGTCTGGAACCTTTGTATCCATTAAAAAGAAAAAGAGCTTTGAACTGCGCGGATGTATAGGAACCGTCATCCCAAATCAGGATAATCTGGCAAATGAAATTATCCACAACGCCGTCAGTGCGGCGACACGTGATCCCAGATTCAAAGCGATAACGAGTAATGAACTGGAGTCACTCCAGTTTTCTGTCGATGTGCTCACCCCGCTGGAACCCATTGATAGTGCAGACCAGCTCAACCCGCAACGATATGGTTTGTCGGTAAAATATAAAGGGATGCAGGGAATCCTGCTACCCGACCTGGAAGGAATAGACACCGTACAAAGACAAATCGACCTTTGCCTGAAAAAAGGCAACATCCCGAAAAACGCCCCCTATGAAATGTACCGCTTCGAAGTGGAAAGATACCACTGACCAAGATCAGGAAAAGTAAAACCCTTCCGCCCCGGATAAGGGCGGATCTAAAACCCCCTCTCCCTCCAGGGGAGAGGAATTATTTAAGACCTATCTTCTCTCAGATTTTCATCTGTGTTTATCTGCGTTCGCCCGTGGTTCCAATTAAAAAAAGCCCCTTCCCGGAAAACCGGGAAAGGGCTTTTCATATTCTATTAAATCATCCTACGTACGAACATTTGCTCGCGGGTGTGCGGGTATCCATGTTCTTGCCGCGGTAGGTGTGGTCGTCGATCTCGGCGGCACAACCGATCATGCGGCCGAACAGGAAAGTAGCGAAGCTGGATGTTTCTACATCCTCTTCAGCCAGTTTACCTTCCTTGTACTCACCCCATACCATCTTCAGCAATATAACAGCGATTACCGCATCAATATTCACACAGTAAACGTTCTTACTGACTTTGGCTTTGAACATTGCGTTAACGATTGAATGGTAATAATCAAGGAACACGTTGTTGATACCTTTATCTTTGAACAGTTTGCGAACAAACTCTTCACGCGGATCAAAATTGACATCTTTCCCTTTAAAAATGGGATGGTTGATACAAGGCACTTTGGCGTATTCCAGATTGCCGACAGCTTTCTGAGTGGCTTTATAGTCTTTGTACTTCTTGGAATACTCCAGGGCCATCGCATCGAGGTCGAGACCGTGGTTCGCATCATCAGCCGCTTTGAGGCTCGTATCCTTGAACTGTTCGATAAGGAATGCCGCCGCTTCATATCCGTTGCCGCCGTGGGCGAATCCGGTATGAGTAAGGAATCCGATGAACGCCTTGTTCACCTGCACACGACCGGGCATTTCCGGACCGTCTGCGCTCACTGCGCCCTTACAACCCTGCGCGGAAATTGTGCCGGGTCCGTTAGTGATGATGAGTCCGAGCAGAACCTGGAACTCGAACAACTCGTCATCAGAAGGCTCTCGTCCCATAACTGCCAGAAACGCCGTCCGGGTGAACGAGAATTCAGGAACCAGCTTTTCAAGCTTGATTCCGCATAAACTGTCTTCGCCATGTTTATCCGCAGAAGCGGCAACACCTACGATGGTGCTATAGATGCGGGAGTACCATGGGAGCTTGATGATGGTGTCTCGGGTGATTTTCTTTGACCTCATACCTTTCCAGCCAAGCGTTGTCCAGATAGCGGCCATCATCGCGTCTGTAGAAGGTGTCCCCCCTTCTTGTTTAGCGAAGTCCAGCAGGAATTTTATGAAGACCGATTGTGTGCCCTGACTGAGGCAGGCAGACATCTTGCCGGCGCAGTGATCATCGCTACCGGCGAGTAAAACATCTTTATGCGCTGACGCGGCTTTCAGTTGTTCCGCGTATTCGAAATTACTGGCCACGTCTATGAGTTTCGTGAACTGGAATAATTCCAGCAACGCTTTGGCGGCATCCATCGCAGGTTGAACCGTCCTTTTACCAACGATGGCAACTGCGGCTGAGACTACCGTATTGGGTGAGTTACCCGCTTCGCGCGAAGCTTCCGCCGCCGCAAGAGTAGCTTGCCCATATTGATTGACGTGCGCGTTGAGCGCAATGTTAGCGATTTTTTCACCATACTCACTCGGATACTCGCGACATAACGCAAATACCAGATTAGCTTCGAAGGTTTTTGTGGACGCATCGAGAATAGAGGTCTGATGAATTTTGGACACCTGGGTTTTAGGGTCCATCATCGAAGCGCCACTGGCATCTTTGAGAGTCTCTCGCCGATACTGGGCACCCACCTGTTTATCGAGTGCGGCGATTTGTTCATTGTAAGGAGAGATCGCTTCAACCACTGGCGTATCCAACCCCTTCGGCAAGTCCAGTCCCTGATTGTTACCAAACCAGCTTTTGAGAGACAAACTGCCCTTCGACGCGAAGTCTGGCTCTTTGCCGTTCAGTTTCATAACCGCCGTCAACGCTTCCGGAATGTACGCGATGTTGGTCACCAGTGCGCCCTTTTTGGAAGCGACCGGATTATCCGGTGTGTAAATACTATCGACACCAAAGTATTCCATGAACCATTTTTCTTTGGCGATAGCGTCATCGCCGGAACCTGCCAGCGATCCTGCATGACCGCAAGCTTTGCTCAACTTGGCTTTCCATCGGCCCACCACGCAGGCGACCAACGGCTTATCAGTTTTAATATCTTTCTCGTAATATCCACCCGGCTCACTGTACATAACAGCGGCTTGCGAACGATCATCCCTGTCCAACGCGTAGAGAAACTCTTTAGGTCCGTATTGGATGTAAACATCCTTACCACTGGACACCGAGGTAGTCGTCCCCCACCCTGCTGTTGCCAGATAAACCGCGATAGTTGTGGTGAAGTTTCCGGAATTTGAGAAAAGCGCGACCGATCCTTTAATGAGCGACTCCTCCGGATGGCTTCCGCCGAGCGCTCCACCGAGACGGACGTGATTCCATGAGTCGGCCAGTCCCAGACAGTTGCCGCCGAAAAGGTCAACGCCGTTGGTCTGGCAGATGGCACGCATGATGCGTGAATCTTTAACTGAGACTTTTTCGGTGAGAATAATAGCTTTTTTAAGATCGGGATTTTCTCTCACCGCTTCTGCAATACCGTCTTTCACGCCAGAGGGCGGCAGGTATATGACCACCGTGTTGAACTTGTGTCCCGCGGCCAGTCCTTCTTTGATGGAGTTGTAAACTGGAATTTTCCCGGTCTTGGTGGTGAGAGACTTACCCGACTTTCCCGGCCCCGTTCCAAACACGATGTTGCCGCCGGAGTAGTCATTACTGACCGGGGTGACTCCGGAACTTTCTTTCCCCAGTATATTGAGAACAACCACCTTATCATCCTTGGTGGCAAGATCGCTCAGTGAATTGATACCCACATAGTAGGGGAATTCCCCCACACCTTGCTTATGCATTATTCATATCCTCCAGTTCCGCTTCTGATAGATTGATTGAATTTATTTGATGTTCATTTTGGCCGCTATCTCTTCCTTGCCACTATTCATCATCCATTTATTAATATCCATAGCGTAGTTTATGACCTCAGACATAGCGCTGTCGTGCCCAAAGAAACGGTAGGGGATTCCTAACGACTCCAGGATGTCACGCAAATAAGCCATTCCACGAATCAAATTGGGCCCACCACGGCCGACCACAACAAACAGCGGCTTGGGTCCGTTGCTCTGAAAAAATGCCCTGAGTCCGTCACCGATAGCGCGGAAAGTTTCATAGATATCCGTGTTGTTCGCCTTACCACCGATAATGAACAAAACGTTTGACTGCTCAAGCCAGTACTTGAAAGTGATATTCGAAATTTCATTCATCTTCTCGTACGGGGGGTTACCGCCAAAGTCAGAGGAAATGGTCGCTGCTTCGCCAAGGAGTTCAGTAACCATGGCGTTGGCGCCACCGCCAAACGTCGGCGCGGTAATGTTCCCCTTGTCATTGATGACATATACATCGCTCTGCCCCTGATAGGTGCGAAGCTGATTAATCTCCTGCTCGAATTCACTGTCGTCAGACGCGAAAACATGCGATGGCAGTTCCAGACGTTTCCAGGCCGGATCGTCCTGATCGAACGCGCACTTGAAATCGCAGGCGATGGGCGCGTAGCGCCCACCCTTACCCGGCCTCATGCGGATCGGGTTCAATTCAAGCATAATCATTCCGTAGTTGTTGTACAGGTCCCACAATTTTGGAAGATTCTGCACCAGCGGACTGATAATCTCCGACGGCGCACCCAGTCCAACCAAAGCGTTGGAAACATGGAAAGCCTTAAGTCCAGTCAGCGGGTCGAACGGCACGACCGCGATTTTGCTTTCCGGAAGTTCTTCGATGTCTACCCCGCCATGATGAGTAAGTGTCATGATCGGCGCCCGGTACACCGTGCTGTCTGAAATTGAAAAATAGACTTCGTGATCCGCCGGAACCGCCGCTTCGTAGGTCACGCCATCTGACTTGGAAACGGTATTTTCTACTTTGTGTTCGGCGAAATAGAGTCGCTCCTTCTCTTTGAGCGCCTCAGTGATGTTTTTGGCGCGTCCAATGAGTCCGGATTTTCCTTTTTTACCAACACCGCCTTTGAATACGGGCTTGATAAAAACTTCGCCGTGTTTTTTGATCATCTCTTTGATGTCATCGACACTCAGTTCCGGACCCCGCACCTCAGAATGAGGATATTCCACAAGGTCCAGCAACTTCCTGCCCCAGAGCATGCCGGTGATTTGCATTTAAGTCTCCTGCTTATCTAATGTTGATGGATATAAAAATAATTTATTAATTCGAAAATGACCTCACAAGGTCAAATTTGTACATTGTATTTTGGGTATTTATGGGCGCATCACGCAAAGTGACACAAAGACACACCCGCCCAGTGATCTCCTCATTAGGATGCTGTATTGTATTTAAATTACTATTTTTGTCAATATCAATTAAGGCATGAATCTGTGTGCTTTTCAGAAGGTTCAATCTGGACATTTCCGGGGAGGAATCTAGCGGAGCTGGCCTTCGGCACCACGCACGATGATTGAGGAGTCGATTTAAGTTGAGCAAGCTCACATTTTGTCCACCGGACCAAATACCAGTATCACGCTAAGAGTAAATACCTCTTTTGAGGGAACCTACTTTCCAAGCTACTAAAATTATTGGACTAATAACTCCAACATAATTATAAAAACCTCTGTTTTTCTGTACTATAGTAATTTATATTGAAAACTCGACAAGCTAATACCGAGAAAGGAATATCCTGCGCCCAAACTACTACAACTGATCCCTCTAAATTATATGTCGGCCCTCTGATAATAAAAGTTGATGACAAGTTTGTAGAATGACAACACATGCGAAGAAGTAAATTGAGTAGCCGCGAACCGGAGCGCCTTAAATATTTTGCTGAGGAGAGGATTAAAAATTTATTTGATATCCTCTCATCCTCTGGTGATAATCAGCTTTCGTTGCAGTCCCATCATAAAAACCTTTTTAGCCTGCCCAATGTCACCACCTGCCCCAGTGGATGAACCCGTATCTCGCGAAGGTTTGACTTTGGCCAAAGTTCTGCGATTTCTATCACTGCCGTTTCGCCCCCACTTACTTGAAACTTATATGGCTGTTAACCGTTTTATCGAAGTGCCTGTCGACCAATTAAAAACAGATGGCGTTCAAGGTGTCTTGATTGATGCCGATGGAACATTGGGCTCTCATCATGTGCGTGAGTTTCCGCCTGAAGTCGTTGCTCATGTTGATAAGTTGGTCGATAGCGGACTCAAAGTAGCAATCTACACCAACGCCTGTGAAGACAGGTTTCACCAGTTCAAAAATATTTCCATCGTAAAAAATGTCCCGCCCAAGCCCGACCGACGCGGATTCGAGATGGCCATGAAAAACTTTCTTCATCTGGATGACCCCAATAGGGTCTGCATGATCGGCGACAATTTTCTTACAGATGGAGGCGCGCGTTTGGCGGGAATGCGTTTCATTCACATTCGACCCGTCAAAGGAAACGAGTCTTTCATTCATGCGCTGACAAGAGAACTGGCATTCCGATGCGCCCGGTTTTACTTTCCACAGTCTTTTCATTAACCTCACAACCAATCTAACTTATTGCTTTATCAGGGCATACTCAGGCATCAACAGAGTATTCTCAAATTAGTGTTTACATCTGTTCAAATATGAGAATAATGGTTGTCTATTCGTAGAACATATTTCCCAATTGGCTATGTTTTCAGGTCTTTCGCCAGGGCCGGGGGCGTTGCATGAATTCTGAGAAGATCAAGGGCTATTGTGAAGAAGCGCTGAGCATCACTGAACTGCAAGGAGTTCAAGATGGTTTGGCATTTCTCATCGGGGAGAAATTTGCGCTACTTTACTACCGGTTAAAAACAGCGCACAATAAACTGAAGTTCTTGTACCCCGATAGTGTCCACGAAAGTCAGAGTAACTCTATTCCCCAGGGAAACCGCGCGCTCCAGTTGAGCTACACCCTTACGATCAATGAGAACTACAAGGGAGTCTTCGAGCAAGTGGACAAGCTTGAAGAAGCGTTGGACCATTTCATTGAGGAAATAAGGGATTCTTTTCTTATTCAGGATATCCAGGATTACCTCAGTTCCTACCCGAGGCTTTCATTTAAAGAGACTGCTCCTTCTGATGAAATGGATTTTTTAGAAGAAAACCCTACGATGACAGCACAGGATATTTTCTCTGAAGTAGAGGATATTTTAATCGTTGACGAAATAAAAAAATTGTTTACCTGACCCGCCCAATGAATGATTCTGCGGATGAGCGCTCCACACAAGACCCCTCCCCCGACTCCATCCATGTAAAACCCGTAATAAAGCAGAGTATTCGCAAAGTCATCGCGTTTATCGTCCTGTGCGCCTGCACTGTACTTATCCTTTTTACTGGTCCCGAATTCGGGTTTGGCTGGCAGGTTGTTCTTTCCTGCCTTCTGCTCTTTTTCCTCTTCTGGCTTGTTACCTGAAAAATATTGAGGTCTATTCATAGAATTGCTGACAAGGCAGTTCCCAGGGCCGCTAAAGAAATACCCAAAGCCGCGAAACCGATCCTGCGCAACATAGAAAATTTCTTTTCCATTTCCTTATTGTTCCCGGATAAAGCCGTCTGTACCTTTTGATCTACAGTCTGAGATAATTCATTTCGAGCCATAATCAATTTCGACTCGACCAGCCCATCAACTTCCTCCAAAACCTTTTGCGTCAGAAGAGGAGTTAGTTTGTCGATTTCCTTATGGAGTGCATCGAGTCCTTCCTCGGTAAACCGGCCCATCTTTACTTTTAAGATATCCAGCCTCTCTCGGATTATGTTCTCAAGTCTGGGTTCTATATTTTCCTGAATGCGTTCCAGGCAATCGCGTGCGTTGCTAATGGCCTCGTTAAGGCTTTCATCTATATCCTCTTCAAGGGCTTCCTTGCGTGACTCAACATGCTCGGTCAAAATCTCAAGCTTTTCGCTAAGCTCGGTAATGGTCCTGAAATTTTCCTGTGCCCTTCGGATTTGTTCATCAGTGTTCATAACGATTCCTGAATAAAAATGTTGTCTCTTAAGTTAGATGCAAATCAAAACCGTAAATCCCACCAGTGGTTTTTTACTCCCCGTAGCTTTTAGCATTTTTTAAACTAACACTTTGCATAGGATACCTTATCCGCTTGTAGCGATGCTGTTCATTTCAAAAAAAGAATCTTTCTTGCTTACACGAAAACCAGATCCAATACCGTCTTGACTTTGCCCTGGATTCCTTATACATTGATATAAAAGGAGTTGTGCCTTGAAAAAACTTATCGAGGAATTCAAAAAATACCTGATCGGCGAAAAAGACGCGTCCCCAAACACAGTTTCCGCCTATCTGAACGACCTCACCCAGTTTGAAGCCTTCCTGCTGGAAACGGGACATGCCTGCAACAACTCTGAAATTCAAATCGATCAAGTCGACCGATTGGCCCTGCGATCATTCATGAGTCGGCTATATGAGAAATCCAATTCGGGCACTTCCATGGGAAGAAAGTTATCCACACTGAGTTCCTTTTTCAAGTTTCTTTGTCGTGAGGGATACATTAAAACCAATGTTGCAAAAACTATCCCCGTCCCAAAGAAAATAAACAAGCTTCCCTCTCACCTGTCGGTTGATGAAGTGTTTCGCCTGCTGGAACTGCCAAAACCCGAGTCATTCCCCGGCACCCGCGACAGGGCCATTCTGGAAATATTTTATGGAACGGGAATCCGCGTAAGCGAGCTGGTTGGATTATCACCAGACGACCTGAAACTGGAACAGAGGAACGTAAAGGTCCTAGGCAAGGGGAAGAAAGAGCGGATACTGCCGCTTGGCAAACAATCCACAGAGATACTTAAATCCTATTTACAATTTCGAACAAAATACATAAAAAACAAAAAGGTTGAGCCAGCGCCATCAGCACTATTTTTGAACCAGCGCGGTCAGTCCATTTCGGTTCGTGGTGTGCGAAAAATAATCAGTCAATACATACGAACCAACAATTTCCCGGAAAATATTTCTCCTCACTCCTTGCGTCACACCTTCGCCACTCACATGTTGGAAGCGGGAGCCGACTTGCGGGCGATTCAGGAAATGCTGGGACATGCCAGCCTCTCTACAACTCAGAAGTATACACACCTCACTATCGACCAGCTGACGGAAACCTATGACAAGGCTCACCCCAGGGCAAGAAAGAAATCAGGAACTTCTGGTCATTCCACAGCAGTTGTTATAAAGTAGTAAAATTATTCAAACAAACCCTGATTGTAAACGGATATCTATTATGATACGTGGCACAACTATTATCGCAGTGAGACATAAAGGCCAGTTTGCCATGGGCGGTGATGGTCAGGTCAGCGTTGGCAATACCATTATGAAACACTCCGCAAACAAGGTGCGGCGTATGTATAGTGATAAGGTGATCGGCGGATTTGCCGGAGCCACGGCAGATGCGTTCTCCTTATTCGCCCGCTTTGAAGAAAAGCTTGAAAAGTTTCAGGGGAATCTGCCCCGGTCTGCTGTAGAATTAGCAAAGGACTGGCGCACCGATAAGTTACTGCGCCGCCTTGAGGCCATGCTGATTGTGGCCGATAAAGAACATTCGTTCCTCCTTTCAGGGAACGGCGATGTTATCGAGCCAGACGATGGCATACTCGCTATCGGTTCGGGAGGCATGTTCGCTCAATCGGCCGCGAGAGCCCTGCTCAAGCACTCTGACCTCAGCGCACGGGAAATAGTTGAAGAGGCCATGGATATAGCCCAGTCGGTCTGCGTATACACCAACTCAAACTTAACAATAGAAGAATTATAGATTATGGAAACCTCATTAACCGCACCCCCGGAACAACAAGTTTCGCGGGATGAATTTATAGAGTCTTTGACGCCAAAAGAAATTGTCAGCGAACTCGACAAGTTTATCGTCGGGCAAGAGAAAGCCAAACGGGCAGTGGCGATTGCCCTGCGAAACCGCTGGCGAAGCCAACAATTAGACGAAAATATCCGTGACGAAGTCGCTCCAAAAAATATACTGATGATAGGCCCGACCGGCGTGGGTAAAACAGAAATAGCCCGGCGACTGGCCAAACTCGCCAATTCACCTTTTATTAAAGTTGAAGCCTCCAAATACACTGAAGTGGGTTACGTTGGACGCGATGTTGAATCCATGGTACGCGACCTGGTAGAACTTAGCAAAAACATGGTGAAAGAGGAAATGGAAAAAGATGTCCGAGAGAAAGCCCGTGCTCTGGCTGAAGAAAAGTTGATCGACCTGCTTTTGCCGCCGCCTCCGGGGCAAAGCCCTCCCAAAGATGCCGCCCCGTCTACAGATCCTCTGGGAAAGCAACATTACGAAAACACCCGCGAAAAATTTGCCGCCTACATTAAAGAAGGACGCTTTGATGAGCGTATGGTTGAAGTTGATATCCAGGAAAGCTCCGGCCCCATGATGGAAGTCTTTGGTGGCGGTATGGAGGACATGGGAAACAACATTAAAGATATGTTGGGCTCCCTCATGCCCAAGAAAAGCAAAACAAAAAAGATGAAAGTTCCCGATGCCTTCAAAATTCTTTGTCGGCAGGAAGCAGATAAACTGATTGATCATGACAAAGCCACTCAGGAAGCTTTGAAACGGACGGAAAAAAGCGGTATCATTTTTATTGATGAAATTGACAAAATTGCCGGACGACAAGGAAATCAAGGTCCCGATGTTTCACGCGAAGGCGTCCAGCGAGATTTGTTACCTATCGTGGAAGGTTCCTCCATCAACACCCGTTATGGCATTGTCAAAACAGACCATATCCTGTTTGTCGCGGCGGGAGCATTTCATTCGTCCAAACCCTCGGATCTCATACCAGAGTTTCAAGGCCGATTCCCTATACGAGTTGAGTTGGACTCTCTCACTCAAGAAGATTTTGTCCGTATCCTCACAGAGCCGGATAATGCACTCATCAAACAATACATCGCTCTGCTCAACACCGAAAAAGTCACACTGGAGTTCACCGATGATGCCGTTCAGGAAATCGCACAAATGTCTGCAACCGTCAATACACGCACCGAAAATATAGGAGCACGACGACTGCAAACAGTCATCGAAAAATTGCTCGAAGACATCTCTTTCGATGCGCCCGACCTAGCTGGGCAAACAATAATTCTCGATGCGGAGAAGGTTCGTATAAAACTAGATAACATTATTCAGAATGAAGACCTGAGCCGCTACATCCTCTGATGCCTCTAATGAAAAAACGTATCCAAAAAGCCGAAACCCTGCTCGAAGCCCTTCCCTTCATCAAATCCTTTTACGGGAAAACGGTGGTCATCAAGTACGGCGGGAATGCCATGGTCTCTGAAGCATTGAAGGAAAGCTTCGCGCAAGACATCGTCATGTTGAGGTACACCGGGATCAACCCGATCATTGTCCATGGCGGCGGACCGCAAATTGGCCAGACTCTGTCGGCACTGGGTATCAAATCTGAATTTGTCGATGGACAGCGAATCACCAACAAGGACATGATTGACGTGGTGGAAATGGTACTCGGCGGTAACGTTAATAAAGAGATTGTGTCACTCATCAGCCGTCATGGCGGCAACGCAGTGGGTATTTCAGGAAAAGACGGCGACCTCATCAACGCAAAAAAACACAAGCGAGTCAAACATTCTCCGGAAACAGACCGACCAGAGATTATCGACATGGGACTGGTCGGTGAAATCACCAGGGTCAATCCGAAAATATTGAATATACTTGACCAGAACGAATTCATCCCTGTCATTGCCCCAATCGGAAAGGGAAAAGAAGGGGAGACACTGAACATCAATGCCGATTTCGTTGCCGCCGCAATCGCTTCAGCACTTCAAGCCGAAAAACTGGTTCTGATGACAGACACGGAAGGTGTCCAGCGGAAAAACGGAAACCTCATATCGGAACTCACGCGTAAGGAAGCAAACAAGCTGATCAAATCCGGAGTCATCAGCGATGGAATGTTACCCAAGGTCACCTGCTGTCTCGACACTCTCGGGGCCGGCGTTCACAAAACCCACATCATAGACGGACGCATCAAGCACGCCCTCCTGCTCGAACTGTTCACCGAAGAAGGAATCGGAACTCAATTGGTTCTTTAAAACCATCCTCCTGAACAACAGGGTATTTTCCTCTACAAATTATTGTTGTGCTTGGCAGTGCCTTCCATTCCCATCGAACCGGCAACTGGACCGAGTAAAATTGCCGAAGATATCCAGAAAACTATGAGTCTGTTCAAAGCTGATTAACCAGGAAAACCGGCCCTCTATTTCAGAAAATTTGATCTTGAAAGAGTGAGGCTGATGTGTCCTGATTCGCAAAAACATAAGTACCTGTTTTACCCTAGTAACTTTTATTTTTTAAATACTTATACTGCCACCACCCTGAATTGCTAATATACCTGTTGACACGCAACGGTGAAACAATGTACAGCTACGACAATTGTACCTTTTAAATAATTTTCTTCCTCGCATCAGCAACTATCTGGATTAGTGAGGGAAAATTAATAGTTTTTAAAAATGACCTGAGTTGCTTACGGAAGCAGCTTTCCTCTTAACAAAAAGTAGATCTGAAGGAGAATCTTAAGATGAGCGAAAACGATGCCACCTGTGATTCCTTGTTTGCAAGAATCGGTGGGACGATTGCAGTCGCAAAAGCTGTAGAAATTTTTTATGCCAAGGTGTTGGCCGATACCGGGGTCAATAAGTTTTTCGAAGGCATCCCGATGGAAAAACAAAAAGAAAAAATGCGCCAGTTTTTGACTTACGCATTTGGCGCTAAAACAAGTTATGGCGGTAAATCGTTGGAATCCGCTCATGCGAAGCTGGTCGAAAACGGATTGAATGACAGCCATGTAGACTCTGTAATGGAACATTTTGTAGCAACGTTGAAGGAGTTGGCTGTCCCTGACGACATGATTAAGGAAGCCGCCGCAATCGCAGAATCGGTAAGAGACGATGTTCTGGGGAAATAGCCTCTTCACCTGAAGAAGCCCCGGCGCCAGAAGCAGTTGCCGCGCCGGTGGTTGAAGAGAGACACAGTGACACACCAGATGCTGGTGCGGGTGGCGCATAAACTCCTTCTCGCCGCGCCGGAGACAACCGCAGTGTGGCGGATTCGAGTATCCGTGTCGATGTTGACCTGCTCGATACCTTGATGAACCTCGTTGGCGAGTTGGTTCTGGTGCGTAACCAGATTCTGCAGTATTCGACAAAAGGATAGGGCTCGACTTTAACGCGACCTCTCAACACCTGAATCTGGTGACGACTTCTGCTCATACTCGATACGGATAAAACAATTGAAATAAATTCTTCAGTGGCCTGAGTTACCGCCAGCGATAGAGAACTGTTTCTTATCCGAATTTTTCAGATTCACTGCCCCCCCCTAAATTTCACAGGAGTTTCTATCTCTGTGTTATTTCATTCTCAGCTTATTCTGCCAATATCACCTCAAGGTTATTGACAACTGATACCCCTCTTGATAATTTGCTTACGGCGATACCCTCTTTTAAAAATATAATCGAATAGGTTAATGAACCCTGCACTTGATGAGAGAAGCCAATCGGTACTATTAGAGCTTGTCCATAACTACATTGATAAGGCTGGACCTGTCGGTTCTCTTTCACTCGCAAAAAACCGCTTTAATACATTAAGTCCCGCCACTATCAGAAACGTAATGTCTGATCTTGAAGAGCTGGGATATTTGTATCAACCGCATATATCAGCGGGTAGGATTCCAACGGACAAGGGATACCGATTTTTTGTAAACCATATTCTGGATTTTCCAGTTCCGGACGATTTCGGCATTTCACCCGATTCTACCGAACGGACATCCAAAGTTCAAAGCTTCGATGAAGTTTTGGAAACTGCCTGCAGTCAATTATCAGAAAGCTCGCACCAAACCGGGCTTGTTATGTTACCCGGTTTTTCCAATACTCGCTTTAACCACATCCAGTTTTCCAAAGTTGGTTTAAGCGAGGCACTTGCTGTATTTTATTCTGACCTGGGAGTCATGCAAAATAAAATTATTCCTATTGAAAGTGATGTAACGCAGGAACAACTCACATCAATATCCAAATACCTTAATGAAGAGTTCAGTGGAAAAACAATTAAAACAATTCGCCATGAACTGCTTCACCGCATCAGAAATGAACGAGAACATTACAATCAGCTCACTAAACGCGCCATGGAACTTTCAGCTCAAATTTTTGATGAAGAAGATGAATACGGAAACTTGCTGGTAGAGGGAACATTAAATTTCCTGGACCAACCCGAATTCACTACTGATCTTGAAAAAATAAAAACTTTATTTAAAACTCTTGAAGAAAAATCAAAATTAATCAAACTACTAGACCTCTGCCTCCAGCAGGACGGATTAACAGTGCTCATCGGGGAAGAAAACAGTGAAGAGGAAATGAATGGATGTAGTCTGATCGCAAACAACTATGGTCTCGACAACGATAAAATGGGAACCATTGCCGTATTCGGGCCAAAACGCATGGATTATAAAAATATTATTACTATTGTTAATCATACCGCTAAAAAAGTTTCAGAACTGCTATCCGAAAGAAAACTGGAGTTCCAAAAGACCCTATGAGCAAGAAAAAGAAACATATCAAGATCAATAAGTCCACCGAAGACAAGGCTGATTCTACTGAGTCTATTGAGGAAAACGACGTTTCCACAGAAGAATCCGCTGACGATGCAACTGAAGACTCAACGCCCATCAAATCGCTTGAAGAATTGCTAAAGGAGTCGAAAGATGAATTGGCTGAACAGAAGGACAAGTTTGTTCGTCTTCAAGCTGAAACGGATAATTTTCGAAAGCGAATGACTCGGGAAAAAAATGAGTTCTCTCAATATGCGAATGAACGCATGCTAAAAGAACTGATTCCAATCTTCGACAATTTTGAACGTGCTCTAGATGCTTCCTCCACCGACACTAAAAGTTTGAAGGAAGGACTCGACATGATCCTTGAACAGTTCAATTCTTTTCTTGAAAAAGAAAATGTTGAACCTATAAAGTCTATCGGGGAAGAATTTGATCCCTCCATTCACGATGCGTTAACCCGAGAAGAATCCACAGAGCACAAGGAAAATATTGTCATCCGGGAATTCGTCAAAGGCTACATGCTTAATGGCAGAGTGCTTCGCCCGACACAGGTTGTTATCTCAAAAACACCATCGGAAATATCTGAAGAAAACTCTGAAGAAGAAAAAACTTCGATAACTGAATAAAAAAACTTTCCCTATTCTAAAAACCAAGTTTAATCATTTTTTAACATTGCCCCCCATTGATTAAAAGGGGCCGTTACGGATTTTCTTTTATGCCAGAACTTCCCGAAGTCGAAACTTTGAAACGGGCACTGACGCCTCTTATTTCAAACAAACGTTTACTAGAACTTCGCTTCTTAAGACGAGACCTGCGTTTCCCAATTCCTGCCACAAAAATCCGCAAAAGCCTTCTGGGCAAAACTGTTTTTAAACTCACTCGAAAAGGTAAGTATATTCTTGTTCATTCCTCAGAAGGTTCGTTAGTATTGCATTTGGGGATGAGTGGACGCTTCACGCAAAATTCTTCGATTGAACCCGTTGAAAAACACACCCACGCCATATTTAAATTTGAACCGAGCACCTACCTTCATTACGTTGATCCACGCCGCTTCGGTTGTCTTCTTTGGATTCCAAAGGGACAGGGGCACCCTCTTCTGGATGGGTTGGGACCGGACCCTATGGGTAAAGATATCACTGCCAAGGAAATGAAGTTTTGTGCCAAAAACTCCCGCACTGCATCCATTAAAACTTTTCTCATGGATGCCAGACGTATTGCGGGTGTGGGCAATATATACGCCTGCGAATCTTTGTTTGCCGCAGGCATTCATCCTCTACGCCCTGCACGCCTTATCACCTCACCGCAGTGGGATCGTCTTTTATCATGTCTCCATAACATTTTTGAAAAGAGCATCGCCGCAGGTGGAACAACACTTCGAAATTTTCACAGCACCGATGGAAGCCAAGGGTACTATAAATTAAGCCTTGCCGTGTATGGACGAGAAAACCTTCCCTGCCCCAAGTGTAAGGCACCTATCAAACGAATCACTCAATCCGCACGTTCTACATTTTTCTGCAAAATCTGTCAGAAACGCTAAAACCAGCATTAATAACCAGCACATCCCCCCTTGCTTCAATCTCACGAGCACTTTAAAATAGGTTTCCCATAAAAATAATTTAACATTTCAAATGTCTCCTTCAATCGGTCTCGTCACTCTCAACGCTAAATTTATCCATTCTTCGCTGAGCGTTCGCTATCTTCGTAACGCGGCAAAGAATGCTGGCCATGAACATGTATGGATGCTGGAGTTTGTGATCAATCAACCTATATGGAAAATCGCGGCGGAGATCCTGAAACATAAACCCGATGTTCTGGGGATAAGCATCTACATATGGAACCGCAGACAATCCCTTGAACTCATAGAGCGATTAAAGAAACAGGACCCTTCCCTTACTCTGGTGATTGGTGGCCCTGAAGTTTCTTTTGACATGTCATCAACTAATGAATACACGGTTATTTCCGGGGAAGGCGAGGCTAAGTGGGTTGAGTTTCTTGAGCATTTTATAAGTGGGAATACACCCTCCACCGAGACTTCAAAAAACTGGGAGTCCTACGGCACCCTCCTTCCTACACTGATACCTGCCTACACAAAAGACGACTTGCCACAACTTAAAAACCGCCTGGTTTACATGGAGACTTCCCGCGGATGCCCTTACTTATGCTCCTTCTGCCTATCGGCTTTAGATAAGACCGTGCGTTTTTTCAACGACCAAACGGTACGCGATCAAATCAATTTGCTGGTCAAGGGAGGAGTGTCAAAAATAAAATTCGTTGACCGCACCTTTAACTTGAAACCAGATCACATGAAGGAACTGATACGCTGGCTTTTAAAATTCAACAACACAGCGTTTCATTTTGAAATCGTGGGTGAACTTTTAACTGACGACCTGCTTGATTTTTTGGAAACCATACCCGAAGGCATGATCCAGTTTGAGATTGGAATCCAGACGACCCACCCTTCCTCTCAAGAAGCAATCCATAGAAAACAAGATAACAGTAAACTTTTTTCAGCAATCAATCGGCTCATCCGTTCTCAACGTATACATATTCACTGCGATCTTATTTTTGGTCTACCGGGAGAAACACTGGATGATATCCTTAAAACTTTTGAAGAGGTCTGTAGCTTGCGCCCACATGAATTGCAGTTGGGATTCTTAAAGTTTCTACCTGGAGCGCTAGTCAATAATCTTATCAATGAATACGGATACCAATATCAATCCACACCTCCATATGAATTTCTATCCAATAATAATCTTTCAGCCACTCAGGTTATTTATTTAAAAAAATTCGAGGAGATATTCGATATATTTTACAATTCAAGGCGTTTTCGTTTTTCCATTCAGCGGCTCTTGAAAAAACTATCCGCCGTAGAGATTTTCAATTCCCTGCTTGAACATATGGAATCGAAAGACATGTTCAATCAGCCTCACTCCCTGGACGTACAATATAAGATAATTCACGACACGTTTTATCTGGGAAGTAATCTGGCGGATTTGGATGTTCTGCGCCTTGATTATTTGTATGCCCAACGTGTCCACCGCCTGCCACGATTTCTAAAAATGGAGGGTTGTGAACAAAAAACCTGGGAGGGAGATCGAAAAACACCTCTCGTTCCTTTCCTGCATACAATAAGTATCTCAAATGGAGATACCGAAGTGATTCCGGTGCCATCTCCCCACTACTGCGCCGTTGTCCATCCTCAGAATTCAGCGGGCTACCTGAGCCCTCCCAGTTTGATCTGGATTCCCCACATTTAATGCAATAATTTGTTTAAATATCTTATCTAACGTTATAGGATGGAAAATTCATTTAGCCCCTATTTTCCCTGATACAGGGATTTTATATTTTCAAGGCATAAAGGAGTAGATCATGATAGAAGAGGAAAAAACTGCGTTAAACCGAAAAAGCCGTGTTGTCACTCAAGGTGACAGACGTTCTCCCAATCGTTCCATGCTTCGTGCGGTGGGTTTTACCGATAACGACTTCCAAAAACCGATCATTGGAGTTGCAAATGGTCAAAGCGATGTCACTCCCTGCAACGCAGGCCTTGGGAAACTGGCGGAGATCGCGAAAATGGAAATCAAATCAGCAGGAGGTATGCCGCAAATGTTTGGCACTATCACCGTCAGTGATGGCATATCCATGGGAACAGAAGGTATGAAATGTTCTCTGGTCAGCCGTGAAGTCATTGCCGACTCAATTGAGACCGTGTGTCGGGGGGCTAATCTGGATGCTGTCATTTGTGTGGGCGGATGCGATAAAAATATGCCCGGAGCACTCATCGCCATGGCACGGTTGGACATCCCGAGTATTTTTGTCTACGGTGGAACCATCAAACCCGGTCACCTGGATGGAAAGGACCTGACAGTGGTAAGTTCATTTGAAGCTGTTGGACAGTTCAGCGCGGGTTCCATCAGCCACAAACAACTCACCGACATTGAAAATAATGCATGTCCCGGATTCGGTTCATGCGGCGGAATGTACACGGCAAACACCATGTCTTCAGCTATAGAAGCTATGGGCATGAGCCTGCCCTACAGCTCCACCATGTCTAATGAGGACAAGGAAAAAGAAACAAATACGCAAAAAAGTGCGCGAGCACTTTTGCCAATGCTTGAAAGAAATATCACACCCAAAGAAATTCTTACGAGGGAAGCGTTTGAAAACGCCATATCTGTAGTCATGGCCGTGGGAGGGTCAACCAATGCCGTTTTGCATCTGCTGGCTATTTCCAGTTATATGGACCTTGGCTTGACCATTGATGACTTTGAGAAAATTCGTCAGAAAGTTCCGCACTTCTGTGACCTCAAACCTTCCGGTCAATTTGTAACGGTTGACCTGCATCAATCAGGAGGCATCCCACAGGTGATGAAAATGTTGCTCAATAAGGGACTTCTTCACGGAGATTGCATGACAGTCACAGGAAAAACAATCGCGGAAAACCTGAAAGACATTTCGGCACAACCGAACCCGAGTCAAAAAACAATTCTGCCGATAGAAGAACCACTGTCACCTGAAGGTCATCTGGTGATTCTGAAGGGGAATATAAGCCCTGAAGGATCTGTCGCTAAAGTTTCAGGAATTAAAACCCGCCGTGTTAAAGGACCGGCGCGAGTTTTCAATTCGGAGGAAGAATGCCTTGATGCGATCATCAACGACAAAATCAAGGAAGGCGATGTCATAGTCATCCGTTATGAAGGACCCAAAGGAGGTCCTGGAATGAGGGAAATGCTGGCCCCCACATCGGCGATTGTTGGTAAAGGACTCGGAGACAAGGTCGGCCTCATCACCGATGGAAGGTTTTCCGGGGGAACCTATGGGCTGGTTGTTGGACATGTAGCGCCGGAAGCTCAGGTGGGAGGCACCATAGCGCTGATTAATGAAGGTGATACGGTCGTTATCGACATCAACAAACGTAGCCTCGATGTTCTGCTTTCAGATGAAGAGGTCGGAAAACGTAAAGAAAAATGGAAACCGCTTCCTCCAAAATACAAAAGAGGCGTTCTGGCTAAATACGCAAAACTTGTTTCCTCAGCATCCATTGGCGCTATAACCGATGAGTGAGATATCAAAACTTCCCGAACGTCTGACCTATGATGACGGCAAGTTCAACTTATGCCATCTTCACGAATTGTATATAGCGCTTGCCGATAAAGTTTCCCAGAAAATCTCCGAGGAACTGCAGGAAGAAATAATGATAACCTCTGGCATGTGGGGCGGCTCTTATCTAGTTGCCGATAAGGAGGGAAAGGCACGTAGTAATGTGGTTCGCCTGTACTGCCTGATCAATCTGCCGCTGAATACTTTGCTCGATAAAAAAGAAAATTTTGAGCGGTTGATGGTGTTATATCACCAGAGTTTCAGCACTACATTCGAATCTTATAATTTAAGCTTCGTAAATCCGCAATGGGGAGACCCCATTCCCTACTCCAACAGCAAACGCCCCACAACAACGCTCCAAATGTGGGAAAAGAACAATAAGGTTAAATTCCTCCGTGCATTTTTCGTCTGGAACAACGTCCCATGGGAAGATTCTGTAATTTACGACACCATCCGAAACATAAAAGTTATCAAAGAAATGCTGGATATGAATCGGCGTCCCGTTAAAAAACCGACTGATGAGTATAAATTTCTCCTGCAAGATGTTCTTATTATTTACTACACATTGCACGGGGCATTGTCTTCCGATTTCATGGAACATGCAGAACCCATCATGACAGAATTGCTGGATAAATTTCTTGGCGGGTTATACGACCCTGAAATAATTGAGGCGCAATATCTGAACCTTTATTCCAACGCGATTGTCTACGGACTCGAAGAGGCCCTGGAAGGTCCTTATAAAAAAGCGGGGCTGGATATTTTAAGCGTGGAGAGTTGGCCTGTAGAAAAAATTAATTGGGTACCGCAGGAATTAAGAGAGAAACTGGGGCAATCACTTACCGACACATTCACCAGCTTTAAAACAAACCTGGAGAAGAACAACGCCTGACAGTTCATTCGTTTCAAAAGTGGTAATTTATTCAATCCGAAGAAGTATCCAGTTGGAAATTCCTTTTTGACCGTTACGTTCGCGGTTACCCCCATTCCATACTGCTATAGCCATTGCTGTTGGAGAGTCCAACTGAACATCCGCGTTATCAGAATTAACCAAAGTTCTCTTGAACACAACGCGCCAGGCTTTATCCTTCCACACCCCTCGTCCCGACACATCCTGCTCATCCTGAGTGGTGAGCGTGCTGAACCCGGCGGCAGTCAAATCCTCGACTGAAGACTGGCGCCGTTTGACTGGAGCAATGTTATTCCTTCTGTTGCCAGATTGCCTGGATTTGGAGAATACAGGTTCCCATATGGCCCTCCACTGCCAGATATTAACGATTTCATCTTCGCTTCCCATAGAAATCACAGGGAGCTCTTTTTCAGCTTGCAATGGAAACATTAAAGCCGCCTGATCCGTGTGAGTCGCAGAAACTTCAATCTCGTTTTCCATACTGGAGTCGCTCCACTCCAACAAAAGACCAATTTCTGATCCATTGCGAACCCCTGTAACCTGAACCGACTTAACAGAGGGGTCTGGCCATTTGGGATTCGTTATCATCTGCGGTCCCAATTCAACAACCTGTGGATGAAAGCGGGAAGCATCTTTCCAGAAAGAATCATTCGGGTCCATCGGTATTTCATCTGAAATTTTTACGACATCCACTGCCAGTTCACATTCGCCACTTTCAATACAGTATTCCATTCCGGACGAACCACATCCGGCAATAAACATTACGCATGCCAGAAATAATTTCCTCGCAAGCAAACAATCGCAAACGCCGCCAAACAATCTTTTCATGCTCATTAATGTTTAGAGATAAAATTGATTAATAGGCTAGAAATTCAGCACAATCACTTCCAACGTACTTTTAAGCGCAGGTGTATATGGACCAACAAGAATAAAATTGAGTTTTTCAGGAATGAAGATATTACGAGCCACCCTCTGAATGTCCTGCGACGATATCTTAGAAATTAATTCGCACTCTTGCTCGGCAGTAAATTCAGAAGAATATAAATGACAAAATCCATAACGGACTATCTGTTTATATGGATCATCCAGTTCATAATCCAGATCGTAGCCGTAACGCCTTTTAATACCCTCCAACTCCTCTTCATACACTCCGTCCAAAACAAGTTTCTTGATTTCATTCAATAAAATTTCAGTAACCTCAATAACTTTTTCGGAACGGACAGACACATCAAAATCAACTGTGCCTGTATCGGGTAGGCTGGTCGCACGACATTCAACAGAATAGACAAGCCCCTTTTCCTCCCGCAAAACCTTTTGCAAACGGGAAGTCACCCCATCATCAAACAAACGCGAAATCAAGTTCGTGATAAAATAATCAGGGTGATTATAAGAAACCCCGCGAAAACATATCTGTAACTGAACCTGGCTGTCGGAGTCTTGTTGAAACAAAAATTCCGGTTGAATTTGGCTTTCATCCAAACACCCATCAAAGCAGTTTGCAGAAATTGACACCTCGCCCGTCAACCTGGAAAAATATTTATTAGCGTAGTCCATAAAAACATCATGATCTACGCGCCCTGCCTGCACCAGAATCATATTTCCGGGAACATAATACTTCTCATACTGCTCCTTCAAAATTTCCACACTGATATTCTTGATGCTTTCTTCAGTCCCAATGGTTGGCCAGGCCAACGCATTATCTGGATATAAAAGTTTACAGGCCAGATTATTGATATCAACATCAATTCCCTGCTCATTGAAATCTTCTAAACACTCTTCAAGGATAATGCCCCGCTCAATTTCTATCTCGGGAAAAGTAGGTGCGTGAAAAAATTCGGAAAATAGTTCCATCGCACGCTCCAGGTTGGAAACATGAGGACTGAAGCCATAATAAGTATGATCACTCATGGTTGAGGCACGAAGGTCGCGTCCAATACCTTCAAATTCGCGATTCAACAAGTATGAATTCGGATATGCGACGTTCCCCCTGAAAAGCATGTGCTCCAGGAAATGAGAGATGCCATTATTTTTTTCATTTTCGAATCTCAGCCCAGAGCGTACAAACATGCCCAGTTCCATACTGTGTATATGTGGTTGCTCAATTGACACCACAGTCAAACCATTTTTCAGGCGATCCTTAAAAGATTTCACCTTATCAACATTATCAATAGTAGTTAAGTTCATAATCCCTTTTATTCAAAGCCGCTTTAATATTCACACAGACAATTATCTCACGCCCGAACGACATTTCTGAAAAAGTATGGTAGAAAAGATTTCTTTCCCATAAACAGAAAGCTTGTATTCTCCCTACTCTATCTGATAAAAGAACGCTATCATGAAATCTCCCGACTGGGCCATCAAAGATTATCAGGACGGATTATACTACACCCTTGGACATGAGGAGGAAGTAGAAAAATCGCCCCTCCTTGATACGGGAAAAGGCTTGTTCATTTCTGTGCCCCGAGGTCTCCCAGCATGTCGAATCCATTTTATGGGATGGTTCATGCTGGCACCAATAGTTGTCTTCATGCTTACAGTTTTAATTTTCCCGTTTCTCGGATTTTCTACTCGATGGGAATTTGAAATGGTTCCCATCGGCATTACTTTCGGATGCGTCCTGCTATTTACAGGGTTGATCTGGGCCATGAAAATGATGTTAAAGAGTCGAGAACTATTTCCTCGTCATTATTTCGTAACCCTGGGTAGCCACGGGATAGCCATGTATTTCCCCCGCCTTCACTTCCTCGGGCAAAACCCGAAAACCGCACTGGCCTGGGAAAACGTTGAGTCTGTCAATCGAACTGTTATCCGTTTTATCCCCGCACTTCTTACAGGAAAGCTATACGTCCCTGCCCTGAGAATCAATGGAGCAAACAAAGATTCCGCAATTATTCCTTTTTCACCTACTCCAGATGTTGAAAAAAATATCGAACAAATAGAAAGCGTGATTAATGAAAGAATGAAGTAAGGAAATTCTTAAAAATTAATACTTTGTAATCACCCTACTCTTAAAAGCTTTCATTCTGAACGTAGTGAAGATTCTCGTTTTTGACTTATTGGACTTCAAGAGATTCTTCGTCGCCCACGGCTCCTCCAGAATGACAAGCATGTTGAGTTATTCAACTACCTGCTGGCGAACCTATTCAAACCTTATCGAATCTTCTCCCAACACCGCCTCAATTTCCTGAATAATTTCATCACAAGGCCGGATCTTTAAATCATCATCAACGGACAGCTTTCTAACTTTGTTATCGGGAAACAAAAACTCCAAAAATATTTCATTATTACCTTTATGCGTTTCCAGAATTTTCTTTATAGCAACCAATGTATCCTTCTCAAGCCCTGGAGTACGAAAATGTATATGAACCTTCCCCTTCCAATGTTCCTTTGCTTGACTCAGCAGGCAAACTTCCTTGGCTATAACTTTGGGCTGGTTTCCATCAGAATCGACGGAACCTTTCACTAAAATGGGATCATCATCGGTCAAGATACTTTCTGTAATGGCAAAAGTTTCTGGCCAAAGGATAACTTCAATGGAGCCGTTAAGGTCTTCCAGAGTAACGATAGCCATCTTGTCACCTTTCCGGGTGGTCTTAGGTGAAATTGTAGCGGGAATACCAGCAATACTCACTTCTTTGCCTGTGCTTTTTTCCAAAATACTGGCCGAAGAAGCATCGGTAAACCATGCCAGTTCATTGGAAAAACGCTTAAGAGGATGACCCGAAACATAAAATCCAATGGTCTCCTTTTCATATTTCAAACGTTCATGATCACTCCAGTCATTTCCGTTGTCTGCATTCTCAACCTCAGGGGCATCCTCCTTGAACGTATCAAACATACTGCTTTGTCCCAGTTGCTGATCCCTTTGCTTAGCTTGTCCCATTTCCATCGCCGCAGGAATATCATCAACCATTGCGGAACGGTTGGGGCTAAGCGAATCGCAGGCGCCACTTTTAATCAAACTCTCTACCACCCGCCGGTTAACAAGTCGCAAATCGATGTTTTCACAAAATTCTCTTAACGATGAAAACCTTCCCTTCTCTTTTCGAGTTTCAATAATGGAATCAATCGCACTGGAACCTACATTTTTAATCGCGCCAAGCCCAAAGATCAGAAGGTCATTCGAGATGGTAAAATCTTTCATACTCTCGTTCACGTCAGGCGGCATAACCTTAATTCCCATATCACGACAATCGTTGATATAACGAATGACCTTGTCCGTATTATCCATGTCTGCGGTAATGAGAGCGCCAAAAAACTGTAAGGGGTAATGAGTTTTAAGATAAGCAGTATGATAAGAGACCAATGCATAGGCCGTACTATGAGACTTGTTAAACCCATACCCGGCAAATTTTTCCATGAGATCAAAAACCGTTTTTGCTTTTTTTGGATTGATGCTTTTTCCCTCAGCGCCAGCCATGAACTTTTCCCTTTGCGCCGCCATTTCCTCAGGTTTCTTTTTACCCATAGCCCGACGCAGAAGGTCAGCATCGCCGAGGCTGAATCCAGCCAGAACACTGGCGATCCGCATTACCTGTTCCTGATAAAGAATTACGCCATTAGTTTCCTTGAGAACATCTTCCAATTGAGACAATTCATACTTCTCCTCAAGTTTACCGTGCTTGCGTTTGATGAAGTCATCCACCATTCCGCTTTCAAGAGGACCGGGACGGTACAAAGCGAGCAACGCGATGATATCTTCAAAACAATCCGGCTTCATCTTTTTGAGTAAATCGCGCATGCCCGAACTTTCCAACTGAAAAACACCCATAGTGGACGCATCGCAAAGAAGTTTGTATGTGTCCAGATCACTCAACGAAATCGCCGCCATATCTAAATCAACATCAAGTGATTCTTTAATCAACCGGAGAGAGTTGTCTATCACTGTAAGAGTTTTGAGGCCCAGAAAATCCATTTTCAGCATGCCCAGCTTTTCCACACTCCCCATGGAAAACTGTGTGACCACCTCCTCCTGCTCACCCTTCCCCTTGCTGGGGAATTTATACAAAGGAAGAAAATTGGTAAGGGGCTTGGATGAAATAACCACTCCAGCCGCATGAGTAGAACAATGACGTGGCAGACCTTCCAGGTTCAATGCAAAGTCAAGCAGCTCCGCGATCTTATCGTTTTCCTTTCTCATACTTTTAAACCGACTCTCTTCCTTAAAAGCCTCATCAAGCGTGATACCCAGACGGTTCGGAACCAACTTTGCCAACTTGTCCACCTCGCCGTAAGGCATATCCAGAACACGGCCCACATCCCTTAATACTCCCTTGGCATTCATGCTACCGAAGGTAATGATTTGCGTTACATTTTGATTACCTCCATATTTTTCCGTGACATATTTGATAACATTGTCACGTTTATCCATACAGAAGTCGATATCGATATCAGGCATGCTGACCCGTTCAGGATTAAGAAATCGCTCAAAAAGGAGATCATATAAAAGAGGATCGACATCAGTAATGCGAAGAGAATAAGCCACCAGACTTCCAGCGGCAGAACCACGACCTGGACCGACAGGCACATCGTTCTTACGTGCGTAATCTATAAAATCCCACACAATCAAAAAGTATCCCGGATATCCCATCCGTTCAATAATCCCCAACTCTTCCTTCAATCTTTCCTTATACAGAGCCGGATCAAATTCGATTCCATGACTCGTCATCTCCTTGAAACGTTCTTCCAATCCTGAGTTGGTCTTTTCAGATAAAAAAGATTCAAGGGTATAACTTTCAGGGACGGGATAATCAGGAAAGTTGAGCTTGTTGAAATCCATTTCAATATTACATCGATCTGCGATCTTTACCGTATTCTCAATCGCCTCAGGAATCTCGCTGAACAACTGCATCATTTCCTCAGGAGACTTGAAATAATACTCATCCGAAGGATAACGCATGCGGTACTGATCACCCATGGTCTTGCCCGTCTGTAAACAAAGCAGAGTTTCATGAGCACGAAAGTCTTCCCGGTCGAGATAATGGCAATTATTGGTAGCAACCAGAGGAAGAGAAAGTTTGTCGCCGATCTTGACCAGTTCTTTATTGATTCTCTCCTCATACTCCATCTTGTGGTCCTGGAGTTCGATAAAAAAATTGCCCTGCCCCATGATGTCCCGATACTGGTCTGCGATTTTGATTGCACGTGGAATATTTTCCTTATTAATATTATGTGCTATCTCACCTCTCCCGCACGAACTCAGAGCGATCAATCCCTCAGAAAGTTCTGCCAGCAGTTCTTTATCAATCCGGGGCTTGTAATAAAAACCTTCCATGTACCCCTTCGTGACCAGTTTGATAAGGTTTTTATATCCCGTTTCATTCTGAGCCAGAAGAATGAGATGGTAGGAGGCATCACGAAGCTCGTGTTTATCCTTCTTATCATGACGACTTTCAGGGGCGACATATACTTCGCATCCGATAATCGGTTTCAGTCCATGCTTTTTCGCGCCATTATAAAACTCTACCGCTCCAAACATATTGCCGTGATCTGTCATCGCGACAGCGGGCATCTTGAATTCAGCCGCACGTTTGAACAGGGCATCCTGCCGCAACGATGAATCGAGCAGACTATAAGGTGTATGCAGGTGAAGGTGAACGAAATTAGAAGGCTTCATAAATTCTTTAAAATTAATTTAGAAATTATTTTGCGCGACAAATGGAAAATCATTCCACCACTTTATCCAGAGGAACACATTCCATATCAAGAGCCTCTGCCACTGCCGGATACGTCACCTGACCATCGAACACATTAAGTCCTTTTGCCAGCGATGGATTCTCCTGAAAAGCTCTGCGATATCCTTTTCGCGCCAGTTCCAAAGCATAGGGAAAGGTCGCATTGGTCAACGCGAATGTTGAAGTACGCGCTACCGCACCCGGCATGTTAGCGACACAGTAATGCACAACATCGTCCACTAGATAAATAGGGTCACTATGAGTCGTAGGACGAGAAGTTTCCATCACCCCACCCTGATCGATACCCACATCAACGATCACTGATCCCGGCATCATCAGTGAAATCATTTCCCGCGTGATAAGTTTTGGCGCACGTGCGCCCGGAATGAGTACCGCACCAATAACCAGGTCAGCGGATTTTAGAGATTCTTCTATATTCACCCGGTTAGACATCAGCGTTTTCAGCCGGCCCGCATAAATGTCATCCAGATAGCGCAAGCGATTCAAATTAACATCCAGCAACGTCACCGATGCCCCAGTACCGATCGCCATCTTTGCCGCATTGGCACCCACAATACCGCCTCCAATGATCACCACATGGCCAGGGTCCACACCCGGCACACCCCCCAGAAGGATTCCTCGCCCTTTATTCTCTCGCTCCAGGTATTTGGACCCTTCATGAATCGACATCCTTCCGGCCACTTCACTCATGGGAATGAGCAGAGGAAGCGAGTTGTCTGGCAACTGGACCGTCTCGTAAGCAATACCAATCACTTTTCGCTCAAGAAGCGCACGAGTTAATTCTGGGGCCGGGGCTAAATGAAGATAGGTGTATAGAATCTGCCCTTCCCTTAAAAGATCGAACTCTTCAGGCAAGGGCTCCTTGACCTTCACGATCATTTCTGACCGGGCAAAAATATCATTTCTATCAGTAATCTTTGCGCCCTGCTCCTCATACAACTGATTGGGCAGTCCGCTCCCCTCGCCTGCACCATCCTCCATCAGAACAGAATGTCCGTCAGCGACCAGATCGTGCACACCTGCGGGAGTCATTGAAACCCTGTACTCATCCTGCTTGATTTCTCTGGGAACACCTATAATCACTGGAAAGCCTCCAAAAACATCTTATAGTTTCAACAACTTACATCAACCTCGCCAGTCAAGGTCGCGATCCACCCGGCATTCAGGCATTTTCAGAACTTCGCATCAAAAAGAAAAACCGGGTTACGTCAACACTCGCTTCTTTGACCACATCGGACAGGGCCTCAAATTCAGCCGACCAGAATGTTCATCCTTTATACCCAATTTGCTACATTCTTACATCAACAATAATTAGATGGCAAATTACCGCCAGAGAGTTTGATCTTTATGCGATAATTATATAAATTGGTCATTCGGTCCCAATCTTTTCCGGCAGGAGAAAACCTTTTTGAAAACAAACGCTAAATCGAAGTTGGAAGAAAATATCCTGTCGCACCTGACTCCGGAAGGAGACTTACTCGACCTGGAAGAAAAGAATGTGACTCCTGAGCATTTGCGTCTTTTATGTCAGGCAGGCGAATCCCTTAACAGTGTAAGACAACTTTATCTCAGCAATAACGGATTGAGTGACGCGGAAATTGAAATTTTGTCCAAAAGTCGGTGCCTGCCTAATCTTGAAAAACTGTTTTTGAACCACAACAAAATAGGTAATGCAGGAGCGAAGATGCTGGCAGAATCGAAACTCGCCCGAAATATTACCTGCCTCATGCTCGAAGCCAATCATATAGGTCCTGAAGGGGCCAAAGCGTTCGCCCTGTCACCGAACCTGAAAAACCTGGAAACCCTGTTTTTAGACTCAAATCCTATCGAAGCCGAAGGAGCCGAGGTATTGGCAAAATCAGCCAACCTGCCCGCTCTAACCGCGCTTCACCTTGACAACACGGAAATAGGAGATCAGGGAGTCAAGGCGATTGCCGCCACGCAAACTCTGAACGGACTTAACAAACTTTACCTGTGCTCCAATAAAATAAGTGACGAGGGAGCAATTGCCCTGGCTCAATCACCCAACCTGAAGAACTTGAATTGCCTCAGCATCTGGCGGAATGAAATAAGAGATGGCGGCGGCAAAGCCATCGCCGAATCTCCACACCTGCTCAAACTGGAGAGATTATACATGAGCTTCAACCTGATAGATAAGTCGGTTCGCAGACTGATCCGCAGTTCAGACCTGGCCAGTCGACTCAAAACCCTGGTCATGGACTAAGAATTTTTAAAATCACTGGAGAGAAGTCGTGAAATACAAATTCACATATTCAAAACTATTTAATGTCGTTTTTCACACTGGCGTGATCTTCAACGTTCTGCTGGTGATATGGTTGTATCTGGTGTTTTTTGACGTGATCTGACCTGCAAGATGAGATGATATAGAAGAGCTACACACTGGAAATACCGAGACAAGTTCCCAGTTCAGAAAAAAAATATAACCAAATATAACGAACCATGGCAAGTAGTAAGATACTTGCCTTGATAAAAGGGACCGTTTCTGGTGCCAGATTCACTTCACACTAACAGCGTAAATGTTAAATTAAGATTTTTATAAGGGAGCCTGAATTAAAGAAACGATTCAAAATTAAAATCGTACTGCATTTGAAGCCTGTTATCTAAAAACTCTTCTCTGGCCAAATCAGATCGAATATTTCCAAATCTATTTTGTATCGATAGTCCCTCCAAGTACACCTTTTAAACGGTAGGTAATATCTACATTTGTTTCAGATGAATTCTCTCCACCTATGTTTTTTGGAAGATCAAACCTTGCATGGCTAATTTTATATTTGACTAGATCGTTAAATTTATGAACTAGGGTAATTTTGTAAGCGAATCCGACTTGGGCAGAACCTTTAACGGCGACCAATAACCTCACCCTTATTTCTGCCATGAAAACAAAAACCCAATAATTAGGCAGGATATTTTCTACAAAAAAGAGTTCTCTTTTACCCGAGGAGCTTCGGCCTTTTCCTCGCGCTTGTCAGTCGAGGCCTTGACAAGAAAGTCAGTATTTCGCCACAACACATTATTCTTCGGAACCAGATAATCCCCCTCGGCATTCCTGAACGGTCTCCAGGAAAGATCTACATAAACTTCATTGGGACGAAACCCTGCCTTGTATTTGAGCGACTGATTATCCTCAATATAGTACCCGAGATAAAAAAACTTCACACCTTTCTGCCGACAAAATTCCAATTGCCGAAGAATACTAAAAGTACCCAGGCTGAGTTTTAAAACGCTGGTGTCATAAAAAGTGTAGATAGCGGAAAATGTGTTTGTCGTATGATCCCCCAACGCCACGCCAACGAGTTTATCATCCATATAGTACTCAAATTCGATACCAAACGCCGTGTTCACATAAAATGAGAGCCGAAAATTCTGTTCGTCCTCAACATCATCCACCAAAGTTTGGAACTTGGCCTTATGGTTGATGTACAAACTAAATTTCTCATCCGTATAGGAGGGAGTACCTATCTTAACCTTCAGCCCACTGCACGCTTTAACAGCGCGTTTCTGGCTTCTCGTTATCTGAAAATCTGCCACCCGCAGACGAATCGGAATGCATTGATAACAGTCCAGGCAACGAGGACGAAAATAGTAGTCGCCAAAATGTCTCATTCCATGCGCCAGCAGATACTCAAATTCAACTTCCGAGATATCTTCCAGCAAATATTCTTCAAACAAAGACTCACGGTCCTTGAAATATCCACATTGAAATGACTTCGAATCGATAAAATGTGCCAGCATAATCTAATGGGAAACATCCGCCACGGCGGAAAATTTTTCGGATACATTCAGTCAGTGTCAGCCATTTTATCTCAATTGCCCTGTTAAGGGTAGCGTAAACAGATGAATCCAAACAAAGACGAGGCCAGTCAAGCCGTTGCAATCATTCAGCATTTATGATTAACTTAGCCCGATTGATGTTAGTCAAGTCGGAAATGCCATATTCTTCGATCCTATTCCAAACGGTAATCCGCCCATTAGGAACCTGATGCGTTGAAGATATCTGTCATCATTCCCACCCTCAACGAAGCCCTGACTCTGGAAGAGAGCCTGACCGCTGTTTCCCGTCTGAATCCACACGAAATAATTGTGGCTGATGGAGGAAGCACCGACCTCACCCTTCCCATCGCGGGTCGTATAGCCACGCGCGTGGTCAAGGGTGAAACCGGGAGGGCCCGGCAAATGAACGCGGGAGCAAAAGAAGCCACCGGCGATCTGCTCCTATTTATGCATGCCGACAGCAGGCTCTCCCCGGAGAGCTTCGACAGGATGACAGAAAAAATGTTACCCGGCGAACCTTCAGGCGGTGCATTCGGCTTGACCATCGAATCAGAAAAAATGTCCCTCAAGCTCATTTCCACATTAGCGACCTGGCGCTCAAAATATCTCAATCTCGTATACGGCGATCAGGCCATCTTCGTCCGTGCAGACATATTTCGTGAGCTCGGCGGATTCTCCCCACTTCCCATTTGTGAAGACCTGGAGTTTTTTCGTCGTCTCAGCCGACACGGCAAGGTCATCCTCCTTGAAGAAAAAGCCCACACCTCAGCACGAAGGTGGATGGCCGAAGGCGTCCTGTTCACGGCCCTTCGCAATATTACTATCGCGACCCTGTTCCTGCTCGGTTTCCCACCGAGAATTTTAAGCAAATGGTACCTGGTGGTTCGGTAGACCTCGAACCTCGAGTCGGTACCAAGCCGGGAAAACAAAGACCCTGGATTGCTATCCAGCCCAGTGAATTTTTAGAAGCGAGCCTTAAAAGCACAGTCGTCATTCCCCGCACAACCAAGCTAACCCAAGGCGATACCTTTCCTCTTAGAAACCCCATTCCCAAAGGAGTGTGTCGCCTTAAAACTCAGAGCGAAGCACTGATTGATCAAATACTCGCATGGGATAACACTCGATTCAGGGAAGACCTTGGCGAACTTCCCGAAGCTTTACAAGGTGCCATCAAAAAAGCACTGGCAGATTTTTTGGATTTATAGATACTTGAAAAACGTCTCTTGAATTGGTTGTCTGCAACCCATATAATTAGTACATAATTGAAAATACTGCATACCGCATTAATCGACTTAACTGGTTGCACCTCAAGCCTTTATGAGTAAAAAATCAAGAAAAAAAACCAACTTAAGACCCTTGGCCTTCATCGGAGGAATCGCTCTGGTTCTGGCCATCGTTTATTCGGCCACGAAACAACCTCAACATATCGACCCAGTCGCTCCGGCTACGGGGACATTGATTGAAAACCGACCGATAATGTCTTCAGCCTTTTATACGGGCAAAGTCGCCGAAGCCTACCGCATCGCCGCCGAAATTCCGAAAATCATCGACAGCCAGTTTTGCTACTGCTACTGCAAGAAAAATCATCAGCATAAAACCCTGCTAACCTGCTTCACCAACAAACACGGGTCTAAATGCGATGTCTGCATCAACGAGGTCCTCTATGCTTATGAATTATATAAGCAGGGAAAAACCATTGACGAAATTGTAGTCGCCGTCGACCAGAAGTTTTATCGTCCTTATAAACCACAACGACTTTAATTTTATAAAAACATGAATACCGTTGTCGAACAAAAACCTGTCAGCGTCTACATCCCTTATGCCCTGCTGGTAGCCGCCTTGCTTTCTGCCTTTATCGTGACTATCAACAAAGTGGACCTGCGACCGGGAGAGGTGGAGTATCCTGCTGAAGCGTTTCTTGCGCCCGGATTCGACCTACCCACCCTCAACGGTGGAAAAATAAAACTGTCGGACTACCGCGGCAAGGTATTGTTCATCAATTTCTGGGCAACGTGGTGCGCCACTTGCAAAGTGGAAATGCCGTCCATGGAAAAACTTTACCAGCGGTTCCGGGAATATGACTTCGAAATGCTGACCATCAGTGTCGACAAAGACCAATCGCTGATCGCCCCGTTCGTCAAGAAATACAACCTAACGTTTCCCGTACTGCTTGATCCAGACAGCGAGGTGGCAAAAAAAGATTACAAGACAACAGGTGTCCCGGAAACATTCGTTGTCGATAAAAATGGAATTATCGTACACAAAGCGATAGGCCCGCGGGACTGGGCTACCAACGATACTATAGAAGCGTTTGCTCAACTCATTCAGCGGAGCTGATACAATGAGCAGTAAAACTGTCCTTATATTGGTGACTCTCCTGCTTGCAACTCCTACAACTACTTTCGCTCATGGCGGTGGACACAGCGAAGAAAAATCCTCCTCCGCATCGACAGAAGAAGTTGTCCCTCTCAATGATTCGATCTACGCTGTCAATGACAGAGCCGTCAATGACGTAGAAGAAGTGGAATCATCAATTCCTGGTGATGATCCCATGGGTTCCCCGTTTTCAAGCACCGAAATTTTAGGACACACAGACCCGCTCGGCGACATGAAAATGACTGGTGGAGAACCCATGGCACGCCACCAGGAGGGAAAAGATGCCGAAAAAAAACAGGGCTCACATGAAATGCACAAGCGACATGTAGAAAAAGCCACGCATGAATGGGTGTCGCACCATGCAAAGGGATATGGTGTCGCTGTCGGCATCACTATTATTTCTGCACTGGCTTTTGCGGGTTTGAGTTTTTTACGAATAGGCGAAGGATCCTCCAGAGATCCTTCATAGTCGTTAACCAAGGTTCGCCTTATGAATGGACTTCAAAAAATCCTCAATGAACGCCTGGGCATACACCTTCTCGATTACGAAGTCCCCGACCATTCCAATTCCATAAAATACTCTCTGGGCGGAATGACGATGACCTCGTTCGGAGTGCTGGTTGCCAGCGGCATCGTGCTGGCGCAGTTCTTCAACCCCACACCGGAAGGCGCCAACAACAGTGTGCATGTCCTGATGGACCAGGTGTATATGGGCTGGTTTCTTCGCGGCATTCATTTCTGGGCGGGAGAAATTCTTACGGTCACACTTGTCCTGCATATGGTGCGCATTTTTTATACCGCGTCCTACAAAAAACCAAGGGAAGTGAACTGGTTGATCGGTGTCGGTCTGCTTGGGCTGATGATCAATCTAATGTTCACCGGCACCGTTCTCAAATGGGATCAGGAAGGCTATGAAGCGCTCGACCATTTTCTCTGGGTCGCGGGAAAGTTTGGCATCCTGGGCGTGCCACTGACAGAAAGTTTTTCTCCGGGAGTGCCGCTGTTGAGCCGGATTTATATGGCTCATATCTCCCTGCTCCCAATTCTCACGATCATGTTACTCGGACTCCACCTGTTCTATATCAAATACCACAAGCTGTCCGCCAAGCCGGATGAAACAGACACCGGAAAAGTCATCACCTTCGCCCAGCACACGGCATATCTGAGACGGGCTGGCGCGGGAGTTGTGACTCTGATCTGCCTGCTCGCATTAACCATTTCGCCGCCATTGGGCAACGCGCCAATTATGGGATTGGAAGTTACCAAACCGCCCTGGCAGTTCGTGTGGATTTATGCTCTGGAAAATATCTGGGTTCCTTCACTGATCGTCGCGCCATTTCTGATTGGCTTCTGCCTGATCAGCATTCCTTTCATAGACAGAAGCCCGGAAACCGACCCCAAAAAACGCCCCATCGCCATGATAATCTTATGGGGTACAATCATACTTTTTACCGCGCTTATCCTCTGGGGCAAGTTCACCACCATGACTCACTCAATGTAATGAGCCGGAATCTCTTATTTCATGCCTGACACCATAGTCATCGAAATTCTGACAAAGCAGGGCTGCTGTCTCTGCGACGATGCCAAAGATATTGTTCAACGAGTCCTCCCAGACTACCCGGCGCAGTTGGTGATGACGGATATTGAATCGGACCCGAAACTATTCGAAGAGTATAAAGAAAAAATTCCTGTAGTACGAATCAATGGTGTGGAAAGTTTTATCTACAAAGCCCATGAAACAACCTTACGCCACAAATTGGATAAACTAGTGTAGCCTGTTCATTATCAGGCACCCGTCGGGCATACCATACTGGCATCTTCAACCTACGGCTCCACTACCACGCTTCGCTCTGGACAGGCCCAGCCCTCCAGTCCTTATATTTTTTATGGTAGGATGGGCGGGCAAACTCAGAGGTCGAATTATGATAGAAAAAAAATCCTTAACCACAGAAGAACTCCAGCAAAAAATCAACGAACTGGCGCCGAAATGGAAAACTGGAGAAAACGAGCATGGTGTTCCGTTCATTGAACGGATCAAACACGCTTCCTCTTATATGGAGGGAATCAATTTCGTAAATAAAGTGGCGGAAGCCGCTGAGGCAAACAATCACCACCCGGACATCCATATCAATTACAAACGCATATCGGTCAGGTACTGGACCCATTCATCGGGCGGCGTGACCTTTGCCGATGTGCAGATGGCGCAGAAAATTGATCCGCTGTTTTAAGAATGGCTGAGGAATGTCAGTCTATTTCCTCCTGCAACATATCATCGAGAGTCTGTCTTCGTCGCGTCAGCTGACAGTTATCCCCTTCCACCACCACTTCAGGAAGCAACGGCTGGGTATTGTAGTTGGAAGACATGGCAAATCCATACGCGCCCGCACCACCGACAACAATCAGGTCGCCCGCTTTTGGCAGAGGCAGTCGCCGGGGCACAGGTTCTTCATTTTTCTGAGTGAGCACATCCCCAGATTCGCATACCGGTCCTGCTACAATGATGTCCTGCTCCGGACCCAAATCATCGCCCACGATCCAGATAGGGTGAAATGACCCATATGCCATGGGACGGAGCAAATGACAGAATCCAATATTCCCCAGCACATAATCGAGACGCTTGCCATCCTCATCAAAGGTATGATTGAGCGCCCGCACTTCTCCGATGAGATACCCGCATCCGGCCACGAACCTTCTACCCGGTTCGATCTCGCAAATAATTTTGCGGCCAAAGTGATCTTCCAGAATTTTCACCCGCTCGGCAAGGATCGATTTATAGCCGAAAATTTCTTCCTGCGGTAAATCAGGGTTGTACTGGTAAGGCAAGCCGCCACCAAAGTTGACCACTTCCAGATCGCTGAATCCCTTAGCGAAGTCTACCAACTTGCCAGTGAGCCGTTTCAGATGCTCCATGTCACCACCTGATCCTATGTGAATATGCACACCGGAAATTGTCAGGCCGTGCTTCTTCGCTATAGCCCGCGCTTCGTCCAGATTTTCGTACCAGATACCGTGCTTGCTGTAAGGACCGCCCGTGTTGGTCTTTTTAGAATGACCAGCACCCTCGCCCGGGTTGATACGGATGGATATTTTATGATCCCCCTGACCCGTCTGCGCAAACGCACGACCATACTCCTCCAGCATTCCCAATGTTCCGCAATTGGTGAAAATATTATTTTCCAGACAAAACCGCACGTCCTCAGGAAATGCGAAAACATCACTGGTGAAACAAATGTCCTCCGACCTGAACCCTGCTTTGATCGCACGCTTCACCTCAAAAACGCTGACCGCATCGATCTTTATTCCATGCTGTAGCATTTCCTTAAGTACGCGCACATTGGAGCAGGCCTTCATTGCGTAACGAGTGACTGGCGCGAGTTGGCGAATCTCTTCTATCGACTGGCGTAACGCAGTCATGCTGTATACATAAACCGGCGTTCCAAACTCACCGGCAATCTTTTGAACATCAACACCATCTATCTTCATCTCAACTCCTTCACATTACTTGGTAAACGATCTGGTTTTATATCATGGATTGGGGCGTGGCCCTACCGCTTTCATGCTGTCTCCTGCCTGAAAGATGTCATAAACTATTTGACTTTTCAAACAGATAAGATAACTTTAAATTATCTAATGAAAAGTAACAACCCCACCCTGCCTCCCCTTACCAAGAAGAGGAGAATTAAACTCCCCCTCTTTACCAAGGATAGGTCCGGGGAGGTTATAAATAAAGCCAGCACATGACTAAATGGAATATTGAAGAATCCCGCGAACTCTACAACATCCGTGGCTGGGGTTTGGGATATTTTGATATCAACAACAAGGGACACATTGTTGTCCAGCCTCAAGACGAGAGCCATCATTCTATTGACCTGAAAGAACTGGTGGAAGACATCCAGGCCAAGGGCTATTCCCTGCCCGCGCTCATCCGATTCTCGGATATCCTCAAAACCAGTATCACTAAACTGGCCAACGCCTTCGACGAGTCGATCAAGAAATATAATTATGAAGGCGCCTATCACGGGGTGTACCCCATCAAAGTCAACCAGCAACGACAGGTAGTCGAAGAGATAGTCAAATTTGGCAGGCCATTTAACTTCGGACTGGAGGCTGGCTCGAAACCAGAACTTCACGCGATCCTTGCGATCATGGACAACCCGGAGGCACTCCTCATCTGTAACGGCTACAAAGATGAAACCTTCATTCGCCTCGCGCTGATGAGCCAGAAGCTGGGCAAAAAAGTCTTCATCGTTGTCGAGCGACCTGACGAACTGGAGATCATAGATCGGGTCGCGAAAGAAATAAACATCCAACCCAATATCGGGCTCCGCATCAAGCTCATCAGTTCTGGACAGGGAAGATGGGCCGAGTCCGGTGGAGAATATTCAAAATTCGGACTCAACTCGATGGAACTGGTCGATGCATTGGAGTTCGCCGAACAACGTGGAATTAAAAACTGCATCCGACTCATTCATTTTCACCTGGGAAGCCAAATCACCAATATCCGCAGAATCAAAAACAGCTTGAAGGAAGTGGGACGTTTCTATGCGGAACTGTGTAAAGCGGGATGCCCCATCGACCACATAGATGTGGGTGGCGGACTCGGCATCGACTACGATGGGTCACGATCCACCTACGCTTCAAGCACCAACTATACCGTGCAGGAGTACGCCAACGATGTGGTTTATCACGTTCTTGAATCCTGCAGGGAGAACGATCTGCCTCATCCGAATATCATTTCAGAATCGGGACGGGCGATGACTGCCTATCACTCCATTCTTGTTTTCAACGTACTCGATGTCACTTCGTTTCCCGAGTGGAGCGATCAAATCGAGATACCCGAAAACGCTCCCGAAATTGTTGAAGAAATATACGATGTTCTGGAAAACACATCGAACAAAAACCTGAGCGAGTCCTGGCACGATGCCACGCACCTGAAAGATGAAATACACAATCAGTTCCTGCTCGGACTCATCACTCTACGCGATCGAGCACTTTGCGAACGCATCTATTGGGGCATCAGTAGAAAAGTCGAAAAATTGTCGCAACGATTGAAGTACATGCCCGACGAAATTGCAACTCTGAGAAAAAATCTCGCAGATAAATATTTCTGCAACTTTTCAATATTCCAATCCGTTCCCGACTCATGGGCTATCGACCAGGTATTCCCTGTCCTGCCCATTCAAAGACTGACCGAAGAGCCGACTCGCAACGCGACACTCGAAGACATCACCTGCGACTCAGACGGACGCCTCGATCTTTTCATCGGCACCCACCGAGGCAATACGCCAACACTCAAAGTCCATTCACTGGAACCCGGCGAGTCCTACCAGTTCGGAATATTTTTAATCGGAGCGTATCAGGAAATACTTGGCGACCTGCACAACCTCTTTGGCGACACCAATACCTTCCACGTTTCCATACAAGAAGACGGCTGTCTTAAATACGAACAAATCATCGAAGGCGAAGACGTGACCGATGTCCTCGATTACGTCCAGTTCAAAGCGGACGAACTCGCGGGCCGGGTATCCGGGTTCCTGGTGAACTATGTCGAGACCGGCAACATCACGCAAAAAGATGCCGATGAATTTTTGAAGTTATATAAGGATGGCCTCAGCGGCTACACCTACCTGCTTAAATAAACTCCTGCCCGGAGAGGGGGATACTTCCTATTGGGCACGGTTGTTAGAAGGAAGTTTACTTTGTTGGATGTGAGGGGAATTTAATTTCAAATTTTCGGCTGTGTCAGAATATCCACCATCTCCTGGTGCACACGCCCATTACTGGCGAGGACATGGTTGTCGTAGATGCTGAAAGGCCCGCCATCGAAAGCAGTCACGGTACCGCCCGCTTCACGAACGATCAATACTCCCGCCGCCATATCCCAGGGACTCAGATGCGCCTCCCAGAATCCGTCAAAGCGCCCCATCGCTGTGTAACAGAAATCCATCGCCGCAGAACCCGGTCGCCGGACAGCCTGACATGACTTCATGAAATTACAAAAGTGGTTCAGGTTATCGTCTTCGCTGCCAACAATCTTGGGGGTAAACCCGGTCACCAGTAAACTTTTGTCCAGAGTATCCGTGGTGGATATTTTAACAGGACTGCCATTGAGGGTCGCGCCCTGTCCTTTCTCAGCGACAAACAATTCGTCCAGATTTGGATTGTAGATAACGCCAACAACCAGTTCGCCTTCGTGCTCCAGTCCTATTGAAACGCAGTAACAGGGGAACCCGTGGGAGTAGTTGAGTGTTCCATCGAGAGGATCGATGACCCATTTATTTTTTGCGTCGCCCTGAGTGCTACCCGATTCTTCAGCGAGGATCGCGTGTTCGGGGAAAGCTTTTTGAATGCGACTAATGATTTCCTTTTCGCAAAGAAGATCAACTTCCGTAACAACATCACCGCGCACTCCACCTTTTTCCGAAATACTACGGATGTCGTTTGCTCGTTCGCTCTGAATTTTACCAGCGGCAAGGGCCGCTTCTACCGCGACCCTGACAGCATCTGTCATTCAATCCATCCTCCGCCGACGATGAGATCATCCTTGTAGAAAACTGCCGACTGACCCGGTGTGACGGAAAGCTGAGGTTCGGCAAACTCCACCCGCACACGCTCGTCCGCCAGCGGAGTCACCCTTGCGGTCGCTCCACTATGGCGGTAGCGTATCTGGACTTGGGCATCAAAGGCTTCTGTTCTCGGCAGGTACCAGTTGACCTTATCCGCAAAAAATTCACTGCGATACAAACCGCTTTGCGGTCCTACAGAGATTTCATTTTTATCCGGATCAATCGCCGTAACATAATGTGGCTCTTTCAATCCGCCGATGTTCAATCCTTTTCGCTGACCAATCGTAAATGCGGGATACCCTCTGTGCCTGCCCACTGTTTCGCCATCGGCATTGATGATGTCCCCTTCGCAAAAAGTGTCGCCATTCACGCGTTTTTCGATGAAGGACGCGTAATCATTATCTGGGATAAAACAGATTTCGCGCGACTCCACTTTCTCTGCCACCGTGAGGCCCAGTTCCTTTGCCAGACGACGCACCTCTTTTTTATCCGTGTCACCCAGTGGGAACTCCAGCCGGGAAAGCTGATCCTGCGACAGGTTGAACAGAAAATAACTCTGGTCGCGCGACCGGTCCCTGCCCCGCTTGATCGCCCGACGTCCCTCCTCCTTGACGATGACCGCGTAATGGCCGGTCGCCACCCGCTGGTAACCAAAACCTTCCGCCCGGCTGATAAGGTGGTCAAACTTCAGCTTCTGATTACATAACGTACAGGGAATAGGAGTGCGCGCTTTGAGATACTCGGAAACAAAATAGTCAACGACCTCTTCCTTGAACTCCTTTTCCATATTGAAGATATAAAAAGGGATGCCTATTTTGTCCGACACACGACGCGCATCGCCAAGATCATCCAGCGAACAGCAAGTATCGAAACGCTCGGCCGAATCGGCACTGTAGTTCCACAACTGGAGAGAAATACCCACCACATCGCGCCCCTGCTGCTTGAGCAGAGCCGCCGCGACCGAGCTGTCCACACCGCCGCTCATAGCGATGACAATTTTCTCTGCGGAAGAATTCTTCACCCCGTAATGCTCCATCAACTGGTCGTTATCTAAATGCTATGCAAGAAAACGAGCTTCATCTGTCATGCCCTGAAATTATCGAAAAGGTCCATACATTACATGCAGTCACACGCAAGTGGATAAATCACGAGTTTTTTATCCCGTAAAACGACAGACAATTATCCCCCACCCGTCGCTGATCTGTTCGCGACAGTTTACCATAGAATTCCTGAAGGACATTTTTGTGGTGATGCTCCACCACCACCAGCGACGAAGCATTGAGCAATTGCGACTTTGCCAGCGCCGCCAGGCAATCCTCATACAAGCCATCGGCAAAAGGCGGATCCAGATAAACAATATCAAACAGGAAGGATCGCTCCTCCATAACAGAAATGGCCTGAAGCGCATCCATTTTCAGCAGGACCCAATTCGAGGCCTTCGATTCATCCTCACCATTCCAGAATCGGCATTTCTCAAGATTCGCATAGATCAGCTGTTGCGCCTGACGATTATTTTCGATCCACACCACCTTTTCCGCGCCACGGCTCAAAGCCTCAATACCAACCGCTCCCGACCCGCCAAACCAGTCGAGAAAACACTCGCCCGACAAATCATGTCCCAATATACTGAACAGCGACTCCCGCACCCGGTCAAGCGTCGGCCGTACTCCGGTCCCCTTGAGTCCCGCTAATCGAGTACCCCTGGCCCGTCCCGCAATCACCCTCATAAATCAACTCCCTCACCAACAAACCATATTAAAACAGCAGGCTATTTGAACAGTAAAAGGCCCTGCAAGACCAGGAACTTATACTTGACACCCACCACGCCAAAACCTATCATTACTGTTCGAGAAAAGTTAGCGCTCGGGCATTGTCTAATGGTAGGACGTCAGTTTCTGGATCTGAAGGTTGGGGTTCGACTCCCTGTGCCCGAGCCATACTCTTACACTAAAAAATATAAAAATGGACTTTAAAAAAAACCCCTTCGTTTTAGGATTATGTGCGCCAGCCTATCTTTTGGCCGCCTCTGTAGCAATCACCAACGATTTCCTGATGGCCGTCATGTTCATACTGGGCACATTGGGGATCCTGGCCGCATATGTGACCGAGTTTCCAATATTCTCAACATTATATCAGAATGAAATCCTGCACAAGACTGCGATCTCCTCATTACTTGGGATGGGAATAGGAATGATCATCGGCCTGGCTCTGGCGGGAAATGTGGAAAGTGAGGGGACAGCCCCTGTCTCGGCACAGGGGAAATTCTTTCTTACATGGGTAGTCATGTCAATTCCAGCATATCCGCTGATGACATTTCTCGTCACGCGAGTGAACAAACGAGACCTGGAAGAAGAGCAGAGAATACGCGACGAAAAGAAAAAAGCAAGAAAAACCAAAGGCGGCGGGCCACCCATCATGGACCGTGAAGGATTCTAACTCGCTCGCCGCGAGGGGCAATAATTGTATCTCTCCCGGCTAATGAACAGTGGCTCAATTATTCAACCGTTGAACTCAATCGCCAAACGCATATCAAGCCAAAGAGTTCCAATAGACTCATTAGGTAAGCATTGCATGGCCCCATCGTCTAGGGGTAAGGACGCCGGCCTCTCACGCCGGAAACAGGGGTTCGATTCCCCTTGGGGCTACCAAATTCATATCCAATAAAGTCCAATAACATCCACCTTTTAACTACTCAAACCTTCTAATTTGAATCCAACTTTTAACGACAAGAAATTTCAGGTTTCATTTCTGATTTTTTCCTCACTTTTAATATTTCTGGGTCGGCAACTTGACACAGGCATTACTAATTATGACGATGCCTATTACGCCCAGAAGGCAAAGGAAATTTTAGAGTCAGGATCCTTTTGGACTCTAACCTTTGCTGG
>Ga0208639_1000097_pt1 | contig 65554 bp, 49 predicted proteins | sample ETNtaG_33_FD_185772 | JGI IMG/M metagenome (GOLD analysis project Ga0208639, IMG submission 185772) | Marine microbial and viral communities from oxygen minimum zone, Eastern Pacific Ocean - ETNP201310SV76 (SPAdes) (version 2) | ecosystem: Environmental > Aquatic > Marine > Oceanic ...
CGAGTGCGTCTTCTGGGCAATTAATTTCAACCCAGGAACCATCTGGGCTTTTTATTTCTAAACCGCCATTTTGGTCAGGATGTAAAAGAGTAAAAATATTTGTGTCTTTATGAGGATGTATCCCGAACTCAGATTCTTGAGGAGTGGATGGATACCGAAGCAGAGTCATATTTGTTAACGGCGCTTGAAAAGTGGAATTCAGAAATTCAAAATCAATTTTGAGAGATTTAGCGACAGAAGCAAGAAGATCACCAGCTAGTACATCACAGGCATCCCAATATGCAGAAATAATGTCACCCATATCATCTAAGTCTTCCACCCATCGATTTGATCCATACAAAGAGCATTCGTTACGAACTGGATGTTCTGGTGGGCATTCCCAATGAAGCTTGAAAGCTTCATAAGCATCAGCTCCAGTTCCAGTTATTTCTTTTCGATTTGGAGTAAAAAATCCTAAAGGAATAAAACCCCGATAGTTATCAGGAGAGATCAGATACTGAGCTTTAATTTCGTCAGATAAAGCAAAGAGCCTTTTAAGCAAAGACCTCATTGACACAAAAAGATTCGGGTCTATTTGATGACCAATAATGCAAGCGAATCCAATCTCGCGCCAAGTTTCATCAAGAAGTTTGTCACTATCCGCGCTATTGAGGTCAATAACAGGAATCTGGTCTTTTAGCATCTTTGGTCAACATAGTTCATGGAAGAACCACTTTTCAGATTCAATTAAGTAAAAGCAGGGATAACTTCTTTGCAGAAAAGTTCCATTGACCTTTTCTGCTCTTCATGACCAAGCCCAAGACTTGCATAGTAAATAAACTCATCTACTCCGAGGTCCTCGTATTTTTGAAGTTTGGTTATTACCTCATCTGGAGTGCCGAACATTAAATTTTCTTTCAACACAGATGGTTCGTATTCGTTGCGATTATCAACCTCATCTAAAGGAATCGTTCTTGGGAACCCATTCGCGACGTCACCTAAATTTTTAAAAAGATTTTCAAACTGGCTGAGTTGTTGTTGGGCTGCTTTTACCGGGATCATCCAATCGTCAGGAGATTCATAGATAGCGGTATGGCGCATCATGGCAAAAATTGGGCGACCTGCTTGCGGATAAGCATTCATCGCATCTTCAAATTGGGATTTATAAAGTTCAGCTTCCGCGAATGAACGGGTGATAGGCCAAGATAGAACATTGCAACCATTTTTTATCGCATAATCGAAAGTAATTGGAGAACGCGCAGCAACCCAGATAGGTGGATGAGGTTGCTGTACCGGTTTTGGCACAGAAGTCGATGTTGGAAACGACCAAAATTCTCCGTCATGTTCATAATCTCCAGTCCAAAGTTCCTTGAGAACTGGAATCATTTCTTGCATATAACGCCATGCGTCTGTCTGTAAAAGACCAGGATGCATACGGTCAAATTCTCGCTGATAAGCCCCTGAACCAATACCAAACTCTAAACGTCCGCCACTAATTAAATCCAGAAAAGCAGCTTCTCCAGCCAAATTTACAGGATGCCAATATGCCGCTACTGCTACTGCAGTACCTAAACGAATTTTTTCAGTATGGCTTGCCCACCATGTAAGAATTTGAAATGGATTTGGTGCGATCGTCATTTCTAACGCGTGGTGTTCTGCCGCCCATACCGTTGTGAATCCTCCGGCTTCAGCCATTTGAACCATTTCAATTGTGTGATCTGCGACATCACGCATTGCGTAACTGTCGTCCATTCTTTCCAAGTTGATCGCTAATTGAAATTTCATTTAAACATTTCCTAAATACGTTTAAGAACCTGTAGTCAAGCAAAGACTATAAAGACAGATTATGCCAATGCCGGTCAAGGAAATTTTTTAGAGAACTAATGAAGAGTTCTGGTTCTTCTAACAAACCAAGATGTTTAAGGTCAGGGATGACAACAACTTCAGATCCTTTAATTTCTTGACCTATTGCGTTAGCCATAGCTGGAGTTGAACCACTGTCGTTCTCACAAGTCATAACAAGCGTAGGGACAGAAATTGATGGATCAGGGCGAATCAATTCAATAACTCCATTAGCTAAAACATGCCGGCACTGAGTATAAGAACTTAAATCATTGCTTAAGACCCCAGATCGAACCTCAGAAACAATTTTAGGGTTTTCTTCTATAAAAGAAGAAGTGAACCACCGTTTAAGCGTCTCATCTATTGTTGCTTCAATGCCACCAGCCGATGTTTGAACGGCGCGTTTTTCAACAAGACTCTGAGCTTCTTGATCTCGCTCATGTGGAGAGTTCAAAATTGCTAACGGTCCAGTTCTCTCTGGGTAATCCAGAGCAAAACGGCGGTTAATCATTCCTCCTAAAGAAAATCCAATAATTGCCGCACGTCTTATATCTAGTTCATCTAATAGATCGGCAAGTTGCTCCGCAAAAAGAGAAAGTGTTTGTGTCTGAGCAGAAGCATCAGATTCTCCATGACCGTTTAAGTCGTAAAGAACAACGCGGTAACGGTCATTAAAACAAGGGGCGATGTTATTCCAGGTTTTATGGCTTAATCCAAGGCCATGGATGAAAACCACTGCTGGGTCGTCAATGTTCCCTGAAATTTCATAACTTGTACCTGAACTTGTTCGTAATGCCACAGAAGATTCTTCTCCATTTAGGTTCGTTACATTGTAACGAAACAGGTGTAAGGCCACTTAAAGGAAAAGGCATGGCAGATACAAACCCACAAAGCCATAAGACAAATGACTCATCACCTGAAGTCCTAATAATAGGTGCTGGACTAGCAGGGCTAACAGCCGCGATCACTTTAAAAAAAGCGGGACACGAAGTTCTAATAGTTGAAGCCGATGATGATGTGGGTGGTCGGGTGAGAACAGACCAACATGAAGGATTTCTGTTGGACCGCGGTTTTCAAATACTTCTAACCGGATATCCGGAGTTACCTCGACATTTAGATCTAAAAACTCTTGAATTGAGTTCGTTTGCCTCTGGAGCAAAAATTTTTAGAAATGGAAAATTTGAAGTTATTTCCGATCCATTCCGTAGTTTCTTTGCCGGATTAGCAACAGTTACTTCTTCTGCAATGAATTTTCAAGACAAGTTGGCTTTATTACGCCTTCGTAACTCCGTTATCCAAGAAACAGGTTTACTCTCTCAAAACGAAGATAAAAACGTTTTAGAGTACTTAAAAACTCTTGGATTCTCTAAAAAAGCAATCAACAATTTCTTTGTCCCGCTTCTAGGTGGTATTGAACTGGACCCTGAACTAAAAGGATCAGCTCGCTTATCGTTGTTAATACTGAAAATGCTTTTCACTGGAACGGCGTCTTTACCCAAAAACGGAATGCAAGCGATCCCGAATCAATTGGCCACCAAACTCGGCAAAGAAAACATCCTTTTTAACACTCCAGTAAAAAAATTTGAAGAAACAAAAGTGATATTTGATTCGGGAAAGAAAATCACACCATCTCATGTAGTCATCGCTACAGAAGCCCCTGTCGCTTCTGAGCTTCTCGGTGAAGAAAAACTCCCATCAAGACCAGCCTCTTGCGTGTATTTCGCGGCACCTCATCCTCCAACCCAAACCAACGCTCTTCTTCTCAATGGACAAAAATCAGGGTCGGCTCTCAATGTCGCAATCATCACTAATGTTGCACCCTCGTACTCTTCAAACCAAGAAGCACTTATAGCTGCAGCGATACCAGGCCGTTACGACCCGGAAGCTCTTAACCCAGTTATAAACCAGATGAAAGTCTGGTTCGGAGAACAAGTAGATTCATGGCGACATTTGCGAACCTATTCGATTCAACATGGTCAACCCGATTTTCAACCAAAGATGCCTTTTCGTCGTTCCACCCAAATCAATTCAACACAGTGGATATGTGGAGATCATCGAGATACACCTTCTATTCAAGGAGCGATGGTTTCTGGGAGAAGAACCGCTGAAGCTCTAATAGCAAGCCTTAAGAAGCAGGACTAAGACTGTTACTCGCCAGCACCTGAGAGACAGTCATGACAATTACTCGCCTGTCTGCTCCACGGTCTTTAGGCGGGGAATACCGTTTTGCATAACGAGCAATTGCATCTTCACAAACATCAGGGTTACTACTCACTGAACAAACACCCTCAAAACTAACCCACCGGCCACCGTCTACTTGAGCAACAGAGCCAACCAAGTTTTCTTTTTCAAGAAGTCGTGTCTTTAAACTCCCGGACCAAGTAATAATTTTGACTTCTTCTGATTCGTTATCCCACATGAAACCAACTGGGGTTGAATGTGGCCTCCCGTCAGGTCTCACCAAAGTGAGTATGGAAAGATGTCGTTCATTTATAAAATCAATCAACTCAGGAACGATTTGTTTAGATGAAAAAGCAGGCATTATTTAAGTGGTCCTTTAAAAAATAGATTCGTCAATCTTTTTGATTGCTTCGTCGCCGATGGCGTAGTCGTTCTTGAGCTTCTTGTGTTCCGTCATGCCACGTACCGAAAACGGCATCAAGAGGTGTTGGGATGTTGCCATAGTTAACTTCAAAATAGCGGTGGTGTAATTGATGGAAAAGATTTCCTGTAGAGAATTTCCACTTATTCCTAACCACGATGTAATCAAATCCTGAATGTGAAAATGCTGGACTTAAACCGTTATAGAAACCAGAAACAATAATCACAATTGGATGCACAGGAACTACCCACCAGATCAAAAAGACAGTGAAATAAATAATGTGTTCAATTGGGTGAAATGAAATACCACTCCATGGTCCAATGTTCACATTTCGATGGTGCCGTTCATGAGCGATTTGATACAAAGGTTTCCAATGGAGCGCTCGGTGAACAGTCCAGAAATGAAGAGTTGACCAAAAAATGACACCGGCAGAAAGCATTATGGAAAGATAAATAGGGGATTCACCCCACGTTGTACTTGGGATTCGGTTAGAAGCCCAAACCCAAAGAGTTAATGATTCAAAGAGTGACCAGAACGTTACTCCACTAATCAAACTCCAAAACATATTGTCTCTAACCTGATTTTTCCAAAGAAATTTTCGACTGTCTGTAGCTAGCCATCGGTCAGTGAATTTGAAATCTTGACCTTGAGCGCGGCGAATATAAAGCCACCAATGCAACGTTCCAGCTAAGACGCTTAATAAAAAAGCATTCCTTAACCAAATAAGACCCATCCACCCAAAACTTAAAGTAGTCATTGTGCCTGAACTAGGCGTCAAAAAATTCCAAGACAAAATACCTAAACTGATAAAAAGAAATCCCCAAGGGTAGTAAAGGCCAAAAAGTAACCAGCGGAGAGCTTTTACTGGTCTAGGGGGCCAAGCATAAAGAGGAGGTTTCCTAATTGGGACGGATGGCTGATACCTATTCTCAGAGTTGTTTATAGTATTTGTCATCAGGAGGATTCCTAAAAAATTTTGGAGGTCCAGTATTTCTAGCGGTTTTTTTGAAAAAAAGATAGTCAATCATAAGATTCGTATATGGCAGTTGAAATCCCCGTAAAAATGCGTGCCGCTCTTCTTCTCGGACGAGGCGGACAAGAAATGCTTGAACTTCGAAAAGATGTTTCTGTACCAACTATTCAAAAAGACGAAGTGCTCGTGAAAGTCGCTGCGTGTGGTCTGAACAATACCGATATTAATACTCGGGTGGGGTGGTATAGCCGTTCAGTAACGAGTGCCACAGAAAACAGTGGATTTGAAGAAGCACAAGTTGAGGATGCCACTTGGGGGCGTAGTGGTCTTCAATTTCCTCGTATTCAAGGAGCTGACATTAGCGGCCAAATAGTGATGGTAGGCGATGAAGGAGATCAGTCGCTTATAGGTAAACGGATTATAGCCAACCCTTGTGTTCGCGATAAGAACGAACCATCAAACCGAGAACTTGCCGGGTATATAGGAAGTGAACTCGATGGAGGGTTCGCAGAATATTGTGCGTTACCTATTCGAAATGTTCATGTTATAGAAACGCATCTTACAGATACAGAATTAGCGAGCTTTCCTTGTTCATGGGCGGCAGCTGAACACATGTTGCAACGAGTTCAATTAGAAGCAGGTCAAAGCATCGCAATCACTGGAGCATCGGGTGGGGTAGGAACTGCTCTTATTCAGTTAGCGAAACGACGCAAAGCCATTGTTTACGCAGTTGCTTCTTCAAAAAAGTTTGATCGTGTAAAAAGTGTTGGAGCTGACGTAGTAGTAGGTAGAGAAACCGGTAATGCTCCAACGGAGGTTGAGGCATTACATGGTAAGAAATTAGATGTAGTCGCTGATGTTGTTGGCGGAGAGAATTTTTCCGAATGGTTAGAAGCGCTCTGTCGAGGCGGAAAATATGTTACCGCTGGTGCAATAGCAGGGCCAGTAGTAGACCTAGATTTACGAACTTTGTATCTTAAAGATCTTGAACTTTACGGAGCAACAGTTTTTGAATCAAAACTATTTGAAGACTTAGTTGGTTATATAGAACGTGGAGAAGTGGAACCGCAAGTAGACAAAGTATTTGATTTTGAAGAAATTCATGAAGCACAACGAGTATTTAACCTCAAAGATCACGTTGGATCTATAGTTCTTACCTTCTGAATCTAAAAAATTTTATTTATAAAAAATATTTGCTTAATGTTCGATGCCACTTATTAGACGGTAATTCAGGATGCAAGGCAGCTAATCCGGTACAGAACTTACTGATCCGTGCTGGCCTTATCCCATGACCCCACAACACGTAGTCAAAAGAGCTCGGTGGCCCCTCTGATTTAGTTTCAAAAATAAAATAATCGAGTGCAATAGTGCTGTTTTCCCAATCCTCACAAACCAAATTTTCGTCACAAGTTAAACGATCGCCAGAACTCATGTCTACGAGAGTGGAACGCTGATATTTAGTTGTAAGGACTGGGCTTAGATCATCAGGAATGCCCAAATTTCCAACAGCATTTTTAATAAATTGCCTACCGTCATCTGTGATCTCTCTGCATGTATCTGAATGGTAATCAAATCGTTTTTTTGTATTTCTTTTTCTACCTGAGCGAAGTTTCACTTCGAGTTTGCAAATTTCAGAATCAAGATAGGTTCGACTTCTAATTTTGAATCTTCGTCGTCTTCGGTGTGCAGCAGAGCGATATGAAGCGAAGTCTGGGCTATCAAAATAAACAGATTGATAGCTAAAATTTCGCTTCCCATCAATTTCTAACGCGGCACAAGAAGTAGAGAGCGATTGCACGAGTTCATCCGCTCTAGGACCATCCACAATATATTTTCGGTCAACACGAGTGCGGAGTGCCGCAGTTTCGTCCATTTCTTTCAGGGTGACGAGATCAAAGCCTGCAATATTTAAAGTCATTCAAGATTACCTAAAAGTTATTCGCCACTATTTGAGTCAACTCTGTATCGGACGTTGACGACGGTACTGTCATTTACAAGATCAACTCTTCTGATGTTAACTTTAAGAATTTTTTTACCAAGAAGAGATTCAAGTCGTTCACTCAATTCTTTTTCGTCAACGTAGGCCCGGTCAAGGGTTAAAGTTTTACTTCGTGAATCAGAAAAAAGTTGTGGATGATCACCAACAAACATGGCAAGCAGAATTGCCGCCATCAGTGTTGGAGTAGCCCAATCTGGATCGATAGGCATTCCGGCTAGTAAACCCAAAGCAAGCGCAGTGAAATAATAAGCAATTTCTTGTTGACCTAGTTCGTTAGATCGAAGCCGAATGATGGAAAGAACACCAAAGAGGCCTAATCCAAGACCGAGATTTACTTCCGTTCTAGTAAGCGTCATTGTGATACCCAAAAGAGCGACGTTTATGCCTAGAAGCGCCGGGATCATGTCTCTCCGACGATGACGTGGATAGTAAAGCCCAAAAACTAGAAGAAGAATCGCGGCAACATCGCAAATAATAAGGAGAGGTTGAGACATTTAAATTTCTACTTTCTTTCTAGATTTCAGTTCTTTAACTCTATTAGCAGTTCTTGAGATTAACAGAACCCCAGTTGTGGCTATTGATTGGTACAGATAAATGCTCCCTGTTCATCACCAGTGTTCTGCTGCTTATCAGGACCTGAATTCCCGACAAGAAAACATCCTCCTGCTGCAGGAACCATCGGGACAGAGAATTCCCCAGATTCTATTTCACCATTTTGGTTTGCAAACACGATGGTGAGAATGTTTGTCATGTCACACAATCCAAGATTCGGTGTAGAAGAACCAGGACAACCGAAAATGGCTGATGGTATTGACGGGGTAAGACCTCTTCCAGATATGTTTCCAGACCAAGGTTGGCCGGGAATAGGTTCAGGATCAATGAAGAGTTCTATTTCAGCTGAGTAAAGCGCAGGATCAAAGGAGCTTCTTTCATCGGGATTTTGTTCAGGAAGTTCAATGTCATTAAACCTCCCAGTGCTTTTAAGAAGATCCTCTGAAACTTCCTCACCACGGGCGTAAGCCAAACTTTGACGGAAACGTTCAAGTGCTTCTTGCCAGACTTTAAATGAGAGTGCATCATCGTGAGTTTCTTCGGCCTCTTTGACAACTGGAGATATTTGTTCTTCCCAAGTGCCTAAAAGAGACTCAACCTGTTCTTGAGCAAAAGGACCGTTCATGAATTCGTTATAAATCCGCTCATATTCATCCGAGAACAGGACCCAAGTACCCATAATTTTGTCGCAAGCAGCTGACCTTTGAGTCAATCCCCACATACCGTATGAGAAAGACTCACAATCATCTGTGATTTCACCCCACCCGTCAGCAACAGGAGTAACGGGATTCGCGTCAAAGAGAATATTTTCAAAAGAATTATCTAAATCCCACGGAATAAGATGCATTTTTCCAGTAGAAGGATCGGCATACCAATAGTAATTATGATTATTGCAACCTGCGTCAAAGCCGGCTCCCTCAAAGTCGCAATACCAGTGAAAAGCACCGTCGTCGTTTCGAATTAGACGATCAACAACGGAATAAGAAATAACTTCATCTATGTTCATCCATTTTCTTATTACTCCCTGAAGATCGTCTTTAAGAGCAGCATCGATTTCTGCTCCGAAAGATTCAATCTGGACCATGCTCAAATCTTCGTCGTCTTCGTTTGTTTTTAAACCTTCGTAAAGATCATCGCGAGATGTTGGTTCACCATTCAAGCGTATAGGCCAGACTTCTTTATAAAGATTCCCTGTCCCATCTTCAAAGTTGTGGCGTGTAAACCTTCCATCTATTTGTTCAGTCAAAGCAAAAAGACCAACAAATTCTCCGTTCACCACTAAACGGGCATGAACAGACCGGGGAGCAGGAACACCCATCTCGCGAAATAACCAGTAGCCGAGACGTTCATGCATAAGCGTTTGATCAAGGTTTTGCGAATGAAACTGGAGTTTTCGTAAACCAAAAAATTCTGCATCGGAGTCGTCCCAGTTGATCTTTACTTTCATGGACAACTTGGTACAAGCCTTAGCTCCACCATCAGCGAAAATATCTCCCTCTCCGACGCAACCTACCCAGGCGCCAACTGAACCCTTATATCTAATGCCTACCGGCCCGATTGTTTCCCCTTCAAAAATAAGTTCACCTTCTACATACTCTTCGGCCATCGGATCAGCATCTAGTTCATCAAAAGCTGCCTGTGGAAGAACCAATTCGAACGTGTGAAGTTTATTCTGATCGAAAATGTAGTTTGAATCCTTAAGGTCGTTGTCTGACGGTACAGACTTAGTCTCACCTTCTGGTTCTACAGTTTCACCTTGCGGAACAGAAGTAGATGCTTCTGAAGTCGCTGGTGTTTGTCTCGTATCAGAAGAATTACTGCTACAAGAAACAGTAAAAAGAATTAGAGATAAAAACACGGAGACGTTCTTGACGATTTTCATATTTTTCACATAATCAAATAAAGAGATTTAAAGTTTCCTAATCGCAGTATCTAACAGGTTACAGACATGTATCTCTACTTGGTTTTACTTTACTTGTTGACAGGTAATTCAATGTTTTTGTGGGAAATACATATCTGTTGTGTAGAAAGTGAGTGTGCTCAACTTTGCTCTAGCCCCTGAACTTGAAGATTTAAGGTCACGTGCCGCGAAAGTCGCTTCCGAAGGCGTCGCGCAATTTGGTCGGTTCACTGATAGCTGGATGAACGGATACTCGTTAGAATTTTCACAAATCATGGCAGCCGAAAGCTGGATAGGCATGAGTTGGCCTAAAAAACATGGCGGCTACGAAAGATCATCAATTGAACGAGTCATCGTTGGTGAAGAAATGATCTCCGCTGGAGCACCGATCGCTGGAATGTGGTTCGCAGACCGCCAAATGGGCCCCAGTCTTATCGCCCACGGGACACCTGAACAGCAAGAAAAATATTTGCCAGGAATGCTTAATGGAACGGCAACCTGGTGTATAGGAATGAGTGAGCCCGATTCCGGTTCAGACTTAGCATCGTTAAAAACATTTGCTGAAAATGACGGCGATCAATGGGTTATAAACGGTCAAAAGATTTGGACAAGTTTTGGAACTCAAGCCGACTACATGTATCTCATATGCCGAACCATTAGCGAAGGGCCACCGCATAAAGGGATTTCTGAAATCATTATCCCCATGGAAACTCCCGGGATAGAAGTTCGTCCCATCACTGACATGACCACAAATAAACATTTCTGTGAGGTTTATTTCAACGATGTTGAAGTGCCAATCGAAAATCTTGTTGGAGTAGAAGGAGATGCATTTCGTCAAACAATGCGCCAGCTCGAACATGAACGCGGCGGTATAGATCGTCTCGTTTCAAATCGTCCTCTTTACGATTTAGCTTTACAACACGCAGATTTAACAAAAGCAGGCATAAGACAGGAAGTTGCAAAACTTGAATCCGGTTACCGGCTTGGCCGTTTCCTCGTTTACCAAGAGGCCTTAGGGCAAGCTCTACCTGGTTTCAGCGCTGCAATCAAGGTGTATTGCACTGAGCACGAACAACGTGTTTCAAATTTTGTGTTCAAAGTATTAGGACCAGAAGCAACTCTTTGGAATGATGACATAAAAGGCCTTATTTACTCGCCCGGTTACACAATCATGGGTGGAACCTCAAACATTATGAGAAACATTATTGGAGAGCGAATGCTCGGGTTGCCACGGGAACCAAAAATTTGAATTCAACTTCAGAAACCACTTGGCGTTGGGAAGATATGACTCTTGAGAAAAGAGAGGAAGAGTACTCACCAAGTTCGCGCATAGATAATATTGAACCCTATATTTCTGCTTATATCGCCAAAAGTGAAGAAGCGCGAAAAAAAATTGGTGAAGGAAAAGAGTTCTCTTACGGGTCAAGGCCTTCACAACGAATTGACTTTTTTGTTCCTCCCAATAATAAGGATAAAAAATTTCCACTACTTGTTTTTATCCACGGCGGTTATTGGCAGGAACTGTCAAAAAAAGAATCATCATTTGCAGCACCTGCTTGGGTGGAAAATGAAATAGCTTTTGCAGCTATTGATTACACCTTGGCACCCGAAGTATCTCTTCAGGAGATTGTTAAAGAGTGCCAAGACGCTATTTCCTGGATGATTAGCGAAGCTGAACAACTTTCAATTGATACAAACCGCATTGTTTTAGTTGGTAGTTCAGCCGGAGCGCATTTAGCAGCAATGACAGCTATGGAAATACCCGTACGAGCGACAGTTCTAATCTCAGGAATATACGAACTCAGACCACTTGTAGGGACTTATATAAACGAAGCGTTGAATTTAAATTTAAACGAAGCCAAAGAGTTAAGTCCATTACACAAAGATTTAAGAGATTTTCCAGAAACTGTAATTTGTTGGGGTGAAATAGAAACAGAAGAATTCAAGACACAAAGCCGCCAGTTCGCTAACCGTCTCACAGATCAAGAAATCCCCAGTATGGTTTTTGAAGTAGCGGAAAGAAATCATTTCGATGTCGTATTTGAATTAACTGACCTAAGCACACAAATGGGCAGAGAACTATTGTCTTACCTAAGGGAAGTTTAAGGAAAATTATTATGCCAAATTTCAAACCACAAATTCCAAAAATTGTGGATCCAGAAGGAGTGGACCTAGGGATCGAACCCCGCCCTATGGGTCAAACAACAGATACAACCCGTGCGCACCAAGCCACTGAAACGGGCGGTGAGCCAACGGTTGATTTTAAGGGAAACACCAATCCTTATATTGACTACCAAAGTATTGACTTACTGCTCTCTCTTCAACACCCTCGCAGTGAAGCTTATGACGAAATGAGTTTTTTTGTTATGGGGCAAGTAAAAGAAATCTTGTTTAAAGGACTGCATTTCGAACTTTTTAATGCGAGGGCTCGTATTCAACAAGATGAAATCGAAGACGCCCTTATGCTGTTGAACCGCTCGAAAGAGTTTGTTCAATTGTTGATAAAAACATGGGATGTTGTGGCAACAATTTCGGCTGAAGGGTTTAATCAATTCCGTGATTATTTAGACGAAGCTTCTGGACAGCTCTCTTTCATGTATCGACATGTTGAATTTGTTTTAGGTAATAAAGATGAAAAGTTGGCTAGTGCTCACAAAAATGTCCCACATGTATGGCCACATATTAAAGAGGCATTAGAAACACCGAGTCTTTATGACGAAGTTATTGCCTTCTTAAAACGACAAGGTCATGAAATTGAACAAGAGATGCTTGAACGTGACTGGTCGGAACCTTACCCCGCCAATGAAAGCGTTGAACAAGCGTGGTTTAGCATTTATCAGGATCCAGATACCAGCAATCTTCTCTATCAATTAGGTGAGACTTTAATTGATTTAGATGACGCAATTTCTCAATACCGGTGGCGACATTTTGTTTTGGTGGCTAAAACGATTGGATACAAGCCAGGCACCGGAGGTTCAGATGGAGTTGGTTGGTTACGTCACACCGCTGAACTTAGGTATTTTCCTGAACTTTGGTCTTTACGCACCCGAATGGGTTGATGAATTAAAAGATTGGTCAGCGATTAAGAACGTTATTGACTGATTCGACTACTACTTGACGGCAACGTTTGGATGAAAGACTTTGCCATGTTCGTAGCCGGTCCCAAGTCTTCCAACTAGTGTGCGGATCCAGAAGATCAAGCATTTCAGATTGAATGGTGTGGTTGAGTTTAGAAAGTTCAGGTTCAAATGTGTGGGCTAGTTGCGTCAGTGAATTTTACCACTGACGGTTATTAGTGTCTGATCTCAGACGCCAAACTCCAGGTAAAAGTACACCAGCCAAAGCTGCTTTAAGAATGTCGCCGACAATAAAAGGTGTCACCCCGTAAGCAACGGCACTCGCTTCAGTCGCTCCTGCAGTGAAAGGTATGTCGAGTTTGTAGGCAAGCCAGAGAGCACCAAAGGTGTAGATAATTATGCTTCCAGCGATAAAAGCAGGGAGTGAAGTAACAAGATTACGATCTTGACCTTTTTCAGCCATTAATCCCACAAGAAACGCAGCAACTATAAATCCAAAGAGATAACCAGCGGTTGATCCCGTTGCGACATCCCATCCTCCAGCACCATCTGCGTAAAAAGGAAGACCTAGAGCCCCTAAAATTACGTAAAACATTTGAGAAGCAGCCCCAAGTTTCGAACCAAGAACTCCACCAGCTAAAAGCACTGCGAAAGTTTGACCAGTAATTGGAACGGGAGTAAATCCTAAGGGGATTGATATTTGGGCTGCTCCTGCGGTAAGAAGTGCAAAAGAAGACACTGCAAGCACATCACGAAGACGTGATCGGGGAATTAAATCAATCAAAGTTATTGATCGGGGAAGGTGAGAAATAGTAGTCACAATTTTCCAATCTATAAAGGGGTACCTTTTTAGAGTTTAGATGAAACTAGATGCTTAACAACAAAGAAGAGGAATTTCTAATTGAGAAAAGAAGAAAGATCAAAACAGCCGAGTAGTTGACGAGTTTGGTTAGCGTCTCCATTAATTTCAACTTTCCCCTCGCTAATTGTTTCATCTAAAGAACTTCGTCCTGAAAGTAGATCTGCTAAGGCCTCTTGACTTAGAACTATTTCGTTATCTGCATCGGCCCCATCAGTAGGTATTGCTACACAATTGCGTACCCAAAGTCCGGTGGTAATTCCATTTGTAATTTTCCACCGTAAATGCATGTTTAGACCTTCAGCTTTTAATGGGTCAATCAAAACTTTCAAACTGTGAATAAAAATCTCAGCGGAGCCAGCGAGAACCTGGCTGTGTCCAAATCGGTGGGTCCTGAACCGTGTTAGATCAATTTTTTCTTCTAATTCAAGAACGCGAGTAAGACACCATCCGCGAATATTCGCGGATGTTGTTCGTTGACTAATTTCTCGGAGCACATTCGCTAGAAGACCTCGTTCTTCTATAGATCCTCCGTCTGCCCTACCAGCCGGATTTTCTTCGCTACGGACAAGCCAAGTTGCTAATTCAAGAGCCCAACGTAAATCGTTTTCTTTTAAAGCGTTCTCTGCTTGATTAAAAACTGTTTTTCTTCCCCCAAATCCCTCGATCAAGCGTTGGCATCTTTTCATTGTTGGTAAAGGGAAGAGTGAAGATTCTTCACCATCAAACCATCCGACTAATCCGTTGTGAATTTGCCGTACGTGGTGTTCAACTAATCCATAATTCTGTTGAGTCAGATAGGAACGTTCAAAGAAGTTAGGGAGTTGGACAAATTCGATGAGTTCTCCTTGCGTAAGGCCACGATTTAATCCCCGCACGGTTTGATCCCAGAGATATTGCAAAGCATCGCGAGCATCAATTACTCCCGCAGAAATAGTGTCTTTACCGGTGATCGGTGGTCCATGAGCTCCAACAAGATGGTCAGGTCTCATGGCTAGAATCTGATCTAAACCTGAAATGAGTACACGAGGGTCTCTGTAAGCTTCGCCTCGGATAGCAAACACATTAAATAGTGCAGGCCAAACCAGATTATTTACACAAACACCTAAATCAGGAAAAAAGATTGTGATGTTATCGTCTGCATCTGAAGGAGCCGGAGTCATCTGAACTTTGAGACCTGCAATTGTGGTTTCGGTTGTTTCCGAAATTAGATGATTCGGAGCGACAAACCCTGAGGTAAAAGGGGCATGCTCTGCTCGACGGTAATACAAACCTAATCCAACACTGGCTGCCGCATCAGGGCCGTCTTCTGGCAAAAGCATTGAAAATTGGTGAACTAGGCCTCGTCCTCCAGTTGGACTGATCTCAGTAGCCATTGTTTGTAAGTTTTTTTCAATCCCATAGTGACCCCAGATAGGTACGTCGCCGTTCTGCTCTTTCAAAACAGCTCGAGTTCCACTGCAGTAGTGATAATGCGTATAAATTATTGCTGCTATTGGAGCAGAGCAGTGTTGACGGATTGCAGAAAGTGAAGTATTCATCTCTTCAATTGATTCACCAGTATCAATTACAATCAGTCCTTCAGGTCCTTCAATAAAAGTCTGATTTGATAACCCGTTCCCAACTTGGCACCAAACGTGGTCTGTTACTTGATGAAATCCTTCAGCTAGGCGTTCAAGATGAGTGAATTGCTGATGGTGGGCACGTTGCCCGCGTGGACCAGTAGTCACTACTGAATCATCTGAAGCAAAACTTGCTGGAATAGACCTACTCACTAAGATTCCTCATTTATTTGTGTCCATGACTTGATTCTGCCACTTGGATAGCTTCTCGGTTGTTTCGGACCGATTAAAAACTGGTTTGAAAATATCTCCTTGACTTGGGGAATCAAAAGTACCAAACCCTATGCCTTGGCCGCCCGCTACGGCTGCTCCGTATACGGTCGCTTCAATTATTGGATGTCTAATCAAAGGTCTGCCTAGAAGGTCTGCTTGGATCTGGCAAAAAGCATCACTACGACTTAACCCACCATCAATTGGTAGAGCTGCGTCTGAGGCAAGATCGAGACTTTCAACAGATAATTCAACAATTTCACACATACGAAAAGCAATCCCTTCCAGAATTGCTTTCGCCAGCTCACCTTTTGAAGAAGAACTAGATTCCCCTTTAATTAACACAACAGCTTCAGGGTCATTGTGCGGAGTGCCTAAACCATGCAGAGCTGGGAGAACAAAAAGCTCACCTGAATCAGAAACTGTGTCTACCAAAGAAAAAAACTCAGGTATTGAGTTAGCGATTCCTTTAGAAACTGCCCAAGGAATCATTTCTCCAGCGCTTCGCACCATCCCTTCAGAAGCAAACAAGGTCTTATCGTCCCACCCGCCCAACAACATTGGAGTTAGGGGAGAAGAGAAATGAGGATCCTCTCCCGTTGAAACCATCAAAACACCTGAAGTACCGTAGGTAGCTTTCCATCCACCAGAGTCAGTTATACCGTGAGCGAACATGCCGGCTTGTTGATCAGCGACAACAGATCCAATTGGAACTTTGGCTCCTAAAAGATCAGACGTAGTGAAACCAAGATGACCAGTAGTCGGACACAAGGAAGGGAAAAAATCTATATCAAATCCTTGATATGAAATAAGACTCTCATTCCATTGACTGGGGTTAAAAAAATCAAGGTAAGCCGAAGACCATGCACAAGACCTATCGGTCACATGAAGATCGCCACCACTAATCCGATACAGAAGATAACTATCTAAAGTACCCCATAATAGAGACCCATTAGACGCTCGCATTCGGCCATCAGGAACTTCATCAATAACTGCTTCAAGTTTTGAAGCAGCAGCGATAGCCATTACGGGATACCCAGCTTCGCGTAACTCATTTGAGCGGTTAATTCCGCGAAGGTCATTCCAAACAACCATCGGGGCAACCGGCTTACCAGAGTCCTTCTCCCATACAGCAATACTCGAACGTTGCGTAGTTATCCCAACAGAAAACAAGTCTGTTGAAGTACATTTCGCATCTTTTAGAGCGTTATTAGTGGACAGTAGAACAGCATCCCATAACAGTTCAAGATCCTGTTCTACATGAATGGAGTTAGAAGCGTTACTAGATAAAGGGATTTGTGAGGAACCGATCGTATTTCCTGCACCGTCAAAAATAACTGACCGAGTACTTGTCGTTCCAACATCGAGACCAAGTAAAAGGTCAGGCATCAGGAATAAGATTTCCCGGATTTAAAAGCCCTTTAGGATCAAGTGCATCTTTAACACTACGAAGAAGAGTTAACCCTGATTCACCTAGGTCATGAACAAGATAGGGCTTACGAACTCTTCCAATGCCATGATGATGAGCAATTCCTCCTCCGCATTCCGCGGTCTTTTCCATTATGTGTTTCCAACAGTCAAGATAGATGGGTTCAAGATCCATTGGATCTTCTGCCGCAGCAGCAAATGAAAAATAGAGGTTTATTCCAGTTCTATACGCATGTGAACTATGCGCAGAAACAGCTACCACGCCAGGAATATTCGACACCGATTCAATAACACTGTTGTAAAGATCTTCAATTTCAGACCAAGAAGAAGAAACCTCAACAGTGTCTACAACCAAACCACGATCAAACAACTCATCCCATGTGGGAACATGGTTACGATTTTCCATCCAGTGAATACCGGCTTCCTCGTCGCCACGAATTAATCCGCAAGAGTCTGCTAAAGCGTCAACAGCATTGACTTCAGCTTCCACTCTGCCTTCAGGGCCTTCGTGCACTAAGAGAAGAAGTCCGTGGCCTTCCAGCGACCAAGTTTTAAAAGTACGACGAGTTTCCCTCTCGTCATATTGTCTCATCACGGGCGGCAACCACCCCGCTTGAAGAATTTGACGTTGAGCCTCAATACCAGCAGATAGCGAGGGCGTATGAAATACACGGTATTGACGTTTCTCAGGCTGTTTGCGTAAGGCCAAAGTCACTCCAGTAACTATGCCCATTGTCCCTTCCGCACCTAAAAGAAGATGACGAAGATCAGGACCGGCAGCGGCACGAGGCGCTTTCCCGAGAGTTACAAGATCGCCATTCGACAACACAGCGTCAAGAGAATAAACCATGTCTTCAATATTTCCGTAGGCAGTAGAAAACTGACCAGCCGCTCGAGTGGACACCCACCCACCCACAGAACTCAATGCAATAGATTGAGGCCAGTGTCCGATTGTTAACCCGTGTTCAGCGACAGCTTCTTCTGCCTCTAAACCGTTTACGCCCGCATCAAATGTTGCAGTCAAATTGAAAGCATCAATTTCTCGGATTTGATTCATAGAAGAAAGATCAATTAAAAGTGTGCTCTGATCTGGGCGTACTCCACCACAAACTCCACTTCCTAAACCAAAAGGAACAACTGCAGTACCTGTCTCATTTGCGAGACGCATCACGGCTTGAACCTCTTCCACAGAATGAGGAGACACCACGGCACCTGGTCTCCCTTCAAAAACATCAACCCATGATTGAAGATGACTTAAAACCCAGTAATCGTGTTTACGGTGAGAGACATCTTCATCTGAAGTCAACACGTTGCCGCTTCCAACAATTTCTCCAAGCTGAATGACTAAATCACTATCAAGCATTTGTTTCTCCGTGAGACGTAAATAAACCATTTTCGCTATTATGGCGTTCTTCGCAAGAAGCGATTTCTTTCTTTTTCTTCTCCTCATCCCAACTTAAAAGATCTCCCATTTCATTTGCTGCTTCTTGCAGAACAGAAATGCCTCCGTCAAGATCAAAAAAAGCACGAGGTACACGTCGAACCCAATAGTCTTCAAGGCAAATAGCGCCTTCTCGAGTCACTGCTTGACGCACTTCAGCTGAAACACCGCCACCATCAGCTAACACATCTTTGGCTTCTGAACCATAAAGATCAATCAAATGGTTTCGCTCATCTACTACAACATCTCCGCCAATCAGAGGTTGTTCTTCAGTGGTGCTTTTTTGAACAGAAAGATCATGCAAATCTGCAGCCTCGTCAACTACTCGTTCGGCCATAGAGCGGTAAGCAGTCAGTTTTCCACCTGCAATGGTAAGTACTTTTCCTGGTCCAGTCCAAATTTCATCCCGTCGAGAAATTTCCGACGGATCCTTACCTGGTTCAGAAATCAATGGCCGTACACCTGACCAGCTAGTAACAATGTCACTTGGTTTAATAGGTTCACACAAAAAACTACGATTCGTTGATTCAAGTAAGTAATTGACATCTTCTTCTGTTACACCCGGCCACCAATCAGCTTCCGGATAAAACGTGTCGGTTGTTCCGAGATAAGTGGTGTTGCCTCGAGGAACAGCAAAAATACTTCGCTTATCAATAGCGGTCAGAAGAATGGTGTCATTTAGCGGTAGACGTTCATGTGGCAAAACAAGGTGCACACCTTTAGTAATGCTTAAATAATTTGGTTCATTCGGGTCTTCAAGAGACCGAATAGAATCAACCCATGGACCAGCAGCATTCACGATTGCTTTCGCGCTAATTATTGTTTCTAAAGACTCTCCTTCAAGAGAACTTTTTACTTTTACACCGGTAACGACTTGATTCTCAAATACGAATTCAACGGCCGGAGCATAAGTCAAAATAAGAGCGCCATCAGCTGCCGCTGAACGAGCGTTAGCTAACGTCAACCGAGAATCATCAGTCACAAACTCGATATAACGTACCGCCCCAGTAGTGCCATCCGTAGCAGCTAAAGGTTCACGTTCAATAAGTTCATCAAAATCCCAAACCTCATGATGGTCCTCTTTCGGAACTTTCCCAAGTTTTTCAAAAGTCCACATCGCTGTACGAAATTTCGCTAGACCTGCTGCTGAACGCGTGGGTAAAAGAAACCCGGTTTTACGTGTTAAATGTGGAGCTATCTCTCGCAACACTTGACGTTCTCTCGCAGCATCGCGCACTAATCCAACATCTCCTTGAGCGAGGTAACGAACACCACCGTGAATCATCTTTGAACTACGACTACTTGTTCCCGAAGCAAGATCCTTTGCTTCTACAAGTGCAACGGATAAGCCGCGTGCAGCAGCTGAACGAGCCACACCAGCACCGGTAATGCCCCCGCCGATTACTAGAACATCAAAATGCTCATTTTCTGCTCGAGTGAAAAGCTTTTCTCTATTTCGATTATCTAAATCTTGCGGTCGCGATGACGATAAAGCACTAACCATGCCTCATACCCTAGGTTTAAGAAATCCATCTCATAATCATCTGACAACATAAGTTGAAAATATTTAAATTATGAAATTATTAAAATCAGTGAGAAGATCTGACTGCATCATATTCAGCCCCATATTTTGCAGGAGAATTTATTGATGTCAGACAATTTCAAAATGCTTTGGATTGATATAGACACGCTGAGACCAGATCATCTTGGTTGTTACGGATATGAACGCCCAACGAGTCCAAACATAGATCAATTAGCAAAAGAAGGCCTTCGCTTAGAAGAGCTGTATACCTCGGACTCTCCCTGTTTGCCATCTAGATCAGCCCTACAAACAGGGCTATTTGGAATCCACACTGGTGCGGTTGGACATGGAGGAACTGCAGCAGATCCTTTTAGTGAAGGCCTACGGCGAGGTTTTCAATCTCCTCGCGCCTTCCATAGTTTCGCTTCTGTTCTATCACGTAAGAAAATTTGGACTGCGACGATAAGCGTTTTTGCACAAAGGCATTCTGCGATGCACTGGTATGCAGGTTTTAATGAAGTCCTACAGGACGGATACAACACGTATTTTAGTGAAGGGGTAACTCCACATGCATTGGAGTGGTTGAAACGCAATGCGAAAAGGGAATCTTGGTTTCTTCATGTTCATGTTTGGGACCCACATACGCCATATACCGCTACTAAAGAGATGGCAGAAAATCTTGGCGATCAACGCCCTGGTTGGATAACACAAGAAATATTAGAAAAACATCAAACTCTTGCAGGCCCTCATTCAGCTTCTGAGACTCTCGGTTTTGATCCAGATAGCGATATATCAAAATATTTTTCACGCTTTCCATTAATGTCCCCAACATTAAAAACACTTGAAGATGTAGATCGCATGTTTGATGGTTACGACACCGGAATAATGCGTGCTGACACCATGGTCGGAAAACTCATGAATGCGTTAGACGAGCAAGGAGTTATCGATGAAACAGCAGTTATTGTTTCATCAGATCATGGAGAAAATTTCGGAGAACTAGGTGTCTACTGTGATCATCAAACTGCCGATGAATACACCCATCATTTACCAGGGATTATTAAATGGCCTGGACTTGATGGGGCTTCCCAGGGAAAATCAGATAAAGGTAAACATTACCAAGTCGACCTTGCCGCCTCCGTCCTTGAATTAGCTGGAGCTGAAGTTCCTGAATCTTGGGATGGGGTTTCTTTTGCTGATTCAATCAAAGATGGGACGGGACAAGAAGATGGAACTTCTGGCCGAGACTCTTTGGTGTTTTCTGCAGCAGCATGGACGGTACAAAGAAGTCTCCGATGGGAAAATTGGCTCTACATGTACACCCGGCATGACGGGTATCACTGCTTTCCGGAAGAAATGCTCTTTAACCTTGACGAAGACCCTCATTTGCTAAACGACCTAACAGAAACAGAACCACAAATAGTTGCTTCCGCTACTAAGGAATTAACAAAATGGAAAGACGAAATGCTTTCTTCTTCTATCCATGAGGTGGATCCACACGACATTGTTCTTCAAGAGGGCGGGCCTTTCCATATTTGGGGTCAACTACCCGCATATATTGAACGTCTTCGTGCTACTGGAAGAGAACCAATAGCTAAAGATCTTGCAATGAGATATCCAGAAGCTGCTGCCGGCAAAGATCCTAAACCGCCCTGGTTTTATTAATACGAAGTAGTGAGAACAATCTAAGGAAAGAAATACATGAATAAGCCAAACACGAATGACATGGTCCACATAGCTCGTTGGGAATGGGGAGAAAAAGAATGGTCTCCCTTTTCATCAGAAGAAATGGATCGTAGACAAAACGATTTACGAACACATATGGAAACAGAAAATATTGATGCATGTCTTCTAACTTCGTGGCACAACATTTGTTACTACTCAGGGTGGCTTTATTGTTACTTCGGCCGCAAATACGGAATGGTTATAGACCAAAAAGTTTCAACAACTATTTCAGCAGGCATAGACGGAGGACAGCCTTGGAGACGTACCCACGGCGAAAATATTGTTTATTCCGACTGGCGTCGCAACAACTACTACGAAGCAGTTAAAGAACTAATTCCAAAAGTAAAACGACTGGGTGTTGAATTTGATCATCTTAGTGTTGATCAATTTCAAGTTTTAGCCGCAGCATTCCCAGAGATTGAACTTGTCGATATAGGAACATCCACGATGTGGATGCGTACTATCAAGTCAGCTGAAGAACATAATCTCATTCGCCATGGCGCACGTATTTGTGATCTTGGAGCAGAAGCTTGTGTAGAAGCAATAGCAGCTGGTGTTGCCGAACACGAAGTAGCTCTTGCAGTTACCGAAACAATGGTTCGAGAGATCGCAGACACCTTTGAATTTGTTGAACTCATGGATACCTGGACGTGGTTTCAGTCCGGCATAAACACTGATGGTGCTCATAATCCGGTTACCAACAAAACCATTGAATCTGGCGACATTTTGTCGCTGAACACGTTCCCTATGATCTTTGGGTACTACACCGCTCTAGAAAGAACACTCTTTTGTGATCATGTTTCAGAAGAACATCTCCGACTGTGGGAAATAAATGTTGAAGTGCATGAGCGAGGACTTGAACTCATAAAACCTGGTGCGCGTTGTTGCGACATAGCTGCAGAATTAAATGATATTTACCGCAGCTACGACCTCTTGCAATATCGTTCTTTCGGTTATGGCCATAGTTTCGGCGTGCTTAGCCATTATTACGGTCGAGAAGCTGGTGTAGAACTTCGAGAAGATGTAGAAACAACACTCCAACCAGGGATGGTTGTCTCAATGGAACCGATGATTGCTATTCCAGAAGGTCAGCCAGGTTCTGGTGGATATAGAGAACACGACATTCTTATCATTGGAGAAACTGGAACAGAAAATATTTCTGGATTCCCGTACGGACCGGAACACAATGTAGTTGAGGGGTAAGTTAGGCGAAGGTCAATTGCCTGCTTTCCCAAAACCACCTCCACCAGGAGTTTCAATCTCAAATCTGTCTCCCGGATTAACGAAAGTCTGAGCACTAGCTCCAAACTCGGTGATTGTCCCATCGGCATGAATTTGACGAGTACGGCCGACTGCTCCAGGTTCACCACCGTCCACTCCATAAGGAGGCACAACGCGATGTCCGGAAAGCACGTTTACTTCCATCGCTTCATTAAATAAAACCCGTCTTACTGTTCCATCACCGCCACATCGATAACCATTTCCTCCCGACCCTTTTCGGATATGGAAAGTTTCAAGTAGAACCGGGAAACGCCATTCAAGAACTTCGGGGTCGGTAAGTCGAGAATTGGTCATATGAGTGTGTACGGCATCACAGCCGTCAGCATTTGCGGTTGCACCGGCACCACCACAAATGGTTTCGTAATTCTGATAATCATCATTACCCCAAATAAAGTTATTCATTGTTCCTTGAGGAGCAGCCAAGACCCCCACAGCACCAAATAATGTGTCAACAATCACCTGACTGGTTTCCACATTTCCAGCGATAACAGCCGCTGGATACGAAGGGTTAATCATTGATGGCTTCGGCAAAATAATTTGAAGAGGTTTCAAACATCCAGCGTTAAGCGGAATGTCATCGTTGACAAGACATCGGAAAACATAAAGAACTGAAGCATGAGCGATCGAAGACGGAGCGTTAAAATTTCCCGGATGAGTATCACTTGTTCCAGTGAAGTCAATACACGCTGACCGGTCTTCGTGATCAACCGTGATCTTTACGGACACTTGATGCCCATCATCCATTAGGTAAGTGAAAGAAGAGTCAGTTAAAGCATCAATAACGCGACGCACTGATTCTTCAGCGTTGTCTTTCACATGTTTCATGTAAGCATGGACAACATCAAGGCCGAAATGAGCGATAACTCTACGCAGTTCACTTGTTCCTTTTTCACACGCAGCAACTTGAGCTTGAAGGTCAGCAATATTTTGTTCAGCGTTACGAGCTGGCCACTGACCCCCAGTCAATAAACCATGGATGCGGTCGTAAAGGAAACGACCATCTGAAACAAGTAAAACATTGTCTAATAAAACCCCTTCTTCATCAACTGTGGTTGAATCAGCCGGAGCAGACCCAGGAACACGTCCACCAACGTCTGCGTGGTGGCCGCGAGACGCAACATAAAAAATAATGGTTTTTTCTTCATCATCAAAAACCGGTTTGATAACTGTGATATCTGGAAGGTGAGTTCCTCCGTTATAAGGAGCATTCATTACATACACATCGCCAGGAGTCATAATCGGATTCTGGCGAATTATTGATTTTATAGATTCACTCATAGACCCTAAATGGACAGGCATGTGCGGAGCGTTAGCGATCAGATCTCCTCCGGGATCAAATAAAGCACATGAAAAATCTAAACGCTCTTTAATATTTACTGAAGCGGCAGTGTTCTCAAGCACAACTCCCATCTGTTCAGCGATATTCATGAAAAGATTATTAAAGATCTCTAGTTGGACCGGATCCACATCAGTGCCAATCGCTGCACGATCAGGGAGAGCAACGACTCGTTCAAGTATTAGATCCCCGTTTTCAGCAGCAGTTGCTGACCACCCGAGCTCAATAACAGTGGTTCCAGTTTCTTCAACTAACACCGCAGGCCCTAAAACCGGTTCTCCAGATTTCAACGAAGATCGAGTCATGAACGGAGTTTCATGAGTTTCGCCATTCATAACCGTAGAGAACACCCCAAGTTGGTTTTCACCGACGTCGTTGTAATTGGACTTTAAATCCACACTGTCAGACATTCCGACCGCTTCAACCTGTAAAGATTCAATAATAAGATTTTTCTCAGGCGAGATAAATCCAAATCGGGAACGATGTTGTTCCTCAAAAGCATTTTGGACAGCTGCACATGATCCGGCATCAACTTGGAGAGCGGTGTCAGATCCTGCGTAGCGAATACCAAACCTTTTCATAGTGGTTATCTGCTTATCCGACACGCCTTGTGCTTTTACGATGTTTACGCTCTCAGTCTCCATAGAAACCCATCGTGGTTCAAGACTGGTAAGTAACTCCTCAGACAACGTTGATTCCACTGCACCCTCACTGAGGTGGCGAACATCAGCTAATCCAATTCCCAGAGCTGAAAGAACCCCAGCATGAGGATGGATATGGATACGGCTTACCCCTAATCGATCGGCGACCAAACAAGCATGTTGCCCTCCTGCACCTCCAAAACAAACCAGAGTGTATGAAGTGATGTCGTAACCTCGTTGTACAGAGATTTTCTTAATGGCGTTAGCCATATTTTCAACAGCAATTGAGAGAAACCCCTCCGCAACTGACTCTGCTGATTGATCAATTCCTGAAGCCGATGAAATTTCTTCTGCGAGATCAACAAATTGTTTGTTCACTGTTTCTACGTCTAATGGTTGATTCCCTTCTGGTCCAAAAACATGAGGAAAGAATTCGGGACGTAATTTACCGAGCAATACGTTTGCGTCGGTGATTGCAAGCGGCCCCTCGTTTCCATAGCAGGCAGGACCTGGATCTGCTCCAGCGGAATCGGGGCCTACTCGTAGCCGAGAGCCATCAAAATGAAGAATTGAACCGCCACCGGCAGCCACAGTGTGAATATGAATCATTGGTGCTCGAACACGTACTCCAGCAACTTGTGTTTCATGTGTTCTTTCAAATTCACCGGCATAGTGAGAGACATCAGTAGAAGTTCCCCCCATATCAAAACCAATCAATCGATCAAATCCAGCAGTTTCCGCGGTTCTCACCATTCCCACCACACCGCCAGCTGGACCGGAAAGTAAAGCATCCTTGCCGCGAAAATGGTTAGCGTCGGTAAGGCCACCATTGGATTGCATAAACATAAGATTCGGTCCCGTCCCATCAGGGCGAAGCTTTTCATCAACCGAATTAACATAACGACGCAAAATAGGAGAGAGGTATGCATCTACCACTGTGGTGTCACCACGAGAAACAAGTTTCATCAAAGGGCTTACCTCATGGCTGACTGAAATCTGTTGAAAACCGATTTCGCTAGCGATCTGATGAAGAATCTTCTCATGTTCGGTGTATCTATATCCATGTAAAAGCGCTATAGCTATCGCATCAAAACCTTCACCCCTCACTTGCGCTAAGAGTGTTTTTGCTGATGGCACATCTAGTGGCAAAATTACGGAACCATCAGCAGAAATTCTTTCATCGATTTCAACTACTTTTGTATACAACATCTCAGGCAGGACAATGTCTAATGCGAAAAGTTCAGGACGGGCCTGGTATCCGATTCTTAAAGCATCAGCGAAACCAGCAGTAGTTATAAAAGCTGTTGGTTCACCTTCTCTTTCTAATAAAGCATTTGTCGCAACAGTGGTCCCCATTTTTACCGCACTAATTTCATCGAAGGGCAATGGATCATCGTCAGAGAGATCAAGGAGTTGACGGATTCCTTGAATAGCGGCGTCGTCGTAGATACGAGGATTCTCAGAAAGCAACTTATGAGTAACGGTTGATCCATCAGGGCGACGTGCTACAACGTCGGTAAAAGTACCGCCCCTATCAATCCAAAATTGCCATCCACCCATTAGAGCCTTCCAAATTTGTCTGGTTAAGTATTCTGATCTGGCCCCCTTAGCCAGACAACCTCTAATCAGGCTACGTTGCGATAAAGGAATAGAACCTCAAATAAAAGTTTGGAGTAAAAATGCCTGATGTAGAACTAGATTTTAGCCGCGAAGAATATGCACTCCGGCTTGCCAAAGTACGTTCAGCGATGGAAGCCGGAGGAATTGAAGTCCTCGTTTCTGCCGATCCTTCAAATATGTCTTGGCTAACTGGCTATGACGGTTGGTCTTTCTACACACCACAAGCAGTTTTGGTAACCCATGATGATGATCCCATCTGGTGGGGACGCGGCATGGATGCTAAAGGCGCTTTACGGACGGTGTATATGGATGAACGTCATGTGGTCGCTTATTCAGATGACCATGTTATGTCCACGGAAAAGCATGCCTATCAGCACCTAGCAGCTCTTCTTTCGGATTCACGTTTTGACCAAGCAGTAATTGGAGTGGAATTAGACAACTACTACTATTCCGCCGCTTCTCATATTCACCTTTTAGCTGGTCTTCCTCAAGCACAGATCGTTGATGCCACTGGACTGATTAATTGGCAACGCACAATTAAAACTGAACAAGAACTCGTTTACATGCGTAGAGCTGCACGGATCGTAGAAAAAATGCATCACCGCATTCTTGAACTCATTGAACCAGGGATGAGAAAAAATGATTTAGTGGCTGAGGTTTACCATACTTCAATCGCTGGAACAGAAGAGTTTGGAGGAGATTATCCCGCCATTGTTCCACTTATGCCTACTGGAGTAGACGCATCAGCTGCACACATAACATGGGACGATAAACCATTTAAATCTGGCGAAGGAACCTTTTTTGAAATAGCTGGAGTGCATCGGAGATATCATGTGCCACTCTGTCGGTCAGTGTTTCTTGGCGACCCTCCTCAAAAGATGGTTGATGCCGAAAAAGCTCTTGTGGAAGGACTTGAAGCAGGACTCGAAGCAGCTAAACCAGGTAATCGAGCTTGCGATATAGCAAACGCCCTTCATGAAACTCTTGCCCGTGCAGGCATTGAACGCGATGCGCGCTGCGGATACCCAATAGGGCTTAGCTACCCCCCTGACTGGGGTGAGAGAACTATTTCACTTCGAGGCACAGACCAATCTGAACTACAACCCGGTATGACTTTTCACTTCATGCCAGGCCTTTGGATGGATGATTGGGGAATGGAAATTACTGAAAGTTTTATGATCGCTCAAGACGGGCCTGCAGAAACGTTTGCTGATTTCCCTAGAAAGCTATTTATTAAAAAATGAATGACAACTTATTGACACAATCGTTAAATATTCTTGAAGAACTCATCGCTTTCGAAACTGTAGCTCTGACCTCAAATCTTGATCTCATTAATTATGTAGAGAAATATTTAGATGACCTTGGAGCAAAAATTATCCTTACCCATAGCCCAGATGGAGAAAGAGCGAACCTTTTCGCTTCCTTCGGTCCAGAAACAAACGGAGGGATTGTTCTCTCAGGACACTCAGATGTAGTTCCAGTTAATGCAAATGATTGGACTACACCACCTTTCCAGGCAGACCAACGTGATGATTGTGTTTTTGGACGTGGCTCTGCGGACATGAAAGGCTTCATAGCATGCGTATTAGCCATGGCCCCATGGTTCTCTTCACTTGACCTTATAAAACCTTTACATATCGCTCTTACCTTTGATGAAGAAGATGGATTTCATGGGGCACCAATTCTGTTAGAGGATTTGAAGTCAAAAAATATTCAGCCCGACGCTGTGATTATCGGAGAACCCACCGGGTTGAAAGCCATCGCAGCCCATAAAGGTTGTTATGAATACGCCACCACGATCAAAGGATTAAATGGGCATAGTTCTGAGCCAGAAAAAGCAGTTAACGCTGTTCAATATGCTGTTCAGTTCATTAACCGGCTTATGGAATTGACATCAGAAATGGTTTCTAGAGCGCCTCAAGATAGCCCATATCAGCCGCCTTCAACAACTATGAGTGTCGGAACAATACAAGGTGGCCAAGCTCGGTGTGTAGTAGCAGAGCACTGCAAATTTGATTGGGAAATGAGACCTATCCAACGATCCGATGCAGTTTATGTGCATGAACAGTTAACAGCTTTTGCTGATCAACTTTTATCAGAAATGAGAGAGATCCACCCTGAAGCTTCTATTGAGACAGAAAGAGTATGCGAAGTTGATGGACTTGAATATGAAGAAGAATCTTCTGCTCTTTCTCTCATGGTCAAATTATTGGGGAAATCAGATTTTGATGTTGTTTCATATGGAACCGAAGCAGGCCTGTATCAAGCCGCAGGAATGCCGGCTGTGGTTTGGGGGCCTGGCGACATCGAAGTCGCTCATCGCCCAGACGAATTTGTTCGAATTTCTGAGTTAGAAGCCTGTTTGTCTGTCCTAGAACGCTTAGGACGAGAAGTGTTAACAAAAACGGATTAAAGGAAAAGGAATAAGTATGACCCGCATGACCCCAAGCGAAGCTTTTGTTGAAACTTTGGTTACAAACGGTGTAGACACCATTTTTGGAATCATGGGTTCAGCGTTCATGGATGCAATGGACATTTTCGAACCCGCCGGCATTCGTTTTATTCCGGTAGTGCATGAGCAAGGGGCCGCACACATGGCTGATGGCTATGCAAGAGTTAGTGGCCGCCATGGGGTGGTCATCGGCCAAAACGGTCCAGGTATTTCGAACTGTGTAACCGCTGTGGCTGCAGCCTATTGGGCTCATAGTCCTGTGGTAATAATCACTCCGGAAACCGGAACAATGGGAATAGGTCTTGGCGGATTTCAAGAAGCAAACCAGTTACCGATGTTCCAAGAATTTGTTAAATATCAGGGACATATCAATAATGAACACCGAATGGCAGAAATCACTGCCCGTTGCTTTGATCGCGCAATGTCTGAAATTGGACCCACACAACTCAATATCCCGCGGGACCGTTTCTATGGTGACATAGATGTAGAAATTCCTGAACCAATGGTTCTAGATCGTGGACCGGGTGGCGAACGAACATTAGATGAAGCCGCCGATCTTCTTGCAGAAGCAGAGTTCCCGGTCATGATCTCTGGCGGTGGGGTAGTTATGGGCAACGCTGTACAAGAAGCAGTGGATTTAGCGGAACGTCTCAGTTGCCCGGTAGTCAATAGTTACTTGCATAATGATTCATTCCCAGCAAGTCATCCACAATGGTGCGGGCCACTGGGATATCAAGGATCAAAGGCAGCGATGAAACTTATAAGCCAAGCCGACGTAGTTCTTGCATTAGGGACAAGACTTGGTCCATTTGGAACTCTGCCTCAACACGACATGGACTATTGGCCACCTGACGCAAAGATCATTCAAATTGATGCAGACCAAAAGATGCTCGGCTTAGTTAAAAAAATATCTGTAGGAATATGCGGAGATGCAGGAGCAGCAGCAAACGCATTAACCACACGCCTAGTAGAGCGCGAATTAAAAAGCGATATCACTAGCGAAGACCGTTTAACACGAATCGCTGAAGAAAAAGCAGCTTGGGAAGAAGAACTAAGTGACTGGACAAATGAAATTGATGATTTCAGCATCGACATGATAAAAGAAGCCATTGATGAAGAAGACAACTGGCTGCATCCTCGCCAAGTGTTAAGAGAGTTAGAGGAAGCTATGCCCGCTCGAGCCATGGTGTCTACTGATATTGGCAACATCAACTCAATTTCTAACAGTTATCTCCGATTTGAAGAGCCTCGGTCTTTCTTCGCTGCAATGAGTTGGGGCAATTGCGGATATGCACTTCCTACAATTATTGGAGCAAAAGCGGCAGCGCCTGAACGTCCAGCAATCGCCTACTCAGGTGATGGGGCCTGGGCGATGAGTATGAGTGAAATCATGACTTCAGTTCGCCACAACATTCCTGTAACCGCAGTTGTTTTCCATAACCGACAATGGGGTGCTGAAAAAAAGAATCAAGTTGATTTCTATGGCCGCCGATTCGTCGCCGGAGAACTTGACGGAGGAGAAGATTATTCAGAAATTGCTAAAGCCATGGGAGCAGAAGGCATACGCATTGATGATCTTGAAGAAGTGGGACCAGCCCTGGATAAAGCAATTAATGCACAAATGGAAGATGGCGTTACAACGGTGATTGAAGTCATGTGCACTAAAGAATTAGGTGCCCCATTTAGAAAAGATGCTCTTTCCACACCAGTGCGTTATCTCGAAAAATATTCGGACTACATCTAGTCTGTGTGAATTATTTAACTTGCTTCTTTAACAAGCCAAGAAAAAATTGGATCTGTTGGCCGTGTCGGAAGCATTTCGGGATGCCACTGTACTGACAAAATAGGCAACTCTGAATGTTCAAGACCTTCAATAGCTCCATCTTGTGCATGAGCTGTGGCTTCAAATCCTTCTCCCACACGATCCACTGTCTGATGATGAAAAGAATTGACCTCACATCTCGGGCCGTATAGATCAGAGAGTTTTGATCCGTCTTTAAGAAGAACTTCATGAGATTTCGTAGTTATGGTTTGATCAAAAGAGGCATGTTCAGGCACATGCTGATTTAAAGAGCCACCGGCATGAACGTTAACTACTTGATGACCGCGACAGATGCCAAGAACAGGTAGTGGAGATTTGATTACCGCATCAAGTAAACCAAATTCAAATTCATCACGAATAGGTTCATACGGAAATAAATCAGTATCAGATGCCTCTCCGTAATGTTTGGGTTCAATATCTGTGCCGCCAGTAAGCAACAAACCATCTAAATGATCTATTGCATCAATAGGGTCGCTATCAATGGAAAGAAATACGGGAAACCCTCCACCGAAAAGAACCCCCTCAGCGTAATTGGTCCAAAAAATGTCGGCTGGGTTTTCCGACATAGAAGACCAATTACCAGCAAGATCGCGACCGAACCTACGTTTTCCAGTAATGCCAATCAAAGGCCGTTTCATGTTGTAACCACTATCGGTGTCCAGAGAAGAACATCTTCATTATCTCGAGTAGCCCGAGTTTCAAATCTTAAAATGCGTCCTTCGTTGAAAGAAAGTTCCTCTTTGAGTGTGTGGTGGAAAGAAAGTCGATCTCCTTCAAACACAGGTCCCAAATGATCGCAACCATCCCATCCCATTACAGTCACTAATCCTGGTAATAGCCGAGTCAAAGATGCCTGAGCCAAACCTTGGGTATGTCCGCCATAAACCAATCTTTCTCCAAAAGAGGAAGCTTCAAAGTCTCTATGAATTGCAGCCTGATTAAAAGTAAAACGAGCTAAAGCTGGCGCAAGATCAACATGATCAGCTAAAGGATCACCACGTTCTTCCCCTACCTCCCATGCCGTTTTTGGCAACAAAGACAGGTCCCATGAAGGGGCTAAACTTTTCCAAGAATCTAATGACGCCGGATCAGTGGGGCCCGGAATTTCATCACTATGCCCCGGAGCATCACCGGCACATGGCAACAAAGCCACTCGTTCGTAACGAGCAATAATTTCTTCCCCAGAACGAGTTTCAATCCCTAACCAAACTTTCCCTCTATTAAGATCCACTTTTGGCGAAGCATCGCACAAACCTAAAACAACAGTAGAAGTTGACAATGTTTCACCTACCTCTGCCGGTCTTAAAATTTCAACAGAACGGTAGTAAAGATTAGCGATAGCTTTTCGCGTAGCGTTAGTGGTCTGCCCAATCGAAACCTGCATGATTAAACCAGGATTAATTAACGTTCCAGAACTACCACTAGCCCTTTTATAGAGGCCACGGTCTGCAGTGAGTAAGTGCTGATCTCCAGTGACAGCACGGTAAAAAGTGTTATCAGCATCAGAAAGAGTCAAAGCAGGAAGAGGAGCAATTTCCTCATCTTTGCTTAGTTCATTAAAAAATGGGCCGTAATCCATAAATAGAAATCTAGACCGGCCAGCGGCGACTCGTCGGTTTTGACGTGGCAAACTTAAAAAGTGAGATATAACGCAGAAACAACGTCATGGTGGCTTTTCCTAGGAAGTGCGGTATTTTTTCTTGCTTCTTCAGTCAGAAATCCTGATCCATTAGGTATTGTCGCTTCAACATTTTTTACCTTAGGTTGCTTAGTTTTTCTTTTCGGGAAAGGACATGAGAAATGAACGGAGGACACCTTTTAGTAGAAGGATTAGTTTCACACGGAGTAAATACCGCATTTGCTGTACCAGGAGAATCCTACTTAGAAGTTCTAGATGCCTTATACGAAAAATCTGACCAAATACGTTTAATTGGTTGTCGTCAAGAAGGTGGTGCTGCCTATATGGCTGAAGCATACGGACGGTTAACTGGGCAACCCGGTATATGTTTTGTTACTAGAGGGCCAGGCGCATCGAATGCCTCTATCGGTGTACACACAGCGGCACAAGGATCCACCCCTCTTATTCTTTTTATCGGACAAGTGCCCACGAGCCATCGCGGGTATGAAGCATTTCAAGAAATGGACTACACCGCTTTTTTTGGGGATATCGCTAAATGGGTTACTGAAATCACTCATGCTGATCAAATCCCTGAAGTCATAAACCAAGCATTCACAGTCGCTACTTCTGATCGACCAGGTCCAGTAGTAATTGCATTACCTGAAGATGTATTAAGAGAAAGCACGGAAAAAACGGTTATCTCGTTCACACCACCTGAAGATCACTCAATCTCGGAACAAGAAGTTCAAGAAATAATGGCGCTCTTAGAAGAAGCAAAAAAACCTGTTCTCTTAGTTGGCGGCGGCGGATGGACCACAAATGGTCGAGAGAATCTTTGCCGTTTCGCTGAAAAACAAAACCTTCCAGTTGTGGTTGGCTTCCGTCGCCAAGACTTAATGGATAACAACAGTTTCTGTTACGCCGGAGAAGCAGGGGTCGCGATGCCGTCACCGGTCCGACAAACCTTGGATGAAGCCGACGTCGTACTTGCAGTCGGAGTCCGGTTCGGAGAAATGACTACGAACGCATACACCCTTTTCCAGAATCAAAACCAAAACCAAAAAATTCTTCACATCCACGCATCAGAAGCCGAGTTCGACAAAGTCATTAAAGCAGACCTTCATGTCCGCTCTAACCCAAACTTGGCTGTAGCAGCACTAACAGAAATGCCAAGTAGCACAGACGGAAGAGAACAGTGGAGAGAAGAGGCTCGTAACCGTTTCCTTTCAACACATAAAGTCCCTGTAGCCACAACTGGGGTAGACATGGCCGCCGCCACTGCTTACCTCCAAGAGGTGCTCCCCGAAGATGTAATAATTACTAATGGCGCAGGAAACTTCTCAGTTTGGCCAAACAAGTTCTTCTTATACGGATCTAACGCACGGCTGTTAGCTCCACAAAACGGAACCATGGGATATGGATTACCTGCCGCGATAGCAGCCAAAGTTGTTGATCCGGAACGAGCCGTTGTGTGTTTCGCAGGTGACGGGGATTTCCAAATGAATATGCAAGAATTAGGAAGCGCGACACAAGAAGAAGCTCAACCCATTGTGCTTATTGTCAACAACTCAATGTATGGAACCATAAGGATGCATCAAGAACGGCGTTATCCAGAACGTGTGGTTGGAACGAATATTAAAAATCCTGATTTTGTTTCTATAGCTCGCGCCTATGGTTTTTACAGCGAGCAAGTAACCAGCATAGAAGAGTTCAAAGCAGCGTTCGACAAAGCCTTGAATTCAAGAACCGGAGCAGTTCTAGATCTGATTGTTGATCCTGAAATGCTGACCCCTCAACAATCAATCACTCAAGCTCGCTCACGGCAAGGTTAACCAGTTACGAGATCCAGAAATATTCGTTTAAGAAAATAGAACGTATTTGTTTTACGCAGTAGCTGGAGAATCAGGAATAGCGGTGTCCGAGATCACTAGTTGGCTCAACGACAGATAGATTCACTACATGGCACGTAGTACACACCAAGCGCTTAGCGACGAACGAAATGAAAAAGTAGAAATCTATATCAACGGGGAATTTTTCCCCCGACACGAAGCAAAAGTTTCTGTATTTGATAGCGGGTTTCTTGTTGGAGACGGGATATGGGAAGGCATCCGTCTTCACCATGGAAAATTTGCTTTCTTAGACCGGCACTTAAACAGACTCTTCGCCGGGTTAGCCGCTGCAGACATACCATTAGAAATGACACGGGAAGAAGTCGTTGACGCTCTTCAAACAACTATTGAACGAAACAACATGGATGATGGCGTTCACGTCAGACTGATGATCACTAGAGGTGACAAAAAAACTCCCTCCCAACACCCATCCAATGTTGTCGGCGGACCAAACGTTGTCATTATCGCCGAGCATAAACAAGCCGACCCTGAAGTTGCAGATATTGGAGTGAATCTGTTCACAGCCACAGTTAGACGACCTGCACCCGACATGCTGGATCAACAACTCAATTGTCACTCTAAATTGCATGAAGTAATAGCTTTAATTCAAGCAGTTCATGCAGGGGCTGATGAAGCGTTAATGCTTGACCCCACCGGAGCGGTCGCTACCTGTAACGCCACCAACTTCTTCATAGTTCGCAACGGCATCGTTCAAACTTCAACAGGGCAATACAATCTCAACGGAATCACTCGACAGATAGTCCTTGAGACAGCAGAAAAAGCCCAAATCCCAACCCGTCAAACCCCCTTTTCTCTTACAGACGTTTACGCAGCGGAAGAAGCATTTGTAACAGGGACATTTGGCGGTTTAACTCCAGTTACTGAAGTTGACGGGCGAACAATTGGTGAATCAGCACCTGGTCCGATGACCCAACGGCTGCGTGGACTTTATGAAGACGCAGTAGCAGCATCAGTGTCACAATGACAGTAAGGATTAATTGTTGTTCCGGGCCAAGGAATATTTCCACAGCTCTGATGTATTCGTTTCGCGAAAGACAAGACACAACAGTGTTTGATGAACCGTTTTACGCCCATTACTTACAGGCAACTGGTCGAGAACACCCTGGACGCGAAGAAGTGCTTAAGACACAGAATCCAAATTCAACTCAAGTAACTAAAGAAATCATGTTGGCAGATCATGGCGCCCCCGTAGTTTTCTTTAAACAAATGGCACATCATTTAATAGAAATGGACCGTTCGTTTCTTTCTCAATGCGTCAACGTTCTACTAGTACGAGAACCAACCGAAATGTTGGCATCGCTGTCAGTGAACTTGAAAGATGCCACACTCGGAGACACGGGTCTTGAATCACAAGTTGATCTGATGGAAGAAATACTCAATGAAGGTGAAACCCCCGTAGTACTTGACGCTACGACTTTACGCAAAGACCCACGCAACGCATTAGAAAAATTTTGCAAAAACATTGGCATCCCCTTTGATGAAGCAATGCTTTCATGGCCTGCAGGGCCAAAACCAGAAGATGGTGTTTGGGAAAAATACTGGTACCACGGAGTTCACGCCTCCACAGAATTTTTACCTTATGAACCTAAAGAAGTAACTATCCCGGAGCATCTCGCCGGTGTTGTTGAAGAAGCGGTACCGCTCTATGAACGCTTAAGCGAATACGCTCTCGAACTATAAAAATCATTACCTTTTGTTAAGAGAAGCAAGTTCAACAGCGACTTTCGCAGCTACAGCAGCATTATTTTTAACTAAAGCAATATTCGTTTCAAGACTCGCTCCGCCTGTGCTTTCCACAATATGCGCAAGCAGAAACGGCGTAGTTCCCGAACCAGCCACACCTTGAGCGGCTGCCGCAGCCAAACCTTCATTTATCGCAGCGTTAATCACTTCAGGATCAGCTTCATCTTCAACAGGTACGGGTGCTGCGAGAACCACTCCAGATTTCATTCCAGAAGACCAATGTGCAGAAATGGCGGCGGCTGCTGCTAGAGGATCATCAACTCGTGCGCTAATGGGAAGATTCGAACCTCGGATCCAAAATTCAGGGAAAACATCGGTTTCATAACCCAGAACTGGCACCCCCAGAGTTTCAAGAAATTCTAAAGTGCGTGGTAAATCCAAAATAGCTTTAACCCCAGCACTCACCACCGCCACCGGAATCGTCCCCAGAGCAGTCAAGTCGGCAGAAACATCACCAGAATCTCCGCGATGAACACCACCGAGCCCTCCGGTAGCAAATATTTCAATACCAGTTTTCTCCGCAATGAACATCGTGGTAGCTACCGTCGTCGCTCCAAGAGTTTTCTTAGATAACGCCACACCTATGTCACGCAAACTAACTTTTTTAACGCCGTTACTAGAACCAAGTTTCTCAATTTGGTCAGAAGAAAGCCCAACACAAAACTGGCCGTCCATAAGTGCAGTAGTTGCAGGAATAGCGCCGTTTTCACGAACCACAGCTTCTACCTCTAAGGCAGTAGAAACATTTCTGGGATACGGCATCCCATGGCTAATAATTGTCGACTCCAAAGCGACAACAGGCTTCCCAGAATTCAAAGCATCAGACACCTCAGGAGCGAATAACAGCAAATCTTTTGAATCCATTTCAACAGTCTGCCCGCATCTTTACTAATACCCATAGTCAGAACACAATCATTTCAGGTGTTTGCTCTAAGTCGAAAACAACGCGAGACTGCACATTATGAAGCGTCCACCGATCCGCATTCTTGACCTCAAAGGCACACCAGAAGAGATGGGATATACACATGGAACAACCTATGCGGATGAAATAAAAATCTACGCAAACGAACGCATCCGGCTTGCCAGCGGACAATTCTGGGCGGGACAAGAAATAACTGAGTCACAAGTAATAGAAATCGCTGAATCTTGTCTTCCCGCTCATGAAAATCATTCACCAGACCTTTACGCAGAAATGTGTGCAATGGCAGAAGGCGCAGGCATAACGCCAGCCGAAGCAGTTGTAGTAGGTGGGTTTACCGACTTTGTCGACACTATTCGCAACACCTTTGGTGGACCGTACCCCCCAGACGTAATAGAAGACGACTGCACAGCATTCATCATCCCAGATTCACAAGCAAACGGAAAAGGGCTTTATGGCCAAACATGGGATATGCACGACACTGCAACCGACCATGTGGTTCTCATGCGAATTCAACCCGAGAACGCTCCAGACGCACTCATATTTTCTACCGTCGGATGTGTTGGACAAATCGGAATGAACAGCCAAGGAGTATGTGTTGGCATAAACAACCTTGTTGGAACTGATGGATGCCCAGGAGTTATGTGGCCATCAGTGGTACGAGCAGCATTGGCTACATCTACAGCAGACGAAGCATTAAACGAAGTTTTGTCAGCCGATCTCGCCGGGTCACATAGCTTTTTGATTTTCGACTCATCCGGTACTGGATACATGATTGAAGCTATGCCTACAGCTCGACCGCACACAACTTTGGAAGAAACCCCACTGGTACACACGAATCATGTTCTCTGGGATCAAGCAAAAACGGTAGAAGCATTGAGAGACCCAGCGATTAAAGCAAACTCAGAAAACCGTTTGTCCCGAGCCACAGAACTTTTAGATCAAGAGCAAGTAACCGTTGAAGATCTGATGTCAGTAACTCGCGACCCCGAAGCTATTTGCAGAACGTCTGTAGACCCATACCACATTGAATCAAGTGGAGCGGCAATCATGCGACCACAGACTTTAGACTTTTGGGCTGTCTGGGGAGTACCCAGCGCTAACGAATACGTGCACGTACCGTTCAATGAATGAAATTACTTATGCTCCGATAAAAGTGGAATGGGCAGAACAACTCACGGCCATAGAGCACTCAGTTTTTTCTAGTATCGGTAGTGACGACCTGCTCAGTTATAAAGACATCGTCGGGTACTGTGAAGTTTTCCCAGAAGGAGGATTCGTCGCTCTTGACGGAGGTACCCCAGTTGGATTCGGGGTCGGGCTTTTACTTGATTTTGATTTCGACGACCCTAACCACTCCCTTGACGATTTAACAGGAACAGAAGGCGGTGGAGATCACTCCCCAGACGGAGAGTGGTACTACGGAGTAACAATAGCGGTTAATCCCGAATATCGAAAAAGGGGCATAGGGCATCAACTCTACGAGTTACGAAAAGAAACAGTAAAGAAATTAGGTAAGCGCGGAATTGTCGCTGGCGGAGTCATACCTGGCTACTCCGAATATCTCCGCGACATGTCTGCCGACGAATATATAGAAAAAGTCATAACTGGTGAACTCTATGACTCAACGTTGAGTTTCCAATTACAAAATGGATTTGAAGCACGAGGAGCGATACCCAATTACTTAGATGACCCATCAGTTGGAAATAATGCCGTACTCATAGTTTGGGAAAACCCCGATTATCAAGCTTAAAAGAAAGCTCCTAGCACGTGGCCGAAATTGACGCGACTTTAAAAATAGAAGAAACAGTTGCTCTAGTCGCTCACTGGTTAGACAACACACAACAAACAGAAACCAGAAATGAACGACGCCAATCTAAACGACTGTCCACGCTCATTGCTGACCCTGAAGGTGTTGCTTTCACAATGGATTTTGTTGACCGTGTTGCACGTCATCGCGATAACAAAGCAGCAGCCAACCAACTTTCTCGCCTTGCGCAAGAACGAAATCTGCCATCTTTTTTAAATTTGTTTGATAAAACCATGCTCAAAGTGGGAGCTCACATCGCTCCTTTCTTACCAAATTTCGTTATGCCGATTGCCCGCCTCCGCATGCGCTCACTCATCGGCCACCTTGTCATAGATGCCGAAAATGAGCCGATGCATAAACATCTCAGTAACCGTAAAGCCCAGGGGTATGCCTGCAACGTCAACCTTCTCGGAGAAGCAGTTCTTGGAGAAGCAGAAGCTGAGAAAAGATTCAAACAAACTCTAGATTTAATTAGCGACCCAGAAGTCGATTATGTGTCAGTGAAAGTATCTTCCATCACAAGCCAAATTAACTTGTGGGCATTTGATCACACACTCCAAAGGATAGAAAAAAGACTTCGAAACCTTTTTTCTCATGCAGCATCTACGACTCCTTCAACTTTCGTCAATTTAGATATGGAAGAATACCGAGACCTTGAACTCACAATTCGTGCTTTCATGAAACTTCTTGATGAACCACAGCTGAACTCTTTAGATGCAGGAATCGTTTTACAGGCCTATCTGCCAGATACGTTTCCGGCACTTCAACGATTAACAACATGGGCAAATGAAAGAAAAAAAGTAGGTGGAGGGGAGATAAAAATCCGTTTAGTCAAAGGCGCTAATTTGGCTATGGAAAAAGTTGATGCCGCTCTTCACGAATGGAATCAAGCCCCATACGAAACAAAGGCGGAAGTAGATGCAAACTACAAACGCTGCCTTGACTGGGTTCTCAAACCCGACCATATGGCAGGTGTGCGCATCGGTTTAGCAAGCCACAATCTCTTCGATGTGGCATGGACTCATTTGTTAGCGAAAGAACGTAAAGTCTCAGACAGAGTCGAATTTGAAATGCTTCAGGGAATGGCTCCCGCACAAGCTCGCCAAGTTTATGCTGACACACTCGGGTTGTTGCTTTACACCCCAGTGGTGGGTCGCGCTGATTTTGACGTAGCAATAAGTTATTTATTTCGCCGCCTCGAAGAGAACGCTTCCGAAGATAACTTTCTTCGCCATCTCTTTACTCTCAAATCCGATAGTGAAGAATTTTTAAACCAAACCAAACAATTTCGTCATGCAGTTGCCACTCGCTGGGAAGTAAGTTCGACTCCGCGCCGTCATGAAACCAAACACTTAGAGAGAGGAAAAAACTTCTTTAACCAACCCGACACTGATCCATCCTTAGCCACAACACAAGAATGGATAAAGAGCATTCACGGCCGGAATCCTCAAAAAATAAAAACGCAGATCAGTACTTCCAATGAAGACATCCAAAGATTCATAACCCAAGCAAAAGATGCACAAAATAAATGGATGAAAATCTCAGGAGAAGAACGACAAGTTGTTCTTCGACAAGTAGCAGAAGAGATCTTAAATAGAAAAGACGATCTCTTTATCACCATGGCTCATGAGGCGGGAAAAACATGGACAGAAGCAGATGCAGAAATTAACGAAGCAGCAGACTTCGCAAGATGGTATGCCGAAAGATCAGCAGAACTTCACCAAATAAAATATGGAGAATTTACTCCGCTTGGAGTTATCGCAGTAGTGCCACCTTGGAATTTTCCTACAGCAATACCCACCGGAGGTGTGCTTGCTTCTTTAGCAGCCGGAAATGGAGTCATTTTTAAACCTGCACCTGAAACACCAAGATGTGCAGAAATCATTGCTGAAGCTTGTTGGGCAGCAGGCGTTCCAGAAGATCTCCTTCAATTTGTGAGAACTCACGATGATGACGTTGGGAAATGTCTTATTACTTCTGTCGATGGAGTGATTCTGACCGGATCTGTAGAAACTGCAGATTTATTCCGATCATGGAAGCCGGACATGTTTCTTTCTGCTGAAACGAGTGGAAAAAATGCACTTATCGTTACGCCACAAGCAGATTTAGACCTTGCGGCCGCTGACCTTGTTCGCTCAGCATTTGGTCATCAAGGGCAGAAATGTTCCGCAGCAAGTTTGGGAATTCTTGTTGACTCTGTGGCAACTGACGAACGTTTTCTTCGTCAAATTGTTGATGCCGCTAAATCACTCATTGTCGGTCACTCGTATGAACCAGAGACGACATTTGGTCCACTCATTGCACCAGCTTCAGGAAAACTTCTTCAAGCACTCACCACTCTTGAAGAAGGCGAGTATTGGCTTTTAGAACCCCACCAAATTGATTCAACTGGACAACTATGGACACCAGGGATCAAAGCCGGAGTCCAACCCAACTCAACATTTCACCACACTGAATGTTTCGGCCCGGTGCTCGGCCTAATGGCAACTCCAACCCTTGACGAAGCCATTGAATTACAAAATGCTGTTGACTATGGACTGACGGGCGGAATTCATTCCCTTGATCCGACAGAAATTGAAACTTGGCTCGACAAAGTTCAAGTCGGCAATGCCTATATCAATCGGCATATAACAGGGGCGATCGTTAACCGACAACCATTTGGAGGGTGGAAACGTTCCACGGTGGGAAGTGGGGCAAAAGCGGGAGGGACGGATTATCTCCTTCAACTAGGCAATTGGTCTCCAACTGACCCGATAGACCTTGCAGTCGCTGAACGAGATGACGAGTACTGGTGGAATAATCATTACAGCATTGAGCAAGACCCAGCGAACCTTTTTTGTGAAGCCAACATTTTGCGTTATCAACCTCAACCGAATCTCATAGTAAGAGTTAGTTCCGACGCGAAAGAAAAGGAAGTAGAGAGAGTGTTAAGTGCCATAAATCGCTGTGGAGCAACTTGTGAAATCAGCAAAGAAGAAGAAATTAGTAACAAAGATTTTGCCGCTTCTCTTTCTTCTTATCGGTTTGGGCGTATCCGGCTTCTTGGCTCAGTACCCGAAGAAGTACGTACAGCAGCGATTCAAGCAGAAATTCATCTTGTAGATGAACCGGTTACAAGTAGTGGACGTCTTGAACTTCGTTGGTATATCCGCGAACAAGCGATTAGTTGGACTTTGCACCGATTTGGAAACCTTGTCAACGTTGCAACTACCTAATAAACATCATCGGTTTAAACTGCTAGCAAGAACAAAATGGGACCTCATGACAGAAACAGATAATCATCAGCCTCAAGGAGCCTTAAGAAATTTGCGTATCGCCGATTTTTCGCGAGTACTCGCTGGACCGTTAGCAACTATGGTTTTAGGAGACTTAGGTGCTGACATAATCAAAATTGAACAACCCGGAGTAGGAGACGATACGCGAACGTGGGGTCCGCCTTGGTGGTCTGATGGAGAAAACACGACAAGTACTTATTACCTCGGGTTTAATCGAAATAAAAGATCCATCTCACTTGATTTACGTGATCAAGAAGACCTAAAACTGGCGCACCAAATCTGTCTGAGCGCTGACGTCGTGATTGACAATTTCCGTACTGGAACAATGGACCGTTTTAGTCTCACTAGAGAGAGTCTCGCTAAAGAGAATCCCGGGATCATTACGTGTTCAATAACCGGATTCGGAAGCACTGGCCCTGGAGCGGAATTAGCCGGCTACGACTTCGTAGTTCAGGCAATGAGTGGCATTATGCATATCACTGGAGAAGTAGATGGTGAGCCTTCAAAAATTGGTTCAGCAATGGTTGACAAATTAACAGGGCTTTATGCAGCCATAGGAATTTTGGCAGCTCTCCAAGAACGCCATCAAACTGGTTTAGGTCAACATGTAGAAGTATCTCTCATGCAATCAGCACTCGCAGGCTTACTCAATGTGGGAGCAGCTCACGCCACTGCCGATATAGATCCAGGCCGATATGGAAACAGGCATCCATCAATAGCTCCTTATGAGCCTTATCAAGCATCCGACGGACCAATAATTATTGCCGCAGCAAGCCCATTGTTGTGGGAGCGTTTATGTGAAGAAATGGGGCGAATCGATTGGATCACTGATTCACGTTTTAAAACTAATGAGAATCGGCTTGTAAATATTGATGCACTCGCCACGGAAATCAATGCAGAATTGTCTAAAGACACTGCCGTTGCATGGGTTGAACGATTACAAACAGCAGGAATTCCTGTTGGCCTGGTAAATGATGTTCGAGCAGCTTTCGCGACAGCAGAGACTCTTGGCCTCGACCCTGTAGTCGTTCTTGGTGATGATGAAAATGCTTTTCGTTCTGTTCGTTCTCCACTGCAAATGGAAATCACTCCACCTACAGTTCGCCGAACTCCGCCGACTAATAATCAACACGGCGAAGAAATAAGGCAGGAATTAGAAGAAAGTTAAGAGATAAGGAATTTTCCTACTGGTCCATTCGGATCAATTATCTCAACTAAATTATTCCAAGGAATGGTTCCAGATAGAGATCCGAAAACCCCTGGGGCGATGTCGTATTCGTCGAATAAAACGATGAGCCCTTCATTACTTAAAGCAAAATCTTCAAAGACCGTTGGAGAAGGCCAACCCCACCAAAGTTCTGGCGAATCAATTTCTGCTTCATCAAATTGAGCGTTTATTTCGGTGTAAGCGGCTTGGCCAAGAATTGGTACCCAGTCACTTCCGGCAATGAACAAGTCTTCTAACTCGATTACCTGTCCACTCTGGGGATCAAAATTAAGGGAAAAGAAAGAGGTGTTGCCATTTGCTGAGCCAGAGAAAAATGACCAATGATTTATAACTAAACTTAATAAATCAGGATCGTCAAGTGCTATCTGTGTGCCCCATTGTGCGTAAGAGTCAGTGCCAAAGGACAGGTCGTCTTCTTTGTTGAGTTCAGTAGTTTCAAGCGCCCAGTCAAGATATTGGGTTATCTCACCGGTCATGAGATTCTGAATTGCATTATTTATAGCCGTATCGGCAAGGTTTCCAGAGATTTCTGTCCACTCAGCATCAAAGCTGATTCCCCCCCACTCATAAGGATTACTACAACTCAAAAAATAAGATTCAAATGAATGAACCCAACCAGCATGATGCTCAATTGGATCACTGGATGGGATGCTATTACTACATGCAATCACTTCTTCTTGAAAACTCTCGAAAGTTTCTTCGCTAGTAGCGAACTCTCCAACAGGGCCATTCGGATTTAGAAAATCAGTGATGTTATTCCATGGAATAGTTACTGACACATTTCCCATGGAAGAAAAGAAGACTCCAAGAAAATCAAATGAGATTCCATCGGCACTAAGAACAAACGAGTCAAGTTCATCCTCAAGAGGCCACCCTCCGGTTGTCGCTTCTGGATAGTTCTCATCTACAGCTGTTTCAATTAGTTCAATTAAAAGAGGTAGCCACTCTTTATCGGCACTAAATAATTGATCGATTGTTATCTCGACACCAGTAGTGGCATCTAAAGACTTACTAAGAACCCAGTGTTCCGTTCGAATACGTCCTGCATAGTAAGCATCAAAAGATATTTTTACGCTGATAACGCGTGGTGAATCAAAAGAGAGGGAAGAAGTAATGAAAAGCGATGCAGGAAGTGCTGTTGTCCACTCAGGATCTGAACTAACTATTTCAACATCTTCAAGAAAAGATGAAGCTGTTTCAAGCACACTTGACTGCAAATTTTCGTTGAGTTGTAGGTCAGTATTTTGACGGTCTGCTATGAGCCATGACGTGTGTAGGGATAAAGCTAAATTTGGGTCTTCGTTTTCGATCTCACAAATGAGCGAATTTTCAAAAAAGTTATGAATTGAAGAAATATCAGTTTCAAAAGCGGTACTTATAAATTCTTGCCTTCGACAATCTTCTATTTCTTGCAAAAAGACTGTTAAAGGGTCAATAGCTTCTGTTGTAGAAGTAGTTTCCGGAACAAAAGTAGTTGTCGTAACTGATGTGTTAATTTCGATCTGCATGGTGGTGGAAGGGGTAGTTTCGGAACCATTGCTGCCACAACTAGATCCAATTAATAGAGCAGAAACAAAAAGGGAGTTGTAAATGAACGCTTTCTTCACTTACCCAGTCTCCCATAAAGGATCAGTGAATTGCTTTCTATGGCTCAATTATGTTGAAAAGAAGAGGAAAGTCAGTAAACGTTTTCCACAGATCGAAAACAAGCTCAGCGTCACCCTCAATACTGGCTTCGTTTGAAGCAACAAGATCAGAAATGCCGTCACCAGTAGACACCATTCGGTTTAGTTGCTTTCGAGAACAAGTCACAACGGCATTTGGGGAATCATGAGTGAGACCCGACGAAGCGTGAAGAGTCCCATTAGAAAGTTCAATTCGAATAGTTTCATCAACATCGGGCAGAACCCAATTCAAAAAAATATGCCCTAATTCAACGGCCTTTGTTCCATCAATCTTGATTGCAAGGTAGTCAAACACCTGTTGAGTTGAAAGACCAGAAGCAACATCAGGATTCGGGCGACGAAATACTTCAGCGTTGAGAGTTCCCTGACGAAGTTCCTGAGCTCCCATGAGATAGACATCTCTCCACACCCCAGATTCTGCTCGCCACGCTAATTGTTCAAAAGCATCGGCTTGAAGCAACCGAGCTTCTTCACAAGATGGATCGGCAAAAACAGCATGCCTTAAGACTTGAGCCACCCAACGATGATCTCCTTGGTCATAAGATTTTTTAGCTTGAGTAAGGAAATGATCCATCCCGCCCATGAATTCCACATATCGTTTCGCAGATTCAACTGGTTCATATGGCTCGAGACTTGACGGATGCCCGTCATACCAACCAAGATAACGCTGGTAAACGGCTCGAACATTATGGCTAACTGTCCCGTAGTAGCCGTGACAAAGCCAGTCTTCCCATAGTCCTGGAGGTAGTTCAATTTGTGCAGCAATTTCGTCCGGAGTTTCCCCAAGGTTTAGTAGACGAACTGCTTGGTCATGAGTCCAACGATAAAGATCACGTTGACACACGAGATAACTTTTAACGTTTTCTTCCCCCCAATGTGGCCATCCGTGGCTTGCAAAAACAACATCGGATACATCTCCCCAACGTTCGAGAGCCTCGTCAATGTAACGACTCCACATCAACGCGTCACGTACCAAAGCCCCACGCAAAGTCAACACGTTATGCATCGTTGCAGTGCAATTTTCTGCCATACATAGTGCTCGGTGATCTGGAAAATAAAAATGCATTTCTGCCGGAGCTTCTGTCTCCGGAGTGAGTTGAAACTCGACCGGAACCCCATCTAAAACAAGTTTTTGACCTGTCTCAGTAATTTCAATTGTTGGAGGTACCAGAGCAGAAGAACCAGCTGCTATTCCTTTTCCAAGACCACTATCCACATGACCTGTGGAACTCCAAGGTAAGAACATGCCCATCTGATAGATCGAACGTCTAATCATTGCAGGGCCAGCAATAATATTTTCACTTACGGCTTCAACCATAAACCCTTCGGGAGCCACTATAGGGATCTCTCCTGCTTGTATTCGCTCCTGGTCTACGACTCCAAGAATGCCTCCGTAATGATCTAAATGAGAATGTGTATAAATGACTGCGACAACATCACGATGGCCTAAATGTTCAGTGACTAGTTCGTAGGCAGCCCGCGATGTTTCCGAAGTGGTTAATGGATCAATCACGATCCAACCAGTGTCACCTTGAATGAAAGTAACTGTAGAGATGTCGAAACCGCGAACTTGCCAAATCCCTTCACATACCTCGTATAAGCCATGTTGAGCATTGAAGCCTGCTTGTCTCCAAAGCGATGGGTTGACTGTCTCTGGAAGGGGATCGTTAACGAAATCTGAACGTGAAAGATCCCACACAGGGTTCTGTTGTGGCGAAGATTCAGATCGAGGAATTATTGGATCTGTTCGCGTAGCGATGAAGCCTCTAGCAACATTTTCTGCATCTGTTCCACTATCTATCGGTAACGAATTAGAAAAATCTTCAATGGCTTTTTTAGTTGAAGCCTCAGAGGGCTTTGGAGAACGAGGGTCTGTCATAAAATTTTTACGGCCCTGTAAACAATTTCCCAGTATTTTCGTACATGGGTACTGGGCCAGGACCATCCCCATATCGTCCAGACTCAAACCGAGCAACCACAAAGTGGTGTACTTCATCGGGGCCGTCAGCAAGACGTAAAGTACGTTGACCGGTATAAAGTTTCGCTAAAGGTGTCCACTGCGAAACTCCAGTAGCGCCATGTATTTGTATGGCTTCATCAATTATGTGACATACCTTTTCAGGAACCATTGCCTTTACTGCACTGATCCATACACGGGCTTCAGCGTTACCCATAGTGTCCATGGCTTTAGCGGCACGCAGAACCATTAGGCGCATCGCTTCAATCTCAATGCGTGCTCTTGATACGACTTCCATGTTTTTACCCAATTTGAGAAGCGTTTTGCCAAAACCTTCACGATGGAGGCCTCGGCGAACCATGAGTTCTATGGCTCGTTCAGCAGCACCGATTGAACGCATGCAGTGATGGATGCGACCCGGGCCGAGTCGGAGTTGTGAAATTTCAAATCCTCGTCCTTCTCCTAACAAAATGTTTTCCGCAGGAACTCGACAATCTTTGAAAGTTATATGCATATGACCGTGTGGTGCATCAGCATGACCAAAAACTTCCATCGGAAAATCAATAGTTACACCCGGAGCATCGATTGGTACAAGAATTTGTGACTGCTGCCGATGTGGAGGAGCATCAGGATTCGTTTGCACCATTGTGATTAAAATTTTGCACCTTGGGTCACCAGCCCCTGAGATGTAATATTTTGTGCCATTGATAACCCACTCGTCACCATCAAGAATCGCTTGACAAGCCACATTTTTTGCATCTGATGAAGCTACATCCGGTTCTGTCATAGCATAGGCGGAACGAATTTCACCATTCAGTAAAGGTACGAGCCATTTTTCTTTTTGTTCAGGGGTTCCAACTCGTTCAAGAACTTCCATGTTTCCTGTGTCGGGAGCTGAACAGTTAAGAGCTTCAGAAGCAATCGGATTTTTTCCAAGTTCTGCGGCGATGTAGGCGTAGTCAAGATTGGATAACCCTTCACCGGTTTCTGCATCAGGAAGGAAAAAGTTCCATAAACCTTTTTCTCGCGCTTTAACTTTCAGTTCCTCAAGGATTTCTAGTTGTCCGGGGTGGTATCCCCATTCATCTTCACGTATTTCGCCGAGTTGATGGTATTCGCCAGTTACTGGTTCCACTTCCGTAGCTATAAAGTCGACAACAGCGTCATAAAGAGATCGAGCTCCATCTGACATAGTTAGATTTAAACTCTCATCGCTTGGATCGCTGATATGTAGACCGGGTCCAATTGCCATTATTCTCTCCGTTGTAGAGTGTGTATAGGAAACCTAGATCACTAACATGTCATTTCCTAATCCGAGATGGACTAGACATGCAGTGAGATTGAACTCAAAAACGAGGATTGCTTTACTAACAGCCATTTGTGCCGCTATATGAATAATTTTTCCACGCCTGATCTGTGATCCAATCTGTAGTAACTGTGACGCCGAAGAAATCCGTGTCGATTACTCGTACATAGAAGTCATAGGTGTCTGTACAATTCAACATTCCAGACTCGTGAGAGTCTTTATTCACTAGTAACGTTTCGTTGAAAGTGCCTGAACCAGCCGTTGAAATGCTCTTGTTTGTAGCCTGAACACTTCCAGTGCCATTTACTAAAACTCCAAGCTGGTAGAAAGTGTTACCCGGAGTACTCACTCCAGTAGGTTTATACCAATAAAGTTGACGAGCTCCAGAAGCATCTGCAGGATCAGGATCAAAACCATATGGAATGTCTGATAAGACATTTGACCAATCACCCGTACCCGCATTGTTTACCGCAGCAACACGAAAGAAATATTCCGTAGCATTTGTGAGGTTTGGAGCCACTCCAAAAGTTTGAGTAGAAACACCATCATCTACATTTGTCCATGTTCCAGCACTGCCAGCTTTTGATTGAATCACAAAATCTGTGATAGGAGCTGATCCTTCATAAGTAGGTTCTCTCCAATCAACTCCAAGCGTTTCATCCCAACGAGTTAATGAAACTAGCGTTGGAGCATCCGGAGTAGTTCCCGGCTGAATCGTCGTTGTTGTCGTTGTTGTCGTTGTTGATGTTGTCGTTGTTGATGTTGTTGATGTTGTTGATGTTGTTGATGTTGATGATGTCGTTGTTTCTCCTGGAGGTCCTTCATCACAATCATCGTCCCAACCTGGGAGGCGAGTAGAGACACTTATGAAATCGCCCCCGTTATCTGGATACCAGAGTCCATCACCATATTGGGTCCAAATGACACCAGTTGGATCTACCCAAACCCAAATTCCGTCTCCATCGTCATCATTCCAACCAAAGCCACCACAATCATGACAATCCTCATACCAACCTGGTAAACGATTCGGACTATAAACCGTATTTAGAGAATCCTCTGGGTAAGCACCTTCCTCCGGATCCCAATCCCCAAATGAATTCGGAATCCAAGTCACCCCATTGGGGTCAACCCAGTACCAGATATCTCCTTCAGGAGCCCAACCCCATTCCGGACACTCATGACAATCCGGATCGAAATTAGGCAAATCTTTGTAATCGTTATGAGGGTATGAACCCTCTTCAGTCATCCACTGCCAAATCGATGAAGAGAATTGGAAGGTCCAAACTACTTCAAGTCCACCGTCCCAAACCCACGAACCGTCTTCCATCTCAATCCAGCCCCAAGGCGGACATTCGTTGCATTCTTCGATATATCCTGGAAGATTCTTGTAGCCATCTATTTCCCCATCCATAGGATCAGATGTTCTCCAGAAACCATCCATACTGGCAAACCATTGCTTCCCATCAGGGGCCATCCAATAAAGGTCATGAACATCGTTCCATCCCCATTCAGGACACTCTTCACAATCTTCTAGATAACCAGGAAGTTCTGTAATAACTTCAACTCCGCGAATCTTGCCATCTAACGTCATGGCTCCATAAGACCAAACCCAGCCGGAAGTTGTTGAAGTAATTTCCCAAATCGTTCCGTCGGGAGCAACCCAAACCCAAGAACCATCCTCGGTTTGAGTCCAACCCCATTCAGGACATTCATGACATTCATCGTCGTATCCTGGCAATTCGGTTACATCTAAAATTAGACCCAATCCTTCACTTTCATCTCCGGAAGTATCCCCAACAAAAACTTCTTCTCCTGAATACCAGCCGCCATAAATGTCAGCTGACCAGATAGTTCCAGAGGGATCATGCCATTCCCAGGCTCCATCTTCTGTTTCGACCCAACCCCAAGGTGGGCACTCAAAGCAATCGTCGCTCCACCCAGGAAGATCTTTGTAGTCGGTGTAAGTGGTACTGCTCTCCTCTGAAGGTGCACCTACAAAGAGAGCTCCAGTCGTATTTGTGGAGTTAGAAAGAGGAAGTATTTCTGGTCCTTCTTCCCAAACACCATCGTTCCAATACCAGTTGGTTCCATCAGGAGCGACCCAAACGTATACAGAGTTCCCGTCGGGGCGTGCTTGAATTTTCCATCCCCATTCTCCATCTTCAGGGCATGGGGGGAAGCAGCCATCGAAGGTAGATTCGTCGTCATATTCAGGTTCAAATTCTTCTGTTGAGTCCGGATCTATTTCTTCAGTATCAAACGTTGGTTCGTCAACTTCAGGGTCGTCGTCGGTATTTGAATCTTCTGTGGTAGTTGTTCCAGAGACAGTTAGGCCAACTTCAATAACAACGTATTTTTCAGTCCGTTCTTTGCCTTCTTTTTCAAGCATTTCTAAACTTGATTTATAATTGTTATCTCCTCCTTTTTCATATGAAGGAGTTGTGCCGTCACCATTGCTTTCCGGTGGGCAAGGCCAACATTCTTCGTCGTAGCCGGGGACATCAGATTCTGTCGGGTAAATGTTGCCGTCGTCTGGTATTGAATGCCAGCCTGGCACGGTTGGGGCCCAAACAAATCGCCCTTCCGGAGTGTGTAAGGTCCATTTACCATCTGATTCTTGCGTTATACCGTAAGGAGGTTCGCCATCAAATATTGGACAATCCGATTCAGTGGTTGTTATATCAGGTTCGGTTGTCGTTGTTGATGTTGATGTTGTTGTTGTTTCTTCTGTGGTTGGTGGATCTTCTGGCGGTGTAAGTGGGTTACCGCAAGCACAACGTGCACGAGGAATGCCGTCATCATCAACGAGTACTGCTGTTCCGGCTTCAAGAACAGCGAGGAACGGAGTCGCTTCTCCACCTGAGTATCCATGATTGATTACCAGCGTGTTTTCAAGAAGCACTACCGCGGTTAGCGATCGTAAATAATCTGGGATCTCATCAACCGCGATACCTTGCACACCAGCCCAAGCTGCGGCACGATCCGGATTGTTCATAAGAAAGTCAATCATTTTCTCTACATCACAAGAGTTCTCTCCAGTTCCCCCGTATAAACCAGTGGAATCAGAACTGACGGTTCCAGTTGAAAGTTCTTCAGTTGGTACTTCAAGTGTGTAGTTTGCAAAAGATGGTCCGAAAGGGTCGGGCCCTAACGAGTCATTGGGTTGAAATACGTAATCTGTTACTGGAGATAAACCGTTAAGCCCGTCGCTAAGACTTGTTTCACTAGAGTTTCCACCCCTAGTAGTGGCAATGACGATTCCCGCAATTAACCCAAGAATGACAATTACAGAAAGTATTCGTGCATCACGTCGCTCAAAAGTGTTTTTAAAGAAAGTTGCAATTTTTTCGTTCATAACAGTACCAATTCTGAGTATTTAGATAGTTGCTTAACAGTTACCTTTTAATCACGGTAGGACATAAAGAGGATTTATTTCAAGTCATCGGGACTAAAGTCCTAAATAATAAAAGCAAAAGTTCTTTCACGTAGCCTCTATAAATAATGATTGGAAGGTAAAGATGTTCATCAGTGCTGATTTAAAACACCATGATGTTGATGCTCATGGTTGCCGCATCCACGTCGCCGAAATCGGCGAGGGGCCACTAGTACTTTTCGTTCATGGGTTTCCCGAATCATGGTATTCGTGGCGTTTCCAGCTACCCGCTTTAGCTAAAGTCGGTTACCGGGCGGCGGCAATAGATGTACGAGGTTATGGATCTTCAGAAGCGCCAGAAGCGACAGAAGCATACCGATTGATGGACCTTGCAGGAGATTGTGTAGGAGTGGTTGAAGCTCTCGGGGAATCAACCGCCACAATCATTGGTCATGACTGGGGATCGCCTATCGCTTCATCAGCCGCCCAATTAAGACCAGATATGTTTACTGCGGTGGCATTACTTAGTGTCCCATTTTCTCCTAGGAATAGTCATCGCCCCACAGACATATTTCGTTTCATAGGCGGAGACGAAGAATTTTATATTGAATACTTTCAAGAACCAGGCCGCGCTGAAGCAGAAATTGCTGCCGACCCAAAACGATGGTTAGAAGGATTTTATTTTTCTGCTTCCGGAGACCGCCCACCGCTGGGCCCTAACGAAAAACCTATGGGACTCGTCGCATCTGGCAGCTTATTAGGAGACCGATTTTCCTTCCCAACTAAACCATTGGACTGGATGACAGAAGAAGATTTAAATTTCTACGCTGAAGAATTCGCCAAAGCAGGATTTACCGGAGGACTTAATCGCTACCGAAACGTGGATCAAGATTGGATCGATTTCAGAGCATGGCATGGTGCGCCAATTTATCAACCTTCATTATTTATTGGAGGAGAGAAAGACGGTCCCACCATGTTAGGCGCTTCAGCAATTGCAGGATTTCCAGAATCTCTTCCAAAGTTACACAGTTCAACAATTCTTCCGAATGTAGGTCATTGGATACAACAAGAGGCAGCCGAACAAGTCAATGAATTAATAATTGACTTCCTTCAAGCGTTAAGTTGATTACCGCTATTTCTCATTAGGCGGATTGTGTTCTAGAGTTGGTGAATGGCGGCAGAAAAATCAGGAAAACTGACTCGTTCACTGGCGCTTCGTCACGTGTTCGCACTCTCAACGGGAGCCATGCTTTCATCTGGGCTTTTTCTGCTCCCAGGAATAGCTGCAGCAAAAGCTGGACCAGCAGCGATACTTGCTTATCTGATAGCAGGAGTATTAGCAGTCCCAGCCATGCTAAGCGTCGCAGAACTCTCCACTGCCTTACCGAAAGCCGGAGGAGCGTACTACTTCTTAGAACGGGCACTTGGGCCAGCTATTGGAACCGTCTCAGGTTTTGGGACATGGTTATCGCTTGTATTAAAAGATGCTTTTGCCATGGTAGGTATGAGCGCCTACCTCATTCTTATCGTGGATGTGAATTCAAAGAACCTTGCATTAATTTTGATCGCATTCTTCACCATCATCAACGTTGTCGGATCAAAAGCCAGCGCTTCGCTACAACTCGTATTAGTAGGTTTTGTAGTTGCTGTAATGGGATGGTTCGTCGTTGATGGCCTCTTTGAAATAAAAGCACAAGGAATCACAGATTCAAACCTTGAACCATTTTTCACCACTGGCGGATCAGGAGTAATGGCTGTAGTAGGTCTTGTCTTTGTTTCTTACGGCGGGTTAACGAAAGTAGCGAGCGCAGCTGAAGAAGTAGAAGACCCCTCTTTACGCATACCTTTAGGCATGGCGACCTCTTTAGCAGTCGCCACATTGCTATACACCCTGGGTGTTTTAGTGGCGATAGCAGTGTTGCCGCCTGAAGAATTACACCACGACCTTGCCCCAATTCATTCTGCTGCAGAAGCGATTCTTCCCCCATTTGGGGTCGGGCTTGTTGTCGTAGCAGCTCTTGCAGCATTTGCCTCCGCAGTGAATGCAGGCATTCTTGCCGCGGCACGTTACCCAATGGCAATGGCACGAGATGGTTTGCTTCCAAAAAATATGGGGAAAATAAATAAATTCGGAACTCCAGCAGTTGGTGTAATTATGACCGGCGTCGCCATAGCAATTGTTGTATTGGTATTTGATGCAGAAGCAATAGCGAAACTTGCAAGCGCTTTTGTCTTGCTGACTCTTGGATTAGTGAATTTAGCCGTTCTCGTTTTGAGGGCCTCTCAAATCCAATCATATGCACCGTCATTTCGTGCGCCCTTTTATCCCTTCACCCAATTCGCGGGACTAGCTATTTCGATTTATCTCATCTGGCAACTAGGCCCCACTCCACAAATCTTTGTTCTCGTTGTGACAGCGGTTGCATGGACTTGGCATCATTTCTACGCCACAGGTCGCACTAAGAGAGCTGGAGCTATACGTCATGTTTTTGAACGTTGGGGTAGAGAAGCCGACCGGGGACTTGATAGAGAAATAAGCGCCGCTATGGCGGGGCACGGTTTGCGTGATGCAGATGATTATGCTGGCCTTATAGCCCGAGCTTCTGTTTTATCAGCTCCAGAAGAAGCCGATATAGCTGAAGCAGCAAGTCGCGCTGCGACAGTGTTGTCCCAACAAATTGGGTTAGAAAACGAAGAAGTAACAGAACAATTTCTTGAAACTGGATCGCTATGGATTCAGCCGTCAAAAGACCATCCAACAGCCACACCAGTAGCATTTTTCGAAGACATTGAAAACGACTTCCTAGTTATTGTTCGATCAGCAAAAGGAATCCGTATCCCTTCTTCTTGGGGTGGAGCTGGTGAACGAGTTAACGCTTTGTTCTTCTTAGCGGGAACAAATACGAATCCCGGGAAATCACTTCGCCTCGCTGGAGAGTTGGCGCAACATTTACGGACAGGAACTCAGGCAGTGGGTCAAGCTATAGATGAAGTTGGAGTGAAATCAGCTCTTTTACCTGAAGCGGCACTACGTCAGTACACTATTTTTCCAGAAGGCCTTGACTCCGGTCTTATTAATAAAAAAATCGGAGACCTCAAGTTGTTAGAAGGAGCAGAAATAACAACAGTGATCCGAGAAGGTGCATCTCTTAAAGTCAACGAGGACCTCGTTATTGAATCAGATGACCAATTAACAGTTCTGGGCCCACTTGAAACCATGCCACCAGTAGGCAGCCCTCTCCCAATTGTTAAGTAAATCAGTTTACTAAGAGACCAATATCTGACGTAGTTCTGCCATACCAGCAATTGCTTCTGACGGGGAGGAAGCAATGGGGGCAATATTTAAGTCCTTGGCTCCGAACTCGATGAAAGGTTTCAACCATTGAGCAATATCACTGGGGGAACCAACAGGAGAATACTTTTCAAAAAATGAAAAAGAAGTTCCATAAAAACGTTCCATAGCCGGGCCAAGAAGTTTCTTCCCTTCCTCAGGAGTATCACCAAAACCGATCCAGATTTGATAACCATGTCGCCAACTAACGTCAGTTCTTCCGGTTTCATTAGCGATTTCTTCAGATTTAAGCACTCCGGTCGAAAATCGTTCAGGAGAACACCAACAAGCAAGCCAACCATCACCGAAAATACCAGTCCGAGTTATCGCAGCATCAGAACGTCCACCAATAGTGATAGGTACAGGAGGAGAAGGCACGGGAAAAATTGAAACATCTGGTACAGAATAAAACTCTCCACGATGGTTAACTTTTTGACCTTTAAGAAGGGGACGTAAAATCCTCAAAGCCTCGTTAGTGCGTCTACCTCGAGTAGCAGGATCAACTCCAACAACTGCCATTTCGTGACGGTCTTCACCACCTACACCAACTCCAAAAGTGAGACGGCCTGGAGACAGATCTGACAAAGTAGATATTTGACGCGCCACCGTAACGGGATGACGGAGCGCCAACAGATACACACCTACATAGACGTCAAGAGAAGGCTGTAAACCAGCAAGCCACGAAACTAACGTCAAGCCATCAATTCCGCGGCCACCCTGAAAAGCTACATGATCAGCAGTAATTAGATGATCTAGACCGGACTCTGCAGCAGCAGCTACATAATTGACGGCATCTTCATAAGAGGCAAACCCCGAAGGGGGAATTGATAAACCGATTCGAAGATTGTTACTTTTCACGATCTCGTTTCTCACTAAAACGATCCCACGAAGTAATTTTGTCAGCGCCCCTATGACGTGGTGCTACCCCCCATTTACCTGTGGGATGACCTAAAGGCAAAAGAGCAAGAACTTCATACCGTTCAGGAATATTTAAAAGATCACGAACATCATCTTCATAAATCCTGTGCAAAGTTGTTAACGAGGTACCAAGCCCTAACGAACGAGCGGCCAACATAAAATTCTGCACCGCGGGATACACCGAAGCATGAGTGGGCCCAACTGGCATCGGACCTTCATCATCGTAGACGGTCATATCAATTGATGGCATTAGGACAAGCACATGTACAGGAACGTGTTCAAGATTTTCTGCTAAATGAACGGTGGCACGATTATTGCGCTCCCACCCTTCTCGAACCGCATCATTTGGAAATTCTGTCGGAGCAATAGCAGGTTCGTAACGTTTCCAGCCTTTACGGTAAATCTTTGCTAATTCAAAACGAAGATTGGGATCTTGCACAATTAAAAATTGGTAGGGCTGAATATTGCCACCACTTGGAGCTTGAACGGCAGCAGCAAGACAGGTCCAAATGTCTTCTTCCGAAACCGGTTTCTCGTTGTATCTCCTCATCGCTCGAGTGGTCATTAAACCCTCAAGTAAGTCAAGTTTTTCTTCTTTCATAGCAATGCTTTCCGTGTTTATTTACCGGTGAATTTCGGTGAGCGTTTTTCTCCTAAAGCTGCTAAAGCTTCTTTATGGTCAGAAGATGAAAAAGTTGCGGTTTCAAGAGCAGTAGAAAGATCAAAAGCAGCTCCCGCGGTCTGTTTAATCCAAGTGTTTATAGATTGTTTCGTGTATTGAATAGCCAGAGGAGCTCCAGCGGCAAGCCGCTTGGCCCAATCCAAACCAGCCGCTCGACACGACTCTGCATCAGGTGCAGTTTCAGCCACTAAACCAATTCGTGTTGCTTCTTCTGCTGAGATCGGATCACCGGTTAAGAGAAATCGTTTTGCCAACATAGGGCCGATAGCTAACGGCCAAGCAATAACACCACCGTCCCCAGCAACAATTCCGACTTGAACGTGCGGGTCAGCTAAACGTGCTGTTTCTGCCATAACGACAATGTCTGACAGCAACGCGATACTTGCGCCCAAACCAATAGCATGCCCTGTTATCGCTGAAACAATAGGCAGATGAACATCAAGTAGATCCCAAATTAAAGATTTACCGTCAAGTCGTATATCCGCTGACGCGCCAGGCTTGTTTAGTTCCGGAAACCAAGCAAAATCTCCACCGGCGGTAAAAGCGGTTTCAGTCCCAGTTAAAAGGACTGCTCTCGCGTCTCTTTCAGCTTGTAAACGTGGGAAAAGGTTAGTTAATTCATGATGCATCTGTCCGTCAACCTTGTTAAGCGGATCACCTGCTTTATCAATTGTGACTACAAGTACGTCTTCGTCATAGTCAAAGTGAAGGTATTCAAAGTCCATGTGTAAGCCTCACAGCAACGTGGTATCAGTCTCTAGATCTAAAGCTAGTCGTCCAGTTAATTCATATATACGTTGTGCAACCATTGCATGAGTAGAGGCAACTTGTCCATCACGGACGAATCTTTGAAGCGGTTCTCTAAGGTATACAGCCGTTCCACCTGCCTCGCGTCCAAGATTGACAAGAGCGTCACTGCACCTTTGAGCAGCATCACAAGATGCGAGACGGATACTACGACGGTCCTCTATCGTCAACGAATCACCTTTGATTGCAGTGTCCCATGCTGTTCCAAGAGCGTCTAATAAGAATGCTCGTGAAGACCTAACGGTCGCTTCAGCGATGGAAAGAATAGTTTGCCCTGAAGCACGCTCTGCAAGAGTGCGACTTGAACCTTGAGGATTTTTCGCAATAGCGATTTCTTTGAAACGCGATACCGCTCCATCTAGTAAACCAATAGCTACTGCAGCGACTCCGGCCGCCAATATGCCATAGAAAGGAAAGCGCCATTGTGGGCCGTCCAGACGAGGATTCGCATCTGTTAGTTGCACCCAACGACCTTCAGGAACAAAAGCTTCACTGGCGCAATAATCAGTTGACCCTGACCCGGCAAGCCCAGTTACGTGCCAATTATCTAAAAATTCGATGTCGTTAGGATCCATATAAACAAAGGGAGCAAATAAACCATCTTCACGTTTAAAAGGTTTCCCATCTTTTCCAAATAGGCGAGTTCCGCCACCAACCCATGTGCAATGCTGAGTACCGGATCCCCATTCCCATGTTCCAGTTATTAAAAGACCACCATCAACAATGGTGGCTTTACCAACTGGAGCTGCGAAACCTCCAGTACAAGCATTATTAGGGCCATATATAACCTGGGCATGCTCTTCAGGTAAAAACCCAGCTAAAAGAGAAGTTGTTGCAGCGATCATTACACACCATCCAGATCCACCGTCATGTCGCGCTATTTCAGAAATAGTAGTAACAGCTGTTTCAACGTCAACTTCTGGTCCACCTAAACTTTTAGGAACGAATAGCCGGAAAAGGCCAGCACTTCGAAGATCAGAAACTACGTCTTCTGGTAGGCGGCGTTGTGTTTCAATAATTTCTGATCGTTCTGAGAGAGAAGGTCCTACAGAACGAGCGTTAGAGAGAACATCAATACCCATGTATGCAAACTAGATGATGACTGCATGTTCAGCCAATAGGGGGGGTTGATTTAAAAACCAGATCATGAAATCATAGGATATGAAAAAAATTTATGGATTTCTTGTCGTTCTTTTATTCGCATTCGGCTGTTCCCAAAATAATGTCTTTTCGCTAAAAGTTGGCCAGTGTTTTGCTGATTCCGTTTTTGGAGAAGAAGTAACCAACGTTGACATTGTTGATTGCGACGAACCACATTTAAATGAGATTTATGCAGTAACTGAACTTCCTGATGGCGACTTCCCACTGGTGTTCATTCAAGAAGATTCCGTCGAACTTTGCTATCAAGCTTTTGAACCATTCGTGGGTCAAGCATATGAATATTCAATCTATGAAATCGGTTTCCTGCACCCCACAAAAGAAACTTGGGATGAACTAGATGACCGAGAAGTTGTTTGTTACCTCTTTGACATAAATGAAAAAATGAAGACAGGTACGGCAGCAAATTCCGGGCGTTAGTTCAATTCAGAGTTATTTCCTGAGACTTTCTATAAGACTGCCACGCCACGTGAGTTCTCCAGTGCGAACCTCAGCGTTATCTGCAGAAACTGCTAACTGTAAACCAGCGTTTAGCATGAACCAGCGGAAAGGTTCAGGAGCCCAACGACGAGAATGATGCCCAACAATTGGAAGGTCAGTTCGTTCTGTTTGTTGCCCAAGTATCAATTCAGCCAGAGTGTGGCCTGCCAATTTTGAAGCAGCTACTCCATCTCCAACGTAACCACCAGCAGAAGCCAAACCGGAGGATTGATCAAAGAGGACTGACGGCCACCAGTCACGTGCAATGCCTAAAGGCCCACCCCACCGATGAGTAATTTCAGTATCAGCAAGAACCGGAAATAGAGATTTCAAAGTAGCGATATTCGTTTCGTGCACGTTAGATAATTGTTCAGTTTTTGAATCCAGCTTGGACCGAAAAACATATGGTGCCCCTCGACCGCCAAAAGCTATTCTCCCGTCCGCTGTACGTTGCCCATATATAGTCATCAGTCGAGCGTCGCTAAATGTTGGGCGATTTGAAAGCCCAATTTCTTCCCAGGCCTCTTCAGAAATAGGTTCGGTCGCAAACATGAGGGAATATATAGGAGCTACCGCTCTTCGTTGTCCACGTATCTGTCCGGTGTACCCTTCTGTTGCTCTAACGATGACTTCTGCTTCCAAAGAACCTTTATCTGTAACAACTTTTCCCGAGCGAATTGCCAAGCAAGAAGTTTCCTCATAAATGGTGACCCCACGACGTTCACAAGCCTCAGCAAGCCCGCGAACTAGGCGAGTTGGATTTAAAGCAGCTACAGGGGCAAGGAACCGACCGCCAAGAACGTTGGTCGCGTTTCCGAGTGAACGAGCTTCGTCTGGGCCGAGGAAACGAACTTCTTCTTCAGTTAAGCCAAGTTTTTGGCGAGCAGTAACAGCAGAGCGAATTCGATCCAGCTGCCCTTTATTACGAGCCCAAGCTATTGAGCCGCCTTTCATATAATGGCAGTCAATGTTTTCGTCGTTTGCTATCCGTCCGATATCGTCAACAGCTTTATAAAGAGCACGCATTTGACGTAACGCTGCATCCGTTGAAGAAGCTTTGGCGATATCCATCGGGCTGACACCAAATTCTCCTAAGGCCCACCCGCCATTTCTCCCTGAGGCACCAAATCCAGCAATGTCTTTTTCTACTACTGCTATTCGCAAAGATGCATCAAGACAACTCAAATGCCAAGCGGTCCATAGCCCCGTGAAGCCACCACCAATAATTGCTATATCAACATTTCTGTCCCCGGGTAAAGGTGAACGAGGTGTGAGATCTCCGGGAAAAGTATCGTGCCAAAATGAGAGTTTTCGATAGTTTTCGCTCATAAGTAAATTCTAACTGTCGAACCCAATCCCAAATCGGTCAAGTAACTTAAGCCACAATCCGCGGCGTCCTTCATTGCGATCGGAACGTTTCATCATAGAACTAGTTATTTGAACACCTAACCATCGGAAAGGTTCGGGAGGAAACGGGAAAGGGGTTTTTCTCACCATTTCTAATTCAGTACGTTCAGTGTCAATTCCATCAACAAGATCTAACGCGACTTGAGCACCAAACCTGCTGGCGCCAACCCCCAAACCGGTATACCCGACCGCCCATGACACTTGCCCGTTATGACTAGATCCCCATGAACAAGAGAATCGTGTAGTGGTGCCAATCGGTCCGCTCCACTTATGTGTAAAAGATAAACCTTCTAGTTGAGGGAAAGTTTCAAAAAAATGTTCAGCTAGCATGCCACAAGTTTGATCGTTGCTTTCCACTTCAGGGCCCATACGACTTCCAAAATGGTAGTGAGCATCGTAACCGCCCCAAAGAATACGGTTCTCTTTGGTCAGACGATAGTAATGGAACTGATTTCCACTGTCACCAACTCCTTGACGGTTCAACCAGTTCAAAGATTCCAACTGAGAGCCTGAAAGTGGTTCAGAGACAAGAACATGGTCATACACCGGAATTACGTAGCGGCGCATTTTTCTTAGAACCGGATTAAAAGCGTTGGTGGCAACCACAACTCGATCTGCAGAGATCTTTCCGCTTTTCGTAGAAACCAATATTTTGTTCCCAGATCTCTCTAGGTCAGCAACTGGAGAATTTTCAAAGATTGTTACTCCAAGTGAAGTCACAGCATCTTGTAATCCATTAACTAGTTTCCCAGGGTCAAGCATCAGAGTGCTATCACGATTCCAAAGCCCTGCAAGATAGGTAGGTGAGTGCACTTGTTCCTTAACTGCATGAGAATCAAGAAACTCAACACTCTCCCCAAGACTTCTAGCAAGATTGGCGCTTTCAAGTAGTTGATCTACTTGCCATTGCTCAACCGCAACAGCCATTTCACCTGTTGCTTCAACATCACAATCAATATTGTGTCTTCTAATTGTTTCAGCTATTCCGTTAAGGTTCTCCCTGCCAAGCCTCAACAAAGTAGGCATTTCTTCTGGCCAATGAGACATACCATTTTCGGTTCCATGAGTAATTGAGGCATCACAAAATCCGCCGTTACGGCTGGAAGCTCCGTAACCAAGTGTTTCCGATTCAAGAATGAAAATTTTACGACCTGGATTTGCCTCACTGGCAAGCAAAGCAGTCCATAAACCAGTAAACCCGCCACCGATAATGACTAAATCAGCTTCTTCGCTCCCTGTCAGAGAAACGGGTTCTTTTGTTCGGGTGTCAAGTTGATCAACCCAAAAAACAGCCTGTTTTGTTTCGGCTAGTGATGGATGCATTGTTGTTCCTGCTTCTAAGACCTGTTGTTAGAAAGATAGCGGATTAATTTATTGCCGCACCAGTCTTAGAAGTGGCAACTTAGCGTCGGAATAACTAATGTGACGATAGTTACATTGTCTCTTCAGAAGATTTAAGTGGTTAAGAATGAATGATTCCTCGTCAGCGGTTGAACTAAAAAATGTAGTAAAAAAGTTTGATGAAGTTACGGCCGTAGATGACCTAGACCTCACCATCGGAGATGGAGAGTTCTTTTCTTTATTAGGACCATCTGGTTGCGGAAAAACAACGACACTTCGGATGATCGCCGGACTTGAACTACCGACAGCAGGCTCTGTGTCAATTCATGGAGAAGAGATGGGTTTAAAACCGCCGAATAAACGCCCGGTAAATACCGTGTTTCAAAATTACGCGCTTTTCCCCCATATGACTGTTGCAGGGAATGTTGAATTCGGTTTACAAATGCAAAAAGTTCCGAAGGAAAAACGCAGTGAACTTATTGATTGGGCGATCAGCCTTGTTGAGATGGATGGCCTTTCACATCGTAAGCCGACGCAGCTTTCCGGAGGGCAACAACAGCGGGTAGCACTTGCTCGAGCGTTAGTTAACCGTCCAGAAGTTCTTCTTCTTGATGAACCTCTTGGTGCTCTTGATCTTAAACTCCGACAACAAATGCAAATCGAGCTAAAAAACCTTCAACGTGAAGTAGGTATCACATTTGTTTACGTAACTCATGATCAAGAAGAAGCGGTAACGATGAGTGACCGAATTGGGGTTATGCATGAAGGAAAACTCTTACAAATCGGAACGCCCGAAGATATCTATGAACGCCCAACTACAAGATTTGTTGCTGACTTTATTGGAAGATCAAATTTTCTTGACGCGACCATTGCTTCTGAAAATGAGGTGGTTCTATCGAACGGAGATCGACTACAACTTCAATCTGACCATGAAACTGGAGAATCGGTAGCGATAACGGTTCGTCCAGAGCGTCTAAAAATCCATAAAAAAGGAGAAGGCTCAACTGATCAACATCAACTTGATGGAATAGTTGAAACAGTCGTTTACTTAGGCAATGCAATTGTGTATTCGGTTTCTATTGACTGGATGCATCTAGAAGTGAGATCTCCTGAAACTTCAAGTAGCCGGTACTCAACAGGTGACGAAGTAACTGTTTCATTTGATCCTCGATATGTATCAGTGGTCTCGGGGTAACTCACTAATGAAGAGAGTGGATACTCCCGGATTAGAGACCCAAGCAGTTAAAGCAAAGGCGCGCCAAGGGTTCTTCATTGGGCTTCCCTCAATTGTTTACTTAATAATATTTTTCATCATCCCACTGGGTTATGTGATCGCTTATTCTTTCGCGACTCGAAGCCGATCCGGACGAACAGAACTTCGTGATTGGAACGTTGATGCTTATGTGCGCCTCGGTGAAGATGTAGTACAAGCTGTGGCCTGGCGCTCTCTTTGGATAGCAGCACTCACCACAGTCATCTGTCTTCTTCTGGCTTACCCATTGGCTTTTTATATTTCAACTCGACGACCAATTATCCGAAATCTATTACTAATAGGCATAATGATTCCATTTTGGTCAAACTTTTTGATCAGAACTTATGCATGGAGAGTTTTACTATCTAGCGACGGTTTGTTTACAAGAATTGTTGAAGAATTGGGGCTCGGCGACGGTCGGATACTGTTCACCAAACCGGCAGTAATTCTCGGCTTGGTTTACGGCTACCTGCCGTTCATGGTTTTACCTCTTTACGCCTCTATTGAGCGAATTGATTGGAGCCTCGTTGAAGGAGCACGGGATTTGTATGCCTCGGGATGGAAAGCTTTCCGTCGTGTCGTATGGCCGTTATCGCGACCAGGAGTGGTTGCAGGTTCAATTCTTGTTTTTGTTCCTAGCTTCGGAGCCTATGTGACCCCAGCAATACTTGGAGGAAATAAAGAAAGTTTGATGGGAAGCTACATCGTTGATCAATTTATGGATGCGCGCAATGGGCCTCTAGGGTCGTCACTTTCAGTGTTGGTACTCGGAGTAATGTTGATAGGAACAATGATTTATTTCCGACAGGGCGGTAGGAACCTATGAACAAAGGGGCCGCTCTCTCAACAGCAGAACCAAGAGGTGCAAGCCGGTGGGCCTTACGGATGCATTCACTACTAATTTATGTTTTTTTCTATGCTCCAATAGCCGTTTTGGTTATCTACTCCTTCAATGACGCTCAATTAGTTGGGCAGTGGAAAGGGTTCAGTCTCGGGTGGTACGAGGCATTTCTCGACAATGAAAACATTCAAGAATCCATCTGGATTTCAGTAAAAGTCTGTATCGCTTCAACAGTTATTTCAGTAGTTCTTGGGACGATGGCAGCATTATCGTTAGAACGATTCCGTTGGTGGGGTCAAAAAGCATTTGATGCTGTCCTCTATCTCCCAATAATCATTCCTGACGTCACCATGGCCGTAATGATGCTGGCTTTCTTTAGCGAAACATCAGAGTTACTTAATCTAATTCCTGGAGTAGATCTTTCTTCAGGTTTAGAAAAGCTTGTTTTTGCGCATGTTGCTTTCAATATTTCCTTCGTCTCTGTTGTGGTACGAGCTCGCTTAGCAAATTTAGATGCAACGATGGAAGAAGCAGCATCTGACCTCTACGCCAATCGTTGGCAAACTTTCCGACGTGTCACGTTGCCGCAGATAATGCCTGGAATCATTGGCGGGGCGCTGCTAGCAATCACTTTGTCACTTGATGACGTGGTCGTTTCAAGTTTTGTTGCTTCGGTAGGAGGAACACCAATTTCGGTTTATGTATTTGGCTTGGCAAGAAAGGGAGTAACCCCGCTTATCAATGCAGTTTCCGTCATTATGCTCTCAGCGTCGATGCTGCTGATTTTAGCTTCGCTAGGATTCCAGAGAGCAACCCAGTTCGCAAGAGAAGAAAAGTAAAGCACAAAGAATTATGAGATGTAAGAAGTGACCAGATAGTGTTGGGCACAGAACATAAATAGGGAGGAACCTATGAAGAAATGGATAGCGCTGGTAGCTCTACTAGGAGTTTTCAGCATCATGACCGCAGCTTGCGGTAGCGACGACGAAACGTCCTCGTTTAAACAGTGTGAAGCTGGAGAAACAGATGGCGATTTGGCGTTTTATAACTGGACCGAATACATGGATCCAGATCTCATCACCGCATTCCAAGACGAATACGGAGTGACAGTGACTGAGGACTTTTACCCATCTAATGAAGAGATGCAGGCCAAAGTACAAGTAGGAAACTCCGGCTACGACATGGTAGTTCCCTCTGACTATATGGTTACTGACCTCATCATTGAGGAATTAATTCAACCTGTCCAAGAGGCAGCAGTTCCAAATAAAGCGAATATTGATACGTTATTTGCTAATCCGCCTTACGACCCAGGAGCGGTTTATAGCGCTGCGTACCAATGGGGAACCACTGGTATCGGTGTAGATCTGGGAGTAACCGGAGCAGATGTTCCTCACACATGGGGGCTACTCTTTGATGCAGACCTTGCAGAACAATACGGGCTTTCTGGAAAAATCAGCTTGCTGGACGATCCAAGGGAAACTATGGGTGCAGCTCTGAAATATTTGGGTTATTCACTCAACTCCACAAGCGATGACGAATTAGCAGAAGCTGAAGCCGTCATTAAAGATGCAGTTAGCCGTGTAGCCGCTTTTGATTCAGATCAATACAGCGAACTCGTTGTTTCCGGTGAAAC
>Ga0208639_1000100_pt1 | contig 64560 bp, 70 predicted proteins | sample ETNtaG_33_FD_185772 | JGI IMG/M metagenome (GOLD analysis project Ga0208639, IMG submission 185772) | Marine microbial and viral communities from oxygen minimum zone, Eastern Pacific Ocean - ETNP201310SV76 (SPAdes) (version 2) | ecosystem: Environmental > Aquatic > Marine > Oceanic ...
TGGGGCCAGTATATTAATTGCAGATGAGAAAAGGTTAATAGGTTTGGAAAAATTTACTGAGTTAAAAAAGATTGTTGTTAGATCTTCAAACAGCTCAGATGAATATGAAGATTTTAATACCTTTATAAAAAATCAATCTGAAAGCTTTGATGATTCAGGTTTAGATGCTAATGATAATGCAACAATTTTTTATACCTCAGGATCAACTGGTTTTCCAAAAGGAGTCCTATCTACCCATAGAAATATTCTTTCGACATTGTTTAGCTGGGCTTTGGTAACAACATTAAAAAGAGAGGTTGAAGATGTAGCTGATAATTTAGAATCTGATTCTATTGTTAATACCTCTGAACAACAATCAGCAATTCTTCATTGCGTTCCTTTGTTTCACGTTACTGGAAGTCATTCAGGGTTTCTGATGAGCATCATTGCAGGAAGAAAGATGGTCATGATGTCTAAGTGGGATCCAGGTGCCGCACTTCAATTAATTCAAGATGAAAAGATAGGAGCTATTACAGGTGTTCCAACTCAAACTTGGGATTTATTGACGCACCCAGATAAGGATAAATATGATCTTTCTAGTTTCAAAGAATTGAGTGGTGGAGGTGCTCCGAGACCTCCAGAGCATGTAAAAAAACTAAAAGATGGCTTTAAAGATGCTGAGCCGTCAATCGGTTATGGTCTTACTGAGACTAATGCGGCTGGAACGTTAAATTTAGGCAAAGACTATATTTCACATCCAGGGAGTTGTGGCAGAGCAATACCCCCTGTTACTGATGTCGCAATTATTGACGAGAATTGGAATTTTATTGATAAACCAAAAGCTGTTGGAGAAATCGTAATTAAGAGCCCTGCAAATATGGTTGGGTATTGGGGCAATCAAGAAGCAACAGATGAAGTCTTTAATGATGATGGTTGGTTTAGGTCTGGAGATCTTGGATATATAGATGATGGTTTTGTTTATATCGTTGACAGGGTAAAAGATATGGTGATTAGAGGAGGAGAAAATATTTCATGCATTGAAGTGGAGACAGCCATCTATAACCATCCTTCTGTGCAGGAAGCAGCAGTGTTTGGTATACCTGAAGAGCGTTTAGGCGAAACTCTTTGCGTAGCTATATGCTTGAAACCTTCTATGCAATTAACTGAACAAGATTTAAATGATTTTTTGAAGGATAAACTGGCTGCATTTAAGATACCTTCATTTGTTCAAATTGGTTTTGAAGAATTGCCGAGAGTAGCTTCAGGAAAATTTTCTAAGACACAGTTACGCGATATTTTTACTTCAATTGAAGAAAATCAATCATAATAAAATTAACTCTCAATTAAATTTATTGTATAAAGGGGTATTAAATTATTAGATATCTATGGCATCTCGCGTTTTAATCATAGAAGACGAACCTGATATTCGTAAAACGATTGATTACAATCTTTCCAAGGAATCCTTTGAGGTTGTTCAAGCTGCATCCATACAAGAAGGGGAAAAGGCGCTGGCTTCAAATAAGATAGATGTAGTTATCTTAGACCTTATGCTTCCAGATGGGTCTGGTTTAACTCTGTGCAGAGATATAAAATCTGAACCTAAAACAAAACATATTCCCGTCATAATATTAACAGCAAAGACTGAGGAGGTTGATAGAGTTGTTGGCTTCGAGTTAGGTGCTGATGATTATGTCACCAAACCCTTTAGTATTAGAGAATTGATTCTTAGAGTTAAAGCCATATTAAAAAGGGGCACCGGATCTCAAAGCAATTCAGGTGAGACTGAATATTCATTCGGCGCACTCAAATTAAACTATGAAGCCCATCAAGCATATATCGATGGCAATGAAATTGCTCTTACTGCATTAGAATTTAGATTGCTTAGGCATTTAATAGATAGAAAGGGTAGAGTGCAAACTAGAGACCAGTTGCTTGAAGATGTTTGGGGTTATAGCTCTGATGTCACAACTAGAACAGTCGATACCCATATCAAGCGTTTAAGAGAGAAGCTTGGTTCGGTTGGTGACCATATTCAAACTATTCGTGGTGTTGGCTATCGATTTTCTAGAAACTCAGAGTAATTAGCATGGGTATTCGATCCCGAATTTTCTTTATTACGCTCTCCTGTCTTTTTGTTGGTATCTCTCTTTCATTTATTGTTGCTGAAAGAGATTTATCTTTAAGGCTTCAAGATCAAGTTGAAAATGAACTTTTCAAACAAACAAAAATTTTAAGAAAAGCAATTGCAAATTCAATTAACTCTGATGAATTATCTGGTTTGAAATCCCAAGTAGATGAGTATGCATCTGCCTCAGATTCACGAATCACCATTATCCTAAATAATGGTGATGTGATTGTTGATTCGGATTTAGACGCTAAGAAAGTTTCTGGACTTGAAAACCATAGCGATAGACCAGAAATTATAGATGCATTGAGCAACGGCTATGGATCAAGTAAAAGATTTAGTTCAACGGTCCAAAAAGAAATGTTTTATTTCGCATTGTTGGATCGCACTCAAAATCAAGAAAGGGTTATTCGAATTTCAGTTCCATATGAAAACTTAGATCAAGTTTTAGCCTCATTGGATAATTCTATTACCCTTATTGTAGTTGTAGGCCTAATTGTTGCAATCTTAGCAAGCGTTCTTGCTGGAGATTATATAAGGGCAAGTTTTATGGAGCTTGAAAAAGCTGCAGCTGAGATATCTGCAGGCAGCTATAAGAAAAAAAATTTAGATTCTCTTCCCACTAAACGATCTGATGAAATTGGATCTATGGCAAGAAATATCTCAACTATTTCTTTAAACTTAAAAGAGCAAATATCCTTAATCGCTAAACAGAGAGACCAATTTGGTTTGGTGTTAGATGGTTTAGGTGAAGGCATTATGGTGCTTGATGAGAGCGGTATTATCACATTTAGAAATGATCAAATAATGCAAATCTTTGGATTAGATGAAATTTTAAATAAATCTATCAATGATTTAGGCTTACCCGCATTGAAGCGAATGTACAAAAAAGCTTTAAAAAAAGGTCAACATGATAGTGAGTTTGAGATTGATACGGGGGGTGATGAAACTAGATGGATTTTAGCCCATATGAATAAAGCCAAGGCAACCAAAGAATTAATTTTAGTGGTGCATGAAACAACTCAACTTAGAGAAATGGATTCAATGCGCAGAGATTTTGTTTCAAATCTATCTCACGAACTGAGAACCCCTGTAAGCGTTATTAAGGCAAATTCAGAAACCTTATTAGATGGAGCTTTGAGTAACACGAAAGATGCCAAAACATTTTCAAAAGCTATATTGCATAATGCAGATCGATTGAGTGAAATGGTAACTTCGCTTATAGATTTATCACGAATTGAATATGGAGATTTAAAATTTGTAATAGAGCCCATTGTTATTAATGAGGTAATTGATACTGCTATTTCTTCATTTAGAAATAAAGCAAAAAGAAAAAATATTGAATTAGTTTTTAATCGTCAAAGTGATGTTGCTGTGCAAAGTGATGCAAAGGCCATAGAAAGAGTTTTAAATAATCTTATAGATAATGCTTTTAAATATAGTCCAGAGAGCTCACTAATTGAAATAAAAGCTAGAAAACAGGCTAACTTTATGCGTATCTCAGTTCTAGACTCTGGAGAGGGTGTCCCAGAGGAAGAGCAAAAATTTGTTTTCAAAAGATTTTATAGAACAGCTAAGGCTAGAGCGAATACTAAACAAGGTAGCGGGCTTGGTTTAGCTATAGTAAGAAATCTTGTCAATAACTTGCAAGGTGATGTTGGTGTTGAGACAAGAAAAGAGGGGGGCTCTGAGTTCTGGTTTACCATTCCGATATCTTAGTCTTTATTAATAGGAATGAGCTACGCTAATCACTTGCTTTTATTTTGCAAATATTAATTCTGTTTATAGCAATTTATGAAATAGTCACTTTCTTAGAATATATTTCATGAAATAGTTTTATTGCAATAGAGTCTGAAATTCCCCATTTTGTTGACGTGATTGTTTGAATGTCTAATTGCTGTGTTATGAATTTAAAAATTTTAAGAGCATGATCTATAACATCAGCTCTATCAGGTGCAAATTCATATTTTTTAATTTTTTCTCTATTGCTTAGCTTAGATAACCTCGCAGTTTTTTTAATAAATTCAGCTTGCGTCATCTCTTTTAAATTCTGAGAGTTAAGAAATGATCTAATATTCCCACCAATACCAATTAATTTCTTCTTTGGTTTTATTGATTCAAGCCATTCCTCTAATCTATACCACTCATTTTTTTCATCCTTTTGAAGCATATTTCGTACTGCTCCAAGTTGAAAGGATCGAATAATAGATTCTTCCTCATTGCGAATAAAGAATTCTGTACTTCCGCCCCCCAAATCTACAAATATTTTATTTTTTCCAGTATTGCTTTTAGGGTGAAATCTAATTAATTTTGCTTCTTCTAAACCTGAGATAACTCTAAGCGGATGATTGATAGCTGTCTCTATATACCGCCTTGCATCCTCTGAATTTGAAGTGTCTCTAAATGCTGAGGTGGCTACTATTTCATAATGACTAATAGAATTTTTTTTAAATATCGCCTCATACTCACGAATTGTTTCGATTACTTGATCTAGCTTTGCCTCACTAAGATTCCCTTTGTTAAAAACGTCACCTCCCAATCTGATTGGTGACCTAATCCCTTGTACAAACTCTATTGAGGCAGGAGTTGTTTTAAATATCTTTGATTTAATAGCGTTGGTTCCAATATCAATGGATGCAATTTTCATTTACTCATCATCCATATACTTGGTTAAAATTTGGTATTGTTCATAGTCTAAATTGTTAAACTCAACGCCTTCTAGGAGAACTTTATAGTTATTAATATTTTTAGACCAGGTAAGAGGTTTAAGCAGTTTTTTATTTTCATAGTCTGTCTGATTGAGAAGGAACCTTAGTGCTGTTAAGCGAGCAATCATTTTATTGTTAGCATTTATGGCAATCCAGGGTGAAAAATCAGGGGAAGTTTTCTCAAACATTTGTTCTTTGTAAAGCGTAAAAGCGTCCCATTTTGTTACGATACGCTCGTCATTAGGTGAGAGCTTCCAATATTTTAGTTCAGACTGCTTCCGAGCTTTCATCCGTCTTTTTTGTTGATCTTGAGAGAGTGAAAAATAAAATTTGATAATTTCAACCCCAGCCTCAATTAAATTTTGTTCCCATGGGAGCACTTGATTCATGAAATCTCGATATTGTTTTTCGCTGCAGTAACCCATGACAGGTTCTGTCAATGCTCGTGTGTACCAAGATCTATCTAAGAAAGCTATCTCACCCTTTTTTGGAATCACTTTTTTCCAGCGTTGAAACCAATGAGAGGATTCCCATTTAGTAGGAATGCCAAGATTTACATACTTGAAGTTTTTAGGAATTAAATATTGAGTAAAGAATTTATAAGCTGAGCTTTTACCGGCAGTATCTCTTCCCTCTAAAACAATACAAATCCTCCTTTTATTTTTAATTACATCTTCTTGGAGTTTAAGAAGTTCAATTTGTAGCCTTCTTTTTTCAAGTTGATAGGATTTATCATTAAGTTTCTGATATTCCTTTTGATCAAATGAAATTAGCATAAAAGTTGTTAAGGATGTTATCCAATAAAGAGTATATTCAATATTTATTGTATCTTGAGATTGCAGTTATAAACTGAAGAATAATAAAAATTTATTATAAGATCATTTAAAAAGTACTAATATATTCCTATGAGTAAAAATTTAGAAAAACGTGTTCAAGAGCTAGAGGATATTTTAGCAATTCAAAATCTTAAACATACATATCTTAATGCATGTGATACGAAGGATGTTCAAGCAATGATTTCAACTTTTGTGATCTCTGATTGCAAGATTGATTATGGGCCAGTGGGCTCTTTTTCAAATAGAGATGACCTAGCTGCAGTCTTCCAAGAGGTAGCATGCCATGAATATATGCTTGAATCTCATCATGCACATAACCCTATTATCAACATATTAGATTCCACCCATGCAACTGGACATTGGTCACTCACTTATAATTTAATTAATAAAGACAATTCATCAATTACAACCTTGCAAGGTGAGTATCATGATATTTATCAGAAAATTGATAACCATTGGCTGATTAAAGAAACAACCTTTCTGGGGCGCTCAACCTTAAATTTAGAAATAGATAAAGAATTATTGAAGGTTATTTTTGCAGGTAGGCCTTAGGCAGGCGTAGCGATGCAACTTAACAAATAAGCATTTGCAGCTCGAACTGCTTCATTAAGACCTACATCAGTTAACCCAGAATTTTCTTTGGTGTTTAATGAAAGGATAGAGATAATAATTTGAGTGATTACTAAAAATACCCCTGACTTATTAAACATGTTAGGCAGTCCAACAGATTTCTCTATGTGTTTCAAAATTGTTTCTGCTATTTGATGCAGATCTGAACTTAGCATAGGAGGTGAGACGGTATTTTCTAGAATTAGCCTTTGAGCTCCTTTATTACTATGAAAGAATTCAATAATAAATATTACACATTCTCTTAAACACATCGAGTAATCTGCTTCTGAGTTTATGGTTACATTGCCTTTAAGATGTTTATTGCAATCCTCTAAATATTTTTTAATCAAAGCGTGTTTAATTTCATCTGGCGTTTCAAAGAATTTGTAGGTTGAGGTGCGTTTTAAATCAGCAAATTCAGAAATTTTTGCAATAGTTAGTGACTCTATAGTGCTTTCATTTAATAGATGATCGGATGCATCTAAAATCTTTTTAATTCGCTCAATACTTCTTTTCTGCTTGGGTTTTTGCATGATTTCTTATTATCGACATTTGTTGTAAAAAAAACAAATAAAAGTAGCAGAATTTAAGAAAATGATGTATTGTGTCATTTCTGTGACAATATTGTGTCGCAATAGAAACTAGAATTATGAACACTAAAAAAATACTTAAGCAGCAGGGCTTAATTCCTAAGACATCTAAAGCAAATGAAATGCAAATGTTTGGTTTCATATCTATGTGGGTAGTATTGAGTGCAGTAATTTATTTTTCTTAATTACCCAACAATTTCTCCCATTTAAAAAAATGAATCTACATTTGTAGATCCCTTTGTGTCATTTTCAAGGCAATTGCTTCATATAATTGTTGCCTAATTGAGCTTAAGTCTTCATTTATTTTTTGTGTAATAACTTTCATTAATTCCTAAATAGATACAGGATATGGAAACATTATTTTTAGACCCTTATACAATCTTACTTTTGGCAGGTTTTATTGGTTTTTTTATGGCCTTTGGGATTGGCGCTAATGATGTTGCTAATTCGATGGGACCTTCTGTTGGCAGCAAAGCTATTACTATTAAACAAGCAATTATTATCGCTGCTATTTTTGAATTTCTTGGTGCTTTCTTTGCTGGCGGTGAGGTAACTTCAACTATTCGAAAGGGGATTGTTGACCCCAATATTTATTCAAATGATATCAATATTTTTGTTATTGGCATGATGTCTGCTTTACTTGCAGGTGGTACATGGTTATATGTTGCCAGCCTGAGGGGATGGCCAGTTTCAACAACCCATTCTATTGTAGGGTCTATTATTGGATTTGTACTCATTACCAAAGGTGTTGATGCAGTCTCCTGGAGCAAGGTTGGTAATATTGCTATGAGCTGGGTGACTTCACCTCTATTTTCTGCATCTTTAGCTTTTGCACTGTATATTTCAGCAAAAAAATTAATTTTAGACAGCCCTGAGCCTAAAAAGGCAGCGATTAAATACATTCCTTTTTATAGTGTTTTTGTTGCTATTGTGATTGCGCTTGTTACTGCTAGGAAAGGATTAAAGCACGTCGGTATTCAATGGTCAGAGAATGAGATGTATCTATTCATCTTAATATTTAGCACCGTTGTTGGCCTAGTTACATCTTTCTTTTTAAATAGAAATAAGGAAAAAATTATGAAAGATGATGGGATTGAATATGCTTTTGGATTACTGATGATAGTATCAGCAAGCGCTATGGCATTTGCACATGGTTCAAATGATGTAGCAAACGCAATAGGCCCATTGGCAGCTATTGTTGGCGTTGTAGACACTGGTGTTATTGGTTCAGAAACAGCTATAAGTCCTTGGGTTTTATTTATTGGCGGTGTTGGAATAGTCTTTGGGCTTGCAACCCTTGGATCAAGAGTGATTACAACTGTTGGTGAGAAGATTACGTCTTTAACGCCAAGTCTCGGCTTTTCTGCCAACATGGCAACAGCCTCAACTGTTGTTGCAGCCACCTATCTTGGCTTTCCAATTTCAACCACTCATACTTTAGTTGGTGGTGTCATTGGTGTGGGTCTTGCGAAAGGAGCTGAGCATTTAGATTATTCTTCTATTAAGAGAATTGTTGCATCTTGGCTGGTAACAATTCCTGCAGGTGCAGCATTTACTATTTTATTTTACGTACTTCTAAGAATTATCTTTGGTGTATAAAAAAATATTAAACACTTTCTTTTTTAAGAATTGTTGTGTTTTTACATGTCTTATTTTTGCAATGAGTGTTGACGTGTCCAGCGCAAATGAATGGTATGGCAAAATTTCTATTGACACCCAATCTATTTCAAATGATTTATCTGGTACTAAGACTGATATCAATAATAATGAATCAAAATTTGGAGTAAAAGGCAGCTTTGTATTATCTGAGGGTTCTAATATTAATCTAGTTTATCAGGCTGAATATCAGTTTGATCCTGTAGATGGAAAGGCTAGGGGTGATAATGGCACATTTAAACAACGCAATACCATTATTGGCATTCAATCAGGTTTTGGTATTGTTTTTGCCGGTACGCATGATTCAGCATTTAAAATATCTCAATTAAAGATAGATCTTTTTAATGATCTGGCTCCAGATATTAAAAATATTCTACATGGTGAGAATCGTCTTAAAGATTTTATCGGTTATACGACTCCTAAATATTTCGGGAAAATTTCAGCTACTTTTAATACTATTCAGAACCCTTTGCCCTCTGGTAAAGATTATAAATCTTATTCAGTAAACTATGCTGGAGAGGGCTTTCAGGCTGCAATAGCTGTAGATAATTCAATGAAAGGCTTTGATGCCTCTAGGTTTGCAATTTTAGTGCCATTTGATCGGTATAAAATAGGATTCATAATTCAAAAAAATACCAACCTTTTTACAGGCATTAAAAAAAATGGCAGTGCTATAAGTTATGCTCGAAACATTGGGTCTAAAGGCACGCTAAAAATCCAGCACGCTTCATCAAGTATGAAAATTCAATCAGGAAAAAATTCAACTCTAGGATACGACTACCAACTTAGTAGAAATTTTAAAATTTTTTCCTTTTACTCTAAATTTAACTCTTCTAATAAATCACGAGTTCAAGATATTCTTTCTGTTGGACTGGAATACAAGTATTAAGAATTCTTAAAATGCTTTGGCATTGGCGTTACAATGCCTGAATGACTAATTATTTTTATGTATTTTTATTGTTAACAATTTTTTTGGTATCTGGATGCTCCAATCAAACTTCGATTACTGCTATTGCTGAGACAGAGCCGGTTGCTACGGGTGGTGATGCTGCAGATGATCCAGCTATAGTTCTTAATTATAAAAATCCTGCTCAGTCAATTATTCTTGGAACTGATAAACATGCCGGAGTCTATTCATACACTCTTTCTGGAAAAAAAATTTCATATTCTGCGTTGGGCGAGATAAACAACATTGATGTAAGGCAGTCTTATAATAAAATCTATATGGTTGCATCAAATCGAAGCGCTCAATCAATTGAATTTTGGGCTTTCGATCAGCAAGAATTTTTTAATAATATCCTGCAGTCAGAAAACCTATTTGATATAGCAGCTCAGTCAATAACCATTCCAACTAATATAGATGTTTATGGAATTTGTGCTGGGTTGATAGATGGAGTGCCTGTAGTTTTTATTACAGAGGATAAAGGACCTCGTGTTGAATTGTGGATACCCCAAACTCGCACTCTTGTAGGTACCTTTAGTAATGGAGGTGAATCAGAAGGCTGTGTTTTTGATGATGAAAATAAGACGGTATTTATTTCTGAAGAAGAGGTCAATGGGGTTTTGAAAGCCTATAACTTAAATAATGAATTTCCATTTAAAAGTCCTTTTATTGTAGATTCTCGAGAGGGTAATATTGGTGGTGATCCAGAGGGGCTAACAATCTATAAGACTTCTGAAAAAGAGGGTTATATTCTGCTTTCATCTCAAGGAGATAACAAATATAACGTCTACAATCGATCTTATCCTCATAAGTTTATCTTGAGCTTTACCATTGATGATAACCCCAGCGGTATTGATGGTACATCTGAAACTGATGGAATCGACGTTACAAATTATAATCTCAGAGGTAAATTTTCCAAGGGTCTAATGGTTGCTCAGGACGGTTATAACTATGATGGGGAAGAGCTAAAGAATCAAAACTTTAAAATTGTTCCTTTTAAAGAAATTCTAAAAAAAACAGGTTTATAAAAACTAACTAGTTTTTATTTGCAGATATTTCATTTGAGTAGCTCTCATAGACTTCGATAAATTCAGGATGAGTTAATATCCAAAATTTATCTTCCTCAATCTTTTGAAAGACAATGGTTGCCAAGTCTTCTGGAGTCATACCTTCTTTAACACCATCGGCAAGCCACTGAGCGTTGTTCTTGGCGCTTTCGTGCTGGTCAATTGAAGATTCATCAAGATCTAAGCCAAGGTGATCTCTTTCGATGATATTGGTTTGAACCAATCCAGGACAAAGAACGGATGCTCCAACGTTATCATTGTCTGCTAGATCTTCATGCAAGGTTCGAGTTAAACCTACAACTGCATGCTTGGTCGTTGTATAAGGGGCAAGAGCAGGGCCAACGATGATGCCTGCCATAGAGGATGTATTGATAATATGGCAACGCTCTTGGCTGGCGATCATCTCATCAACAAAGAGATTTAAACCATAAATTATACTCATTAAATTTACGTCAATAATTCGTTTCCAATTTTTCTGATCAGCTTTCCAGGCTCGACCTTCTAAAAATATTCCCGCATTATTAAATAGGTAATGAACAATACCAAACTCACCCTTAATTTTTTCTTTAGCTTGTGTAAATTCTTCAAGGTTAGAAACATCACACTTAATTACCATGTAGGGACAATCATGCATCAAGCTATGAGTTTCGTATAAGGCATCCTCATTTAGATCCATCAAGACAACATTCATCTGCAGTTTTGCAGCATGCAATGCTAGACCTCTACCAATTCCGCTGGCAGCGCCAGTGATCAGAGCAGTTTTATTTTTAAAAATATCAACTTGCAAGATACCCACCATCAATAGGGTAGTAGGATCCAGTTATATAAGATGCTTCAGATGAAGCTAAGAAATAAATTAAGTTGGCTACCTCGTCTGACGTTGCAACTCTCTTCATAGGAATACGTTGAAGCATGTATTGCATGATGTTGTCATCTTTCATTAATTCAGTATTCATGGGAGTATCAATTACACCTGGACCAATAGCATTTGCTCTGATATTCATGGTGGCATAATCCTGGGCAATTGATTTGGTTAAACCTACAACAGCATGCTTAGATGCTGCATAAGGGGCTTGGGCTGCGCTGGCTCTAACTCCCATAATCGATGCAACATTGACAATTGATCCTTCATTAATTTTTAATGCTGTGGCTAGTTTTAAGAATTCTCGACAAGCATAAAAGGTACCATGTAAATTAATATCAATGGTTCTATGCCATTCCTCGACTGAATATTGATGCAATGGGTTTAAGGCTGGGCTGATACCAGCACAATTAACTAGCACATGAGCCGGGCAATTTTTTGCATGCAAGTCTTCAAAAATTGTATCTATTTGAGAGTGGTTAGCAATATCACAATGTGAAAAATTAACATTACAAGTATCTGATTTAAGGTTATTTAATGATTCCTCTCCTGCTTCTTTATTAGCATCTAAAATCAATACTTCATAGCCTTCATTTAAAAAACGTTTGACTGTACTTAATCCAATGCCTGAGGCACCGCCAGTAATTACAGCTAGTGATTGTTTGTTTTTATCTGACATAGTCTTTTTTATATAAAATTTAGTTATTTAATTGTATCTAACCAACTATAACGAATCATGAGTTTGCGAACAATGTCGGAATATTTATATCAATTATTGACAAAAAATAATTCAGTTGATACTCGTTGATTGATGAATGTATTTGTAAGATAGTAAAATCTCAATGATGCACTCCGATAAATACATTCAAGCTTTAGTAGATAGCCAATCTTTTTTTGAAATTCACCAAGAAAATGTTCTTGGTGTGGAGATGGATGTTTTTAAAAATAGACCTAGATCATTGGTAGATTTTATTGAGCTTTCTGCAAGTCATGGTGAAAAACCATATTTGATATATCAAGATAAAGTTATCAGTTTTACTCAGCATCTTTCTTTGGTGAAAAAAGCTGCTCATATTCTTCAATCAGAATATAGCGTTAAACCCGGAGATAGAGTTGCTATTTATGCTGCTAACTGCCCTGAGTGGATTGTATTTTTTTGGGCCACTGTTAGTCTTGGTGGAATTGCGTGCGGACTAAATGGTTGGTGGAAGGGTTCCGAAGCTCTCAAAGCTATCGATGCTGCTCAGCCAAATATTATTGTTGCTGATCAAAAAAGATCAGAAAGAATTTCTGTGCAACTTGAATATCCCATCTTGATTTTTGAAGATATTGATTTTATGTCTTATGAGCAAGAGGTAAATTCTTTTGTTCGCATAGACGAAGATGAATGCGCTTGTCTTTTATACACATCAGGAACAACTGGTACCCCTAAGGGTGTTATGACTTCGCATCGATCTATGATTGCTAACTCAACTCTTCAAATGCTTCAAGGTGCTGCTGTTTCCCAGCTTTCATCAAGCTATGGCATTGACTGGTCAAAGAATACCCCAACTAGTTTGCTTACATCACCTTTGTTTCATGTATCAGGCTTATCTGCAGGTGCTGTCACCAGTTTATTTGCAGGTTCTACAACTCTTGTCTACGACGGTAGATTCTTAGCAGATAGAGTGATTGAATTAATACAAAAATTTAGTATTACGTCTTGGGGCGGCGCTGTTCCAACTGCTCTCAAAAGAGTGCTAGATGAGGCTAAATCTCAGCGCTTAAAACTTGAAAGCGTATTGGTTGTAGGAGGCGGTGGAGCGCCCATGCCTCCAGAGTTAATTGACCGAACCGCGGAAGTATTTCCTAATTCTCAATACAGTTTTGGTTATGGTTATGGTCTAACAGAATCAGGCGCTATTACAATCATAAATTGGGGAGAGAATTTAAGAACTGAGCCATTATCACCTGGCTCACCTATGCCTACTATTAAAATTGAATTAAGGGATGAAAATGGCAAGTTGATAACACAAGATTCTAGCGAAGGTGAAATTTATGTTCAAAGTCCTTCAGTCATGCTGGGCTATTATGACAATCCTGATGTCTCTGCAAGCACACTAACCAATGATAGGTGGTTGAGGACAGGGGATTGGGGCTATAAAAAAGGTTCTTTGTATTTTATCTCATCAAGACGGACAGATCTTATTTTAAGAGGGGCTGAAAATGTTTACCCCCAAGAAATTGAACTCATTTTGGATTTACATGAGCATGTGGATGAATCAGCGGTGATTGGAATTCCAAATGATGACTTAGGGCAGGAAGTTATGGCAATTGTTTCTACTCAAAATTCACAATTAAGTGATGATGAATTAGCGATATGGGTCGGTAATGAATTAGCAGACTTTAAAGTTCCTTCAAAGTGGAAATTTACGAACTCGCCTTTACCAAGAAATGCTTCTGGAAAATTAATGAAACATGTTTTAATAGACACATCTAAAAATATAATGGTTGAAGAAGATGAGTGATTCAAAAGATTTACTAAGAGCTCCCTTTGAACTTGCATATAACTACAAGCGCTCAAATGGACCTGTTATGTCAAAGTTTTTTGAAGCTCTTGGAGAGCAAAAAATTTTAGGAACAAAAAGTAGTGCCGGCAAAGTTTTTTCTCCTGCCGCTGAATTTGACCCCGAAACCCATGAGTCCTTAAAAGAGATAGTTGAGGTTGGTCCAGGTGGAGCGGTCGAATCTTTTAGTTGGATTGAAACTCCGCAACATCACCATTTAATCAAAGAGCCATTTGCCTTTGCTTTAATTAAGCTCGATGGAGCTGATACCTGTATGCTCCACATGGTTGCAAATTGCAACGAAGCTGATCTAAGCATTGGTTCAAGGGTGACCGCCAATTGGTCCGAAGTCCAGGAACAAAGAATTACAGATATTAAATTTTTTACTTTAGAAAAATGAGCGCAGAAGATACACCAAAAGATTACTCAGAATCACCGATTAATTTAGAATATTTCTATACGGCTGGCTCAGCAACAACAAGATTTTTAAACCAGGTTAAAGAGGGTAACATTGTTGGTCAGGCCTGCCCTAAATGTAAGGCTGTCTATGTTCCACCAAGAGGCAGTTGTCCCCGATGTGGTGTTGCAACTGATATTGAGGTCCCATTAACTGATAAAGGCTGCATAGAATCATTTACCGTTGTGCATATTCCCATCCCAGGCAACCCAATTGTGCCCCCTTATGTATGCGCCATGATTAGATTAGATGGAGCAAATATTTCATTTTTACACCTCATCCAAGAGGTTGATATCGAACAAATTAGAATTGGGATGCGCATTCAAGCTGTCTGGAAGCCAAAAGAGGAATGGACTCATTCTTTGGAAAATATCAAATGGTTTGCGCCCATTGATGAGCCTGATATAGACGTTGCTACTTTGAGATTTCAGGAATTATGAAAAAGGTTGCAATAATTGGGTATGCCCAACATCCCATTTTAAAAAATGCAGGGGCCTTAAATGAAGTTGAGTTAATCATGCCGGTTGTTCATCAGCTATTTGATGATCTTGGGATTGGTCAAAAGGATATTGATTTTACGTGCTCCGGAAGTTGCGACTATTTGCAGGGAGCTGCTTTTGCTTTTGTGGAAGGTTTATCTGCAATTCAGACTAACCCTCCTATAAAAGAATCTCATGTTGAAATGGATGCAGCTTGGGCAATGTATGAATCAATGTTAAAAATTCAAATGGGCGATGCTCAGACAGCCTTAATTTATGGATTTGGTAAATCATCTCCTGGAGATTTGAATGCAATTATTTCTTTGCAAATGGATCCATATTATATTTCTCCTCTTTGGCCTGACCGAGTTAGTTTGGCGGCTCTTCAAGCCAGAGTTCTGCTTGATCAAAATATTATTACTAAAGAGCAAATGCTTACAACAGTTGTTGAGGCAAGAGCTAATTCAAAAAATAATAGGAACGCATTAATCACTGATCTAATAAACGAGTCAGATTATTTTAGCCATGCGATGATATCTTCACCTTTAAATAACTTAGATTGCCCGCCAATTTCAGATGGTTCCTCTGCAATGATTATTGCCTCGGAAGAAAAAGCCTATGAATTTACAGATCAACCTATTTGGATAGAGGGCATTGATCACAGGATTGAATCTTCGAATTTAGGTGCCAGGGATCTATCAACCTCAGCTACTTTGCAGGCTTCAATAAATCAATTAGATCTAGAAAATATAAAATTTGATATTGCAGAATTGCATACTCAATTTAGTCATGAAGTACCTTTTTTAAAATCTCTACTAAACCTCCAAGACGTACCAACCAATCTTTCGGGTGGTCCATTAATTGGTAATGTCATGATGTGTGCTGGTCTTGATGCAATTGGTAAGACCTATGAATCCCTTAAGGATAATCAATTAAAGCACGGTCTGGCTCATGCAACTTCTGGCCCTTGCTTGCAACATAATATGTTGGTTCATTTGGAGACGCAAAAATGATTCAAGCCGGTGTGATAGGTGTTGGGCAAACAAAATATGATGCCAAAAGACGAGATGTTTCTATGGCTGGCTTGGTAAGAGAGGCAATTGATAATGCCATGCTATCAGCTAACCTTGATTGGGATGCTGTTGATGCTGTTATTTTAGGGAAAGCGCCTGATATGTTTGAGGGCGTCATCATGCCAGAATTATATTTGGCTGACGCAATAGGAGCTGTAGGCAAGCCTGTCTTGCGAGTTCATACTGCGGGAAGTGTTGGTGGAAGCACCGCAGTTATCGCTGCATCTCATGTTTGCTCGGGACAGTTTAAGACAGTCCTTACGGTAACTTTTGAAAAACAATCTGAATCAAATGCGACATGGGCCTTATCACCTCGCTACCCATATTCTCCTCATATCAATGCAGGTGCTGGAGGTTATTTTGCTCCATTCATTAGAGAATATATTCGAAGGTATGAAGCACCGGAGCATATTGGTTGGAAAGTAGCAGCTAAAGATCGACAAAACGCATTAAAAAATCCATTGGCACATCTTCATATACCTGGTATTGATGAAAAAATGGTGAGTGACACTCCCATGCTTTGGGAGCCTTTGCGATATCTTGAAAGTTGCCCATCATCTGATGGGGCTTGTGCAATGGTTATCACTGCTAAAGATCAGGTAGGCTCAAGAAATGTTGCGTGGATCAAAGGTATGGCTGTCAGATCTGAAGGTACTTTGTCTGCAGGCAGAGATGAGGTAAATCCTCAAGCCGGAATTGATTGTGCCAAAGATATTTATAATCAAGCTGGTATTACAAACCCATTTAATGAAATTGACTGTGCTGAAATCTATGTTCCGTTCTCTTGGTATGAGCCTATGTGGTTAGAAAATCTTGGGTTTTGTGATTTAGGGGAGGGTTGGAAGCTGACCGATGAAGATGCAACAGCGATTGATGGAGAGATACCATTTAATATGTCTGGCGGTGTCTTATCTTCAAATCCTATTGGTGCATCTGGCATGATTAGATTTGGTGAGGCTGCGCTTCAAGTAATGGGACTGGCTGAGGATCATCAGGTTGAAGATGCTAAAATTGCTATGGGTCATGCATATGGTGGTGCTGCACAATTTTTTGCTATGTGGATAGTTTCATCATCACTTGATTAGTTAGGAGAACATTATGAATATAGATCATGCGATAGTAGAAGAGAAAGGTCACATTATGGTGATTACATTAAATCGACCTGAAAAACGAAATGCCTTAAGTCCTGGCATGCTTGTGACCATATATGAAGCTTGGAGAAAGCTTGATGAGGATCCAAATTTACGCTGTGCTGTTTTGACTGGAGCGGGTGGAACTTTTTGTTCTGGCGCTGATTTAAGTGCTATGAAAGATGGCAATGAAGACGCTGAAATGATGGAGAAACTAAAAGAAATTCCTGATCTACATTGGCAATCTTTACTCCGTCATAATAGACCGTCTAAACCAATTATTGCTGCCGTTGAGGGTTTTGCTCTTGCTGGAGGAACAGAAATTTTACAGGGAACTGACATTAGAGTTGCTGGTAAAAGCGCAGTTTTTGGTTTATCTGAGCCCTTAAGAGGGTTGTTTCCATTAGGAGGCTCTACGGTTCGGCTTAGACGTCAAATTCCATATACATTAGCAGCCGAAGCACTTCTTACAGGAAGAAGAATATCTTCTGATGAGGCTCTAAGATTTGGGCTTATTGGCCATGTAGTTGATGATGGTAAAGCGTTAGATAAAGCCATGGAGATTGCTGAAACTGTAAGTGCTAATGCTCCGTTATCCATTCAAGCCATTGTTAAATCTTTAAGAGAGGTTGATGAAAGTTTTACAGAAGCTGAGGCTTTAGAAAAAGAACTTGAAATAGGCCAACCGATTTTCTCTACTGAGGACATGATGGAAGGATTGACTGCATTTGCTGAGAAAAGAAAACCAAAATTTAAAGGAAAGTGAGCAAGCTTTTAGTTGAAACCAATGAGGGTGTTCGCACTCTTGTTTTTAATCGCCCTGAAACTAAAAATGCATTTGATGCAGAGTTATGGGGTTTATTTAGAGATGCATTAAATACCGCAAGCGATGATTCGAATATTTCTTCAGTGATAGTAACTGGATCATCAAATACATTCTCATCAGGCGTAGATTTAAGCAGCATGACAGGAGAAGGAGGTTCTGAATATGAGGAACCTTTTGAAACTTGTATCGATGCATTGGTCAATTTTAAAAAACCATTAATTGGTGCTGTTGAAGGTGCAGCAGTTGGAGGTGGTGCTACGATCCTGCTTCACTTTGATGCTATTTTTATATCTCCAAGCGCAAAGATAAAGTATCCCTTTTCTGATCTTGGTTTAGCTCCTGAAGTTGGTAGTTCTTATTTATTATTTCAATCACTGGGATATCAAAAAGCTGCTCAACTTCTCTTTGAATCAAATCCTTTGGATGGAAATAAATACTATGAATTAGGTTTGGCTAAATATGTTGGTGAGGATTTTTTAAGCGAGGCGAATAAATATGCTCATGCCTTAAAAGAGCAGTCACTTAGCTCAATTATTGAAACAAAAGCTATATTAAAATCTTTTATGCAGACAGATATTGCTCAAGCTAGATCCATGGAAACCAAAGCTATGAAAAAGCTATTTGGTTCTGAAGATAACCTCAAAGCAGTAGAAAAATTTTTTAATAAAAAGAAATAATAAATTATGTCTTTTGAAAGAATTCAACTCTTTTTAGAAACCAATCCTGAGTATGGATGGGTGCTTGTTTTTCTTTTTGGCTTTATGGAATCAATGATTATCACAGGAAGTTTTATGCCAAGCGCCATTCTTTTTTCCTTGTGTATCTACCTTTACAACATTGAATTATTAACCCTTCCATGGATATGTGGTATTGCTCTTCTTGGTTCGCACGTTGGCGATGTTTGTGGTTTTTTGGTTGGAAAGTCTATAGGCCCAAGCCTTCTCAATTCAAAGTTTATTCAAAAACGCCAAAAAGCAATTACCAAAACTCAAGATTTTTTAGATCGTTTTGGTCCCTATACCGTCTTATTTGGAAGATTTATTCCTGCAATTAGACCTCTTGTACCATTTTTACTTGGAATTACCGATTTAAGATTAAAAAGATTTTATGTTGCTGATATTATTGCGTGTTCTTTGTGGGCTCTTGCTTTAGCCTTGCTTGTGGTATCAGTAGGCTCTATATTTAAATAATCATGATTACATTAATAATATTATTCTTATCCATTATCGCGCTTTTATTTTTAGTGCAACAATTATTAAAGAATTCTCCTGAGGGCAAATTTTTAAAATCTCTAAGAGATTTACTGGTTATCGTTTTGGCTTTGGGAATGACTGTTGGAGTTTTTTATGTTGGTTTAAGATTATTTAGATTTTTAATATAGCTTCATGGATACGCTTTTTACCAAAATTATTAATAAAGAAATTCCAGCAGATATTATCTTTGAGGACGATTTATCTCTAGTCTTCAAAGATATTAATCCGCAGGCGCCAACTCATTTATTAATTATTCCAAAAAAACCTATTCCAAAGCTCTCGGATGCAACTGAAGAGGACAAAGAGTTGCTTGGTCATTTAATGTGGGTTGCAGGAGAGGTAGCGCGAGATCTTGGGTTGGATGAAACCTTTAGACTTGTTACAAACAATGGAGCTAAGGCTGGACAAAGTGTTTTTCATCTTCACTTGCATCTCATGAGTGGCAGACCTCTTTCATGGCCTCCAGGCTAAATAAATGGATATTGAAGAAAGGTTAGATCGATTAGAATCTCTTGATGAGATTCGACAACTTGCAGCCAAATACTCCGTAACACTAGATATGCGTGATTTAGATATGCATGTAAATTTATTTGTTCCTGATGTGAGAGTTGGAAAAGAAGAGGTTGGTCGACAACCGCTAAAACAATGGGCCGATAAAACATTTAGAGATCAATTCACTGGCACCTCACATCACATTGGAAACCACATCATAGATTTTGAGTCACCTGATTCAGCCATTGGTTTGGTTTATTCTAAAAATGAACATGAAACTGAGACCGATTGGGTCATCATGCAAATGCTATATTGGGATACATACAACCGAGTTGATGGAAGATGGCTTTTTAAAAAAAGGCTTCCGATGTATTGGTATGCCACTGATTTAAACAAACCCCCCCTTGGTGATCAGAAGATGCGTTGGCCAGGCCAGGAAAACTACGAAGGATTTTTTCATGACCTATTTCCATCTTGGAAAGAGTTTTGGAGCAGTGAATATATTCGTGATAATGATGTGGTAGAGCCTGTTGAGGCTCATTCATTTTTAAAAGCTTTGCGTCGTGGTACCAAACCTGGAAAGTTAAGGGTTAAATAATTAAATAAGCTACAATGCCTAGTATAAAAACCAATCCACCTATGCCTAAAACAAACAGTCCTAAGCTTTTTATCGTTTGTGTATCTTCATCCATTCTTTCAGTATAACCACCTAGCATTTCTATAATCAACAATGAATTCAGAAACAAGATTAACTTTTCCCTTTGATGTGGTCCCAAAATCCGGAAGTCTACATGCGATTAATGAACATGTACGTTGGATAAGAATGCCCTTACCGATGTCTCTAAACCATATCAATCTTTGGGGTTTAGGCACACAAGATAACTTAACTATAGTTGATACAGGAATGCATCTTGAGGATACTAAAAATGCTTGGGTTAATTTAATTGACCAAGAGCAACTTAGTATTAAAGATGTTGTTGTAACACATATGCATCCTGACCATATTGGCATGGCAGGCTGGTTTGTTAAAAAATATAACACCACATTTAGCATGAGCAGAACCGATTATCTTCAGTGTCGCATGCTATCAGCTGATACTGGTGAAAACGTTCCACATGATGCGATAGATTTTTATACCCAAGCTGGAATGACAGAAGAGCAGATTAAATCCTTTACAGAGAGATTTGGTTTCTTTGGCTCTATCATTCACCCCTTACCTCAATCATACAATCGATTGCAAGAAGGAGACGTCATTCACATCAACGGTATCGATTGGCTTGCTATAGAGGGTCGTGGTCACACGATGGAGCATCTATGTTTCTTTTCTAAAGAATTAAATACGTTTATAAGCGGTGACCAACTTCTTCCTACTATTAGTTCTCACGTTGGCACATTTCCTACAGAACCGGATGCTAATCCGGTGGAAGATTGGATTTCTTCTTGTCATAAGCTTATTAAAAAATTACCTGAGGATGTGTTGGTGTTGCCTGCACATGGAAGACCATTTATCGGCGCCCATAAAAGACTCAACACACTTATTAATCATCATGAGCAATCATTGGAAAAACTTCATGCAGTTCTAGCTACCCCAAAGAGGGCTGTTGATGTTTTTGATGTTCTATTCAAAAGGGAGATTGATGATAGCAACTTAATTATGGCAACTGGTGAATCGCTAGCCCATTTAAATTGTTTGATCTATAGAGGCTTGATTAAAAAATCTTTAGATAATAATCAACATTGGTATGAGCAAAGCTAAGCTTTCAGCAGAAGCTAAAGCATGGATTCTTTACGATGGAGGTAATTCTGCATTTGCTACGACTGTAATTGCTGCTTTTTTCCCAATATTTTTTAATGATTTCTGGGCATCTGGACTTGAGGCTGAAGTCAAAACTGCTTATCTTGGCTGGGGTTTAACGATCTCTAATTTAGTTCTTCTATTTACGTCACCATTTATTGGGGCACTTACAGATGTTTCCAGAACTACAAAAATTTTATTTACTGGGTTTGGAGCAATCTCCATTATTTCAGTTGCTGTATTGTATTTTATTCCTGCAGGTTCGTGGCTTCAGGCATTGGTATTTTTTGGTATTGCTAACTATTGCTTTGCAGCTGGAAATACTTTGTACGATAAGATGCTGGTGCAAGTTTCTAATGAAAACAATATCGCTCGAATATCTAGTTATGGCTTTGCATTTGGTTATTTAGGTGGAGGTTTGCTATTCCTTATCAATGCAGCCATGACAATTTCACCAGAGTTTTTTGGACTATCTAGCGTGTCCGATGCTGTTAGATGGTCTTTTTTAAGCGTTTCTGTTTGGTGGACTTTATTTCTAATTCCCATTCTATTAAAAATTCAAGATAGGGGAGTTAACTTACCTGGATCTCATTTTAAACTAGCTTATTTAAAAGTTTTTAATACTTTACGCACAGTCTCAGCAAAGAAAAATGTATTTATTTTTTTACTAGCTTTCTTTTTATACATCGATGGCGTTCATACAATTATGGCAATGGCAGCTGATTTTGCTCTTAATTTGGGCTTGCCTAGCAGCGATGTAATCATTGCCCTCATATTGGTTCAATTCGTTGCTTTCCCAACCACTTTATTGTGGTCTAAATTTGCTTATAAGTTTGGAGATAAAAATACTTTGCTATTTACAATTTCTCTATATCTTATTGTGATTGGATACTCTGCCTTTCTTTCTAATGCTATTGAATTTTATATTCTTGCTTCAATGGTTGGAGCTATTCAAGGTGGTATTCAATCAATCTCAAGAAGTTTTTATGCAACTCTAATTCCTCAAGATGAATCCGGTGAATATTTTGGCTTTTATAATATGTTTGGGCGCGCTGGAGCATTCATGGGCCCAGCTTTGGTGGCAGTTTTCGTTACTTTTTTTCAGGATACAAGATATGGCTTGATACCTATAGCAGCACTGTTTATCATGGGCGCCATAATTCTTCTAAAAGTTAAAAGTAATCATGAATCTATTCAACCGTAACTCAATTATCTTATATAGCTTACTGGGTTTAGTTAGCTTATTTTTAGCAGGCTTTATAAGAAACCTTCTTCAATTTGATTCGTGGCTTGAGATACTTGTTACTTCATGTGTAATTATTCCAATGTATATCATTGCAAGAAAAATCTTTTCAAAATTTTTATAAAATTAATCAAATAGATAAGTATCAATCTTGACGATTTTCAATAAACCTTAATTTGTATACGTGATTAATTTTTTAGGTGTATCATTTATTTTATGAGTTGGTACAGAATCAAAACCTCATTTATTGGTATTAAAAGACTCATCACTTTATCTAAAGAAGACAAGCAAGCATGCATTGATGCATATAAATTTTTTCAGCGCATGCAAGATGGAGAAAAAACTGAAACAGCAGATGAAACAAAGGCTGTTGCAGCTTATTACAAAGTTTTAAATAACATGCTCTCAGTCTTTGATCTAGAAAAACTATATATACCTCCGCAGCTTGATGATTCGCAAGGACTCTATGGTAACCAACTGCTATGTGAACAGGCTCTTTTACATGAACTTAATTTAAGTAACCCAACATCATCTCATCTGTTAGATATGGGTTGTGGAAGGGGAAGAATTGCTCATTACTTTGCATCACTTACAGGCGGGGAAGTATCAGGCTATAACATCGATCCAAATCAAATAGAAAACGCTGATGATTGGGCAAAAGAAACTAGCATGAGCGATCGATTGCATTTTAAGGTTGGCGATCACCACAAACCCCTAGATTATGATTCAGAAAGTTTTGATGGCTGTTTTTCAATTCAAGCAGTGTGGCCTTTTTTCAAAAAAGAAGAATTGGATAGTTGCGCTCAAGAAATGTTTAGGGTTTTGAAACCAGGTTCTAGGTATGCTTGCTCAGAGTATTTGCTTTCCCCTTACTTCGATTGGACGAATGAGGAGCATGCGAGCCTTCATAAAAGCTATCTACCCACACTTGCCGCTACTCAATCTATGTACCCAGCTGATGTTTGCAGTGCTCTAGAAAGAGCTGGCTTTAAGATTTTATTGTCTGCTCCTTCCAAAAGCCCTGCGTGGCCAATTTGTGAGCAGAAAAGAAATCTAATTTGGGGAGTGCGAAAAGTTATAAGATTTTTACAGCGTATTAAATTAATGCCCGTATGGGTTGAAGAGTCCCTGGACTTGTTGCAAACCGGTGGTCAGTCATGGACAGATGCTGAAAAAGCTAAGATTGCTGATTTAAATTGGAGAATTGTTGCTGAAAAGCCTGTAGTTAATTTCTAGATAGCACATCTTTTAAAAGTTTTGGTCTATCAGTAATAATTCCATCCACACCAATATTTATTAATTTTTGCATTGTATTTTCATCATTGATTGTCCAAACATGTATTTTTAAGCCTAAGCTTTGGACGAATTTTACAAACCTTTTGGTTACAAGTTTTATACCGTAGTGATAGATAGGAATTTGCAAACAATCGCCCTGAACCTTTTTGTTATAGAGACCAAAGCTTGATAATAGAAGTTTTAATATTTCCATTGGTCCCATTGAAAGACATGTTTCAGGAAAATTTTTTTTAACTAATTTTAATCTTTTGCTGCTGAAGCTAGCAATGCATACTCTGTTAAATGCACCTAAGTCTTGTATAACTTGCATTGTCGGTAATGCAACCTCGTCTGTTTTAACATCAATTTGAAAATAAGCACCAGGAAATTTTTTTAATGCCTCTTCCAATGTTGGGATTTGATATGACTCAAATAATCTCAACTGATTAATTTCATTGCTGTGGAGAGAGTTAAAGGTTATGTCTTTTCCAAGAAGTCTACTTAGGCCATCATCGTGAAAGATGAAAGGTATACCATCGGCAGATAGCTGAACATCTGTCTCAATGTATGCAGAACCCAAATCTATAGCATACTTAAATGATTCTAATGTATTTTCTGGAGCTTCAATGCTTCCGCCCCTATGAGCTGAAATAGATATACCTGGTTGGTTTAAATATGGATGAATAGACATTTTAATATTGTACTTAGATTGGTGTAAAATCTCTAAAGTCTATTCAAAGATTTTAGATCAATATATTAAAAAATATGACAGAACAAGATATCTTAATGCAAGAAGGGATTAGTCTGCTTTACAACGGCATGGTTGTTGTCTTTAGTTTTTTACTTTTGCTAATTATTTCAGTAAATGTATTAAGAATTATCTTTGCAACATCAATCCAGGAAAATAATTTAAAGTCCAATAATGCAGGGTCATCCAATGCTGTTGAAGAAGATACTCATCATAAAATTATAAAAGAAGTTCTTGGAGGCATTAGATCATGACTGAGTCTAAGAAAATTGGAGTTACAGAAGTAGTTTTAAGAGATGCTCATCAATCATTGCTAGCAACCAGATTTAGATATCATGACATGGAGGCTGCTTTAAAAGATCTTGATGATATTGGTTTTTGGTCTGTTGAATCATGGGGCGGTGCAATATTCGATTCATGCATCAGATATCTTGGTGAGGATCCATGGGAGAGAATTAAAAAAATTAAGTCTATGATGCCTAATACTCCTCAACAAATGCTTTTGAGAGGGCAAAATCTGTTAGGTTACAAACATTATTCAGACGATGTTGTAAAGAAGTTTGTTGAATGCTCTAAAGAGAATGGTGTTGATGTTTTTCGAGTATTTGATGCGCTAAATGATCCAAGAAATATGCATCAAGCGTTACAAGCTGTAATTGCTGTTGAGGGCCATGCTCAAGGAACAATTTCTTATACAACTAGTCCTGTTCACACAATAGATTTATGGCTTGGTCTTGCAAAAAATATCCAAGATATGGGCGCTAACTCACTGGCTATTAAGGATATGGCTGGTTTACTAAAACCATATGTAGCGTTTGAGCTGGTTTCTAGACTTAAAGAAGAACTTGAAATCCCCATTCACATGCATTGTCATGCAACTACAGGTATGTCAGTTGCCACAGGCGTTAAAGCAATTGAGGCAGGCCTGGATAACATTGACACTTCAATTTCCTCAATGAGCATGACTTATGGGCATACACCTACCGAAACATTGATCAGTATCTTGGACGGTACTAATAGAGAGACAGGCTTAAATTTAGAAAAGCTGACCCCCATTGCTGAACATTTCCAAAAAGTAAGAAAAAAATATAAGAACTTTGAAGGTTCGCTTCGAGGCGTTGATGCGCGTATTTTAGCTTCACAAGTTCCAGGTGGAATGTTGACGAATCTTGAGAATCAACTTAAGGCTCAAGATTCCATTGATAGATTTGATGAGGTGATTAATGAGATTCCCAAAGTTAGAGAAGATTTAGGATACATACCATTAGTTACCCCGACATCTCAAATTGTTGGAACTCAGTCCGTGATCAATATACTATCTGGCTCAAGGTATTCAACAGTTACAAACGAGGTTAAATCTTTGTTAAAGGGAGAATATGGCGCAACTCCAGCACCAGTTAATAAAGATTTACAACAAGAAGGTATCGGAGATAGTGCTGTAATTACATGTAGGCCTGCAGATTTGCTAAGCGATGACTTTCAATCGATTGAAGCAGAATTTATAAATGTGATCGCTGAAAAAAATATCACAGCTGAACCATCAATTGAAAATGTTCTTATATATGCAATGTTTCCAGAAATAGGACTGAACTATATAGAAAATATTGATAATCCTGATTATTTTGAATCTGAGCCATTGGAAATAACTGAGCTAACTGATTCCTCATATTTAGTGATGGTAGATGATCATGAATATTCTGTAACTTTAAGAGCAGATGACTCAGTAACAATAAACGATGGATCTCAGATCAATGAAGTTGCATCTGCTCCCTCTATTCAATCTGGAACAGGGACAATTATCGAAGCTCCTTTGGGCGGAAATATTTTTAGAACAATTGCCTCAGAAGGAGAATCTGTAGAAGCGGATTCAACTGTTCTAATTCTAGAAGCAATGAAAATGGAAACAGAAATCAAAGCTCCTTCTCCTGGAGTTATTGGGATAATATTCGTTAAACCTGGAGACACCGTCAAACCAGGAGCCCCCTTGTTTGAAATTAAAAGCTAATGAATTTTGAAACGATATTTTCAAATTTAGGGATCTTCAGCTTAACTTCTGGCCAATCAATTATGCTGGTGGTAGGGCTCGTGATTCTTTATTTAGCTATAAATAAAAAATTTGAACCTTTATTACTATTGCCTATTGGTTTTGGAGCAATCCTTACAAACATTCCGGAAATTGGCCTAGCGCTAAGCCCAATAGAGAAGTTAATTTATTATTCAAATTCTGAAGAAATAGCTGGAGCTCTATCTCTCATTACAATTGGTGATACCGAATCTTTATCTTCATTTTTAAAAACTGCCTCTTATTCCCAGTTGTGGCTGCTTAATGAATATGCAGCAGAGTTAGGATATAGGTCAGGCATTTTAAATACTTTTTATTCTGTTGCGATTGGTTCAGGAGTAGCCCCGCTTGTAATCTTTATGGGCGTAGGTGCAATGACTGATTTTGGTCCGATGTTGGCTAATCCTAAGACGTTAATATTAGGAGCTGCAGCCCAATTTGGTATTTTTGCAACAGTTTTAGGCGCTTTGTTTTTAAATAAACTCGGAATAGTTTCATTTACTCTCAAACAAGCAGCAGCAACTGGTATTATTGGTGGAGCTGATGGCCCAACTGCAATTTATGTCTCTTCAATATTAGCTCCAGAACTTTTAGGAGCAATTGCTGTAGCTGCATATTCCTACATGGCGCTTGTGCCATTAATTCAACCTCCAATTATGAGGCTTCTTACCACTCATAGTGAAAGAACTATTCGCATGGTTCAATTAAGAGAGGTTTCCCAAAAAGAAAAAATAATTTTTCCGATAATTTTAGTTTTTCTTGTAGGAATGATGCTTCCCAGTGCAGCGCCTTTAATTGGTATGTTTTGCTTTGGGAATTTAATGAGGGAATCCTTAGTGGTGGAAAGATTGAGTGAGGTTGTTCAAAATTCTCTAATTAATATAGTTACAATTTTTTTAGGCTTGGCCGTTGGGTCGAAACTTGCAGCAGATCAATTCCTAACCCCTGAAACTCTTGGAATTCTAGGTCTTGGAATAATAGCTTTTTCAATTGGTACAGCTTCAGGTATTTTAATGGCAAAGGTAATGAATATTTTAAGTACAAATAAAATTAATCCTCTTATAGGCGCAGCCGGCGTTTCCGCAGTTCCAATGGCTGCAAGGGTTGCAAATAAAGTGGGTTTAGAAAGCGATTCTCAGAACTTTTTGCTCATGCATGCCATGGGACCTAATGTAGCTGGAGTGATTGGTTCTGCAGTTGCTGCTGGAGTGATGATTCAACTTCTAGCTTAATGCTATGGACCCATTTAAAGATATTAGACCCTATACTGACTCCGAAGTAGACCAGGTTCTTCAGTCGCTCACCTCAAATGCATCAGTCGTAAATGCTTTAATTGGATTACAGTTTCCTGGAATTGTCTCAAAGATTCCTTTTATAAAGTTTTTTGTTAAACAAAAGCTTATTTCTAAAGTCAAAAATATTCACACAATTGATGATTATCAAAAAGTATTTAAAAGCTTGATGGAGAATGTTGTTCAAGAATCTATTTCAAAGTTTAGCGTTAATGGTCTTGAAAATTTGAACCAGAATGATAGCCATCTATTCATTTCAAATCATAGAGATATTTCTCTGGATGCTGCTTTGCTTGCCTTAAATCTTTATCAATCTGGTTTTAAGACATTTAATATTGCTGTTGGTAACAATCTTATGGAAGAAAGATGGGCTTCAGACCTATTTAGATTAAACAAAAGTTTTGTTATCCATAGATCCGGTGGAACAAAAAAAGAAATTTATTCTAGTTTATTACTTGCCTCACAATTTATTTATAAGAGTATTTTTCATGATAATGATTCAGTATGGATTGCTCAAAAGCAGGGCAGAGCAAAAGATGGTATTGATGAAACAGATTCCGCTCTTTTAAAGATGATTCATTTAACTGAAAGAAAATCTCAATCTATTGCTAGTTATTTTAATTCTCTAAAAGTTGTTCCTGTATCAATTTCTTATGAATTTGATCCCAATGATTTATTAAAAGCCAAGGAACTTTATTCCTCTCAATCAAATAGCGTATACGCAAAAGAGAAGGATGAAGATCTAAGAAGTATTGCTAATGGAATTACTGGATTTAAAGGCAATGTAAATATTAATCTTTCCGAACCTATGAGATTTGAAGATGAAGACGACTACCAAAAAATTTCAAACAAAATAACACATTCTATAGTTTCAATGTATGAACTTCATGCAACAAACTTTGCTGCTTGTAATTTATTGGATATAACTATATCTGATCAAAAAAAATATACTCTTCAAGAAATTAAGCAGGCTGAAAAGAATCTAGAGAGTAGACTTGAAGCTTTAGAGAAAGGCGTAGGCTCAAAGCTACTTGAACAATACGCCAATCCTGTTATCAGAAAATTAGAACAAACTTAGCTTGTAAAATATCCACTCTCGTTATGTTCAGTTATATCCAAGCCCTCATACTCACTTTCATCGCTAACTCTTAAATTAGCAACAAGCGAAGTAACCTTTAGGGCAATCCAAGAAAACACTAAAGTCCAAAGGCATATCACTACAACACCCTGAAGTTGAATCATAAATTGTTCAAAAATAGATGGATCAAATCCAGCTGCTCCAGCCCCAAGAAATCCATTAGGCTTTCCAACAAAGGCCACCATTAAAATACCTAAAATACCTCCAACTCCGTGAACTGGAAAGACATCTAGAGAATCATCAATTTTGAAGTAACCTTTTATTAATTGTGTAGCATAGAAACAGATAAACCCAGCCATTAGACCAATCAATAAAGCACCTTGAGGACCAACTGTTCCGGATGCAGGTGTAATAGTTGCTAAACCCGCAACCATTCCAGTTGCAATTCCAATCACTGTTGGTTTGCCTGTTTTAACCCATTCAACCACCATCCAAGTTAAAGCTCCTACAGCAGCACTGATGTGAGTAACAAGAATAGCCATCGCAGCATTTGAATCTGCAGCAACAGCACTTCCTCCATTAAAACCAAACCATCCAACCCAGAGCATTGCAGCTCCCATAACAACCATGGGTCTGTTATGGGGTACCAAAGATCCACCTGGAAAACCCTTTCTCGGTCCTAGCATCATTGCAGCAACCAACGCGCCAATTCCACAAGTGGCATGAACAACCAACCCGCCAGCAAAATCAATAACACCAATGCTACCAAGATATCCACCACCCCAAACCATGTGGCATGCAGGTAAGTAAACTAAAGTTACCCATAGAACAGTAAAAATGCACATAGCACTAAATTTCATTCTTTCAGCGAATGCACCAACTACCAATGCAGGCGTAATAACAGCAAATGTCATTTGAAATACAACAAATAAGCTCTCTGGCAAAGTACCAGACACAGAATCCCTTGCTAATGAAGACAAGAAAAGAGCGTCAGTTCCACCAATGATAGGCCCGTTGCCTGTAAAAGCTAGACTGTAACCATAGATAACCCAAAGAATAGAAACGATGCAACAAATTGCAAAGCATTGCATAAGCACAGATAAAACATTTTGGGTTCTAACTAAACCCCCATAAAAGAGCGCTAAACCAGGAAGTGTCATAAATAAAACTAAGGCAGTAGCAGTCAGAATCCAGGCAGTATCACCTGAATTTATTTCAGATGAGAGCACTGCAGGTGAGAGTAGGGCTGCGAATACAATAAGATAATAATTATATAATTTCATTTTTTTCTCCTGTTAAATGGCATCACTTCCAGTTTCGCCAGTTCTAATTCTTATGACTTCATCTACGTTTGTGATAAAGATTTTGCCGTCTCCGATCTTCTCTGTGTTAGCAGACTTTGCAATAACATCAATAATGTTTGTAGCATCATTGTCATTGCTTAATATTTCAATTTTTATCTTCGGTAAAGTATCGATTGTGTATTCTGCTCCTCGGTAGAGTTCAGTATGTCCTTTTTGTCGGCCAAAACCTTTTACTTCAGTAATTGTCAAGCCTTCCACTCCAAAATCTATGAGGGCATGCCGAACATCTTCTAACTTAAAAGGCTTAATGATTGCAGTTATCAGTTTCATAAATCCTCCTTATAAAAATTTATTTATATAATTAACAATGCAATTTTCATGCCAATTATTAGAGAGTTGCAGAAATTGAAAAGAAAATACCGTCCTCATCTGCGCCATACCCTCCATCACTAAAGTCATATGCAGTGATTCCGCAATCAAATGATCCGCAGGTAAAGCCGTAGCTAACAGTCATGTTATCTCCGTAATCATCATATTCCCCATAGGCAAAAGATATAGGTCCAAATGCATATGAAAGTTCTGTGTAATCTGGGGCATTATCTTGACCAGAAGCTACAGTTAATCCAAAGTCTCCAAAGCTTAGACCTAAGTATATTTCTTCAAAATCTAGTCCAGTTTTGTTTTCAGGGTAATCAAAAGATATATATCCAATATCAATACCAACTTCACCAAGTGAAAAGCCATAGCCAGCGTAATAGTCTAATTCGCTGCCAGCTCCGTCATTAAAATTAACATTTGATCCCCAAATACCGGCATAGAAACCAGATTCAGCTTCAAAGTCAAAACCGCCTTGAATTGCAGGACCATCACTTTGTGTCATCCCCCTCCAGACATAATCTGAAGCAAAAGAAACGTTTGCACTTACTGCAGCAAAAGAGGGAATAGCAAGCATCCCAACTAGTAAAAACAATTTTTTCATAATTTCTCCTATCATTTATATGAAGTTACATAATCATAAATGCAATTATCGTGCCAATTTAATTTTAAGCTTTTAAATACGATCATTTTTATAAATAGCTATGTATAATTCTTGTTCAATTTGGAGATAAGAAATGGAACTAAAAGATAAAGTTATAGCAATTACAGGTGGAGCATCTGGTTTAGGTGAAGCTTCGACTAGACACTTTGTATCTCAAGGTGCAAAAGTCATGATTCTCGATATCAATGATGATAATGCTAAAGCTATTTGTGATGAATTAGGTGATGACAATGTTAAATATGTAAACACCAACATCATGGAAGAGCAGCCTGTGAAAGATGCTATGTTAAAAATTGAAGATGCTTTTGGTGAATTACATGTTGTAATTAACTGTGCTGGGACTGGGTACGGTGCAAGAATCATAGGCAAAGATGCACCTCATCCATTGGATCATTTCAAATTTATTATTGATTTAAATCTTGTTGGAACATTTAATGTTATGCGTTTGGCTGCTGAGCTTATGGATAAAAATAAAGCTGGAGAAGATGGAGAGAAGGGTGTGATTATCAATACTGCTTCTATCGCTGGTTACGAGGGACAAATTGGACAATCAGCTTATAGCGCATCAAAAGCTGGTGTTATTGGTTTAACTCTTACTGCTGCAAGAGATCTTGCAAGGCATGGGATTAGAGTCAATACTATTGCTCCTGGAATATTCGACACTCCTTTAATGAAAATGGCTCCAGATAAGGTAAGAGATCCACTTTTAGAATCAACTCAATTCCCTCATAGATTTGGAATTCCATCTGAATTCGGAAATTTAGCCGCACATATAGTTGAAAATACATATCTAAATGGTGAAACAATTAGACTTGATTCAGCGATGAGAATGCAGCCAAGGTAATGCAATACTCAGCATATTATGTTGAGGAAAAAGATGGTGCTTTTTCTACTTCAATATCTGAACTAGAGCTTGAAAAGCCGGCAGACGGCTTTGTTCAAATAAAGGTATCTCATTCCTCTCTTAACTATAAAGATGCTTTATCAGCATCTGGGAATAAAGGGGTGACCAGAAATTATCCATTTGTTCCGGGGATCGATGCTGCTGGAATTATCTCCGACGGTAACTCTTCGCAATTTGCAGAAGGAGATGAGGTTATAGTTACGGGATATGATATGGGCATGAATACCCCAGGTGGTTTTGGCGAGTACGTCAATGTACCAGCTGGCTGGGTTGTTAAAAAGCCGACCAACTTAAACAGTTTAGAGGCTATGTCTATAGGTACTGCTGGTTTAACGGCAGCAGCTAGCGTATTAAAAATATACGAATCTTCGAAAGCATCAGACCTTCCTGTTTTAGTTTCAGGGGCAACTGGAGGAGTAGGTTCTATAGGTGTAATACTTATGTCTAAGTTGGGTAAAGAGGTGTCAGCTTTAACAGGCAAGCCCTCATCGGTTGATTTTCTTAAATCCATTGGAGCTGACAACATAATTATGCGCGATGAATATTTAGAAACTCCCTCTAAAGCGATGGAGAGACCATTATTCTCATCTGCCATTGATACGGTTGGTGGAAATGTATTAAGCAAGATACTTCCTCAAATTTCACCTCATGGTGTGGTTGCATGTTGCGGGAATGTTGCCGGCATAGAAGTTAACACAACAGTTTTTCCATTTATCTTAAGAGGTATCACGCTATCTGGTATTGATTCTGCAGAATCACCAATCGAATTTAAAAGCAGTATTTGGAACAAATTTGCTGATGAATGGAAATTAGATCTTTCTTCAATGATAAAGGTTGTGACGAAAGAAAATTTACAGCAAGAGATTGATCTTATCCTGGAGGGCGGTCAACAGGGTAGAGTGGTTTTAAAACATGGAGAATAATGATGCCAGATAAATATGACGAATATTTTGACTCACAAGAAGCTAACGAAGACAGCAAGTCTGATTCGAGAGTCTCGCTAATACTGATCGCAGTTTTTGTTGTAGGGATGGTTTTTTGGGTTTCAGGTCAGTAATTACTCAGACAAAAACTTTTCTGCATCAAGTGCTGCCATGCAACCAAATCCGGCTGAGGTAATAGCCTGTCTATAAATTTGATCTGAAACATCGCCTGCCGCATATACCCCAGGCACACTGGTAGATGTAGCCATGCCATCTGTCCCTGATTTGATAGTGATGTAATCATTTTTCATTTCAATCTGACCCTTAAATATTTCAGTGTTGGGATGATGGCCAATAGCAATAAATACCCCAGTTAATTCAAGTATTTTATTTTCGTCATCAGTTACTATTTCAATTGAGTGAACTCCTTTTTCATCTCCAAGCACTTCATGCAATTGAGAATTCCAATGCATCTCAATTTTCCCTTTATCCACAGCTTCGGCAACTCTATCTCGAAGAATTTTTTCAGCCCTTAGCTCATCTCTTCTGTGAATTAGGTGAACTTTTGAGCAAATACGAGAAAGATATAAAGCTTCTTCAGCAGCAGTATTACCACCTCCGACCACAGCAACTTCTTGATCACGATAGAAAAAACCATCGCATGTTGCACATGCAGAAACGCCTCTGCCTAAAAATTCTTTCTCTGATGATAATCCTAGATATTTTGCACTCGCCCCTGTTGAGATGATTAGAGAATCGCAGGACCATTTCTGACTACCGATTAGTTTGAATGGTTGGTCAGATAATTGAGTTTCATCTATGTGGTCATTAACTATTTGGACATCAAACTGTTCTGCATGCTTTTTCATTCTTTCCATCAATTCAGGGCCTTGTAGACCATCAGAATCACCAGGCCAATTTTCTACGTCTGTAGTCGTGGTAAGTTGTCCGCCTTGTTCTGCGCCTGTAATGAGCAAAGGCTCAAGTCCTGCTCTAGCTGCATAAATACCCGCAGCATAGCCTGCTGGGCCTGAACCTAAGATAATAAGTTTATGATGTTGATATTCCATGAGTGAATTATAAGATAGAGATTAAAGAAATTGTTATCTTTTCTAACTAAATAAGCTATATCTCAATATAATATTGATAACAGGAGTTAATCATCGCTAAAAAACCAGAGCAATTAAATTTATCAGCAGGCACACTGAAAAATGTTTTTGCATTTTTTTGCTTAGGCTCAGTTTTATATATTTTTATATCACTTGTTTCATACTCTCCTCTTGATCCAAGCCTCTCATCAGTAAGCTCTCTTTCGGGCGTCATTGAAAATCTTGGCGGACCTTTTGGAGCATACTTTTCTGACGCTTTATTTTCAGTTGCTGGAATAGGTGCATATTTATTTTTATTAATCATTTCTTTTGTTGCAGTAAAGCTATTATTTTTCTATCAACCATCTGATAGAACTCATAAGCTTATTAAAGCTACCTCAGCAGTGATTTTACTATCTTCATTTTCAGCATTATGTGAATTTTATTATTCAGGTGATTATTTTCCACAGTCTTCATCTGGCGGCATAATAGGTGTGTTGATCTTTACCAATCTTTCAAATATTTTTGGAGTGGTTGGTTCTTTAATCTTTATAGTAATTTTCTTTCTTGCGTCAATCTCATTAACTTTTTCATTCTCTTGGTTGTCAGTTATTGATGCTTTTGGTAATGGGATTAAATATTTACTTATAGAGCTCAGTGCCCAATTGAAGCAATTATTTAAATTTATGTTCAATGCTTTTAAATCTATTGATTTAACAAAAATTAAATCTAGACGTGAACCGAGAGTTGAACGCTCTGTTCTGGAACCTAAACCAAGAGAATTAAACCTTTCTAAATCAAACTTAACAACATCTCAATCAGAAACCAAACCAGAGGAAACTCATAAACCAGTTCCTAAATCGGATCCTCCTAAAAGTGAATCAGCTGCAACATCAACTGTTTATAAATCGAAAGATAAAAATTTAAATTCAGAGATGCCTTCAACAGATCTTTTAGACAGAGTGCTTGATGATGGTTCATCCCTTTCAAAAGAACAGCTTGAAGAAGTGGCAGATAGGCTTGAAATTAAGCTAGAAGAATTTGGTATTGAAGCTAAAGTTGTCTCTGTTATCCCAGGGCCAGTCGTTACTAGATTTGAAATTCAACCAGCTCCAGGCACTAAAGCTAGCAAAATTACTAATATTGCTCAAGACATTGCTAGATCTCTTGCAGTAATGAGCGTTAGAGTGGTTGAGGTAATTCCTGGCAAGTCAGTTGTTGGTATAGAGATACCAAATACAAATAGAAAGATGGTTCGTTTAACTGAAATATTATCTTCAGATACATTCCATAATTCTGCATCACCTTTATCAATGGCTTTAGGGCATGATATAGCCGGAAAGCCAATTGTGGTTGATCTTGCTAAAATGCCTCATTTACTTGTTGCAGGCACAACTGGCTCGGGTAAGTCCGTTGGACTTAACGCTATGTTACTTAGTTTGTTATTTAAATCAGATCCTGAAGCGGTTCGTCTGATAATGATAGATCCTAAAATACTTGAACTTTCTGTTTATGAAGGTATTCCCCATCTTCTTACTCCTGTTATTACTGATATGACTGATGCCTCAAATGGATTGAGATGGTGCGTAGCTGAAATGGATAGAAGATATAAATTAATGTCTGAAATGGGTGTCAGAGGTCTAACAGCTTTTAATGAAAAAGTAGCTGAAGCTAATGCAGCTGGTACTCCATTAATGGACCCATTCCAAGAAGATGAAGATGTACCTTTAGAGGAATTGCCTTCGATAGTTGTGGTTGTCGATGAATTTGCAGATATGATGATGATCGTTGGTAAAAAAGTAGAGCATTTAATTGCAAGAATTGCTCAAAAGGCAAGAGCAGCAGGCATCCATTTAATTTTGGCAACTCAACGCCCCTCAGTAGATGTAATAACTGGATTAATTAAAGCAAACGTTCCATCAAGAATTGCGTTTCAAGTGTCTTCTAAAATTGATTCTAGAACCATCCTAGATCAAGGTGGGGCAGAGCAACTTCTAGGGGCAGGGGACATGTTATATATGCCAGCTGGCCAAGGCGTTCCTGAGCGAGTTCATGGAGCATTTGTTGGCGATGATGAGGTTCATAGGGTTGTCGATAGCTGGAGGAAGAAATCTGAACCAAATTACCTGGATGAGATTACTTCAGAACTGCAGGAAACTGGACCGATTCCAGGTTGGTCAGATACTGACAATTCAGACTCATCAGATGAAAATGATGAGCTTTATGATGAAGCAGTCAGCTTTGTAATCGAATCAAGAAGAGCTTCCATTTCAGCAGTTCAAAGAAAGCTTAGAATTGGATACAATCGTGCAGCAAGAATTATTGAGGCCATGGAGATGGCTGGATTAGTCTCTGAAATGAGCAGCAATGGAAGTAGAGAAGTATTAGTTCCCAAACAGCAATGATTGCTAAATTTTTTATACCATTTATTTTTTTGTTTTCTGTATCTATTAATGCTGCATCAATTTCAACTTTTCTTTTAAATAGCGAGTTAAAAAAAGACTATTCATTCATTGAAAGATCTTTACATGAATCTGATATGAAGATTGATAGTTCTACTGGAAAAATTTTTTTTAACAACGAGGGGATTTCAATTCATGTGTTAACACCTTTTAAAGAAAATTATAGAATTAATGGAGATGCTATAGAGATCCACGATGTTTTTTTGGATCAAAAACAAATCATTAACATCAAGCAGCTTAATAATTTTTTTCTTAATCTTTTAGTGGGTGGTGTTGATGAAAATACAGAGGCCTATTCAGTCCATTTTATTAACGATTCAACCATTCAAATTATTGAAAATAATAGTTCTAATGTTATTAGTTTTTCATTTATTGGAAATCAACTAAATCTTATTCGCTACAAAGACTCTGTTGGAGTTGATCACGGAATAGAGCTTACACCATTATGACTAAACTTATTTTCATAGCATTTGGAGGAGCTTTGGGAGCTCCTCTGAGATATCTCATTAATGACTTAATGAAAAATTCTTACTTTTTTATGATGCCAAGCGGAATAATGTTAGTTAATTTTATTGGATGTTTTTGCATAGGTATTGCCATGGCTCAAATTTCAGATTTGAAGTCTAATGTTTATTTTTTTCTGATTATTGGATTTCTTGGCTCTTTTACAACTATGTCAGCCTTCTCACAGCAAACAATTGAATTGCTATACAATGGTAAGGATTTAAATGCTTTGATTTATGTTTTTGCATCGATTGCCTCATGCTTGATAGGAACTTTTTTGGCTTACTATTTATTTAAAACTACTTAAAAATGATTGATACAAATTTAATAAAGGAGAATCCTCAGACTGTCTCTGAAAAATTAAAATTAAGAAATTACAATTTTGATATTGAGTTATTTGAAAGCTTAGAAGCTAAGCGAAAAAAATATCAAACTGAAACAGAAGACCTTCAGGCTAGACGAAATTCACTTTCGAAAGAGTATGGAATGCTCAAAAAGAAGGACAAGGATGATTCTGCTCTTAATAAAAAGATTGAGGCCATTAAAGCTGATTTAGAAAAATGCTCAACCAAATTAAATGAAATTCAATCAACTTTAAAGGAATTTTTACTTGATGTTCCCAACCTTTTTGATGATTCTGTTCCGAGCGGGGAGAATGAAGAAAACAATGTAAAGATTCGTGAGTATGGTGAACCAACCCTTTTAAAGGGAAAAGATCATTTGGAGATTACATCAATGATCGATACTGAGTCTGCTATCCTTATGGCTGGTTCTCGTTTTGCAGTTCTAAGCAATGAAATAGCAAAATTACAACGAGCCTTAATAGCTTTTATGCTTGATAAAGCATCAGAGCATGGTTACACAGAGTATTATTTACCAATGGTGGCCAATACAGAATCCCTAACCTCAACTGGCCAGCTTCCAAAATTTTCTGATGATCTATTTCAGTTAACTGATGATTACTATTTAATTCCTACTGCGGAAGTGCCTTTAACTAACTTATACAGAAATCAGATTCTTGATTTAGACACTTTTCCATTGAAGCTTACAGCTCATACCAGTTGTTTTAGATCTGAGGCTGGAAGTTACGGTAAGGATACGAAGGGGCTAATACGACAACATCAGTTTGAAAAAGTAGAGTTAGTGCAGATATGTCATCCTGAAAAGTCATTTGAAGCTCTAGAAAATCTTACCTCTCATGCAGAAATAATTCTTAAGGAGCTAAACCTTCCTTATCAGGTAGTAGAATTATGCACAGGAGACTTAGGCTTTTCAGCAGCTAAAACATATGACCTAGAGGTTTGGATTCCAAGCCAAGAAACCTATAGAGAAATATCATCTTGCTCAAACTGTACTGACTTTCAAGCTAGAAGAGCCAAGATTAGATTTAAGGAAGAGGGGATCTCAAAACTAGCTCACACTCTTAACGGATCAGCGCTTGCAGCAGGGAGAGCATTGATTGCAGTTATTGAAAATAATTTTGATCAAAAGGGCACAATCACTATCCCAGAAGCTCTTCATGAATATACAAAATTTACAACCATCGAAGTCTAATAAAATTTTTTAAAATGTTGCTTAATTGTTCCTTTTCATAAGCTGCAAACAGGTATAGAATTAATCCATCGTCTTAATTTTAATTTTTAGAGGGAAATTATGAAATCATTGCGTAACTTAATCATGGTTGTTGCCTTAATCGCTATTCCAGCATTTGGTCAGGAACTTACTTCGGATATTACAGGTACTGTAACAAATGGAGCGGGAACGCCAGTTAGCGGAGCTACTGTCAGCGTTACTTACACTCCAACAGATACTACCGTCACAAGAACAACGAGTTCAAACGGCCGTTACAATGCTGGTGGTTTAAAGCCTGGTGGTCCATACGAAGTCAGCGTTCAATCTAGTGCTTACAGCTCAGAAACTACAACAGGGATCACCTTGATTGTTGGTGATACCAAAAGACTGAATTTTATTTTAGAGTCAATTGATGAAGTTGTTGTTGTTGCAAGTGCAGGAACCACTTTAGATACAGGCTATGGTTTCGGTACAGCGCTTACTGCAGATGACATTGAAAAAAATGCTTCAGTAAATAGGGACCTGAAAGATTTTATCAGATTGAATCCAATGGTTTCTCTTGATGATGCTGAAGATAACTATGAAGCAATTTCTATTGCTGGTGCTCATCCAAGAACTAATGATCTTAGAGTAGATGGAGTGTCATTTAACGATGACTTTGGTCTGAATGCTAATGGTTATCCTGCTCAAAGAAGCCCAATTTCACTTAATGCAATTGAGCAGCTTTCAGTTAAAGTTGCACCTGCTTCTGTAGAGTACTCAGGTTTTAGAGGAGGCGTTATTGAAGTAATTACCAAGTCTGGAACTAATGAATTCACGGGTGAATTTTTCTCATATGATCGAGGTGACTCATTGATGGGTGACGAATCTAATGGTGATGAATATTCATTCGATCTAGAGGATACTTCTGAAGGCTTTGCATTTGGCGGACCCCTTATTAAAGATAAGGCATATTTCTATGTTACATATGAAGAGGCTCAAGTTAATAAGCCAATTACTCATGGTCCAGAAGGTTCAGGCCTACCAAATGTCCAGGGTATTACAGTTGCTGAAGTTGATCAAATTCGAAGTATAACTCAAAGCAAATACGGTTTTGATCCTCTCGGCTATACATCAAGTAATCTATCTGAGCAAGAATATATGACAGCAAGATTTGATTTAAATATTACTGATAACCATCGTTTAACAATTAACCATAAAGAGGTTGAAAGCTCCAAATTAAATGGTGCTAATAGTTCATATGGCACTTTTAATTTCTCATCAGGCGAATATCAAAAAGGTGAAAACACTGAAACAGATGGCTTTTTATTAGTTTCTAACTGGTCAGATGATTTACTTACTGAGATAAGTTATTCCACGAAAGAACAAAAAACTTCGCAGATGTCTCCAGTGGGTCAAGATCTTCCACAGTTCACTATTGAAAATTGTGGAGCTGCTGAAATTAACTGTAATTTAGGTCCAGATATCTATAGAAGTGCAAATGCACTTGAGACTGAAAATACTTTCTTCAAAGCCAAGCTTACTTATTACGATGACAATCATAAGTGGACAGCTGGATATGAAATGAAAGAGTGGGATATTTACAACGTATTTATTGTTGCCCAAAATGGATCGTATGACTTTGATGGTATTTCTGGTTATGAAAGCCAAACAGCCACCGGGTTCTTTCATAACAACTCAAGAGATTTAACCGAACAAGGAGGCGCAGCTATCTTTAAATATGATTTAACATCTATGTACATTCAAGATGAAATTGAATTGTCAGATAAGCTTAATATTTTAGTAGGTTTAAGATATGACGAATTTGATTCAGATGATGCTCCTTCATTAAACCAAGGCTTCAAAGATGCCTATGGTTTTGCCAATGGCGGCATATCTGGAACTGATTTACTTAATTATAGATTCAGTTTTGAATATGAAATTGATGATGTTAGTTCTTTAAAGGGGTTGTATGGAACTTTTTCATCTAAACTTCCAACTGTTTGGATTTCAAATGCTTATACTAACGACGGTGTAAGGATAGCTGCATATAATGGAGCAAATGCACCTGGTTGTGATCCAACAACAGGAGTAACTGGTACATTGCCAGCTTGTGTTGGTACGGCCATCCAAAATGCACCATTAACTGATGCAGTTATTAACTTTATTGCTCCTAGTTTTGAATGGCCTGAGACCGAAACTCTTAATTTGACTTATGACAGACAAATTGGAGACTGGATGATGACAGCCACATACTTACATTCTGATCAGGAAGAGGCTTTATATAAAATCATTGATGGCTCACCACTAATCGGTGATCAGCCTCAGGTTCCAACACTAAAAGCGCCTGATGGAAGGCCTATTTATAACCAAACAGGTAGAAATACATATAAAGGTGGTCTTTATAATCAAGGTGGCGGTGAGAGGGAAGTAATCTCAGTTGCTTTCTCAAAATACTTCAACGATGGTGATGGCTCTTTCACAATTGGTTATACTCATCAGGATAGTGATGAGCTAAGTGGAATGGGATCAACTACTGCTAACTCTAGTTATGGTAAATATGCAGCTTCTGACTACAACAACAGAACTGCTCAACGATCAATTTATGAAACAGAACATAGATTGTTTGCAACTATGTCATCTACTCATTATTTCTTTGGTGCTGACAAGCCAACAACCTTCAATGTTTACTTTGAAAGAAAATCAGGTTTACCAGGAACATATTCTTGGGATACATATACTTCAAGAAACTATGGTGGAACTGCTTACCAAAGAGAAGCTTTTGGATATGAGAAGAACTTAAATGATGATAGTTCTCATTTAATATATGTGCCTACAGGTTTAACAGATCCTAACGTATGTTGGGGCTCATGTTCAGGCGCTCCTGATTTAGCTATTGCTAATCAAGTTCTTGACATGCTTCATAATCAATTAGGTCTGGCATCTTATGCAGGTCAGATTGTTCCAAATGGAGTTTTTGAATATCCATGGCGAACATCCTTGGATCTTAAGATCACTCAAATTCTTCCTGGTTTTAGAGCTGAAGATGAATTTGTGATCTCTTTAGGCATTGAAAATTTATTAAACCTAATCGATTCAGATAAGGGCGAGGCAAAATATGGTCCATATAACGGAAAAATGGCCGTTCTTGACATGTTTATGAATGATGATTTCTCTAAATACATTTATCCTAACTACAAAGGAAGAGGCTACCCAGATTGGGCTTATGGCTTCAATCAAAGTAATCCTAAGGGTATTAGAAAATCAGCTGTAAACAGCATATGGAGAGCACAACTTGGGTTCACATATAAGTTTTCTTTCTAAGAAAGTCTAATATTTTAAAAGGGCGGTTTTTATCGCCCTTTTTTGTTAAAATTAATTATGTCATTTAATACTATCCCTGCATTTTCTTTGTCTGATATCCAGAAAAGTGATGCTGACACAATTGCCGAGCTAAAATTAGCATTAATTACGCATGGCTTCTTTACTATTACTGATCACGGGATATCTGATGAGGTCTTGCAAGAAAGTTACAAGGTTAGTAAAGATTTTTTTTTACTTCCTGAGTCAATAAAAAATAATTACGCTCATCCTGAAAAAGCTGGAGCAAGAGGTTATACCCCATATGGCAAAGAAACTGCTGTTGGTGAAACAACTCCTGATTTAAAAGAATTTTGGCATCATGGCCCCACAATTGATGATTCGTATGATTCCAGAATATCTGAAAATATTTCAGTTTCAGAGATTCCAGATTTTAATGATCAGTTTGATATTTTATTCAATCAACTGAACTTACTTGGCATGAAAGTTCTAAGTGCAATAGCTGTAATTTTAGGCAAAGAATCTTCTTTTTTTGATGACTGGGTGTTTAAAGGAAATTCTATCTTACGTTTAATTCATTACCCTCCTGTTAATGATTCTTCAAATATCTTACGTGCACGAGCTCATGAAGATATAAATTTAATTACTCTATTAGTTGGAGCAGAAGAATCTGGATTGGAAGTACAAAATCCTGAGGGTGATTGGATTCCAATTGCAGCAAAAAGCAAATCTATTGTTTGTAATATTGGAGATATGATGCAATTAGTTACACGCTCTCAACTTAAAAGCACCCGCCACAGGGTTGTAGATATGAACGCCGGCTCATCTGCATCTCGATATAGCATGCCTTTTTTTCTACATCCTTCCCCAGAAGTTGAGCTTTGTTCTATAGTTGATGATTCAACTGAATCTATTAGCGCACATGATTTTTTAGAGGAAAGACTTAGAGCAATTAAGTTATACTAAGCCATGACAATCACCTCGTTATTTCAAATTATTATTGGCTTTATTGGCTTGGTTTGTATTGCTATTCCATTTTCTCAAAATAGATCCACTATAAATTACCGACATATTATCGCAGCCATAATACTGCAGATTATTTTAGCTTTTGCTCTATTAAAAATACCCTTCATAGTGCAAATTTTTGCCTATCTCTCCGAAGGTGTAACTGCCTTGCAAGCAGCAACTCAAGAGGGAGCTGAGTTTGTTTTTGGTTATCTAAGTAATAGCTCAACATCACCATTTCAAAACTCTGGTACTGGTAACTCAATGATTTTCGCTTTTCAAATACTGCCTTTAATCATAGTAATCTCAAGTCTGTCTGCATTACTGTGGTTTTGGAATATCTTGCCATTAATTATTAGAGCCATATCTAAAATATTTGAAAAGCTCTTTAATATTGGTGGCCCCATTGGATTGGGCGCAACTGCTAATATCATTATGGGTCAGGTTGAAGCTCCTTTATTAGTAAGGCCATACCTATCAAAGATGAGTGAAAAAGAGTTATTAATTCTTATGACTGCTGGAATGTCGACTGTTTCTGGCTCTATTATGATTGCGTTAGTCTCAATGCTCACACCACAATTCCCAGATATCAATTTAATTCAACACCTTATATCAGCCTCTATTTTGTCCATTCCTGCTGCCATCATGTATGCAAATATTATGATTCCATCATCAGAAGTTACCAATTTTGATGGTAATTCTGTGCCTAAAGTATATGACAGTTCCATGGATGCAATTACAAGAGGCACAAGAGATGGATTAGATATCTGTTTAAATGTTGGTGCAATTTTGATTGCATTTATAGCACTGGTTTCATTATTTAATTCTTTGCTCGGTATTTTCGGTGGTTGGGTTGGAATATCAGACCTTTCCTTGCAATTAATTCTTGGTTATATTTTCTTTCCAATTGTATGGCTTATGGGAGTTCCTTTATCTGAGACTTTAGCTTCAGCTGAGTTATTAGGTTTGAAAACTGCGCTAAATGAATTTGTGGCTTATGGCGCCCTTGCAAATTTAGAACCTGGAATTCTATCGGATAGATCAAAATTGATTACCTTGTATGCTTTGTGTGGTTTTGCCAATTTCTCCTCAGTTGGAATTCTTGTTTCAGGCATAAGTGCCATGGCTCCAGAAAGAAAAAATGATCTAATTAAGGTTTCTATAAAAGCATTGGTTGGAGCAACACTTGCCTCTTGTATGACAGGATTGGTTATAGGTATTTTTTAGTTCAAGAAAACAATTGAAGCATTTAAAAATGCTGCAAATGATAGCCATAAAAGATATGGCAGATATAGATAAAATAATATTCTTGATTCACCTCTTAATATTTTAATAATTTTCTGATTAAGAAATATTAGTATGCTTATATCTATAAGAGCTATTAGAGGAGCGTGAAAATAAAAAAACATCCATGACCATGCAGCATTAGCAGCTAATTGCATCATAAAGAGCCCTGAAATTTTTTCAGCCATCCTGAATGACACAAACGCCATGATTGCATACAGGATGGGCCAAACAATCCCAAAAACATAGCTTGGTGGATTTAACGGACTCTTAACCAACTCTGCATACCAACCATCAGAATTGATGTAGATATTTGCAAGAGAGCCAATTATAGAAGTTAAAATTACCAATATAGGCAAAATGTACTTCATCAATTTATGCTTTTTCTACCAAGATAGAGCAAATTGAGTACCCAGCTCCAAAAGAGCAGATTATTCCTTTTTGACCTCTGGTTAGATGATTATATTTATGAAATGAAATCAGGGACCCTGCTGAACCGGTGTTGGCATATTCATCGAGGACATTTGGAGCCCGCTCTGGCGGAAAGTCATCTCCTAATAATTTTTTTACAACATATGTATTCATATTTATATTGGCTTGATGTAGCCAGTACTGCTCAACCTCATCTGGCAATAAGCTATTTTCTTCCAGATGATCAGTAATTAGTGATGCAACCATAGGCATTACTTCTTTGAAGACACTTCTACCATTTTGTACAAACAACAGCTCTTCTTCTGTGTACTCTTTATCTTCTATGGCATTCATAAAACCAAAATTATTTCTTATATTATTTGAAAAATGAGTTTTTAATTTAGCATTAAGTATTTTAAATTTATTTGGCGATTTGGAATCTTTTTCGATGACAGCTGCAGTGCAAACATCACCGAAAATAAAATGACTATCTCTGTTTTTAAGATTATTGTGTGCAGTGGTAATTTCTGGATTTATGACCAATACTTTTGAGGCTTTCCCCGATGCTATATCTGAATAGGCATTGCTTATTCCAAACGTAGTTGATGAGCAACCTACCATCATGTCATATGCATAACCTTCAATACCTAATTCGTTTTGAACCTCAATGGCTATTGCTGGATAAGCCCTTTGAAGGTTTGCAGTTGAAACAATCACTGCGTCAATATCAGCAGGGCTTAATTCAGCATTATCAAGTGCTTGCTTTGCTGCAATGACACTTATTTCTGCGCAAAGTGATAGTGAGTCATCGTCTCTTGCTTTTATCTGCGGTTTCATGAATTTTGGATCAAGCAAGGATTCTTTTTCTATCACATATCTATTCTTTATTCCCGAGGCTTTGACTATAAATTCTTCAGAAGAGGGCTCTAAGGCTATTAGAGTGCCAGATTCTATTTCTTTGGCATGCTCAACATTATAAAGCTCAACATAGCTGTTAAATGATTCAACAAGTTCTTCATTGGATATTTTATGAGGAGGAGTCCAAACCCCTGTTCCAGAAATATATATATCTTGCATGCGTTTACTCTATTACATGTTATTTTATAGTCATATGGAAAAAATATCATTAGATACTCCCTCTGACTCTAATTTGCACTTTGATCTTTACCAATCAAAGGTTGAATCAACTCATGGTTTGGTTCAAATTTCTCATGGTATGGCAGAGCATAAAGGGAGATATCAAGAGTTTACAAATTTTTTAAATATGAATGGTTTTCATGTCGCAATTCATGATCATAGAGGTCATGGCGAAAATATACTAGATAATCAAATTGGATTTTTTGATAATGATGATGGATGGAATTTAGTGGTAGAAGATTTGCTTGCTATCCACTCGGAGACTAATAAGCTTTTCCCTGGCTTATCTAAAATTCTATTAGGTCATAGCATGGGTTCTTGGATTGGTTTGTCAGCACTTCAGCAAAACAATAGTTTTGATGCTGTTCTGCTTTCTGGTTCAAGCTATCCAAATTCCTCTGAGACTTTTTTGCAAAAATTATTCCTTAAAATAGAAATGTTTAGGCTTGGAAAAAAGGGATATAGTCATCCACTACATAAAACAATTTTTGGAGGTTTTAATAATAAATTTAAAAACACCCAAACTCCAAATGATTGGTTATCAAATGACTCAGATAGAGTAGATAATTATACAAAGGATCCTTTATGTGGTTTTATTGTTTCTAATCAACTCTGGGCAGATGTTATAGAGGGAATTAAGTCAGTTTTTGATCCACAAAATTTAGCATTGATAAATAAGAATATCCCCATTCTAGTTTTCTCTGGTACCCATGATCCTGTTGGGGCTATGGGAAAAGGAACAACAAAATTACATGAATGTTTAATTGAGAATGACTGTATATCAGAGCTTTACCTTGTTGATGAAGCTAGACATGAAACTCTTAATGAAACCAATAGGATGACAACCTATAATTATGTTTTAACATATTTGATGAATAATTTAAAAGGAGCTTGAATTGGATTTAGAAAATAAGGTATCTCTTGTTACTGGAGGTGGCCAAGGTATAGGAGAGGGTATTGCTAAAGTTTTAGCCTCGCATGGATCCAAGGTAATGATTGTGGATTTAAATAGTAAATCGGCTGAGAAAGTGGCGAAGGAAATAAACTCACTTTATCCGAACTCTGCAGCTTTCTTTGAGGCAGATCTAACTGATTCTAAGGCAATTCACTCAATGATTGATACTACTTTATCAACGTTTACAAAACTAGATTGCATCTGTAATAACGCAGCTGCATCAAAAGGTTTGGGCCCAGTTGAAAATTATTCACTTGAAGATGTCCAGGCTACGCTTGATTTAACTTTCACCTCATTGTGGAAATGCTTGCAAGTTGAAATTAAGTCTTTAAAAGAGCAATCAATTCCTGCTTCTATTGTAAATATTTCTTCAAATTCAGCGATTAGAGGTTACGCTTTTAATTCTATTTATGCGGCTAGCAAGGCCGCAGTAAATAATTTAACTCAATCTGTTGCTAAGGAAGTTGCTAGAAATGATATTAGAGTAAATGCAGTTTCACCCGGTACTATCAATACTCCAGGAGTCAGGCAGTATTTTGAAGCTGAGCCAAAAGCAAAAGAAATGCTAGAAAAATCATCTTTGCTAAGAAGAATTGGTGAGCCTGAAGAAATTGGCGAGCTAGTTTCATTCCTGCTTTCAGATAGATCTTCATTTATTACTGGGCAGGTTATTTCTGTAGATGGCGGCTCCTCTATTAATTAAAATAGAATGATAAAAAAATTATTCGAATATCCGGAACTTGAGCGTGTTGAAAAAAATAACGTTCGTTATTATCGAGATTCTAAAGAAAATCTTGTGCCATCTGTTACAACGATTCTATCAGCAACTGGAGATCATTCTGGTATCGATGCTTGGAAGAGAAGAGTAGGTCCCAAAACCGCAAAAGAAATTGTTAATGAAGCAACCACAATAGGTACCGCTGTTCACTTAGCTATTGAAAACTATCTTCATGGACTTGATTGGGAGCTATTTACTGATGATAGATTGGGCTTAATGGCGCATCAGATAGCCAAGAGATTTGTTGATGATTGTTTGGGTGATATAGAAGAAGTTTGGGGCCTTGAATCTGGCTTGGTTGTAGATGGGTTGTATGCTGGAACAGCAGATTGCATAGGTATTTTTAAGGGCAAGCCTACAATCATAGATTTTAAAACAGCAAAAAAAATTAAAAGAAAAGATTGGATTGAGGATTACTTTCTTCAAGGGGCAGCTTATGCCAATGCACATAATGTTATGTATCAAACTAACATAGAATCGATTGCAATATTAATGGTAGATCGAGATCTGTTATTCAAAGAGTTTCTAATTAAGAATAAAGAATTTGAAAGCTATACAGATAAATGGAAACAGAGGATTATAGGTTACTATAAAATACATGAAATTTTAGGGAGAGAATAAATGAATGATTTAAAAGATAGAATTGTAATGATCACAGGTGCTAGCTCTGGTTTTGGTAAAGAGGCAGCAAAAATGTGCGTTGCCTTGGGGGCAAAAGTCGTATTGGGTGCACGAAGAGAAGATAAATTAAAACAGCTGTGTGATGAGCTTGGTTCTGATTCTGCAATTTACAAAGCAACAGATGTAACATCTAAAGAGCAGATGCATGCATTGGCTCAATATGGCATTGATGCTTTTGGAAGAATTGATTCGCTGGTTAATAATGCGGGAGTGATGCCCTTATCATTGCTTGAAAAAGGTAGGACTGATGAATGGGATCACATGATTGATGTAAATATTAAAGGTGTTTTGTATGGCATTGATTCAGTTTACTCGCATATGCTTGAAAGAGAATCAGGTCAAATAATTAATATTTCCTCTGTTGCAGGAAAAAGAGTAATGCCGGGTAGCGCGGTTTATTCTGGAACAAAATATGCTGTTAGAGCGATCTCTGAGGGTTTAAGATTAGAATCTTCTGGAAAGATTCAAGTTACCTGTATTTATCCCGGCGCTTTTAAAACTGAATTAGCTTTTTCTATTAAAGATGAATCAATGCTTGAGGCTTTAATGAGTAGAGGTATTGGTAATATTGCACAGCCAGCAGAAAGAGTTGCTGAATCGATAATATATGCTTTACAGCTTGATCCAGGAGTTTCTGTTAATGAGATTGTTATTAGACCAACCGCTCAAGAAGCTTAGTAAATTTTAATAATGAGATTATTTCTTATTGTTGCTAGCATATATGCTCCAGCGATAATACAAGCCACTCAATGTATAGATGCAGATTTAATTCTTCATAGGGGCAATATCTATACTGGGCAAACCGATCAATCCTTTATTGGTTCAATAGCTTCAAAAGGAGCAAAAATTACATATGTTGGCAAAGTTTTATCAGATGCAGAGATTGCGTGTTCTGATGCAGAAGTTATAAATTTAAATGGTAAATATATATTTCCAGGATTTACAGACGCTCACGGACATCTTAAAGGGATTGGTTATAGAGAACTCACCTTAAATCTACAAGGAATTTCTTCACTTAATGAAACCCTTCAAGTTGTAAGGAGTTATATATCTAGTAAGGAGGTAGGTGAGTGGGTCATAGGTCGAGGTTGGATTGATAAAGTTTGGCCTGAAAAAAGATTTCCATCAAGATGGGATCTTGATTCTTTTTCTCCTGATAATCCAGTAATTTTAGAAAGAGCAGATGGCCATGCTGTAGTTGTGAATAGTGTAGTTTTAGAATTAGCAGGCATTGATAAGAGCACTCAAGACCCGCAAGGCGGTTTTATAGAAAAGGATCAAACAGGAGAGCCAACCGGTTTATTGGTTGATATGGCAATGAACTTAATAGCTGATCTGATTCCTAAATTGTCGAGGGATAACGATAAGGAAGCTTTCTTAGAAGGAATAAATAGGAATGTTAGTCTTGGATGGACCCAAATACATGTCCCAGGAGGCACGTTTGACGATATTTCAATTTTAAATGAAATTAAATCTGAAAATAACTTACTGCAAAGGGTTTATTTTATGGTTAGCGATGGTGAGCCTGCAGATCGTTTACTTGAGAATGGACCAATTATTGACCCTGAACATTTTTTAACTGTACGGGCAATTAAAATGTATGCTGATGGAGCTCTAGGTTCACGGGGAGCAGCTTTATTAGAAAAATATAGTGATTATGATGGCAAAGGAGTTTTTATTTTTCTTGAAGATGAAACAAAGCCTAGATTATCCAAAGCATTAATTAAAGGTATTCAGATTGGGACTCATGCTATTGGGGATCATGGTAATAGAGTTGTCTTAGATTGGTATGAAGAAGCATTTACACAAGCTAAAAAAAATAATGAATTGTTTATATCACCTCGATGGAGAATAGAGCATTCACAAAATATTAAACCTGAAGACCAACGTCGCTTTGTTGAATTGAGTGTCATTCCCTCAATGCAACCATCTCATGCTATTGGTGATTTGCACTTTGCTGTAGATAGGTTAGGACTAGAAAGAATTGATAATGCGTATGCATGGAGAAATCTTATTGACCAGGGGTTAATTATTGCGGGCGGAACTGATGCACCTGTTGAAATCGGTGATCCAAGGATTGAATTTTATGCAGCTGTTACAAGAAAGGATGTGGATGGATATCACGGAGAAGGTTGGAATCTGCATCAGAGACTCTCAAGGCTAGAGGCATTAAAAATGTTTACAATTTGGCCTGCAATTGCTTCTTTTGAGGAAAATATTAAGGGAACAATAGAAGTTGGTAAGCTAGCTGATTTTTCTATTTTTGATCAAGATTTAATGAGTATTCCTGAGCTTGCAATACTAGAATCAAAAAATATTCTCACGGTTGTTGGTGGTAGGGTGGTATATCAAGACTAAACTTTATTTATTTCTAGAATTAAATCTGCACACTTGGCTCCAATTACATTGCAAGTTGCATTTGTATTACCTGAAATGATGTTTGGAAATATTGATGCATCAGCCACCCTGAGCCCCTTGATACCTTTTATTTTCAATTCGTCATCTACTACGCATTCCTCCCCTTTACCCATCTTGCATGTTCCTATTGGATGATAAACTGATAAAGACTCATTTCTGATGAATTCTTCAATATCAGTTTTTTTAATACATTGACTCCCGGGCTGTAATTCCCTTGCTCCCAATTCTTGCATGGGAGAGGTTTTAAATATTTCCCTAATCTTTTGAACTCCTTCAACCATCGATTCCATATCTATTGTTTCATCAAGATAATTTGCATAGATTTTTGGCGCATCTTTTGGATCGGAAGAAACCAGCTCAAGATGACCTCGACTTTGAGGCCTTAAATTACAGACAGATGCTGTGATTCCAGATGAAGGCTTCATGGCACCATTTTTATTGTATTTTCCAGCACCTGGTGCAAAGTGAACTTGAGCATTTGGAGTTTTTTCAATCAGATTAGTTTTAAAAAATAGTCCTATGTCTGAAGCTGGATAGGTCATTAATCCTTTTTGCTGGGTGAAGTATTCAAAAAAATTTTTAATCATACCCAAAGGATTCATGAGCTCACTAAAAGTTTTTAATTTATTAATTTTGTAGCTTATATTTACCGTTAGATGATCTTGTAAGTTTTTTCCTACACCAGGTAAATCATGTACTAAGGGTATTTTGAGATCTTTGAGATGTTTCTTTGGACCTATTCCAGACAGCATTAATAACTGAGGTGAGTTTATACTTCCACCGCAGAGTATTATCTCAGAGGTGCATCCAATAATTTGAATGCCACTTTTATTTTTTATTTTTACGCCTATTGCTCTTTTATTTGACGTGATAACTTTTTCAACCAAAGTGTTTGTTAATAACTGGAGATTGGGTCTATCGAGTATAGGTTTCAAAAAAGCATCAGATGCACTAAACCTTTGTCCGTTTTTAATATTAACCTGATATTGACCATATCCCTCTTGATCTTCACCATTAAAATCATTATTTTTAGTTAATCCATATTCCTTGCAAGCATTTAAAAAAGATCTAGAAGCCTCAAGTATTGGTTGATAAGTTTCTACCCACAGTGAACCAAAATTTCCATGAAATTGATCTTCATGATTTTGGTTATTTTCAAGTGCAACGAAGTATTTCATTAGATCTCTATAACCCCAACCTTCATTTCCTTCATTTTTCCAACCTTGATAGTCTTCAGCTTGCCCTCGGATATAAAGCATCCCATTGATTGAGCTACTTCCTCCGAGAGTTTTTCCCCGCGGCCAGTTAATTGTTCTATTGTTTAATTTTTTTTCTGGTTCAGTTTCATACCCCCAACCATATTTTTTATTTTTAAATAAAGAGCTAGCAGCTAATGGCATTTTAATTGACGAATGTTTATCCATTGGACCCGCTTCAATTAATAGAACAGAATTTTCAAGATTTTCTGAGAGTTTATTTGCTAAAACGCAGCCTGCACTTCCTGCACCAATAATGATATATTTGTGACTAAATTTCATAAATCTAATATCTATCAGGGAGTAAAATGCGTCAAGTAATTGCAATTGGTGGAGGGGGTTTCGGTAGGACTCAAGAATCAAATTTAATTGAGCAATTTATCTTAGATCAAACATCTAAGAAAAATCCAAAAATTTGTTTTATTCCAACAGCAACAGGAGATTTAGATCCGTATATTGTTAATTACTACTCTGTCTTTTCTAGACTTAATTGTGAACCTACCCATGTAAGCTTTTTTAAAAGGACTATCGATCTAGAAGATCACATCTTAAAACAAGATGCTATTTTTGTTGGAGGAGGTAATACTAAAAGCATGTTGGCTGTCTGGAGAGATTGGGGCCTAGATTCAATTTTAAAACATGCATATGATCAAGGTGTTGTAATGAGTGGTGTTAGTGCAGGGGCTATTTGTTGGTTTGAAAGTGGATTAACTGATTCCTGGGAAAGTGAACTTAAGATGATGGATTGTATGAATTTTATCCCTGGAAATTGTGCCCCCCACTATGATGAAGAGCCAGAAAGACGTCCAGCAACTAAAAAATTTCTTGAGGATCAATCTATTGATTTTATGTATGGCATAGAAGGAGGAGCTGCTCTTCATTTTATAGATGAGAAACCTAATTCAACCATTAGATTTAAAAAAAATAAAAATGCTTATAGAGTTACTCTTGAATTAAATAAAATTCATGAGAGCGCATACCAAGTAAAGGAATTAGATTAATGAATTTATGGTTTCTAATAAATCCCTTTGTTGCATTGCTGGCAAGATCACCGCTTCATTTTATTATCAGTCATCAGATACTTGTTATTAAATTTGAGGGCAAAAAATCTAGAAAAAATTACTTAGTTCCAGTTAGCTATCATCAACACGCATCCTCATACACATGTGTCACACTGAGGTCGAACATTTGGTGGAGAAATCTCAAAGAAATATCTCATACTCAAATTTGGCTTATGGGCAAGCTAAGAGATGCGCAGATTAATATTGAATTTAATAATGACCAGGTTGTTGAAAGTACTTTGAGAGATCTTGTCACTAATAATAAAGTCGATGCTTATTTTGCAAAGATCAAACTAGATAAAGACGGTTCACCATATACAGATGATTTAATGAATGCTGCAAAACTCCATACCGTTTTAAAATTTACAGTTTCTTAAATTATTCTCTTATTTTAATCTGTTTCTCAGTTCTTATTTCCATCTGTGTTTTTCCCTCATGCTCAGAAATATAACCTTTAACACAAACACTTTTTCTTTTAAGAAATTTTTCTGGCTTGTATGAAAAATATTCTGAAAATCTACCAAACCATATCAAGCCAGTCATTTGCTGATTCGGGTAGTCTCTTCCAAAATTTAGAAATATAGGCCCCCCAGACGCTCTTTTTAAATATTTTGTTGAAACTATTCTACCGCACACAATTTTGGTTTCACCCACATATTTATAGGCCTCTTTCACTTCTATAGCCTGTTCTGATTGAGCGGATAGATACAAAGGAGATAAAAATAATAAACTAAAATAAAAAAGACTTTTAACTCGGTTAGTAATATTTTTCATAACTAAATAATAGTATAAATTTCCTTTTTTGGCCTGAATAAGTTAATTTATTATCAAATAAATAAGATTTAGGTAATTTTATGTTTACAAGAATGGACCATAGCACTGAAGAGGAATGGCAGCATATAAAAGATGAGCATATGCCACATATCTTTGATATGCCAAAAAGAATTATCTCCATGCTTAAGCAAACCGAGTCATTAACCCTTGGCTTTGGAACTGATCAACTCCATCATGCTTTGCAAACCGCTACAATGGCTAGGAGGGCAGGTGCAGATGACGAGATGGTACTTATAAGCTTGTTACATGATATTGGGAAAGTTATTAACGTGCCTAACCATGGTCAAATTGCAGCAGAAATGATTAAACCTTACGTTAGCGAAGATGCTTACCATATTATTCGTACTCATCAGGATTTTCAGGGAGAACATTACTATCACTATATGGGAAAGCCCCAAGATCTACGAAAACAGTTTGAGAATGAATCATGGTATGCAAAAGCAACTGAATTCACGGATGAATGGGATCAAGCTGCATTTGATCCTGAGTACAAAACTGATACCTTGGAATCGTTTGAGCCCTTGATTAATAAATTTTTTGCAGCCCCCCATACCATTATCTGATTCAAAGTTCTTATTAAATTTTTTAATTTAGTTATAATCCTGCACCTTATTGGCTGTTCAAGCGTTCAACTAAAAACAACAATTGAATCAAAGTCTAATCCAAGTCTTTGCTACAGCATGATCTATAAAAAGCAATCTGTTTCAGATGACTATTTTAGGTTAATGCTTGAGGAGGCATTGAAAAGAGATCTAGATTGCAAATTAATTGCAAAAGAAATTTTAAATTTTCAAAAATTCATCTCAGGTTCTTCTGCCCCTAACCCCATTACAGCTGATTCCTCAACAAGCCCACCAACTGAAATTGTTCATCCGGTAACAGGTCGGACTCCAAAATAATAGAAGTTTAATTTATAGATTATTCAAATCCCTGAATTCATTTTAAGTATTTCGGATTCATGGGGTTTTAACTCTTGTCTTGAAATAGGTATAGCTTCTCTTATCTTATTAGCGCTATCTATTAAACAGACTTCAGAAGAGGCAAGAGGGCCGGATTTAAAATTATTCGTATTCATTCCTTCTTGAACTAAGTTTATTAAATAAGTGTCTTCATTGTTTACTTGTCTATTAATTCTCCAATTTAGATATTGAGCAGCCTTAGTTTCCCGACGCTCGTCTGGAAGGGCATAGGCTATTTCTCGTATCATTGTTGTGTTTGCATCGATAGGAATGAATTGCATGAAATCCATTTGTTCTGGGTAAATATCAAATGCAAGATTTGGCCATAATCTGTAATAAAGCCAATATCTTTGTTTCTCATCTGGAAGATGATCCATATGAGGCAAGTATTTATCATAGAGTCTGTTAGATAAGTTATCTTTACGAATATTAGCTCCGTCTCCCCACATTTTATGTATGTATCCATTATTGCTTGAGACTTCAACTCCATAGCTCTTACCAACAAAATTTGATAATCCAGGATGCGCTATAGGTATGTGCAAAGCATCGATATAGTTATCAGCGACTTGCTTCCAATTTACATTCCTGGGTCTCATTGTTACGCGACCCAATGGCTGCATTTCTTCAAGTCTATATTGCTCAATTTCTTGGATATATGGTGCAAATTGCTCTTGAACGCTTGGCATCTCTGATTCTAATAATTTAACAAAAATAAAACCTTGAAAAATCTCCAATTCAACACTTTGCAGTCCATGATCTTTTTTATTGAAATCTTTGAACTGGTCCTCATAAGGAACCTTGATTAGATTGCCCTTAAAATCATATCCCCAAGCATGATATGGACAGGTTATTTTATGATTGCAAGTTCCAGAAACCTCATCAATTAGTTTAGTGCCTCTGTGAGTACAAAAGTTATGAAATGCTGCAACAGATCCATCTTCGCTTCTTATAACAAAAATTCGTTCATTGAAAATATCAAATGTAAAAAAATTCCCTGGCTCAGGTATGTTTGAAAGATGGCAAACTAACTGCCAATTTTTAAGAATTAATTCTTTTTTTTCGAGTTCGAAAAATGCCTCGCTTGTATATGTCCATCCAGGCAAGCTTTTAAATTGTTGTTTCATATTTTAAATTCTTTTTAAGGGCCTGGTTAGGCAGGTTGGCCCACCTTCACCTTTTCGACTAATTTCAATTCCCTTATAAGATCTTATTTTACATCCAGCTTTCTCAAGTTCAAACTGAACCTGCGGTAATTGTTCAAGCATGATAATTGATCTTGGTGAAGTTGCTAAAACATTACATCCCATCAAGGGATACTCTGAATTAGACACTTCAACAAACTGAATACCTAGATCACTCAGCCACTTAATGAAGGGCTTTGGTATGAATGGTTTATATATTAGAGCCAAGTCCTTATCGAGCGGTGAAATTATTGACATCAAATGCAGTACATCGTCTGGATGATCTGGATCAGGTAAATTTACAATATGCAGATCAATATTTGGACCTAATATTTCTTTTAGTTGCCTTATACCTTCAGCGTTTGTTCTTGGTCCCAGTCCAACAGCGGCATGTTTATTATCAATCCATATAAAATCACCACCCTCTAATGTTCCTGGAGCTTTTATTTGCCCCCCAATTTCATAACCTCTTGATGAGAGTGTTTTGAAATTCTCTATGGCTTCAGGTGTTCTGCTTGCTCTGCCCATGTTGCATAGAATTAAGCCTTTCTCAGACAATAAAATACTATCTCTTGTATAAATGCTATCGAGGGTTAAGTTGTTGGAAGGGGGTAAATCAATTACTTCTATTCCATCATCTGTAAGCAAACTTCTAAAATACTTATATTCATTAATTGCTTTTTTAAAATCAGGTTTTGAATGATATCTTAGGGCCTCCCATTCACTTAAAAGCTTCTCATCATTAATAAAGCTTGAAAGTGGCGATCTTATAGCAACTTCATTTATTTGAGAGTACTCATTTAATATATTCACGATTCTATTTCTTCAGCAGGTAAATAGGTGTTCCTATTAAAATTAGAATAAGCGAATAGATTATCATTTCAATGCCAGCACCCCATATAGCAATAAATGCATACAAAAAAGTTCCACATGATAACAAAAGAGCATTATTTCGTTCCTGATTTTTCTTATCAGTTTGTACAAACTTAAACTCAGCAATCGCACAGAAAGCGTAAGCAATTAATGTTGATAGTGTTGAGAGCATAGCCATAAAAACAAACGCATTTACGATACCTTTTGTATAATTCAATATTAAAAGAACGCTTACAAAACTTCCTGTTAACAGGTATGTAAAAACAGGCGTTCCAGCTTTAGTTAACATTATAAATTTGCTAGGAAGTAACCCGTCCCTTGCTGCTGCAAGACTGAGATTGCCTGCAGTTAGTGTGTTTGCATTTAATGAGCCAAGTGTAGAAATAAGGGCTCCTATGCTTATTATTATGCCTCCCGTGACTCCTAAAAGCTTTGTCGCTGCCAATGCAAATGGAGCAGAAGAGTTAATTAATTCGTTTGCTGGAACAATTGCAGCTATTGCAATACTTACTAAGATATACAGAATTAAGATTGTTAAAACAGATGCAATTAAAACCTTTGGGATAGTTTCTTGTGGATTGATAACATTATCTGCTGGGACCGTAGCAGTCTCAATACCAATAAATGACCACATTACTAGAGTTGTTACAGTAACAAGTAATGAAATTGGGTGAAGATTACTAGGATTTAGATCAGGTAAATTGCTGGTATTAAAGTTAGCTGCACCAAGAAAAATAATAAATATGAGAGGAAGTATTTTTAATATGGTTGAGATTAGTTGAAATTTAGAGCTATTTTCTAAACTCCTGATATTTAGAATAACAATGGTCCATACCAGTATCAATGATGCAAACAAAGAATAAATTGGAGAACTTGAAATTGTAGGAATAAAAAAACTCAAGTAGCCAACAAATGCAATTGATATTCCTGCAATTGCAGAAACGCATGCTACCCAATAGGTCCAAGCAATGATAAAACCTGAAAAATTACCAAGCCCCTCATTTACATAAACATAAGGACCGCCAGTTTTTGGAATCCTTTTTACCAGCCTAGCCATTGTTAAGGCAACTAAAATTGAGCCTCCACCAGCTATTATCCACCCACCAAATCCAAGCATCCCGTAGGGAGCCAACATTGTAGGCATCATGAAAATACCAGAACCTATGGCGCAACCAACGGCTATAGACCAGCCTCGCCAAAAACCTATAACTCTATGTTGTTCAGAACTCATTTAGTGATAATACACCTAATATGTAAGGTTTTTTAAGCATATAATTTTGTATTTAATGTCCGGCGGGAGTAAAAAATTTTAGACTGGCTTATTTAGGATTTTCTAGCCATTATGATTACAGTTTTGTATAACACTGGAGCCATTATCAACCAAGGTAATTGTGTTTGAAGCATTACACTTCTTCCATTGAATTCAAATAATAGCGGGTTAAAAAATTGTCCAGTAGGTGCTAAAGGGGCCCATGAAAGAAGTTTTCCCTCAGACAATTGATCGTAATACAAAAATAGTTCCACAAGAAGGTTCTGTGCGATGCACCATACTAATAAAATGCTAAATGCAGCCCAATTCCATTGCTGAAAAACCTGATAATTTTTTCTGCTGCATCTCCACATTAGCCACAACCCTCCAAGGGAAATTGTTCCAGCATCTGCCATTGAGTTTAAGAGCCAGTTTGTATGAATAGGAATCCATTGATTTAAAATTTCCGATCTTCGTAAATTGACTGGATCTCCTTCAATCCATCCATAGGTAAACCAAAGCTCCCAACCTAATGCACAGGCAAGAAATGCCCCTAAATATATCGATGGTACCCAGATTGGGATTTTATCTTTTTTATAACAATAAATAATTAGAGGAACAAGGGCGCTAACATAAACAATTGTTATCACCCTTAATTCTTCTAATGACATTATTTTAAATTGGGCGTCTTAAATATATTTGACTTGCTCCATCTTGAGTAACTAATTCCCAGCCTTCTTGACCAAGTTTATTCAATTCAATCCTAGACATTTCATATTTCCAATGGACAGCATCTTTATATTCAATTTTAAATGCTTCAGTTTCATCGTTAGAGTAACCCATTGCAGTTGAATTGCTATGATCAACAATTTTATATTCCCATTTAGTCATTTTCATCTCCTGCCGGTTGGCAATAAGATGCGTTCCTTCAGTATTATTACTTACTTCCGTCCCAAGATAAGGATGAACGATATTAATATTAAACAAATATGGGAGATTGATGTCAATTAATTCTAATGATGTGACATTTCATCATTTTTATATATAATTTTTAGTTCAAGAATAAAAGGAGAACTAAGTTGTTTCAAATATATAAAGATAAGTCAGGTAAACATCGTTTTCGCTTGAAAGCGAAGAATGGTGAAAATATTATTTCATCTCAAGCCTATGCTTCAAGATCAACTTGTATGAAGGGTATTAGATCTGTAGCCAAAAATTCAATGTCGAAAGATAATTTTAAATCTAAAGAAAATAAAGCCGGAAAATGGAACTTCAATCTGGTCGCTGCAAATAATAAGATTATTGCAACTTCTCAAAGTTATGCAGATAGATCGTCAATGAATAAAGGAATTAAGAGCGTAATGACAAATGCTCCAAAATTAAAAATTTCATAATATTTTTCTGAGTTAATTAATATTAATTCTGGATAATATAATTCTCAATATATTTAATTGTTTTTGCATTTTCTAGGATCTGACTTTTATAAGAACTATAAATATCTATGTTCGCATCTATTTTTTTTTCTAATTTTTCACTGCTATTAATAACAAGCTGAATATTTGATGCATTGTTGCTTATTGCTGTTTCAATTTTTTTAAGCTTATCCATTTCCTTTACGGTGCTTGATTGAGAAAATTCATTCATGTTCATCACCTTATCCTGAAGTTGTTGGTTTTGGTAAATAAGCATGGTAATAATTAGTATTAAACATCCGTTAATAATATTTTGCTGCATATTCATAATTTCTCCCAAATAATCATTTTGATTTAGTTTATCTTGATTCTTAATAATTAGTAATTTGAGTAAATCTTCGTCATGGACTTCCTCTCACATTTACTTATTTATAAAAGCCTATAAAATGCCTTACCTATAGGAACGGAGAGATGGCAGAGCGGTTGAATGCACTGGTCTTGAAAACCAGCAAACCTTCGCGGGTTTCCAGGGTTCGAATCCCTGTCTCTCCGCCAGTTTTTTTACTAAAATCAATTTCAGTTTTAAAAGTGACAATCTACAAATCTTAAGCGTAATTTTTCCGCATCTTTAGAAATTGCAAAGTAGACGCTGAGGAGCACGGAATACTGTACCGCAGGGTTTTGAGCCTTCGGGGTCGATTAATCGTAAATTAGGTAGCCTTTCTATTAATAAATCGAGGGTTACACTTAGTTCTTTCCTAGCTAGATGCATTCCCGGACACATCCTTGGGCCGGGTCCAAAAGTCATCATGCCTTCAACATTGCGACCTATCTGATAGTCATGGGGATCATTAAACACCGAAGCATCATGGTTGGCAGCACAAATACCAAATAGTACAAAGGTATTAGGTTCTATTGTTACCCCACCAAACTCAATGGCCTCTTCAGAGCGAGACATCCGCGGTAATATTGAGACCGCAGGTTCCCAGCGAAGAGTTTCTTCTATGGAGAGCGCCCTGAGTTCGGGATTGTTCTTTACCCGTTGCCAGTTGTCATTGTTTACCAGAAGCGCATAAAGAATATTGCCAAGAGAATCATGGGTGGTAGAGGAGCCTGCGGTAAACATAATACCAACATGAGATTTAACCTGTTCATCAGTCATCTGAATGTCATCCACTTGATGGTGAATCAGTTGGCTGATGACATCTTCTTTTGGATGCTTCTTGCGATCGGCTATCACTGGATCGAGGTAGTTCCACAACTCATCGCGACAGGCCATCGCTTTTTCTGGGTTAGAGCGAAAGCGCAAAATGGCCATGACCCAGCGATGGAACTGTTCCTCCTCTTCCTTGGGAATTCCCAATAGGCGAGCGATGACGACAAAAGGGTAGCGTTCAGTGAACACTGAAATAAGATCAACCTCACCTTGGTTAATAAAGCTGTCAATTAGTTCATTAGCCACGCTGGTTAGCATGTCACTGTCAATCTGTTCCACCGAGCGAGGTCTGAATGTAGGGGTTGCCAGTTTGCGAAATATGCGGTGCCGATCTCCGGCCATGCTCTGAAATGTTTCGCCAATAACAGGCTCAATGCCAATTTTGTAGGGTGTATGAGGTGGGAAAATATTATTGTCCCTAAAGCCCGCTGCTACATGGGCATGATCGGTGATTAGCCAAACTCTCTCTCCTAAAAAGGTAACCGGTACTACAGGTGCCTGTGCACGAAGATCATCCATTAATTGGTGTAGCTCTATTCCAGGCAGTTGCAAAGTATCAAAATCTACCGACAAGCTTTCCGTAGTAAGTTTGCTGGTTGATGACACTGAGGTTGTCCCTATTTTAGTTGCTCAATCCAGTATATAACAATGTTTTCAATTCTTCTCGAAGAGGATACTTATCCGAGGGCATATATTGCGTCATCATAGTTGCAGTAATATTATTCTTTGTATCAACCCAGAAGATTGTACTAGCTGCTCCACCCCAAAAAAATTCCCCTTTAACAGAATAAGTTCCAGCTAAGCCAGGATCCAAAATTGTTCCAACTGTCAATCCCATACCAACGCCCTTTAATCCAAATGCAGCTCCATCAGAAAGAATTTCATCCGAGAGATGATTCTTTGACATTAAATCCACAGAAGCCTCGCTAAGAATTCTAACTCCATTCAAAACACCGCCATTTAAAAGCATCTCAGCAAATTTACTATAATCATCAATGTTTGAAACAAGACCCGATCCACCATCAAATAATTTTGATGAATTTGTTAAGTATGGAGACTTATCAAATGAATCAATTGATCGAAGTTCCTTAGAGAACATAAGTTCAGATTGATTCAGTCCAGAAGGTGCAACAATCTCACCGTCTCTAGAAAATGCTCCAGAAGTATAAAGTGTTGTAAATGAATCACTATCATTTGGATTTACTGAAAAACCAATGCTTTTAAGATTAAGAGGATCAAAAATATTTTTTTGTAAATAATCAGCAAATGTTATCTTTGAAATAACCTCTACCACACAGCCTAAAATATCCATATTTATTCCATATGACCATTTTTCACCTGGATTATGTAAAAGGGGGGCAGCTGCTGCAGCTGCAGCAAATTGACAGGTATTGCCAGGAAATTTATTTAACTCAGAGTCAAGTTCTCCAAAATAATAAGGGCGAATATTATATTTTCTATAAATTTGGTTAACAGGACCTTCGCCAGCCCAGCTATAAGTCAAACCACTTGTATGAGTTAACAGATCTCTAATGGTAATTTCTCTTTTTGGTTTTACAACATAGTCCTGAAACTCAAGATTGATAACTTTTGTATTTTTAAATGCTGGAATGTACTTGGAAACTTTATCATTAAGTCTTAGTTGTCCGTTTTCCACTAATTGCATAATTGCAACACCAGTGACTGGCTTTGTCATTGAATAAATTCTGTAAATTGTTTTTTCGTTAACATTGATCTTTTTCTCTATATCGGCGAACCCGTGAGAGTGACGATAAATTTCTTTATTATCCTTTTTAATTAAAATTGAAATATTTGGGAGACTTCCATTATCAATATATGTGTTGAAATGTTTTGTTATTTTATTCTTATCACTTGTTTCAAGTGAGCTCGCATTTATTTGCGCTGAAATGAAAAAAAATACTAATATTGATATAAAGATTCTCATATATTTCCCCTATAATTTATATCAATTATTCTATTACACTAAGCATCCAATGACATCCTCAAAAATAGACCTACGCCAACCACCAAAATTTCTTTCCATTCTTGGAGCTGATGATGTTTATTTTGATGAAAAAAAAGAAACAATTACTATGGGTTTTAATATAGGAGAAGAGCTAACTCATTCAGATGGAGCTTTTGTGCAAGGTGGTTTCATAACAGCCATGCTTGATACCTCTATGGCACATCTATTAATCTTCAAGACTAATGGCGCATATAACCCATTAACCTTAAATATTAATGTTAATTTTCTAGCCCCAGGTACGCCTGGTAAATTTACTTCATTAGCAACCATTAAGAAGACAGGTAAAAGTATTTCTTATACTTCTGCTGAATTGCATCAAGGCGAAACATTGGTTGCAACAGCTTCTGCAACTAATAAATTTCTAAAACTATAATTCTATGACTAAAAAAAAACCTAGCCCATGGAACAATAATTTAGAATTTATATTAAGTCTTAAGCCTGAAACTGATTTTAATTCTAGTAATCATCCAAAAGAACCAAATTATTTAGAAGCCTCAAGTTGGGCAGCATTTCCTGGTAAAGAGGGATTTCAAAATTTATCGCCTGACAATCCGCCAATATTTAACAGTAAAGAGGTCGACGTTTTTTTTATTCATCCAACAGGATATTTTGAAAAGCAATGGAATTCACCTATTGATATGACATCAGCTGCATATGAAAGGACTGGCAGTCATTTAGCAACACAAGCATCAGCATTTTCGGAAACTTGCAATGTCTATGCTCCATACTATCGACAAGCAACCTATTTTTCCTTTTTTGATACTAAATCTAAAAATGGATTTAATGCACTCGATTTAGCTTACTCAGATTTATCGAATGCCTTTGAAGTATTTTTGCAAGAGCACAATGATGGCAAGCCATTTTTTGTAGCAGGGCATAGCCAAGGAGCTTTGCATGGTCAAAGATTGATAAATGAGCATATATCCAACACCGATGCTCAAAAAAACTTTATAGCAGCATATTTAATTGGGTACATATTGCCTACAAAATATTTTGATCAACTTTATCCAGATCTATCTATTTCTGAATCTAGTATTGATCAAAAATCAATCATTTCGTGGTGCACTGGTATAGAGGGATTTAGTCGAACCAGAGCAAAATCCTTGTTTTGGACTCCAAATGGTTGGACGCTAGAACGAATGGACCAATCACTAGTCTGCCAAAATCCATTTTCTTGGAATGCTCAACACGATTGGATAGATGATCCTGATAATATTTCGATTAGATTAAAATCAGATAAGCTCTCGCTTGCCGATTATTACGCGACAAAGAATACTTTTTCTAAACTTTCTATTGAGGCTATACCTGATTTAAGTTTTGAAGCTAGGGTCTCTCGCAATTCTATGGTTGAAACTAGGGGCCCATTAATTGAAAAAATTAAACGATTTGCTAATGAAGGAGATCTGCATAATTTTGACATGTCTCTTTTTTGGGGCGCTATTAGAAATAACGTTAACTCAAGAGCAAAAGCTTATGCGCTATAAAAGTTTATTTTTACTACTTTTAACTTTTTGCATCAATGTGTTTTCCTTTGATGAAGGCTTTGCTAAAAATGATTCAATCAATATTGCCTATAGGGATTATGGGCCGATAAATGCTACTCC
>Ga0208639_1000101_pt1 | contig 64557 bp, 69 predicted proteins | sample ETNtaG_33_FD_185772 | JGI IMG/M metagenome (GOLD analysis project Ga0208639, IMG submission 185772) | Marine microbial and viral communities from oxygen minimum zone, Eastern Pacific Ocean - ETNP201310SV76 (SPAdes) (version 2) | ecosystem: Environmental > Aquatic > Marine > Oceanic ...
TGTTAGTGTCAAAGGTTCCATATATATAAAGAAAAATAGCAGCATGGATGCAGAAGGAAAACAGCGATGCTTCTAAGTATCTATGATTCGCTATCATAGCCTGAAGTAATAATTCCTATTTTTTGAATTCCTAAACTTTGAATACCTGCCATACCCTTAGCGACATAATCGAAAGGCACATTAGCATCGCTTTTAAAGACGATTTCAATATCTGGATTTGCTTGATAAATAATTTTAGCCTTATTTTTTAATTCCAATAGAGAGATGGGTAATTGCTCTTCTCCCAAATTAATAAAATACCCTCCTTGCCTATCAATTGAAATTACAAGTGGCTCACTTGAGACTGACATCTTGGTTGTATCAGTTTTTGGTAGATTCACCTCAATGCCTTGAATAAGCAAAGGAGAGAGAACCATAAAAATAATTAAAAGCACTAACATCACATCAATATACGGAACTACATTGATGTCTGCGTTTAACTTTTTCCTTTTACCAATTCTATATATCAAAGCTTTGCTTTAACCGTTTGTCTATAAAGAATGCTGGCTAACTCTTCACCAAATATAGAAGATTGTTGCAACTGAGTATCTGAATCTGATGCAAACCTGTTGTATGCAACAACTGCTGGAATTGCTGCAAAAAGACCCAAAGCTGTTGCAACTAGTGCTTCAGAGATTCCAGGAGCAACGGCATTAATTGTTGCTTGGGTGGCATCTGAAAGGCCTTGAAAAGAATTAATAATTCCCCAAACTGTTCCAAAAAGGCCGACATAAGGACTCACTGATCCAACATTAGCCAAGAAAGGAAGATGGTGCATTAGTGACTCCTCCTCTCTAGCCAAAGATACTCTTATAGCCCTGTTAACACTTTCAAGGTCCTCGATTGTTATTTGCTGATCCTCACTCAGTCTTAAAAATTCTCCAAATCCATGTCTAAAAACTCGCAAAGATCCAATTAATTCTTCATTGGGAATTTCATCAATTCCAGCATACAGTTCATTAAGATCTTTCCCTGACCAGAATTCCTTTTCAAATTTCTTATTGGCCTCTTTAATTCGGTTTAAATTAAAGTATCTTTCAAAAATAACAATCCATGAAATGATTGAAACCATTAACAATAAAACCATAACAGCTTGAACAATCAAACTAGCCTGGAGAAATAAATCTATAACTGAAAAGTCACTCATATTAGTTCTTAAATAATTTTAATAAGCCTAAAGGAAAAGCTTTGGGTTTGCCTGAGTCATTGTTTATAAAGCAGACTTCCACCTCTCCCTTGCAAATGAGTGTATCATTTTTTGCATTTAAAACAGATTGAAAAAATATAGTTCTTGCTTTGCTGACCAGCTCAATTTCAGTGCTTACAGTCAAGTCATTTTCTAATACTGCTGGATGGTAATATGAAAGATTAATTGATTTCACAACATAAGACTCATTGCCTTTAGACATTGCATCTGTTTGAGATAAGCTATTCTCAATTAAAAACTGAGATCTAGCTCTTTCTAAGTATTTAAGATAATTTGCATGGTAAACCACGCCTTGGAAATCAGTGTCTTCTACGTAAACTCTGCAGTAAAAATTCTTAGACTTGAAACGAGGATTCATGTTGCTCAATATCTACCTGAAAAAGGTAACGAAGAATTTCTACAAAATCTTCCCACATCAAATCAATTGTCATAGGGGAAAAATCGAGTTCTGGAATTAAAGTTCCTGCCAATATTCTGACTTTAATTGGTCGACGGTTAAACTTATAGATTAAGGCTGGAAACTCCCCTTCTCCAGTAGCTGCTAGCACTTGCTCCCACCAATCTTGAGAAGGTTCAGAGCCATCACCATATCTTTTGCATTCCAAACACCATCTTCCTAATTTCAAATCAGGCAATTCTTTTGTTCGTGTTTGCTCTAGAATTCTTTTGACAGGCTGATTTAAACCTAACTGTTCAACTAAAAGATTGCCAATTTCTCTTTCAAAATTAGCTCCTTTAGTTCTTGAGTTGATCGCCACAATTAATCCTCTACAACAAAGTCTTCAGGAAATTCAGCATTTGTATGAACCTCCTGAACATCATCAAGATCATCCATAAAATTCATTATTTTTAAAACTTTCTCTGATGCCTCCTGATCTAGTTGAACTAAAGTATCTGCTCTCATAGTATTTTCAGCTAAAAATGTTTCAAAATTATTTTTCTTAAATGCCTCTGCAACAGTAGAAAGATTTGCAGGTGATGTAATAATTTCGAAATAATCTTCAGTGGCAGTAAAATCATCTGCACCAGCATCTAATGCAATTTCCATAATTTTATCCTCATCATGAGAGAGGCTTACATGCACAACTCCTAGCTTATTGAAAAGGTAAGCAACTGATCCATCAGTTCCCATATTGCCTCCAAATTTAGAAAAAGCATGGCGAACATCAGCAACTGTTCTATTTCTATTATCTGTCATCGTCTCTACAAGAATAGCAACGCCATTAGGACCATAGCCCTCAAAAGTTAATTCCTCAATAACACCCGTTTCACCTGTTCCTGAACCCTTTTGGATTGCGCGCTTGATAGTATCTTTAGGCATATTTGCAGCGTTCGCTTTATCAAGGGCTAATCTAAGCCGAGGATTATCACTAGGATCAGGGCCGCCTTTTGCTGCAACAGTAATCTCTCTAATCACTTTGGTCCAAACTTTTCCACGAGATGCATCCTGTCTTGCTTTTCTATGCTTAATATTTGCCCATTTGGAATGTCCGGCCATCTACTGATCCGGTTCAAAAGTTGATTTGATGTTTAACTCATCTAGCTGATCATCAGAAACTAAACTAGGCGCATCTGTAAGCAAACAAGATGCACTTTGTGTTTTAGGGAAAGCAATCACATCACGGATATTGGTTGTATCAGATAACAACATCACAATTCTATCTAATCCAAATGCAATGCCGCCATGAGGCGGACATCCAGATGATAAAGCCGACAGAAGGAAACCAAATTTTTCCATAGCTTCATTAGAAGAAATTCCAAGTATTGAAAATATCTCTTGTTGCATTGAGGGATCAAAGACTCTCAAAGATCCTCCACCAAGTTCATAACCATTCAAAACAAAGTCATATGCACATGCCAATGAGTTATCTGGATCATTTTTTAATTCATCAATTGATACGGCTGGCAAAGTAAATGGATGATGTAATGAAGTAAGGTTGTTTTCTTTATTTCTTTCAAACATTGGAAAATCAATAATCCAACATGGGGCCCACGAAGAATCCATTAAATCCAAGTCTTCTCCAAGCTTCTTAATCAATGAGCTCATTGAAAGATTAACAATGTCTTCCTTTCCAGCTCCAAAAAATATAATGTCATCACTTTTCGCATTTAAGGAAGAAATAATTGAGTCAATAGTCTCTTTCTTAAAAAATTTAAGAATTGGTGATTGGAGTCCATTTTCTTGATCAAGGTCTATAACTTTAATGTAAGCAAGTCCTTTAGCGCCTAATTTACCAACATAGTCAGTGTACTCGTCAATTTTTTTTCTTGTCATTGATGCAGCTTCAGGAACTTTTAAAGCCACAACCCTTGATGCAGGATCATTTGCAGGCGCTGAAAATACTTTAAATTCTTCATCTTTTACAAGTTCAGCAATATCATTAAGTTCTAACGGAATTCTTAAATCGGGCTTATCGCATCCAAATTTACTCATAGATTCTTTATATGTAATTCTTAGAACTTCTGTTTTTTTGTAATCTGTAAATTCAGAGAGCAATGAAACAACTAAGTCTTCTCCAAGCTGAAGTATTTCTTCGGTAGACACAAATGAAGCTTCGATATCAACTTGAGTAAATTCAGGCTGTCTATCTGCACGTAAATCTTCATCTCTGAAACACTTAGCTATTTGATAGTATTTATCCAACCCACCGATCATTAGTAATTGCTTAAATAGCTGAGGAGATTGAGGTAATGCAAAAAACTCACCAGGGTGAACTCTACTTGGCACTAAATAATCTCTCGCTCCTTCAGGAGTCGCTCTAGTTAGGATAGGCGTCTCAATTTCATGAAAATTACGATCTTCTAAAATCGATCTTATTTTTGAAGTTATTTGCGACCTCTTGACTAGCCTTTGATTAACTTCGGGACGTCTTAAGTCTATAAATCTGTGTTTAAGTCTTACATCTTCATTCACGTCTTGATAGTCATCAAGGGGAAATTGAGGTGTGACAGCTGAACTAAAAACCTTTAAATTGTTAGCTTCAATCTCAACCTCTCCTGTAGCCATTTTAGGATTGATAGCTCCTTCAATTCTTTTTCTTACCAGCCCATGAATATTTACAACATATTCACTTCGGCAGGAATCAGCAGCATCAAATATTTCCTTTGACTCAGGATTAAAAACAACTTGAACTATTCCATGCAAATCGCGAATATCTAAAAAAATTACGCCGCCATGATCTCTTCTTTTGTGAACCCATCCAGAAATCTCAATATTGCTACCTATGTCTGAACTATTAATATCTCCGCAATAATGTGACCGCATTTTTATCTCTCTTGTTTAAGTTTTTTTATCTGAACTTTTGCTTTTAGATTTATCAGTAGTTTTTGTTTTTTCTTTAGGCTGTTTTGATTTTTCATCCTTAGTATCTACTATATTCTTTTTAGAGCCAGTTTTAAAATCAGTTTCATACCAACCGGCCCCCTTTAACCTAAAAGAAGGAGCAGAAACTAATTTTTTTACCGTTTTTTTGTTACATGCAGGACAGCTTTCAACAGGATTATCTGAAAGTCTTTGAATTACTTCAAATTGATGCTCACATTTCGAGCATTTATAATCATAAATCGGCATAAGTCTCTAAAAAAATATAGAATTATAAACTAAATGAAAATTCAATTATAAAAAATGTTTTGGTCTAAGGTTTTTTTGCCCACTTTAAAAGATACTCCTCAAGATGCAGAGGTTATTAGCCATCAACTAATGCTGAGATCTGGAATGATAAGAAGAGTTACATCTGGGATATACACATGGCTCCCTATTGGTTTAAGGGTTTTAAGAAAGGTCGAGAATATTGTTCGAGAAGAAATGGATGCATCTGGAGCTCAAGAAGTTCTTATGCCAATGGTTCAACCAAAAGAGTTATGGGAAGAAACTCAAAGGTGGGAAAAAATGGGTCCTGAGCTATTACGAATACAAGATAGGCATGAAAGAGATTTTTGCCTTGGTCCTACGCATGAAGAAGTAATAACAGACTTAATTAGAAATAATATGAAAAGCTATAAGGAATTGCCTTTAAATCTTTATCAAATCCAAACTAAATTTAGAGATGAAGTAAGGCCAAGATATGGCGTTATGAGAGGAAGAGAGTTTTTGATGAAGGACTCCTATAGCTTTAATCTAAATGAAGAGTCATTGAACGAATCATATCTTTTAATGAAAGAGACCTATAAAAAAATTCTAGATAGATTGGGCTTAAAATTTAAAATCGTGAAAGCAGATTCAGGGGCAATTGGTGGCGATACATCAGAAGAATTTCATGTTTTAGCTGAAAATGGTGAAGATACCATTGCGATCAGTGACTCTTCAGATTTTGCTATTAATACTGAGCTGTTATTAGAAGAGGGAGAAGATCTAGAATCTCTTCAAGGAAAACCATCTCCTGATGGAGAAGGCATCATTCAAATTAAAAAAGGAATTGAAGTCGGTCATATTTTTCAACTTGGAAAAGTTTACACAGATGCTATGAAAGCTAATGTTCTTGATCATGAGGGTAAAGCAAAGAACCTTTTTATGGGTTGTTATGGGATAGGAGTATCAAGACTTGTGGCTGCTGCAATAGAGCAAAATAATGATGAAAAAGGAATCATATGGCCAGAAGCTATGACTCCATTCGAAGTAAATATTATTGCTATAGGTTTTGATAAGGATGAAAAAATAGCAAAAGCTGCAACAGATTTATACAAGGAATTATCATCCATGGGATACGAGGTGATGCTTGATGACAGAAAAGATGGTTATGGAACTAAAATGAAAGATGCTGAATTAATTGGTATTCCAATCAATATCATTATTGGCAAACAATATCTTCAAAATAATGAAATAGAGCTAAAACACAGAGATGGTCAAAGCTCTATTGGAAAAGTTGAGGATATTACAACTATTTTTGAACACTACAAAAGTAGCTAATTAGATCCTCTCAATAATTGTTGCATTAGCAGTTCCGCCACCCTCACATATTGCTTGCAAACCATACCTTCCATTTGTTCTTTCAAGTTCATGCAGCAATGTTGTCATTAATTTAGCTCCAGTTGCTCCTAAGGGATGACCTAGAGCCATTGCTCCACCATTAACATTTAATTTAGCTATGTCGGCTTGTAACTCAATAGCCCAAGATAGAGGGACAGGAGCAAAAGCTTCATTTACCTCATAAAGATCAATGTCATTAATTTTTAAATTAGTAGCTTTTAAAACTTTGTGAGAGGCTGGTATTGGTCCACCTAACATCATTATCGGGTCGTCACCAACAACACTAATCCCAACAATCCTTGCTCTTGGATCAGCTTTTACTTTTTTAAGCCCCTCATCGTTACATATCATAAGTGCGGCTGCGCCATCTGTAATTTGGCTTGCATTACCAGCGGTTATCACGCCGCCTTCAGTAACTGGGTTCAAGCCTGATAGAGCTTCAAAACTTGCATCATATCTAATACCCTCATCATTTAGAACCATATCAGTTTTTCCTTCAACATTTTTCGCTTGTACAGGAAGAATCTCTCTATCAAAATACTTACCTTCAACAGCTGCAGCTGCTTTTTGATGACTGCTTAAAGCAAACTTATCAAGATCTTCCCTGGACAAATTCCATTTTTCTGCCATCAGCTCTGCGCCAGTAAATTGTGAAAAGAAAATACCCGGATATCTTTCTTTCATACCATCTGAATCAAATGGCAGACCGTGACCTGCCTCATATCCATCTTTAATGCTCGCACCAATTGGCACCATAGACATTACCTCTACCCCTCCACCAATTACAACATCTTGAGTTCCAGACATTACAGCTTGAATTGCAAAATGAATAGCTTGTTGAGATGAACCACATTGTCGATCCACTGAAGTTCCTGGAACAGATTCTGGTAGGCCTGAAGCAAGAACAGCATTTCTTGCTACATTACCGGATTGAGCTCCGACTTGGTCAACGCATCCAAATATAACGTCGTCAATTAGCGCTGGATCAATGCCTGACTGATGAACAAGCTCATCCAAGACTTTTGCACCAAGATCGGCTGGGTGCCACTGACTTAAACTTCCGTTTTTCTTTCCTCCAGCTGTTCTAACTGCTGAAACTATATACGCATTATTTGACATGAAACTCTCCTATATTGAGAGTATCTTAATCAATTTCTACACGTCATAACAAGCTAATGGATAATTATTTCTTAGCTGTTTTATTCACTGATGGAATATAAGCTTTTCTAATTTCCTTTACTAGACTGTCTCTAATCTTAGTGTTTTCTTTTAAGAATTTACTCGCGTTTACCTTACCTTGACCAATCTTTTCGCCGTTATGGCTGTACCAAGACCCAGATTTTTCAACTAATTCAAGCTTTTGACCTAATTCTAATATCTCACCCTCTGTATTAATTCCCTCTCCATACATGATTTGAAACTCAGCCTGCTTGAAAGGAGGAGAAACTTTATTCTTAACAACTTTTACTCTAGTTTCATTCCCAACAACTTCTTCGCCTTCTTTAACAGCGCCTATACGTCTAATATCTAGACGAACCGAAGAGTAAAATTTTAAGGCATTGCCCCCGGTAGTTGTCTCAGGATTACCAAACATAACTCCAATCTTCATTCTGATTTGATTAATAAATATAACCATTGCATTGGAGCGCTGTATGTTACCTGTAATTTTTCTTAAAGCTTGTGACATCAAACGAGCCTGAAGACCCATATGATGGTCACCCATATCTCCTTCAATCTCTGCTCTAGGTGTTAGAGCGGCTACAGAGTCTACTACAATCAAATCTACACTTCCGGATTTAACAAGCATATCTGTTACCTCCAATGCTTGTTCTCCTGTATCAGGTTGAGAAAGCAACAGTTCATCCACATTCACGCCTAATTTTTCAGCATAATTTGGATCAAGTGCATGTTCAGCATCAATAAATGCTGCAGTACCGCCAGCTTTTTGACATTCAGCAATAGCTTGGAGTGTTAATGTTGTTTTTCCAGATGATTCCGGTCCAAAGATCTCCACAACCCTTCCCTTGGGTAGGCCGCCAATACCTAGCGCTATATCTAAGCCAAGTGAACCTGTAGAAACTGATGGCATATCTACAATTTCTCTATCTCCCATTTTCATAACAGTTCCTTTGCCGAACTGCTTTTCAATTTGGGATAAAGTCTCGTTTAAGTTTTTTTCTTTATCTGACATAATCAACTCCTTTACTGTATATTTGTACAGTATATTATAAATCTGGAAAAAGTAAATTAAATATTATCAAATTCATGCTGACTTGTTGATTAGTCGTTGTTAAAATCGATTTATATTCAATTGCAATACTTATATCAATTCCCTTCATAAATGGCATTCATAGTTACTGAAGCATGTATTAAATGCAAGCACACAGACTGTGTTGAAGTATGTCCAGTTGATTGTTTCTATGAAGGTCCAAACTTTCTTGTAATTCACCCGGAGGAATGTATTGACTGCGCCTTGTGTGAACCAGAATGCCCTGTTGATGCAATTTTTTCTGAAGATGAACTGCCTGAGGATCAGATAGACTTTATTGAAATTAATGCCGAACTAAGTGAAATTTGGCCTAACATTACCGAGGAGCAAGATCAGCTTCCAGAGGCAGAGGAATATGCTGTAATTAAGGATAAGAAACATCTCCTTGAAAGATAGATAGTATTTAACTTTTAAAAGAGAGAATTCAATTTATCAGCTTTAATAGGTTTTCCATTTTTTCTTAGTTGAAATCGTAACATTGGGTATGCTGCCTCTGAATTACCAAGGCGTGCAATCATTACGCCCTTTCCAACATCATCGCCTTGCTCAACAAATATTTTGTCGCAATGAGCGTAAAGACTTAAATAACCATCGGGATGAGAAATCATAACCAAGTTTCCATAACCTGGAATATCAGGCCCAGAAACTACTACCTTGCCACTGTAAATGGAATGAATAGGCGCTCCCTTGGGTTCCTTGAAAATTAGCCACGAATCATCTTTTATGGCTACTTTTGATTCCTCTCCCAAGGGATGATGCCATGTAATAGCTCTATATTCTTGAATAGAAATATTTTTTTCAAAATTTCCTGAAAAAGTTAATTTTTGGTTTGGGTAAATAGTATATGGCTTTTTTAAGTTATTATTTTTAATCAATAGCTCTGAATCTATATTAAAATTTATTGCAATAGACCAAATAGAATCGCCTGGCTGAACAATATATGATTCAGTGGAACGAGAAGGTAAAAATTTTTTGTAGGATTGCTGTAAAGCATCCAAGCTAGAACAGCTTGAAATTATAAAAGTTAAAATCATTAATAACTTTGTATCAAATTTAATCATAGTAAAAATACGCCTGATGAAAGTATAAGTCCTGAAAAAATATGCATTAATGTTAACTCATGAGAAGAATATATTGATAAAATGGCTTTGGGTAAAAGGAAAAGAGAAATTAGACAACCTAATGCAAACGGTGCCAATAAAGCAAAGTCAAAGATTGCAACTGCCTGAATGATTGGGCCATAAACTCCTAAAACTACTAACATAGCACTTCCAGAAATACCGGGAATTAAGAAAAATGAAAAGGCCAATATTCCACTTAAAAATAAATAAGGAATAGATGTATTTCCTGAGCCAATATTTAATTCTTGCAATGCGAATCCAATAATAATCCCCAAAGATAAGAATATTACTAGTTTCTTATCCTCAATAAGATCTTTTAAAAAATTAACAATATAAACAGATAATACAATCATCAATAAGCCCAAGGATGAGAGAAATAATTCCTCATAATTAGTTAATAAGTAGTTAATTCCTTTAGAACACAAAATGACAGCAATCATCATAGAAAATATCAAAGGCAAGGAAATATTAAATTGAAATGTTTGTGAAAGAGATCGAAGGTTTAAGGTTAAATTTTTTACTCTTAAGTTGCTTAAAATTTTCATTAAGTTCGGATAAATCTTAAAAATTACAGCAACAGTAGCTCCAGAAATACCTGGTATTAACTCTGCAACCCCCATGCAGAATCCAGCCAGGGAATATTTAATTTGATTATTCATACTCAAACTTCTCCATTTGAAACCCCTGGAAGCATTGGAACAAATGCAACTTCTTCATGAATGATTTCTTCATTTTCTGTTTCGCTTTTTTTTGTTATGACATAAAGTTTTTGCTGTCCCTCAAGCCCAACTGGAATAACAAGCTTACCCCCAACCTCTAATAGCTCAAGTAACTCTTCTGGATATTGCCTTGGGGCTGCTGCACAAATTATTCCATCAAATTTTAAGTCCTCCTCCCAACCATTAAACCCATCAGCATGCTTAACAATGACATTTCTAATTTTTAGCTCGCTTAAATTCTCACGGGATTTAGTAACCAAAGGCTTGATCCTCTCAACTGCAAAGACATCATTTGCAAAATGAGACAATACCGCTGATTGATAACCACAGCCAGATCCTATCTCAAGAACCTGATTAAGAACTTTACCTCTTTTTGATGTGTGAGAAAGTAAATGCTCTGTCATTCGAGCAACTATATAGGGTTGAGAAATTGTTTGTTTGTAACCAATGGTTAATGCTCTGTTTTCATAAGCTCTGCTCCATAACGCTTGATCTAAGAAAATATGCCTAGGAACTTGGCTTAAAGCATCAAGAACACGAAAATCTTTAACTCCCATATCAAGTAATTGCTGAATCATTTGATCCTTAACTCTTGTAAATGTAAAACCAGAGCTATTCACAATCAAAAACCTCCTTATAAAAATCCCAATGAACTAAATCAGCGCTTAAATTGTAATCAAGAATTGAAATAGAAATATAATTTTGTTCAATTGCTTGAATATCTGTTCCTACTTGGCCAGATAAAAGTGAACCAGAAGGCCCAAAACTATAAAACTTAGAAGAGTGTTTTGTCCGAATAAGGTCTGGGGTATCTGGGACGCCTCTTTTGCCTAATGAGGTTATCCGTATCCCTCTAATATCTGAGGATGATAAGTCAGGAAAGTTCACATTCACAAGTAAATTCTGATCTGAGGGAAGTTTAGAAACCTGATTGGTAATCAATAATGATTGTTCTGCAATAAATCTTAAGTTTTTTGGATTGTATGCCGCTACAGAAAAAGCAACAGGAACATAATCTAACCTTCTTCCTGCAATAGAGGCTCCAACAGTACCAGAATAAAAAATATCTTCTCCTAAATTTGCTCCTAAATTAATCCCTGAAACAATCATTTCAATTGAGTCAGGAATCACCGATAGTAATCCAAGATAGGAGCAATCTGCTGGAGTACCTGAAACTGAAAAAATATTTTTAGCAATTTCCTCAACTTCAATTTCTTTACGCAAACTTATTGCCGCACTCATTCCGCTACAATTTTCTTTTGGTGCAATTAAAAAAACCGTATGCTCAGAACTTAACGATTTAAATAATTCACTTATTCCAGGCGCGTTATAACCATCATCATTAGTTAAGAGAATATTCATTCAAGATCCCTTAATGAAGCAATAGCATATACCGCTATACCGTTACCATCACCAATTATTCCCATCTTCTCAGTAGTTGTTGCCTTTACTCCTATAAAACTTTCTTCGATATTTAAAATTCCTGAAAGAGATTTTTTTAGTTGATCAACATAGGGACCGATTTTGGGCTGCTCACACACAACAACAAAATCAATATTTCTTGGTTGCAAACCATTTTCTTTTAATAAATCTAATGTCTTCTCAACAATTTTTAAGCTACTCAGGTTTTTATTTTCTAGATCAGTATCAGGAAAGTAGTAGCCAATATCCCTTAAACCCCCTGCGCCAAGCAAAGCATCAGATATGGCGTGTAAAATGATGTCTCCATTTGAATGCGCAACAATAGAAAGTTTGCAGTCTATGAAAATATTGCCTAGAGTGAGTCCACTCCCCGGCTGAAATTGATGAAAGTCTACCCCTCGACCGATTAGAAGATCTGTTCTAATCTGGTTGGGAATATCGTCAGTATAAGTGATCTTTATATTTGATCTTTCTCCAGGTACTGCTAAAAGCTTAAAACCTGCATAATCCATTGCTTGAGACTCATCACTCATATGGAGATTTTCTTTCTTTAACTTATCAAGAGCTAATTTTAGAGGCTCATGATAAAAAATTTGAGGCGTTTGCACATGTAAAAAATTTTCTCGCTCAACAGGGATTATGTCTTCGCCCTGTTTCATTCGAAGCGAATCAGTTACTGAAATTACAGGAAATACCCCTTCAATCGATTGATCATTGGCAAACTTAGACAATAGATACTCAAAATGACTCTTTGTCACCCAAGGTCTTGCAGCATCATGAATTGCTACAATCTCTATGCTTTGATCAATAGCTGCTAAGGCATTAGAGACAGATTCACTTCTTGTGCTACCTCCTTCAACAATTCTTACTCTTGTGTCCTTATAAAATGACTGAGATTTAATTAAGCTCTCATTTGGATTTATGGCGAGAATAACTTCTTTAATGCTAGAGATTCCTAAAAATAAATTAACAGATTTTTCTAAAACTGTTTCATCTCCAACGCTTAAGAATTGCTTGGGTGTTGATCCACCAAAACGACTACTGCTTCCAGCAGCAGGAATAATAACCGCAATATTATCCCTGGGGTTCATTAGGCTTACTTTCCTTGAATCTTAAATAATGCTCATCTTCATATATTAAATTTAATTCTTCTCTAGCAAACTTTTCAGCATGAGCATCATTTTTTTGTTTGCTTTGAATGCCTGTCTCTAAAAGATTATTTTCTTCAGCAAGGGTTTGATTCTTTAATAGCAGTTGTTGATTTTCATGCTGAAGAGCTGAAAAATTTCTTTTGTTATCAATGCCAAAAAAAAGGTTATATGAAGCTGCAATAATCAATAAAAGAATAAATAAATTTAAAAATTTAACCAACGACATTTTTGGCAAAAGTTAGGCTAGATTCTTCTGCCTCAATCCACAGTAATCTATTGTATTTTGCCACCCTGTCAGATCTGCAAGGTGCTCCCGTTTTAATTTGACCGGCCCCTAAACCAACGCAAAGATCTGAAATAGTGCTATCTTCTGTTTCACCTGATCGATGAGAAATAATTGAATTAAATCCATGTTTATTGCCGAGAAAAATGGTTTTCATGGTTTCTGTAATTGTTCCAATTTGATTAAATTTAATTAGAATTGAGTTTGCCAAAGAATTGTCAATCCCTCTTTGGAGCTCTATCACATTGGTTGCAAATAGATCATCCCCTACTAATTGACATCTATCGCCCAGAACATTTGTAAGATTTTTCCACCCCTCAAAATCACTCTCATCCATCCCATCTTCAATAGATAAGATAGGGTATTGATTGGTCAATTCAGCAAGGTAGCTAGCAAATTCACTTGAGTTTAACTTTCTAGATTCTCCCTTAAGGTTATATATACCATTTTTGTAAAATTCTGTAGCAGCACAATCCAAAGCAATCCCAACATCTTTACCCTCAGCAAGGTTGTTGTTACGGATAGCCTGAATGATAAGCTCTATGGCTTCCTGATTAGACTGAAGGATAGGAGCAAAACCACCCTCATCGCCCACACTAGTACTTAAACCTTTTGCATGTAAAATTTCTTTCAGATCAGAATATATCTCTGTTGCCCATTGCATGGCTTGCGAAAAATTATTAGCTCCAACTGGCATTATCATAAACTCCTGAATATCTATATTATTATCAGCATGCTCACCGCCATTGATAATATTTAACATTGGAGTTGGCATCTGCATCTTAGGCTTTTCGCCATTGATATCATCAAAAACTTGATTAACATATTTGTACAGGGGTAGATCTAATGTTTTTGAGCCTGCTTCCAAGACTGCCAGTGAGACACCTAAAATAGCATTTGCACCAAGCTTTGATTTAGATGAAGTTCCATCTAGATCAAGCATTTTTTCATCAATCTCCTGCTGATTTGTTACATCCATACCTATTAATGCAGGCGCGATGATTTCGTGAATATTTGCAATAGCTTTGTTAACACCCTTCCCCATATAAGCTGCATCACCATCTCTGAGCTCTAGAGCCTCTCTAGAGCCAGTAGACGCTCCACTGGGAACCATTGAGATGGCAGAAATACCATTTGCTAAAATTACCTTACAAGAAACTGTAGGAGTTCCTCTAGAATCTATAATTTGAATAGCTTTAATAGAATGAATGATTGGCATTAAATATTTTTGTCCTGGTTTTTTATAAAATCATCTAATGCTGATAGCCGAGATAAAACAGCTGGAATCTCATCAGTAGAAATTGCACAAGGACCGTCACATTTCGCTGAATCAGGGTCAGGATGAGCTTCTATAAATAGCCCAGCTATACCTTGGCTAAGACCAGCTTTAGCAAGAGGCAGCAAGTACTCTCTTCGTCCTCCTGCAGCATTGCCAAGGCCTCCAGGAAGCTGCAAAGAATGAGTTGCATCAAATATTACAGGGACATCTAGATCTTTCATAATTTGGAAATTAAGCATATCAACTACTAAATTGTTATATCCAAAAGAGTTACCTCTTTCACAAAGAGTGACGTTTTCATTTCCAGCTTGATTGCACTTCTCAATAACATTCTTCATCTCTGGAGCAGAAAGAAATTGAGGTTTTTTGAATTGAATAATTTTTTTAGTTTTAGCAGCCGCAACCACCAAATCAGTTTGTCTGCACAAAAATGCTGGTATCTGAATTACATCACAAACTTTTGCAACTGAATCTGCTTGGTTTGGTTCATGAATATCAGTAATAACAGGTACGTTAAAATCCGATTTAACTTTTTCAAGCATTCTCAAACCCTCCTCAAGCCCCGGACCCCGAAAAGATGAAATTGAACTTCGATTTGCTTTATCAAAAGAACCCTTAAAAATCCAATTAATATTTAAACTTTTTGTTGCTTCTGCAAATTTTTCTGCAACAGCCATTACAACAGACTCGGACTCTAAAACATTTACCCCTCCCATGAGTGTCATAGGCTCATCATTTCCAATAGTAAAATCATTAATTTTTAAAATAGTCATCTTTTTATCTTAATAGCTTTTGCAATAAAATCATTAAAAATTGGGTGGCCATCTCTAGGGTTAGATGTAAATTCTGGATGAAATTGACAGCCAAGAAACCAAGGGTGTTTTTTAATTTCAATCATTTCAGCTAAATTACCATCAAGCGATGTACCAACAATATCCATTCCACCTGCTATTAATTTATTTTTAAACTCTGGGTTGACCTCATATCTATGGCGATGTCTTTCAGTGATAGTCATTTTTTTATAAAGTTTATGGGACAGTGAAGATTTTTTGATCAAACATTTCTGCCCACCTAAACGCATAGTTCCGCCTAAATCTGAGTTTTCATTTCGTTGCTCAATTTTACCTGATGCATCTTTCCACTCTGTCACCAATCCAATAACTGGGTATTTAGTTTTTGAATTAAATTCAGTGCTATTGGCATTTTTTAACTTTAAAACATTTCTTGAAAATTCAATGATGGCAATTTGCATTCCTAAACAGATTCCAAAATATGGCAGCTTGTTTTCTCTCGCAAATTGACACGCATAAACCATCCCCTCAATACCCCTGCTTCCAAACCCTCCAGGTACTAGTACTGCTTGATAAGATTTTAAGATTTTTGCTACGTTTGCTTTGGTTATTCTTGCCGCATCTATCAAGTGAATATCAACTTTTGCAAGATTTACAATCCCAGCATGGTCAAGCGCTTCATTTAATGATTTGTAAGAATCTTTTAGATCAACGTATTTCCCCACAACTGCAATAGAGACTTTTTTCTTGGGATTTAGTTTTGCATTAACCACTCTTTTCCAATCATTTAATCTTGGAGATTTTACTTTCAATAAATTTAGCTTTTTAAGAAGAATTTTATCCACTCCTTGCGCATACAAAAGCAAAGGTATTGAATAAACTGTTTCTGCATCATGCATAGAAATAACGCTATTTGGGTCTACTGAACAAAATAAGGCTATCTTTTTCTTTTCATCATTTGGGAGCTCTTTTTCTAATCTGCATATCAAACAATCTGGTTGCAATCCTAAAGATCGAAGCTCCTTTACAGAATGTTGTGTGGGCTTAGTTTTAAGCTCTTCAGATACTTTGATATATGGAACCAAGGTAAGATGAGCCAATGCGGTAGCAGATGATGGGAGTTCGAGCATCATTTGTCTAATTGCTTCTATAAAAGGTTGGCTCTCTATATCACCTACTGTCCCGCCTATTTCAACAATTGCTATATCAGACCCTTTAGCGCCTTCTTTAATTCTTCTTTTAATTTCATCTGTGATATGGGGAATAACTTGAACAGTTCCGCCTAAATAGTCACCTCTTCTTTCATTTTGAATAACTTCTTCATAAACCTTTCCAGCGGTAAAGTTATTTTTTTTGCTTGCTTGAAATCTTACAAATCTCTCATAATGCCCAAGATCTAAATCAGTTTCTGTTCCATCATTGGTAACAAAAACCTCACCATGTTGAAAAGGACTCATGGTACCTGGATCAACATTTATGTATGGATCAAGCTTATTTAAAGAAACTTTTAAACCTCTAGCCTCAAAAAGAGCGCCAATTGATGCAGCCGCAATACCCTTGCCAAGAGAAGAAACAACACCACCGGTGATAAATATATACTTTGTTTGAGCCATCAGTTTTTAAGTTATGATGGGAATACAGAATATCAGATTCTAGAGCTAATAAAAACTAACTTAGGCAGATTCTTCAAATAAAGGTCTCGATAGATCAGCCCAATCAATATCAGCATCGCTCTTAGATTCGGCGTATTCTAAAATACCAAGATCTTCAAATTTACCTTTTACAGAGTCTCTGAGAAGACCAATTCTTCTTAAATTTGGCATTACTCTTTGAAAAAGTAATTTTTGGAAATGTTTAGTAATATCTGAACTTAACTGAAACTGCCTTGCATCCTCAGCATCCCAACCAAAATGTTCAAACACATCAGTAGATATAAGCCTTTCTCTGCTAAGCCAGCAGGCCTCATAAGCAAATTGTGCGCGCTCTTCTTTTTCTTCTTCGGATAGGGTTTCAACAAATTCTTCTAAATAATTTATTCCAAAAGTGACGTGTCTAGCTTCGTCCCTAATAATTAAGCCAAGCATATCTCGTAACACTGGATCCTTGGTTAGCTCTCTTGAAGTTTGAAACGCAGCCAGTGCCAATCCCTCAATAATAATTTGCATACCGATAAACTTAAGATCCCATCTTGGATCAGTGAGAATTTTATCTAAAATTGATTTCAAAGCATTGCCAATTGGATACATAAGCTTTGTTCTTGTTTGAATGTACTTATTAAAAGCTTCTACATGCCTAGCTTCATCAAAAGTTTGAGATGCTGCATAGAGTTTTGCATTATAGGTTGGAGCACATGATGTAAGTTGAGAAGCAACTAACAACGCTCCTTGCTCTCCATGCAGAAATTGGCTTTGACTCCATGCAATTCGATGAGTTAAAAATTCCACCTTTCTGTCATCAGAAAATTTTTGATAAGGAGCATAATCATCCCAAAATATTGGAGTTGGTTCAGCTAGTGGTTCAAAAGGTCTGGACCAATCTATATCAACCTCAACATTCCAATTGAGCTCCTTGCCCAATTCATAGAGCTTTTTGATCCTATTATCTTGAACGGTGTAATCCCAGTTATATGCTCCAGATAATGGAGTGTTAAAAATTTCCGCAATATCATTAGCAATTTCTTCAGTCATGTATGGAGGAAAATCTTCCTCCAGTTGAATTTCTCTAGGATTATTTTTTATGTAATCAATCTTCATATATTTAAATATTGCCGTTTTACTCTTTGGCTCATTTTGGTCATAAGTTCATAAGAAATCAAATGGTTTTTCTTTGTATTCTCTAAGATTGATAAGTCAGGAGACCATAATTCACACCAATCTCCGATTTTGCAATCAGGTATTTCTGTAACATCAATCGAGATAAGGTCCATGCTCACTCTCCCAATAATTTGAGATAAATGACTATTAACTATTACAGAGGTTCCATCTATAGCTATTTGAGGGAAACCATCCGCATATCCGCAATAGACTATTGCAATTTTAGATGGTGCCTTAGTTGTCACTCTTCCACCATATCCAATTCTTTCATTTTCATCTAGGGACTGAATAGAGATAATCTGGCTTCTAAATGTCATAGCAGTTTTTAAATCAGGGTAGTCAATCCCTCCATACATAGCTATTCCTGATCTAACCCAATCATAAGCATGGTCTGGAAAATTAAATATTCCTGCAGAATTTAATACACTTCTCTGCATAGTATTAGTAACTTGATTCCATGCTTGATCAAAATTGCTGAACTGGGTTTTATTTAATTCATCTTCTGGGTTATCTGCGCAAGCTAAATGCGTCATCAATGTATTTGAATCCTTAAGGAAAGATTCAAATTTTTCAAGCTCATCAAGTCTAATACCCAGTCTATTCATCCCAGTATTCACTTTGATCCAAAAAGTTAAATCGTCTTGATATTGCTTAGCCAAAGGCAATTGAGAAATTGAATGAATAACAGACCAAACATTATGCTGTTTTAGAGAGTCATAAGCATCGGATGAATATACACCCTGCATAGCTAAAATTGGCTTTACAGAGGCATTTCTTATCTTAAAAGCCTCTTCCAATCTAACCACACCATATCCATCGATTACACCATCTAGAGCCTGAATTGTCTTCTCAAGATCATGCCCATACGCATTACTTTTTATAACACCCATGAGCTTGCACTCCTTTGGTAAATTCTTTCTGATTACTTGGATATTATTTCTAACAAGCTCATAATCAATTACAAGCTCAGAGTTTGGTTGAATCATTGTATCGAATCGTAATAACTATCAACTGCGAAGTCTTCAAATCTAGTGTATTCTTTTAAGAAAGTAAGATTTACTTTCCCAATCGGTCCATTTCTCTGCTTGCCAATAATAATTTCTGCCTTGTTTCCCTCTTCAGAGTCTTCGTTGTAAACCTCATCTCTATAAATAAATAAAATTACGTCTGCATCTTGCTCAATGGCACCTGAATCTCTTAAATCAGCCATAATAGGTCTTTTGTTGGGCCTTTGTTCTACAGCTCGATTTAATTGAGATAATGCAACGACAGGAACATTTAATTCTTTTGCAAGCATTTTTAAAGATCGAGAAATTTCAGAAATTTGATTTACTCTATTTTCTTGAGAGGCAGGTATTTGCATTAACTGAAGGTAATCAACAACTATTAGAGAGAGTCCATTAGGTTCCTGTCTAGCAATCCTTCTAGCTCTTGCTCGCAACTCCATAGGTGAGAGCATTGAGCTATCATCTATGTAAAGAGGTAAATCTTTTAATTTGGAAGATGATTCCATAAACTTCTTAAGATCAGCTTGATTCATTGATGCTGCTCTTACTTTTTGTTGATCAATTTTAGCATTGCTCGCTAGCAATCTAGTTGTCAATGACTCAGCTGGCATCTCAAGACTAAAAACTAATACGCCACCATGAATATCTTTATTTAGAACAAAATTTTCAACAATATTCATACTTAAAGCTGTTTTACCCATACTTGGCCTAGCAGCAACAATTATTAAATCTCCGTCTTGTAATCCCTGTAATTTACTATCTAGATCCTTGTAGCCTGTAGATGCTCCAAGCAAAGAAGATCCATTTTTTGCAATTTCATTCATTCTCTCAATTGATTGAGGAATAAGCTCATCTAACTTCTGAATATTAGTCGACGTTCTGCTAGCCTCGTCATTAAGTGAAAAAATTTTTGTTTCAGCCTCATCAAGTAATTCAGCTGCGTCTTTGCCTTGAGGGTTGATAATAAGTTCAGAAATCTCTGAGTTAATTTTCATTAGCCTTCTTGAGATAGATTTCTGCCTAATCATTCCAGCATAAGCTTCTAGATTGGCCGCAGATGGGCTTGTAGAGGCTAGGTCAATTAAATAATTTTTTCCACCTGCTCTTGTAAGAAGATTTTTACTGTCCAGTCGATCTGAAACTGTTAGAGGGTCTAAGGGTTTATTAGAATTAACAAGTTCGCCCATGGACTGAAAAATATTTTGATGGTCTTGACCCTCAAAATCTGAAAATTCAATGATCTCGCTAACAGCATCGTATCTTTCAGTTTCAAGCATGAGTCCACCAAGGATAGCTCTTTCAAGCTCTCTGACCTGTTCTGTATTTTCTATAGATTTGCTGGACATAAATATGATTCTTACATCATATTATTAAGATAACAACTACTCAGGCTTAACAGATACTTCAACAACACATGAAACTTCAGGATGAAATAACAAAGTAATTGAGTAATCCCCAAGTTCTTTCAAGGGCCCATCAGGCAATTGAATGACGCTTTTATCTACAACGTGATCTATTTCACTAAATGCATCTGAGATTTCTCTAGTTCCAACTGAGCCGTACAATGCGCCCTCCTCAGTTACTTGAACATTAATTTCAACTTTAGCCCCGGAAACTGCATCAGCTTTGCCTTGAGCATTTGCCATCTCATCAGCCGAGGCTGCAGCTAATTCTGCCTTCTTGCTCTCAACATACTTAAGGTTTTCATCAGACGCAAACATAGCTTTCTTTTTTGGAATAAGAAAATTTCTAGCATATCCTGAGCGCACCTCAACGACATCTCCGATTTCACCTAATTTTTGGATTTTATCTAAAAGTATAATTTTCATAATTTATCTATGGGAGTCTGTGTAAGGGAGTAAAGCTAAAAAACGAGCAATCTTAATTGCTTTTGTTAATTTTCTCTGCTCTGAAGCGCTAATATTAGAAACTCTTGCAGGTATTATTTTTCCTGTCTCGGTAATATACTTTTTTAAAAGATCGACATTCTTATAATTGAAATTTTTTTTATTAGATTCTGTCATTTTTCACCATCCTTTAATTCTTCTTCAGCAACAGGTTCGTCATCAGCAACAGCATCGTTTTTTTCAGCTGGAGTGGCTTTTGGTTTATCTTGTCTATGTTCTTCATCTTGAGGGGCTTTTTTTGCCTCTCTTGATTCTATAAGTAACAATGAGTCTTCAAGAAATGGAGAGTCAACCTTCAATAAAAGATGACGGATGACAGAAGTATCATATTTTAATTTTGATTCAAGCTCCAAAGCGGCCTCAGATGGCCCCTCTATCTGCAGAATAGCGTAATGGCCTTTATTGTGATTTAGAATACTATAAGCAAGCTGCCTTCGACCAATGCTCTCATGCTTGTTAATTTTAAAATTTATATCAGTCAGTGTCTTTTCAAACTTAGTTTGAAAGTCGTCATACTTGGTAGATAAGTCAGGATTGAGTATTAAAGCTAATTCGTAATTATTCATGTTTTTCCTTATGAGTTAGTAGATTTTTTGAACATCAAAAAACCAAGGAGCGTGAATTCTATGCCAAATACATCCAGCAATCAATAATTATTTTTTAAGAAGCCAAAAGCTTTATCAAAAAAGCTTTTATTATTTTCTAAGGTGTAGCCCTGTTTAATCTGATCAAAACCAAAACCTACCAAACCTATAGCAGTAGCATATATTGGGTTTTTGAGTACAGACTCCATTCCATTAAATTTTTCTGGAATACCTAACCTTACACTGGTTTGAAAGATAGACTCAGCCAGGGCAACTGCTCCTTCCATTTTTGATGTGCCGCCTGTGAGAACAATCCCTGCAGGAATTTTATTTTCAAAGCCATTACGTTTAATTTCTGCTTTTACCAAGTCAAACAGCTCAACATATCTTGGTTCAATAATTTCAGCCAATGATCGCCTTGATAAATCTTCTGGAGGTCTGCCCCCAACTCTCATTACTTCTAATGTTTCTCCATCTTGGGTGAGTTCCGCTGCAGCACAGCCATGCTTTTGTTTTATGTCTTCAGCCTGAGCAGTGGGGGTTCTCAAAGCTACAGCTATATCACTGGTTACTTGATCTCCTGCTATTGGAATAACTCCAGTGAATGATATTGAGCCAGAATTAAATACTGCGATATCTGTAGTCCCTCCTCCAATATCTACCAAACAGACTCCAAGTTCTTTTTCATCCTCTGATAAAACAGAATAAGAGCTAGCTAGTTGCTCTAAAACAAAACCATCTACACCTATTCCGCATCGTTTCACACATTTTTCTATGTTTTGAATGGCATTATTAGCGCAAGTCACTAAATGCACATGAGATTCTAATCTAACACCAGACATCCCAAGTGGCTCTCTAATAGAGTCTTGATTGTCAATAACATATTCTTGAGGAAGAACATGAAGCACTCTTTGATCTGAAGGTATTGCAACTGCTTGAGCTGCTTCAATAACTCTATCTATATCACTGGCCTCAACTTCTTTGTCTTTTATTCCTACTATTCCATGAGAATTTAAACTGCGAATATGATTTCCCGCAATCCCAACATATACATTCTTTATTTTTCCTTCAAATGATGCCTGAGCCTGATCTATAGATTTTTGAATTGCATCTGTAGTTGCATCAATATTCACTACAACTCCTTTTTTAAGACCGCTAGATGGATAGGATCCCATCGATACAACCTCAAGAGAATGTTGATCAACATACTTGCCAATAATACAAACAACCTTTGAGGTTCCAATATCTAAGCCGACGACATAGTCGGAATCTTTTGTTCCATTATTTGCCATAATTTAAAGCCGCTCCATCTTTGTATCTTAAATCAATAATACTAGGAGTTAAGTTTTTTTCGAAAATATATTTTAAGGTTAATGAAAGTTTTTTAAATACTTTAGAAGATAGATCGGAACCTAACTTTATTTGCAAATTATTTCTAGTCTTGAAATACCACCCTTCTGCCTCAGAATAAGAAACGGAAAAAATTTTAAGGTTATAGGCTGTGGTTACTCCATAAATTTCTTCTTCAACTTCTAGCCATTCATCAACAAATTCAATCGGCATATCTAAATGCAACAAGTCCGGATATTCACCAAAATACAAAAACTTACTTAGCTTTGAGTCCAAATAAAAATTTTCCTGCCAAATATATTTTGGCTCTTTTGTATCGATAAATATTTCTAACGGTTTGAATGCATGTTTTTTAATCAGAAAAGAATTAATCCAGTTTTGGTTATCTAGAAATTTTGATAAATTTTTATTAGAAGATTTACTTGATAGGCTAAAGACTAATTCCTGAGCTTTTTTTAAAGTTGGGGGCTTCTCAAAAACTATTATAATCTTTTGGTTTTTGTCAGCTGAACAGCCAAAGAAAATAGGCATTAAAAGTAAAAATACTAATCCAGTTCTACTTAGCATTGATAATTTCTTGCACAAGGTCAATGTATGAAAGTCCGATGGACTCTGCAGATTTGGGAAATAAGCTATGAGAGGTCATTCCAGGCACAGTATTAACTTCAAGCACAAAAAAATTATTATTTCGGTCCTGCAAAAGATCAACTCTTAACCAGCCTATACAACCTACAACATCAAGCGTCTCCAAACAGATTTTTTCAAGCCTAGTTTTGTCATCTTCTGAAAGCAAAAGCTCAGAAAGTTGAGTATCTTCATTAACATATTTTGCATTAAAGTTATAAAAGGTTTCAGAAGTTCTTATTTCCACAGCAGGCAAGCATCTTCCATTAAGAATTGGAACTGTGAGCTCCTTAAAATCTATGCTTTCTTCTAAAATAAATGTTCGCCTTGGATCTATACAATCGGAAATAGCACCCTCTAAATCCTTGTTACAGGAAATTTTAAATACATCGATGCTTGATCCATCCTCTACAGGCTTTAAAAACAGCTCCTTGAATGGTCTAAGTTGATTAAAAAAAGGGTTCTCTAAATCTTTCTCCATTTCAAGCAATGATGGAACGGTAATCCAGTTTGGAGTAGGAATTTTATTATTTTTAAGAAGCTCTTTGCAGGTATTCTTGTTCCAGGTATTTACGCAAGCTTGATAATTGCTGCCCGAAAATGGAATGCGCTTTTGTTGTAAAAGTTTTTGCAATTCTCCTGATTCACCATCCTCACCATGAAGAGCAATAAAAATAAAGTCTTCTTCTGTGAGTTGTTGCGGTGAAAAGTTTTTTGGATAGTCAATAAGCTGGGCTTCGTATCCTAAATCTTTCACTGCTTGAAATATATATTTTCCGCTCTCAAGCGAAACTTCACGCTCAGAAGATTTCCCTCCATATAAAACTGTAATTTTTTTTATTGCCACTTTTTTCTAATCTTCTTATTCAGTTTTGAAATTGTTCCAGCGCCTTGAGTGATTAAAATAGAAAAGTCTTGATAATTTTCTTGAAGCCATTTCATGGGATCTTTGCTTCCAATGTAATGGACATTTTTATGATTTTTTAATATCTGCGAAGCAAGTTTTTTAGATGAAATTCCTTTAATAGGTTTTTCACTTGCTGGATATATATCTAACAAAAGAAGAAAATCTACCTTAGATAGCACTTTTTTAAAATCATCAAAAAGCTGTTGTGTTCTTGTAAATCTATGAGGTTCAAAAATCATGCATATCTTTTTACGAGGAAATTTTTCTTTAGCAGCAAGAACAGTTGATAAAATTTCAGCGGGATGATGGCCATAATCATCTATCAGCACGTGTGGATGCTTGGAAAAATAAATTTTTGAAAGCTCAAATCTTCTTCCAACACCTTTAAAATCAGCTAGCCCTTTAGCAATATCCTTAACTGATATGTTTTCTTCAATAGCTACACAAATAGCAGCAGTGACATTATATAAATTATGTCTACCACTTAAATTCGTAGAAAATTTATAGTGTTTTTTATTGGTATGATCTGTTAATTGAAATTTTTGAAAGCCGTTTTCTAACTTTGCATCAGTTATTTGAAATCTATTTTTTGAATTAAAACCAAAAGTTATCTGTCTTCTATGTATATCTTTTAAAATTTTACGAATATTTGAATCATCTAAATTAAGCAAAATATGGCCATAAAAAGGTAAATTTTCGGCAAAATTAACAAAAGACTGATTTAATTTTTCTTGATTTGATTCATAGAAACTTAAATGGTCGTTATCAATGTTGGTAATTACAGCAATATCAGGTTGTAGATGTAAAAATGATCCATCGCTTTCATCTGCCTCTACAATAATATAATCGCCATCCCCAAGGTTAGAACTTCTACCAACGCTCAGAACTTGTCCTCCAACCACATATGTAGGACTCAAATTAGCTGCATTAAAGATACTGGCAATGATGCTCGTTGTAGATGTCTTACCATGACTCCCAGCAATCGCAATGCTGCGATATGGTTTCATCAGAGTTCCAAGCATCTCAGCCCTTGGAATAATAGTTAACCCAGATTTCTTGGCATATGAAAGCTCTGGGTTTCTCTTAGATATTGCTGACGACGCAACAACTAAGTCTGCTTTTTGAACAAGTCTTGGTTCGTGACCTATTTGCACTTTAGCGCCAAGTTTTTTTAATTCCTTCAGCTCATCTGTAATGACAAGGTCTGAACCTGTAACTTTAAAACCACGTTTTTGTAAAATAGTGGCTACTCCAATCATTCCAGATCCACCAATGCCGATCATATGAATTTTTTTGAACTTTTGAAATCCTAGGGAGGTCATCTATTTTTTAAAATTTTAAAATTGAACTTAACATTCTTCTAGCAGCTTGAAAATGATCTAAATTGCTTTCTTTATTTGACCATTGCTCATAAAGCTTATTCTCAATGACCTTTTGTAGTGTTTTAGAAAGAGATTCAAGGGATTCAGACTCTTCATGCATCAACCCCATATCTAAATCCACAATATTAATTGCATTTAAGAGCTGATGATTATCAATAGCTGATGGCAAAGGAATAATCACTGATCCTCTTTTTAAAGTTATAGCCTCTGAGAGAGAGAGTGCACCTGCCCTAGAAATAATAAAATCTGACCATAGAATTTCGTCATGAGGTGAATCATAGAACTCTTCTACATCCACAGAAATATTACTTGAATATAATTCTTTAACTCCTTTGGATTTTCCATTTCCAGATTGATGCCTTACCTCTAATGGTATGTTTAATGAATTTAAAGCTATAGGTATATTTTTATTAATAAATTCAGAGCCTTGACTCCCGCCTGTCACATAAACCCTTAGTGGTTCATGCTTTTGAGCTGTTGATGAGCTTTCTTTTGATTGCTTTATGGGATTCCCTACGAGAATCATCTTTTTTGTAACATGCTCATTTATTGAAAATCCTAAAAAAATTATTTTTGAAAATTTTTTTAATACCTTATTAGAAGTGCCCATAATTGCATTTTGTTCATGCAAGAAAAGAGGTTTTCTGCAAATCCATGCTGATAAACCTACTGGCAATGAGATATACCCTCCGAAACAAACAATATAATCAATATTATTTTTTTGTAAGTAAAAAATACTTTTAAAAATTGATGCTATTAAACCTATCAATGAAATAATTTTAAAAATTAAATTCTTTCCTCTAAAGCCTCTCATGGGAATAGTTAAAAGTTTCATATTATGAGGAACAACTCTTTTTTCTATGCCAGTTTTTGTTCCAATCCAAATAACCTCATGATTATTTTTAATGCATTCCTTACCAAACTCTAATGCTGGAAAAACATGGCCTCCGGTTCCTGCTGCAGAAATTAAAAATTTCATTACTTTATCGTTTTATTTTCAAAATTAATTCTTAATACCATACCCATTAAAAACATAAATAAAATTAAGCTTGTTCCCCCATAGCTTACAAAAGGCAGAGTTAAACCTTTTGTAGGCAAGATTCCAAGATTTACCCCTATGTTAAATACTACTTGAATTGCGATTAAAATGCCTGCGCCAAAAGCAAGCAATCCTTGAAATAATTTACCAAGCTCGAGCGCTTTAATGGATGTTTTAATAATGCCAAAAATCAATAAAGCAAACAGAAATATCACCATCAATCCTCCAACCAATCCAAATTCTTCAACAATTACTGCAAAAATAAAATCAGTATGTGGCTCGGGTAGGTATAAATTCTTTTGAAGACCATTCCCTAAACCCACGCCTAGCCACTCGCCCCTACCAATGCCAAGCAGAGCATTTGATAGCTGCCATCCGGGCCCATAAAAATGGTCAAACGGTTCAGTAAATGAAATAAATCTTATATATCTATATGGCTCTAGATAGACAGCAATAGCTGCCAAACTACCCATTAATAAAATTAATAATGAGAATTGAAAAAATGAAATGCCTGCAAAAAATAGTACAGCAATTACTAAAGCTCCAATTACCAATGTTGATCCAAGATCAGGTTGAGACATAATCAATAAACCGAAAAAAGCTAATACAATTAAGGGCCTAAAAAACCCCAATGAAGTATTAATTTCACTTAGTCTTCTAACGCAATATCCTGAAATATATATAACTAAAGCTAACTTACTTACTTCAGAGGGTTGGATATTGATTGGTCCGATTCTGATCCATCTTAAACTTCCGTTGACCTCTGTACCCACCCCCGGAAAAAAAAGAGCAATAAGTAAAAGCAAAGAACCAATTAAAATTAACCAATCTAATGTGAGAAATAAATTCGAGGGAATGCTTAAGGCAATAATTGTGGCAAAAATACCTATAATCAAAAAAATTACTTGTCTTGAAGCAAAATGAAAGGGGGTTCCATAAAGATCTTCTGAAACATACACACTTGATGAGGCAACCATCACTAAACCAATAAATAACAAACAGAAATATGGAAGAGCAATTAATATATTTTCTCGATCAATCATTTGTGCGCAATGCTAATTTGATAAAATGATCTCCACGTTCTTCAAAATTTTTATAATCTTGACCGCTTGGATGACCTGGTGAAAAAAGTATATTAGTCTGGCAATTATATACATCTTTAAAAATGTAATTCATTACCGATGAAAGATCTTGATTGCAGAGTAATATTTTTTCTGGGTGAAATACTTTTTTTGATATCTCCTCTGCATGTTTACCAAAAATATATACCTTTGTTGGTCCACTAATTTTATAGCTATCATATTGCTCTTTGCTTGGGTCCCCACAAAGGATCAATACATAAGGACTAGACATTTTATTAAGCGCAAATTTCAATGCGGTTAAATTAGTTGCCTTTGAATCATTTATAAATACTAGTTGATCCTGTGTTACAACATGCTGCCGTCTATGTGGCAATTCTTGCAATACAACATCCTGAACTTCTCTTAGCTTTCTTCCAGTGATCATTGACCATAGTTTTTTTGGGTTTGATTCTTCTGTTGATATTTTTGATTCTTTAATTCTATTTTTTACATTTGTATACTCTGCAAAAGTTCCATGATGATCAATGTGATCAGGTGCAATGTTTAATAGCACTCCAAAATCTAGCTTAATATCCTTGACCTTCTCAAGCTGAAAGCTAGAAAGCTCAATAATAGAATATGAACAAGAATTAATGCTATCTAAAACAGGGGCGCCAATATTTCCAATTAATTGAGAGTCTTCTAATAGCTGATGCAATTGATAACAGCAAGTACTTTTTCCGTTTGTGCCCGTAACTCCAATCTTATAAGAATTATCTTCTTGAAAAAAAATATCTATATCGGTCAGATAGGATATTTTATTAAATTCTCCTTTTGTATAAAGCTTCTTTAAATTAATTCCTGGGCTCAAATAGATCATTTCATAAGAACTTAATGAGATTTGATCAGGTAATTGATTGTATATATTTGGTCCTTTTAGATTTTCATCATAAATGTCAAAAGCTGTGCCTTTTTTTGTCAAATATCTTTCAAAAGATTGGCCTGTGATCCCATAACCAAAAATAAGAGATTTCATTAAAATTTATCTTAACTTCAAGGTAGCTAGAGCGAATAAAACAAGTACAAAAGTTATAATCCAAAATCTGACGATAACCTTTGGTTCAGCCCAGCCCTTTAATTCAAAGTGATGATGAATTGGTGCCATTAAAAAAACTCTTTTACCCCTTAATTTATATGAAGCCACTTGAATAATAACGCTCAAAGTTTCCATCACAAAAACTCCTGCCATAATTGCAAAAACTATCTCATGCCTGACTAACACTGCCAGAGTACCTAGAATTCCACCGAGGGTTAAAGAGCCCAGGTCACCCATAAATATCTGTGCAGGATATGTGTTGTACCAAAGAAAACCTATACCAGCACCAATCAACGCTCCACAAAAAACAATCAACTCTCCACTAAGAGGGTTAAATGGAATAAATAAGTAATCGGAAATAATCAAATTTCCAGATGCGTAAGCAATCAGACCAAGGCCTCCAGCTATTAAGACAGATGGCAGAATTGCTAACCCATCAAGGCCATCGGTAAGATTAACAGCGTTAGATGAGCCTATGATTACAAAAATACTTATAAACAGAAAAATAAAAGGTGAAATTGTAAATATATATTCTTTGTTAAAAGGCGCAATAAAAATTTGTTCATTTCCGCTAGGAGAAACCTGCAACATAAACAACATTGCAATTAAAGAAAAAATAAACTGCAATATGAGCTTATATTTTCCCTTCAAACCTTTTGAATTTTTCTCCTTGATTTTTAACCAATCATCAAGAAAGCCTATTGCACTAAAAGAGATAGTTATAAAAATTAGAATCCAAATATATGGATTCTGAAAATCGGACCAAAGCAACGTTGAAATAATTAATGAGGAGATAATAATCAAACCTCCCATAGTAGGCGTTCCAGATTTTGAAAGATGTGATTTAGGTCCATCTTCCCTGATTGATTGTGAGAACTGAATATGTGTTAAGAGTCTAATCAAGGCTGGACCAAGAAAAATGGAAAGCATGAGTGCCGTAAGGGTTCCTCCGATAGTTCTAACAGTCAAATAACGAAAGACATCGAAACCAGAATCGTATGTCATTAACCAGGTGCCCAATAATTCGATCATATTATTTCCATAAATCTAGAATTTCTTCCATTCGCATTGATCTTGAGCCTTTTAATAAAATATTCTCTTTTCCTACTAGATTCTTTTTTAAGAAATCAATTAATTCTATTTTATTTTTAAAGAAAAACCCATTATCACCAAATGCAAATACTGTATGTCGGATCAAATCTCCATACCCAAGTAAAAAATCTACTCCGTGTATTTTGGCATAGTCTCCCAAACCAATGTGTAGTTTTTTTCTATACCTGCCAAGCTCTGCCATATCTCCAAGAATTGCGACCTTTCTACCTTCAAACTGACATAAAACATCTATTGCTGCTCTCATGGAATCTGGGTTAGCATTGTAAGTGTCATCGATGACCTGTGACTGCTTCACCCATGTTTTAAGATCTAAACGCTGTGGGGGGTTAACAAGGCCTCTCAAACGACCTGCAAATTCATTTATGTTTAACTTTGCAGCATGGATCCCTGCAAATGAAGCAACAATATTTAACACATTATGCATTCCTAAAAGCTTTGTTTTTATTGGAATTCTTTTTTTTAAATGAATAGATTCGATAAAAAAAGACAACCCTTGTTTTGTCATCCTAATTTGACTTGGGAAATAAGATGCTGAGGATTTCTCACCAAACGTATAAAAAGTAATATCATTCCTCATTTTTTTCCAATAATTAAGATATTTACTATCCGGAACAATTGCCGCACCATCTTTTTTTATATTGTTGATAAGTTCTGATTTTACCTCTAGCACTCCTCTGACTGAGTTCAGCCCATCTAAATGTGAATAGCCTATGTGAGTAATAATACCGATATTTGGCTTAATTATTTTAGATAGAAGATCTATATCTCCTAATTTCGCTGCTCCCATTTCAAAAATTGCTGTGCTATTTTTTGAATCCAATTCCAAAGCACAAAGTGGTAAACCGATTTCATTGTTATAGTTCTGAAAAGTAGCATAACTATTTTTTATGCAGTTCTTTAAAATATTTTTTGTGGTTGTTTTGCCATTACTGCCAGTAACCCCAATAATGCACCCCTTGTATCTTCCAATTGCAGTCTTAGCAGACTCAATAAGACACTTTTCAGGACTTTGAACGAGAATAATTTTTGATGACCGGGTTGAGGAATTTAAAATTTTACTCTCTTTTATAATTGCAAGAGATGCGCCTTTTTTTATTGCGTCTTCGGCATAAAGACTTCCATCTTCATTAGAGCCAGTCAGACCAAAAAAGACAGAATTCTTCGTTACCTTTCTAGAATCTATTTGAAAATTTCTAATTGGCAAGCCTGATTTAGCATCAAGCTTAAGAGAAGTTAATAAATCTTGTGTATTTTTAATTAATTTCATTGCCTAAAATTTTTAAGATGCAATCTCTATCATTGAATGGAACTTTGTTTCCTGATATCTCCATGGAAGTCTCATGACCTTTACCTAATATTACCAATATATTTTCTTTGGTTAAATATTGAAGCGCTGCGGTTATCGCTCTCTGTCTATCCTCTATTATTTCAGTGCCTGCTTGTTCGTTTTTCTTCATAGCATCTGAAGCAATTGCTGAAAAGGATTCATAGCGATTATTGTCTGATGTAAAAAATACTTTACTAGAAAAATCTTGAGCTATTTTCATCATTTTTGGTCTTTTTGATTTATCTCTATCTCCGCCACAACCAAAAACTAAAATAATGTCATTATAATAATTGTCTAATTCAGATAAAATGTTTTGCATAGATTGTTGATCGTGGGCATAGTCAATTAATATCTTTCCTTCTTTTAACCTTAATATCTCCCCTCTTCCTTCAGGCATTTTAATTATGGCTCTATTAGTAATGTTTAAATCATTTGGACCAACATGCCTCGAAATTAATGCAATAGCTGAAATGTAATTCTCGATATTAAATTTAAGAAATAATGAAACGCTTGTGTCCAGGGTGAGGCTGGGGAAATTTAAATTAATCTTTGAAGGTCCTTCAGGGTTATAAACAAAAGAATACTTAAATGGGGCTGTAGGATTTTTAGCACTTAAAAATTGTGATTTTGAAAGCTGCTCTTTCTGAGCTTCAGATAGACATAGAAGCAAATCTTGCATTTGATCTATTGAAATTATTGTAGGGTTTTTATTATTGAGATTAGTAATAGATAATTTTGCATTAATATAGTTTGTATCTGTTTTATGGTAATCAAGATGATCAGATTGAATATTAAGTATGATGGTCTGTAAAAAAGGTAAATTACATAGCCTTTTTTGCACTAAAGCATGAGAAGAGATTTCAAGAAAAACATACGTTTTTTTTTGAAGTTTGCATGCTTGCAAAATTTCAAACAACTCAAATATTCCAGGGGTTGTGTTACCTTTGGTTTGTATAAGATCGTCATTAATAATTGCCCCTAAAGTGCCAATATAAACTGAAGGTTTTTGAAGCTCCCTCATAATGTTGTGCGCCATAAATGCTGTTGTTGTTTTTCCATTAGTGCCGGTCACGCCATGAAAAATGAAATCATCCTCAGATAACTCATGAAATCGAAATAGGATTTCAGTCATTATATCCTCTAAATCATTGATGTAATAAATTGGTATATCTATTTCTTCTTTGAGTTCTTGGTCGCTAATGACACAGGATGCTCCTTTTTTTGCTGCTTCTTTTACAAATTCTTTTCCATGTGATCCTTCCCCCTGTCTAGCCACAAATAAAGAATTTTTATGCACATCTCTTGAGTCATCAGTTATTGATGCAATGAAACATTCGTCAAACACATTTGTTTTAATGAGAGGTTTAATAAGAGGCAATTTATTCATCTAGATAATTTAAGACATCGGAAGAAATAGCTGCAAATAATGGAGCGGCTACACTACCACCAGAATAATTATTTAATCCCGGCTCATCAATGCTGACAAAAATTGTAAGTCTTTTAGACGTTAATGGTGCGATTCCTGCAAAAGACGCTATATATTTACTTTGATCATATCCACCCTTTGAGCTAGCTTTATGGGATGTGCCTGTTTTTCCTGCTACATCATGATTTGATATTCTTGCCAGACTTCCAGTTCCATCTGAAACAACTAATTTTAAGGACTCTAATACATCAACAGCCGTATCTTCGCCTATTACTCGCTGCTTGTATACTTCAACATCATTAATAAAAATTTTAAAATCTTTAAGGTACCCTTCATTGGCAAAAACAGAATATGCTTGAGCTAGTTGCAATGAGGAAGCGGTCATGCTGTACCCAAATCCAATACTTGCAATTTCATGATCAGAGATATTTTCCCTAGAATTGATAACACCATAAGCAATGCCAGGAAAAAAGATATTGGGTGGCTTTGAAAGACCAAATCCTTTGTAACCTGAAATCAATCCATCTATTCCTACTTGCAAAGCTAGCTTTGAAGCTCCAACCTGGCTTGATTTTGCAATAATTTCACTAACAGTAAGATTATGATAATTTTTTAGATCAGATACCGTTCTGCCACTCAAATTTATAAATCCCGGGCTAGTATCTATTACCTGATTATTGGTGAATACTCCCATATCAATACCCTTGGCTAAAGCTAGTGGTTTTATAATTGAGCCCGGTTCAAACGCATCAACTAAGGCTCTATTTCTCTTGATCTGTCTTTTAGGGCTATTAGGGTTGTATGAAGGGTAACTAGCTATTGCTAGAATTTCTCCAGAAATATTATCCAACACTATGGCACTTCCTCCTTTCGCATTATTGGCCTCAACAAAGCTTGAAAGATGTTTATAAGCATAAAACTGAACCCTGCTATCAATGGTTAACTTAATATCAAGACCTTGAATCACTTCTTGAGTGACCCGAGGTCTCCTGCTTGCATTTCTAAAAATTATTTCTTGACCAGATACTCCAGATAATTCAGAATCCAAGATATTTTCAAGTCCCTCTAAACCAAACCCATCTTTTCCGGCAAATCCAATCAAGGTAGATACCTGCTCACCTAATGGGTAATACCTTTTCTGAAATGATTCAATCTCAATACCGGAGAGATTTAGACTTTTTACATTCTCATATTGAGAGAAATTTAGATTAGAAAAAATTAAAGTTTTTTTATTGAGCTTTTTAATACCTAAAAAATCTTTTTTAAAAAAAAGAATATTTTTTAATTTATTAAAATCTTCCTCTGAGAATTGTTTTAAAGCATATAAATCATACTGATTGATTGATACGGCAAGAGGAAAATTATTTCTATCCAATATACTCCCTCTAATTGCAGGGATTGACCTAGAAGTCTCGAGCATGCTCTTTCCTTTAGATGTTAGGAAATCTCCTTCAATATATTTAAGGCTCACTATTCTAAAGACTAAAATAAATAGGCTAATAGCTAAAAATATATATATTAAATTTGCCCGCCAACTATGACCAAAATTATTTTTCATAATTTATGTTAGTTGCTTTGGTAATCTCTACCATTTTTAAAATTTCTTTGGCATGACGCTCAACTTTAGCTGGAGAGCTTAAGTGGTAGTATTCAGTTTTTAAATTAAAATTTATTTCAATCAATTTATTATTTGCAACCTGAAGATAAGCATTATTTTCATGCTCTTGACTGAATTGCCATTTAATTTTGATAGTCTCAAGACATAGACAAAGTAGAAAAAAAATATTTATCAATAAAAAATATATAAAGAAATTTTTTTTCATAACTTCGAAAAAATTCTCATGACTGCGCTCCTAGAGCGAGGATTCATTTTTATTTCATTTGTGGAGGGTTTTATTTTCTTCTTGATGCACCTATACGTTTCTTTTACCGAGGTATTAATTGGTATATCTTTGGGCAGTTCTTCAATTTCAGGTTTAAAAAAATTTTTTACAATCCTGTCTTCTAATGAGTGGAATGAAATAATTACTATAACCCCGCCAACTTTAAGAACATTATGTAACTTTGAGAGTGCTATTTTTAAATGATCTAACTCATTGTTTACATGGATTCTTATAGCTTGAAATGACTTTGTTGCTGGATGAGTTTTGCCAGTTCTTTTGAGGACTGTTTCAATTGTCTTTGTGAGTTCAATTGTAGTTTCCATTGATCTAACAGCTCTAAACTGAACTATAGCTTTTGCAATTTTCCTTGATGCTTTCTCATCTCCATATTTATACAAAATGTCGCTTATCTCTTTTTCAGGCGCACTATTTAGCCACTCAGCTGCACTAAAACCTGAAGATGTATCCATTCTCATGTCTAAAGGTCCATCACTTTGAAAGCTAAAACCTCTGATTGGATCATCTAAATGAGTTGAGCAAGTACCAAGATCTAACAAAATCCCATCAAATTGCTGTTGAGGAAATAATGAATCAATCTCAGAAAAATTTGAGTGGGAGATACTAAAGCGTGAATCTGTTATCTTGTCTTTCCCATATGAGACTGCTTCTGGATCCCTGTCGACAGCATGCAGTGACCCTTGAGGAGAGATTCTATTTAAGATTTCCTGAGAATGGCTGCCTCGTCCAAAAGTTAGATCTAGATAAGTTCCGGATAAATCATGGAGCAAGAAATCTAGTGATTCTTCCAGCAGAACTGGAACATGAAGCATAGATTTAATCTACTTGCTTTCTCATGAAGGTAGGCACATCAAGGAAATCTATATCCTCTGCAGACGATGTGCCACCTGACTCAACTGATTGATCTATTGGAGGTGCGTCTAGTCCAACTGGATTAAGTTGCACTGTTGCCCTTTTAGTATTATCAACCGCTAAAGTTGCTGTTTTCTGATTTACACCTGTTGCCACAACCGTAACAAGCAATTCCCCTTCATCCATTGAATCTTCCATTACGGTTCCATAAATAATAGTTGCATCATCGGCAGTAAAGTCTCTAATCACGGAATCAACTTCATCAAAATCTGCCATTGTTGGAGATTTTGCAGTTATATTTACCAAGATGCCTCGTGCATCTTTTAATTCAATGTCTTCAAGCAGTTCTGAGCTTACAGCTTGGCTAGCTGCGTCAATGCCTCTTTCATCAGCGCTTGATTGACCTGTACCCATCATAGCAATACCTTTTTCTGACATAACTGTTTTTACATCAGCAAAATCAACATTAATATAACCAGGTTTCATAATGATGTCGGAAATACCTTGCACAGCCCCCTTCAAAATATCATCCGCCTTTGCAAAAGCATCTTCCATGGATGTTTTTTTACCTAAAATATCCATCAATTTTTGATTTGGTATAGTAATTAAGCTATCTACTTCCTCAACAAGCTCTGCTATTCCTTGCTCAGCTGCGGCTTTTCTTTTATGGCCCTCAAAATTAAATGGTTTGGTTACAACTGCTACTGTTAATGCTCCTAACTCTTTAGCAATTTCAGCAATTACTGGAGCAGCGCCAGTTCCAGTTCCACCTCCCATTCCTGCAGTGATAAAGATCATATCAGCTCCAGAAAGTAACTCTTCAATTGCAGCTCTGTCTCTTTCTGCTGCAGCTCTCCCTACCCGAGGGTCTGCTCCAGCACCCAAGCCCCTGGTAACATTATCACCAAGCTTTAAAATAGTAGAGCCAGTCGCTCTATCCAAGGCTTGCGAGTCAGTATTTGCACAAATAAAGTCCGCTCCCTGAATCTCATGATTTATCATATGAATAACTGCATTTCCACCAGCCCCTCCTACACCAATAACTTTGATCTTAGCTAGCCCAGCATTTTCTTCAATTATTTCCCAATTCATTTTCTACCCCTTTAAAAAGACATTGATTTTAAGCTATCTGGCAAGACAACCTCGAGAATTTCAGTGGATAAAGCGCCGCCTGTTTGCCTCATTTCCCAGTTTTTGTTATTCCAAACTTCAAATTTATTTCCCATACCGATGAAAGATATTTTGTCTGCTTTGTTGATTTCTGCGTATTCTCTTAGCTCTGATGGCAAAAGTATTAACATTCTGCCTTTAGGGTCAAATGAACTAACGCTAGCATTTCCTAAAATAGTCCATTGTAAGTTTCTAACAATTGGATCAAGACCTTGGAGTGACTGCAGTTCAGCAGATATGCTATTCCAAATTGAGCCTGGATATATTTTTAATGCCGGATATTGTGGGTCTCTTGTAACAATAATACTTTCTTCGCTTTGAGAAAGAAGTTGGTCTCGATATTTAGCAGGAACAGCTAACCTCCCCTTTGCATCTATCGAAATTGTTGTAAAACCAAACATAATGTATGTAAAAATTAATATCTACACACTTTATACTACATTTATCACACTTTTACACACTTTTTTTCAAAAAAATTAAATGAGTTGATCTATAAGCCGGATTCTGTATTAAATGACCATCTATCTAGGCAATATGTCGCCACATTGCTCAAGCAACCTACCCGAATCCTAGACGAGTAACCTAAATGGATTCCTATTTGGTTTTGCTTCAAAGTGGGGTTTACACTGCCATATTTGTTACCAAATACGCGGTAGGCTCTTACCCTGCCATTTCACCCTTACCAATTTCTTGGCGGTATAATTTCTGTTGCACTTGCCGTGAGCTCACGCCCCCCAGGAATTACCTGGCACTCTACTCTATGAAGTCCGGACTTTCCTCTAACAAATTGCTAGCAGTCATCCGATCAACTCGTATGCATTTTAATACCTTTATAACTATTTAGAAATCCCTAAGAGAAATTTATAAACTTCTTGCTTTGAGAAAGATGTAATTTTAGCTATAAGCTTTGATGCATCTGTTGGAGATAAATAATCAAGAAATGGACGACAAAAATTTTCATCTAAATCAAAAACTTTATTGAGGTATGAATTAGGGTATATAAGAATCACAAACTCTCCCAATAATATAATTTTATCTTCTTTGATAAGGGTTAAAATTTCTTCAATAGTTCCTCTATAAATTGATTCGTATTCCTTTGTCATCTCTCGGCAGATTGCTACTTGAGTATCTGGACTAAGAACCTCAGCAAAGACTATGATAGTTTTGTTGACCCTCTTTGCAGATTCAAAAAAAATATTTGTTACATTAGAATTTTTTAACTTATTAGCAATTTTCCTTTTTGCTTCATATTGTTTTGGTAAAAACCCGTTAAAAGAGAACTTATCTGAGGGCAAACCAGAGAGAATTAAAGCATTTATTACTGCAGAAGGCCCTGGGAGGACTGTAAAGGATAAGGACTCCTTGATACATCTCTGAATCAATGGATATCCTGGATCAGAGATTAGAGGCGCTCCTGCATCAGATAGAACTGCTATAGTTTCCCCGCTTTTAATTAGTTTAATTATTTCATCACTAGCCTCTTTCTCATTATGCTCATGAAATGGGCTTGTTTTCTTTTTGATATCAAAATGTTGCAAGAGTTTTGCTGCAACCCTAGTATCTTCTGCAAAGATTCTATCTACTTCCTTTAAAATATTAATTGACCTCAAAGAGAAATCATTTAAATTACCAATTGGAGTACAGATCAGATAAAGCATAAAATTAACTCAATGATTTTAAAAAAAAATAAATATGCTACTTATTTTGTAGCATTAATTATCTTAGCATCTTGCTCAACAACATCTAATAATTTAAAACTTAATTCCATTGCTCTTTTTGAGGAAACTAGTCAAAAAGAGTTCCTAGAAATTTTTGACTATCAAAGTTACTCTCTTAATGATCTAGAAAAAATTCAGAAAGCTATTAATAGTGATATTTTGGATCTAGATCAATTAAGAGATGCCAAATTACTAAAAAACAATTATCAGAAAATTATATCTAAGAAAAAATATACTCTCGAACTAAAGCCTAACCAGAAAAACTCTAAAGAGATAATAGAACTAATTTACAAATTAAATCTTCCAGTAAGTATTTTTTGGGATGAGAAAAAACAAATTTCTCTGCCTAAAAATTTGCTTTCGCAACAAATTAATGGATTCTGCTCAAGCCTATATGATGACGCTATTGAATCAATAAATAAGGCAATGAATAAAAGTGCTAATTCAATATTAGTTATTTACTCTCAAGAATACGCATCTTTTGTTGAAGGTTTAAAACTAAGCAATGCAAACCTCTTAACAATAAAGTATGGTTCAAGTAACTTCCAAGAATTTTCTGCTGAGATTTTGGGGATTAAATTAAGTGAAAGGCAGTTTAAAAAAATTGCTAACCTGAACCCGAATCAAAACTTAAATTTTATCCCTCGACCGAGATCTGACTTAAAGCAAATCGTAATTCTGTTAAAGCCTCAAGATTACAAAGCAATGATCCCAGCCCTCAGATATCATGGAGGAGGTAGATTTCAATATTTAAACTTCATCTCTTCTTTAGAAGATATAAATACTCCCGTTCAGTTACTGGACTATGAAGATTCATGGGCTCCTATATCAAATTATCTAACAAGAAAAATTCAAAAAGATGGCTCTACATCGCTCGAAAGATTCTTAGAGCTAGGCGTATTAAATGATTGGCTAATAGTTCATTTATTAAAACAAGCTGGGGTTCAATCGGCAAAGGTAAACGGCATTACTGGCAATATTTTTTATAAATCTAACTCATGTGCAAAAAGAAAGATTCCTTTGCAGAAAATTGGCTCAGATTTATTTTCATCTTAATCCCTAAGATCTCTTTCTATCAAAGTAAGGCTGTCCTGAAAACTGAGTCTAGCAAATATTTTGGTTTGATAATCTAACAAGGGTTTCAAATGCCTGTTTAAAGGAAGGTTAATTCCAAGCGAAGGAAGTCTCCATAAAATTGGAGCTAAATAACAATCAATTAAGGAAAAATCTTCACTCATAAAAAAATCAAATTCTTTGAAGGTTGGGGCAACGGTACTTATTTCATTCAACAATTCTTCTCTAACAATTAATAATTCTTTTTCTGAAAGTTCCTTAGCAATCAATGTATCGACTAATGGGCACCATTCTTTATCTATCCTAAGCATAAGCGTTCTACTATTAGCTCTTGATACAGGGTATACCGGAAGAAGAGGAGGATGAGGGAAGCGCTCATCAAGATATTCGAGCATCACTCCTGCATCATATAAACCAAGGTCTCTATCAGCTAAAATTGGTAAGATATGATATGGGTTAAGCGCTAAGACTTCCTCTGGAGCTTCTTCATTTGTAGTTTCTCTAATTTCACATGCAATATCCTTTTCAGCAAGAACTATTCTTACTCTATGGCTGTAATGGTCGTCTTTGTCAGAATATAAAATCATACTTCCTCTTTGTTATAAGTTAAATTCTAATGATAGTCTTTTTGATATTCTCTAAATAAAAGATAAGACATAGCGGTGAAAACTATAAAAAATAATATCACATACCAGCCCATCCTTTCTCTATCTGCTCTACTTGGCTCACCAATATATGTCATAAAATTTACAAGGTTGAATATAACCTCATCAAATTCTTTGACAGATAAGGTGCCCGATCCCTCAATAGTTTTTAGATAGCCACACTTTTCTTCAGTTATATCATTGCCTAGCTCATCTCTTCTTACTCCGCCATTGCTAGCAATGATTGGCACATCGTTACAGGACAATATTTGTTGACCTTGCATTGAAGCTAAAACATTGGGCATTGCTGCGCCAGGATATACCATATTATTCACCCCATATGGCTTAGATGAGTCTTCATAAAAAGTTCTTAGGTATGTGTACACCCAATCAGAGCCATGCAGTCTAGTTACAAGAGTTAGATCTGGAGGCGCTATACCGAACCAAGTTTCGGAAACAGCTGGCTTCATTGATCCAGTCATTCTGTCTCCAAGCTTAACGCTTGCACCAAATACTAGATTATCTGTAAAAATATTCTCAGGAATATCTAGGTCCTCTGCAATTCTTCCCCATCGAGAGTATTTCAATGAGTGACAACCATAACAATGATTAATAAAAGTAAGGGCGCCTAATTGCAGTGATTCCACATTATTTAGCTCAGGTTTAAAAGTATCACATTCACCATAATCACCACATGCCGCACCACCAGCTGCAAAAATTTCTTGAGAACCAATAAATAAGAAAGCTAGTAAAAGGAGCTTCTTCATAATCTTTCTGGCACCGGCTTAGTTTTTTCAATTGAAGTATAGATAGGCATCAAAAGGAAGAAAGCAAAATAAATAACAGTTCCAATAATACTAAGGTTAGTCCTCAATGCTGTTACAGGAACAGTGCCCAGCCATGCTAGCATGAGCCAGCTGATAACAAATATAGTCATTGCGATTTTGCTTAGTATGCCTTTGTATCTTATCGAGGCTGCTTTGCTTCTATCAAGCCATGGGACTACGAATAAAATAGCTATAGCAGCAGCCATTACTATCAGGCCACCTAACTTATCAGGCACTGCCCTTAACATGGCATAGTATGGGGAGTAATACCAAACTGGAGCAATGTGCTCAGGAGTGATTAGAGGGTTTGCTTCTTCAAAGTTTGCTAGCTCTATCATATAACCCCCGCCTTCAGGGAAAAAGAACATAATGACAGAAAAAACAATGCCAAATATTCCAATTGCCACTAAAGCATTTAAAACTTTATATGGAAAAAATGGAACGCTATCTAATGGCACTCCATCTTCATCTACATGCTTTTCAATATCCACGCCTTCAGGATTGCCTGCTCCCACCTCATGTAACGCAACTAAATGCATAAAAACTAGAGCAATTAGTATCAAGGGTAAAGCTACCACATGCAAAGCAAAGAATCTTGAAATAGTTGCACCAGAAATATAGTAATCACCTCTAATCCATATCTCTAATGACTCACCTATGTATGGTATTGCTCCAAAGAGAGAGATAATTACTTGAGCGCCCCAATAAGACATTTGACCATAAGGCAGAACATAACCTAAGAATCCTTCTGCCATCATGGCAAGATATATAGCCATGCCAAATATCCAAACCAATTCTCTTGGTTTTTGATATGAGCCATACAATAATCCTCTGAACATATGAAGATAAACAACAGCAAAAAACATTGAAGCGCCAGTGGTATGCATATACCGAATAATCCAACCATATTCAATATCTCTCATAATGAATTCAATAGAGCTAAAAGCTCCTTCTTCGGTATTCTCATATCCAAACATTAACCAAATACCTGAAATAATTTGAATAATTAAAACTACTGATGCTAATGCACCAAACATATACCAAAAGTTAACTTTTTTAGGGACTGGATGCTTGGATAAGTGGCGTTCGAATGTATTAACAATAGGTAGACGATTGTTAATCCAGTTAAAAAATCCTGATGATTCTTGGGTCATTATACAGTGCCTCTTTCTTCCCCTATTGTTAATATACTTCCATCAAAGTAATGTGGCGGAACCTTTAAGTTAGTAGGGGCTGGAACTCCTTTAAATACTCTTCCAACGATATCAAACGTAGAACCATGACAGGGACAGAAAAATCCTCCAACCCATGATTCATCCCATGGTTTTGATTCCATTTCAGGATAATATTTTGGAGCACATCCTAGATGAGTACATACACCTGCTAGCACTGTATATTCTGTCGAGGTTGACCTAGTTGGGTTTTCATCCCTGTATGGCTCTTCAATTTTAAGAGAATTTGGATCATCAAGTTTAGGCTCTACATTAGAAAGGTTTTGTAATGCTTCTTTACTATGCCGAATAACAAATATAGGCTGCTTTCTCCAAGCTACTTGGATTTTTTGCCCTATTTGCATTTTAGAAACATCAACCTTTACTGGGCCACCAAAGGCTTTTGCCTTTGCGCTTGGATTCCAAGAAGCAATAAATGGAACGGCAGCAAATGAAGCGCCAACTGCACCAACTGCCGAAGTCATACCTATGAGTACTTTTCTTCGCGTGGTAATTTTTTTTTCCATAAAGTAGAAATTAACGTTTGGAGAATTGAGAGCTTTTTCTTGCTTTCTTTAATCCAGGTTTCTTTCTTTCTACTTTTCTATCATCTCTAGTCAGAAATCCAGCAGATTTTAACTGCGGTCTAAGGGACTCGTCGAATTCAAGCAAAGCTCTTGAGATCCCATGTCTAATAGCTCCGGCTTGACCAAAGCTGCCGCCACCTTTAACCATGGCTTTGATATCTACCTGCTCATCTAACTCAGTCAACTTTAAGGGTTGCATTACTAGCATTTGCGCAACTTGCCTTCCAAAGTAATGAGATAATTCTTTATTATTGACTAATATTTTTCCTTTACCTTTAGAGAGATAGACTCTGGCAGATGAAGTTTTCCTTCTACCAGTTGCGTAATGGATAGCTGCGCTCATAGTTTTGGCTCCCAAATTTGTGGTTCTTGTGATGCATGAGGGTGATTATCGCCTTGATATACCTTGAGCTTTTTGAAAATCTGCTTTCCAAGTTTATTTTTTGGAAGCATGCCTTTCACAGCTTCTTCTAGAATATATTCAGGTTTATCTTCAATAATATTTTTGAAAGCTTTAGTCTTTAGTCCACCAGGATAAAGCGAATGAGTGTAATATTTTTTATCATCAAATTTATTTCCAGTAACACGAATTTTTTCTGCATTAATGACCACAACGTAATCCCCTCCATCAGTGTGGGGTGTGAAAGTAGGCTTGTCTTTGCCTCTTATACGATCAGCTATTTTTGTTGCAAGACGCCCTAGAATTTTGTCAGAAGCGTCTACAACATACCAATCGTGTTGGGCGTCTTCTTTTCTGAGTGAAAGAGTTTTCATTACTTATTATATTTAAAGAAAAAATTAGATGCGAATGTTAATGTTTACGCGCTATTTAATCAATATTTTAATTCATTTAGTTTAGTTTTTCTCTAAATTTTGAAGATATTTTTTTGCTGCTATTTGATGGAGTCTGCTTTCCGTCCTAACCCATAAATGATGCAGCTGATCACCAGAATACAAATTATTTATTAAATCTGGGTCATAGAAGAATTTTAATTTTTGTTTTTCTTGGTAAGCAATATCAATAAAGCTGATAAATCTCCTCAGTTTGTCAATATGATCATCATTACATATATGAAAATTATTGATAAAAACCCATTCAAATTTTTTGATAATCTCAATAAAATCCTTGCTTGAGCATGGTGATGAGAAAAAATCATCAAATGAAAGCCAAAGAACCTTATCCGAACAACCTAAACAATTAAATTTTCTCTTGCTTGCTGAAAATTCAGTTGTATCAGCAATATCTTTATTAAAAGTCCTTTGTAAAAAATCCTTAACCCTTTCATCACTATTCCTGTCTTCAACAGAACTATCGAAACGTACAATTTCTTTTAGTCTATAGTCCTCGGTTCCTAATAAATGATAAATAAAAAAGTTTTCATTTATGAAATCAATAGTATTTAAAAATTTAGCTCTCTGGAGGCCATCCTTATAAAGGTGATCTGGATGTGAATTAGAAGAAATTAATAATCTTATTCCTTTTTTGAATAATGCTTCAATTAAAGTGCCTATGATCATCGCATCAGCAATATCCTCAATCTGAAATTCATCTATAAAAATAATCTTATAGTCATTCGAAAAATCCTTAACAACCTTTAATAAGGGATCGCTGTTTCCTGAAAAATCAGATAATTTTTTATGCACAAGCTGCATAAATTCTATAAAGTGAAATTGGCCTACATGAGAAAAATAAGAATCTTGGATGGCTTGAAGCATCATTGTTTTGCCTCTACCAACCGGACCCCATAGATATAAATTGTAAGCTGAATTATTGCTAAAAAAAAATGTTGGAGGTTTGTACTTTGAATCAAGCTCAATAAATTCTTCTAGGAATGAAGTTTGCGAATTATCGAGAACTATACCTTGAGAAGATAAATTCTCTATTACGACTTTTATATCCTTCATATTATTGATTTAATGATCATATGAGATTTTTTAATAACAAACTTTCAAGGATAAATTTTTTAATCTTGGTTGGTATTCTGACATATCTTTATACAAATATGTCGAATGGTGATGGTTATGTGGAAGCAATCTCAAAGGCATCCCCCTCAGTCGTTAATATAAGCTCTAAAAAGAATAATGGAACTAGATTATTTAATGGAAATTCAGTCAATGATGTCATGGGCTCAGGAATTATTATTTCTAATGATGGATATCTTATTACTAATCTTCATGTAATTGAGGGAACATCAATTATTGAAGTAGAACTACATGATGGCCAAGTTTATCCAGCATCCTTAATCGGTTTTGACGAAAGGTCTGATCTTGCGGTAATTAAAATAAATCCAACAGATACTTTAAAGCCTATCGAAGTATCTAACAGCTCATCAGTTCAAATAGGTGATCAAGTAATTGCAATTGGGAATGCATTTGGTCTAGGAAAAACATTTACCAGCGGAATTATTAGCGCAACTGGAAGAGATTATGGAAATCCATATCTTGAACTTATTCAAACTGATGCTGCCATTAATCCAGGAAATTCTGGTGGAGCTCTAATAAATCATAAAGGCAACTTGATAGGAATGAATACTAAAATTTTTTCAAAAACTGGATCTTATGCTGGCATTGGTTTTGCTCTTCCAGCTAATAAAATGATCGAAGTTGCCTCAGAAATTATCCAATTTGGCTCAGTAAAAAGATCATGGGTTGGAGATTTTAGAGTTAAGGTAAAAAGATTCGTGTTAAACAATAAACCAACCTATGGTCTTGAAATATTAGAACTCAAAAATTATGGGCCTCTTTTCAATAATGGAGAAATAAATCAAGGAGCAATAATTTTATCTATTAATAACGAGCCCCCCTCATGGGAGAATTTAACCAGTGCTTTAAACAATTCCTTTCCAGGGGATGAGATCAACTTCAGAATATTGCAAGACTCTAATGTGACTGATTACAACGTTGTGACAGAAGCTATTCCCACTCAATAGTTTAATCATCTTTCCAAACTGGATCGCGTTTCTCTAGAAATGAAGCAATGCCCTCCTTTGCATCATCTGTAAGAGAGTTTTTAGTCATTACTTTTGAAGTGTAATCATAAGCATCAGAAAGATTCATTTCATATTGGTGATAAAAAGCTTCCTTGCCAACTTTTACTGTTGCAAGGGACTTTATTGAAATTTTTTTAGCAATAGACATCACAGCATCATGCAGCTTTCCTGAAGATAAATGATCATTTATCAGAGATATTCTTTTAGCTTCAGCTGCATCAATCATATCCCCTGTGAGAAGCATTTTCATAGCCTCTTTTTTACTGACATTTCTTGAGAGTGCAACCATCGGAGTGGAGCAAAATAAACCTATATTTACTCCTGGTGTAGCAAATTTTGATGAATCAGACGCTATGGCTAAGTCGCAACTAGCTACTAGCTGACAACCTGCTGCAGTCGCAATTCCATCGATTTCTGCAATGACTGGTTTTGAACAAGCAATGATCATTTGCATCAATGAAGAGCATAGATTAAACAGATCTAAAAAATATGCCTTTCCATCATCTTCATTGCTTCTAGCATTAGTAATATCTTTTAAGTTATGTCCAGAACAGAAAACATCGCCAAATGCGGCAATAATGATGACTTTCACTGAATCATCAGATGATGCATTAAACAACTGCTTTTTAAGCTGTGTCATCATATTATCTGAAAGAGCATTTTTATTCTTTGGATCATCCAGCACCAAACGAAGAATGCCTGCATGAGTTTGATCAATCTTTAAAATTTCATTTGTTCTTTCTTTCATAATTTCATTAGTTAATTTTCAAGAATTTTTTTTGGGCATTTATCCATAACCATTTTCAAACCAGCATTTTTTCCCAAAGATTCTGCCTCTTCACTATACAGGCCTTCTTGTGTCCAGAAGATTTTAGCTTTAATTTTTATTGCTTCATTTACAATACCAGGGATATATTCTACAGCTCGAAATACATCCACCATATCAATTGGCTGTTCAATAGAATCAAGACTTGAGTAACACTCTTTCCCTAAAATTTTAGTACTTACTAACTTTGGATTAACTGGAAACACTTCAAACCCAGAATCTTGAAGAAATTTCATTACTTTGTAACTATCTCTATCTGGGTTAGAACTAGCCCCAACCAAAGCAATAGTCTTAACTTCATTAAATATCAGTTTTAAACTATTTTTATCCAAACTAATTATTTAAAATGAGAGATAATTCTAGCCGAACCTTTTTCACAATTTGGGCCCATCAAATGCACCCCATCAATACAGGGAAGCTGCATGATTTTTTCTATTAGTTCTTGGCAAATATCTTCACCAGTTTCTACTGGTGATTTGCTCTCTTCTAAACGAAGTAAAATTTCATCAGAGATATTTACACCCCATAAATTTTTTCGCATCCAGTCGCCCTGTTTGGCTGATTTTAAGGGACCCATTCCAACTATCACTTTGCAATCGTTGAAAGAGCCTTGGTCATTTAATTTTTCTGAATATTGTTTAATAACATCGTAATCAAAACAATATTGAGTTTGAACAAAGCTCGCTCCTTGTTCTAACTTTGACACTAATTTATCTAGCGCGTCTGGTTTTGATAGTTGAGTATATAAATCATCTGCAGCACCTGAATAAATAGGTAACGGATTTTTGATTGCTGTTCCATCGGATAAAGTTCCTCCTGAAATAACCTTACATAATTCAATTAATCCATTTCCATTAAATTCATTCACAACTGCCGGTCCATTCTTGTCTGGCTGATCTCCACTTAAACAAAGAACTTTATTTATTCCAACAGACAGTGCTCCAAGTAGAACTGATTCAAGGGCAATCTGATTTCTATCCCTGCCAGTTAGTTGCAAGATAACGTCTAGCCCACTCCTTTTAATCTCTGATGCAACTAACAAACTATTTAAGCGGCTCTTGCAGTTTGGTGAATCTGTTACATTTACAGCATCAGCAAAACCAATAAGTTCTTCGACTTGACTGACGCATCCAGCCAAATCTGTGGTTACATCAGGTGTAGTTTCTGATGTAAATATAAAATCATTAGTATTAAACATTCTTATTTCTCCTACATAAAAGAGTGATTACAGAAAAATTTCATGAAGTCTAAGATCATTCATGCGCCTAAACATGATAATTGTTTCTGAGAAAAGCGCTACTAATTTGGCAGTCTTGTTATATCAGCTCCAAGGTATGATAGCTTCTCCTCAATCCTTTCATATCCCCTGTCAATATGATAAATACGATCTACAATGGTCTCACCTTTAGCACATAACCCTGCTAAAATTAGGCTTGCAGATGCACGCAAGTCTGTTGCCATGACTGGCGCTCCATTAATTGAATCGACTCCCTTAACAAACGCATTACTACCTTTAATAGTGATATCACAACCCATTCTGTTGAGCTCTTGGACGTGCATGAATCTGTTTTCAAATACATTTTCTGTTACCACTGATGAACCCTCAGATAATGCATTTAACACTGTAAATTGTGCCTGCATATCTGTTGGAAACCCTGGAAATGGAGCTGTAGAAATATCTACTGGTAAAATAGAATCATTTTTCATGCTTAGCTGAATATTATCATCGCCTACATTTATTGAGGCTCCACTCAATTTCAATTTATCCAAAATATTATTCATACGAGGAGCTTGTACATTTGAAATAGTTACATCGCCACCTGTTATAGCTGCTGCAATTAAATAAGTTCCAGCTTCTATCCTGTCTGCTGGTATGGAGAATTTTGATCCTGTAAGATCTTCAACACCATCAATAACAATTTCATCTGTTCCAGCCCCATTAATTTTAGCTCCCATTGAATTAAGAAAATTTGCTAAATCTTCAACTTCAGGTTCTTTAGCAACATTTCTCAGAATAGTTTGGCCTTTAGCAAGAACTGCAGCCATCATAATATTCTCTGTTCCAGTTACAGAAACTCCTGGAAAATTAATTTCACACCCAATTAATTTTTTTGAAGTTGCTTCAATATAACCATTCTTTAATTCGATCTTAGCTCCAAGCTTTTCTAATGCATCTAAATGAAAATCAACTGGCCTTGTACCAATCGCACAGCCTCCCGGAAGAGCAATTCTTGCAAAACCATAACGACTCACAAGTGAGCCAAGAACCAGAATTGAAGCACGCATGGTCTTAACTAGCTCATATCTTGCCTCAAAGTCATGCAGGTCAGATGTGGAAATTATGAAATCCATGCTCTCATTTAAGGTAATATCTGCACCCATAGAACCTAAGATCTCAAACATGGTTGTAATATCTTGAAGATAAGGTAAATTTTTAAAAGTAATAGGTTGGTCGCTTAATATTGTTGCTGCCAACATTGGCAAAGCAGCATTTTTTGCTCCAGAACAAGAGATAGATCCAGAAAGTTTATTTCCACCAACAATCCTTAATTTTTCCATGTTTACCCTATCTCTGATGGAGATTTAGTGCTCAAGCTCAAAGCATGCAACTCACCTGATTCAAAGTGATCTTTCAAAGCGCCTAAAACTAACTTATGTCGTTGCAGGGAGGTTAAGCCCTCAAATTTTTTACTCACAATCATGACTTTTGAATTGCAATCTTCTCCATCAAAAAATATCTCAGCCTCAGGAAATTGAGATTTAAGAAAGTAAGTTATGTCCATTAGATAATTTTTAACTAAAGATTAATCAAGATCAGCATCAGAAGTCCAATGCTTTATTATTTCATCGATATTTTCATTATGCTCTTTTGCAAGAGCCTGGAATTGATTTCTAAAAGTAAGCCCTAAGTTAACTCCATTTACAATTATGTTAATAATTAACCAATTTCCATTTTTATCTTTTCTTACTTTATAAGTTATTGGATATATGTTACTAGAAGTAATTAGATCCTGCTGAACATCCTCTGTTCTTTGAAATTCAGATACATCTGGAAAAATAGTAATAATCTTTTGATCACCCCATTGAGATAATGTCGAGGAATATGTATCAAGTAATGAATTTTTAAAAGATTCAATAAACTGAATTCTTTGTGATTTTGAAGCAGCAAGGTAATATTTTTTTCCCATAACGCTTGCGCCCACTCTTCTAAAATCAACCATTGGCTCAAAAACTACATTAATTTTATCTTTAAATAGCTCTGGGTCTTCAAGAAAAAGGCTTTGATTATTTCTTATAATAGAAACCATTTCTTGAGCGTGCGTATCAATAAATTGATGAGGATTAGATTCACCAACTAGGTTATTATGAAGACATAAAATTCCAAAGAAAAAAGCAATAGATTTCAAAGTAGGATTCATAAATGTATTATAACATTAGTAAAAAACTATAAATGAAATATGAAAAATAAGAATTTTATAAGTTCGGCCTTGAAGGTTATTGAAATAGAAGCTCACGCTGTGATGAGTTTAAGTAATCAAATACGCCCTGAATTTGAAAATCTATGCATGGAGATTCTTAACACCACAGGAAAATTAATTCTAATGGGTATTGGTAAATCTGGTCATATAGCTCAAAAAATCTCAGCAACATTATCAAGCACTGGGACTTCTTCATTTTTTATACATCCAACAGAAGCGGCCCATGGTGATTTGGGAATGATCAGCAAGAAAGATTCAATCTTAATTTTGTCAAACTCAGGAGAGACAAAGGAAATAATTGAGATTTTACCTGCGTTAAAGCGCTCAACTTCAAATATTTTTACCCTTACTAATAACAATCAATCAACCATTGCGAAAGCTGGAAAAATTAATTTAGTAATAAATGCTGATGAGGAAGCTTGTCCATTAGATCTTGCCCCAACTTCCTCAACCACAATTGCGTTAGTATTTGGAGATGCGCTAGCAATTGCTTTATTAGAGGCACGCGGATTTAGTAAAGATGATTTTGCAAAATCTCATCCAGCTGGACAACTAGGTAAAAAACTTACAACGCTAGTCCAAGATTTGGCTGTCATGAATGAAAAAGCCCCAATGGTCAATAAAACCACGTCATTAAAAGACGCGTTGATGGTGGTTACTGAAAAGAAACTTGGGGTAACTTTAGTTTCAGATAATAAAACAGTTTTTGGAATTTTTACTGATGGTGATCTAAGAAGATGTTTGAACAATGGGGCGGATTTAAATAAAACTCCCATTCAAGATGTCATGTCTACAAATTTTAAAAGTATTAAAAGCAATGCCCTGGCGATTGATGCTGCTGAAATTATGGAGAAAAATAAAATTTTTAGCTTGGTTGTGAACCCCTCATCAAATAAAGAGAATAGCAGTGGCATTATTACCATGCATCAACTACTAGAAGCAGGAATCATTTAAAGCAGAGAAATGTCTAAAAAGTATAAAATTTTATCAATTTTATTTGGATGTTTGTATCTTCCTATAGCCATATCAGAAGAGAATCTAGCCTTTCAAAATATTTCAATCCAATCAGATCAAGTTACTCTTGATGAAGAAACCAGACAATTATCTTTTAAAAATAAGATAAATATAAAAATTGATAGCTACATCATAAAAGGCTCTAATGCCTTGCTTAGCTACAAAGATAAAAAATTAGAAATCTATGGAAATCCAGCATCTATTAAATCTGAGACGATAGATGGTGAAGCGGAGCTATTTGTAATATATCCAAATAAATCTATGCATTTAATTGGAAACGCAAAGCTTTTAAATAAAGGAAATATAATCAAATCTAATCTTATTACATATCAAATTAATTCAAATGAATAGCGACTGTCTAACCCTAATAAATATTGAAAAGACTCTTGGCTCCAATAAGATTCTTTCAGATATTAGCTTTTCAATTGGAGCAAACGAAATTGTAGGTTTGCTTGGTCCGAATGGAGCGGGTAAAACAACAGTTTTTTATATAGCTGCAGGTCTAATTTTTCCAAATAAAGGAAAAGTACTGATTAATAATCAAGATGTTACAGTTGATCCCATGCATGCTCGAGCAAACTTAGGATTGGGTTATCTGCCTCAAGAAGCATCAATATTTTCAGATCTTAGCGTTGAAAAAAACCTGTTGGGGATAGCAGAATTATCAAATGGAGATAGAGAGCAGAAGATCCAAAAAGTAGCAAAAATTATAGATGAGTTTGCTTTAAACAAGATTCTTCAACTCAAAGGAAGGATGCTATCAGGCGGACAAAGAAGAAAGGTTGAAATAGCCAGAACTTTAATTTGTGAGCCTGACATTATGCTGTTAGATGAGCCATTTGCAGGAATTGATCCAATTGCTATTGAGGAAATAAAAGAATTACTTCAAGAAATTTCTAAGAAAAATATTTCAATTTTAATAACTGACCATAATGTTAGAGAAACATTAAGCATTTGCAGCAGAGCTATTATACTTAGTGAGGGAAGTGTTATTGCTGAGGGCAATGAGGAAAGCTTGAAAGAGAATCCTCATGTTAAGAAAAAATATTTTGGTAAAATGTTTTCCTGAAAAATGGCAATTAAGCTTGTAAGAGAGTTCAAACAAAATCAGCAGCTATCAATAACTCCACAATTAAAAAAATCAATAGACCTTCTTCAACTATCAAGACTAGAAATTATTAATAAAATTAATAGTGAGATAGATGAAAATCCTTTTCTAATAAAAGATCTTAAAAATGGATCGCCTGCAAGCTTTGATGATATGGGCCTTCTTGAGAATTTACCAAATGAATTAACTTTGCAAAATCATCTTGAATCTCAATTGGAAGACATCAAGCTTAACAATTCAGAGAAAAAAATTGCATCAGTAATTATCCAATCCTTAGAAGAAAATGGGCTGCTCCAAATAGATATAGATGAAATTGAGGAGCTCATGGAATACGCTTATTCAAGCAAAGAAATTAAAGAAGTTTTAAATAATGTTATTCAAGATTTGGAGCCGGCTGGAGTTGGTTCAAGAAATTTCAAAGAAACAATCTATATACAATTAAAAAAACAAGAAATTCCAACTGAGGAGTTAAAAATTGCTAAAAATATTCTATTTAATCCTAAATTTTCTTCCTTTGAGGATGCTAAGGCTGATTTAGCAATGAATTATCCTCAACATGATATTGAAACAGTGCTTAAAAAAATTAAAAAATGTGATCTTTCTCCTGGTTTAGAATTTGAATCTACATATTTGATCCAACCAGACTTAGAAGTTATTCCAGACAATAATCAAAATTTTAATGTTCAGTTTAAAAGAGATAACTTTCCGTTGATTAGTCTCGATCAAGATTTGGAAGAGCAGGTTAAGAATAAAATAAATAAAGCGAACAAAGAGATAAAGAAAAAAATTGGAGAAGCAAAGTGGTTGATTAGAGCTATTAATAAAAGAAATGAAACTGTGCAAAATGTTGGTACATTGATTTGCAGAATGCAGGCTGATTTTTTGTCTGATAAATCTGCTGAATTAAAGCCACTTTCTAATATAGAGCTTGCAAAGGAATTAAGGATTAGCCCATCAACTGTTTCAAGAATTTTAAGGTCTAAGTATATACAAACACCAAAAGGTGCAGTTTCTATGAAATCACTCTTGGCCAGCTCTGTATCTAAAACTAGAAAAGTTACGCCGATGCAATTAATGGAAGAAATTCAGAATATAGTTAAAGGGGAGAAAAAAAAGTTAAGTGATCAGAAGATCTCAGATATCCTAAATAAGCGAGGATTTAACTTATCTCGACGAACAATCTCAAAATATCGAAAAAAAATAAATCTACCAGATTCAAGAAATAGATAATTCATAATTTAGTGAGTTAGAATTGGAGTTATGAATGAGATAACACCTCGCCACTTCTCGTCTGAAGATCTGCTGAAAAGAATTCAGGGTCAAGAGGTGGAGCCTTCAATTAACCAGATTAAAAGGATCTTATCTGGCATGCACCCTTCCCAGGTTGCGCATAGCATAGAGTCACTCCCACCCAAAGAAAGAAAATTTTTATGGTCACTGATTGAGACCCAAAATGAGGGCGAAATCATTGCAGAGTTACACGATGAAATTCAACAAGAGCTTATCTCAGAGATTTCACCCGAAGAACTTATTACTATAATTGGTGACTTGGAGCTTGATGAGATTGTTGATATTCTTCAAGTTCTTCCAGATCAAAAAACGGAAAATATTTTATCAGCTATGTCTCAAAGAGACAGGCAGAGAATTCAAGAAGCCTTAGAATACCCCGAGGACTCTGCCGGTGGGCTGATGAATACCGATATTATAAGCGTAAGACCAAAGCATAATCTAGAAGTTGTAATGAGGTATCTTCGCGCTCAACGAAAATTACCAAAAAATACTGATCAAATATTTGTTGTTTCAAGAGAAAATAAATATCTAGGCTCTTTGCCAATTTCCTCAATTGTTGTTTCAGATCCAGGTCTAAATGTAAGAGAGTTAATGGAAACTGAAATCCAACCATTGGAAGCAGGTTTAGATGATAAAGGTGTATCTAGGTTGTTTGAACAAAATGATTGGGTGTCAGCACCAGTAGTAGATTCTAAATCAAGATTAATAGGCAGAATAACAATTGATGATGTGGTCGATGTCATTATGGAAGATGCTAATCAAAATTTTCTTGGAATGGCTGGAGTGGCGGAGGATACGTTTGCTGCACCAGCAAGAGCTGCAAGAAGTAGAATTTTATGGCTATCAATTAACCTTCTTACTGCTTTTATAGCATCTATGACAATAAGCCTCTTTCAAGCAACAATTGATCAAATAGTTTATTTAGCAATTCTTATGCCTATTGTTGCAAGCATGGGTGGAGTTGCTGGAACTCAGACCTTAACGATTATGATTAGAGGATTAACACTTCAGCAAATCAATCAATCAAATTTAAAATGGCTCTATAAAAGAGAAGTAGCAGTATCAATTGTAAACGGAATACTATTATCCATCTTGGTTGGAGGAATAACATATTTCTGGTTTGGGGACGCGATCATGGCAACTCTTATTTGTGTTGCCATGGTTACAAACTTAATATGCTCTGCAATTGCAGGTATTTTTATACCTGTTATTTTACGAAGATTTAATCAAGATCCAGCCATTGCAGGAAGCGTCGTTGTAACGACTGTTACTGATGTAATAGGTTTCTTCTCTTTTCTTGGTCTTGCAACTTTCTTTCTTATTTAACTCTTTCTAATTTCGGTTCTGAGATAGTGCCAATAATTTCATATTGATAATTAGTCAGGTCATTTATATCTTCTTCAAAGATTTCATTTATTACTGCTGAGCCAGCAACTGCCGGAAGCCCACCAAGGATTGCTGCATACCATGGAAGATTTTCTCCAATTCTAATCCTCAAGTCTAAATTGAGATCTAATTCATCAAGATTATTTTTAGAGTTTTTATTGATTTGACCTACCCACTTCATTTTAGCTGCATTTGTTTCTATAAATAATGGAGATGCAAGCCTCAACTTTGATTTGCTGAATAACAGGTCTCCCTCAACCCTACTTAATTGGGTTGAGATATACTCATCAATTGAAAGATCTAAATTTGCCAACTTGCCAAGGATATTTCTTAAATTCAGGACTCCAAGTAAGTTAAAAGCCAAAGAATCAGAGATAGAATCATTTATTGCTAGATCTTTCAAAATAAAATTACTCTCTCCTTCTATGTGACTTAATGTAGAGAGTTCTTTCCATTGTAAATTAATAGATCCATTAAAATATGAAAAATCTGCAAAGTGTCTTAAATAAGGGATCTTATTTGAATCTTTAATTAAAAAATCTCCACTTATTTTATAAAGAGGCTTAACCTTATCGATTGAAAAATATGCAATTGAAGATTTTTTCAATGGTTTGATAGATATTAGATTTGAATTTAATTTAATGTTATTGACAGTGAACTTCTTTTGATTGTTTAAGAGGTACGCTTCAAAATCCTTAATCTTTATTTTACCAAGAGAAGAGTTTTTTATAATAAGTCTAGAATTCAGACTTGCATTAGAGGTTGATTGCGAAGAATTTATAAATTCTATATCAGGTATAGTTGAGTCATTTATCTCTATTCTCATAAACCCAGTCTGATCCATCCTGAGGTTTAAATTAAGATTATCTGAGATTAAACTACCTACAATTTCTGAGTTATTTAAATCAAACAAACCTGAAAGATCAGAAAAATTATTATTATAAAATTTAAAATTTTTAATTTTGAAAGCGAATTGATTAAGATTTATGGATGTTGATTCGGAGTTCCTTGGAAATGCAGAGCTTAATAAGCTCTCAGTTAAAACCTCTGAATAAAGATATATATTCAATCCAGGCTCGTTAGCAAAACTCATATACTTTTCAGGAAGTTTTGCGCCTATTGAAATATATCCAACATATTTACTGAAATCTTTTATGTGCATATCAATTTTTTTGTTGATAAGTTTAAGAGATGGATTTGAGAAATTACTTATCAAGATTTCTGTCGGCAGCCTTGATAATTTCTTTTTTGAAAGCGAGTTTAATGGTGAATCAAACTCAATATTTTTAAGATCCGAATTGATCTTTAGCATTGGTAGAGAATTTTTTTTCAAATTGAGATCGATTTTAAAAAGATCATCGCCAGAAACTTGGAAGTAATATGAATCAGGAATGAAGTTTCCTGGCTCTAAATTGATATTGGTAGAGAAGGTTAAATCATATTTTTTAGTTAAACCTGTACCCATAAGAAGAATTGAAAGCTTCTCTTTCATGAAGCTTGATGATAATAGCCCATAAATTTTATCTAAATCAACAATATAGATACTTGCCTTATTAAGATTGATTTCATGAGGTCGCACTATTGGTAAATAGAAGTTATTTGTTTTTACTGAAATAGCGTTATTAAGATTTAAGCTTGATAGTTTAATTTCACCTTTATGCTCTGCTTGCACGTTAGGTAAATTAAAATTTTCATCTCCCAGGCCCAATGAATCCTTTAGATCCATTGATTTTATAGAATGTAGAGAATAAAAACTAAGCTTTTGAGACTTATAATTTAATAAACCATAGGCAGGCTCATAAGAAAAATTAGTTGCTCTGCCAGATGGTGAAAAAATATATAAATTTTCATTATCGGCCTCAATTAATGGTCTTGAAAAATCTATTACTAAATCCTCATTAAAAGTTAGTCTTGATTCATTAATTAAAATTTTTGCTTTCAACCCACCCTTCAAGCCCTTTCTGGGGCTAGAGTAATTAAAATAAATTGAATTTTGCCTTCCAGAAACAATACTTGTATCTATATAGTCACCAAATGCATTTAAAGAATCAGGAAGAGAGAATGCAATTAAGTCTTTTGACATATCCTTGCCTTTCAGCTCAATAGAAAAAGGATTGATTGATTTAGGATTGATCTGCAAAGCAAGATCAATCCTAGCAGATTGATTTTTAACTCTAGCTATAAAATCAAGAGCTGAACCAGAAAAGTCTCCCACTCCTTTGATTGATACTGGGGTAAAGTTTTTCTTGTGATTTTTCAGAATAGAGGCTTCTGAATTTACTAAGAATTTTACATTCTCCCCATATCCTGAAAAGTCTCCACTAAGATTTAAAATTTCTTTAAAGTACAGATCTTTGAGATCTATATCTTTAATAAATCCTGAATATTTTGGAAAGATGCTCTCAAATGATATAAAAAGATTCTCAATAATTAAGTTTGTAAATTTTAATTTGTCTATTTCAAGAATCTGGGGTGAAAGAAAGAATCTTGGAACAGTAACCGATTTTTTTTGAAGGTTAATTTGAATTGGATTTTCTTCATCTACCAATGGGTTAAGAAATTCAGTTAATGTTAATGTGCCAATATTTTTTTTAGACTGAAAGTGAAAAGATCCTTTATTTGGGTTAATTAATAATGAATTTAAAAATAAACTATTGGAATTAAAAGAACCTTTAATAATTGATTGATCATTCTGCAATTCACCAAGAGCATTGATTTGAAAAGTTAAATCCTTGATGGGTGACGCACTAAAAGCTGGAATCAAACTAAGCCATTTATAAGAGTGCAGATTTAATGAGAAGCGATGAGAATCTTCAACAACATCCACTGCAACTGTACTAAGATTGTTATCATGAAGAAAACTAAGTTGGCCAGACAATGAGCTGGATAATTTACCAAAAAGATCTCCATTTATCTCAATAATTGAATCATTTCTTTGATATTTAAAATTTTTAAATGACAATAAAAATTCATCGTTGAGATCTACAAAAAAATTTTGAAATGGGTTGGATGTCGATATTTCTGAGTGAAGAAAATAGCCATCTTTGATAGTTATGCTGCTAATACTTATTGGCTGAAAAAAAAGTTGAGGTTTAAGTGATGTAGCTAATACCAACTCTTTGATCTTAAGTATTGACCTATCATTGCTCATAATATGAATATCAAAAAATTTAAAATTTTGATTTAAGGCATTTCCAGTATTCTGCAATTCAGAAAAATCTATTGAGTGGGAAGTAAGAGCGTATTGATCTATGGCTTTAATAACACTTGCAGGAAATAAGGTTAATAAAAAAAGGGATAGGAAAAATATCCAACTTAAAATGCCTACGCCAATAGTAGAAATAAAAAATAACCTCTTCATGCTCTATGAGTTTGAAAAAATAGTTCTTCTAAAAGCTCTCATAATGAAATAAACCCCTATCCATAAAACTGAAGTGATTAGAAAACTAATTATCAGAACAACATAAGAATAATTATACGGAGAGAGCAAAAGGTATTTACATGCTATGTGGAAAGTAGACGCGCCTGAAAAAAAAACCGATAATTGAAAATAGGAAAAAATTCTAAAACGAAAAACATATAAGTGGATAATGTAAGAGGTTGCAACAAAAAAAAGCATATTAAAACCAATTACATTTGAAAACAATAAATCAATTACCAGCCCATAAAATAATGCAGCTGAGCTATGGAGTTTCTCTGGCATTGCAAAAACCCAGTAAGAGAAAATTAAAAAACTAAAATTTAATTCAAAAAATATTTTAATAGTTAATGGGTTGAGGGAATAATCAAGCCAAGAACCTAAAATAATAGTTGATAAAATGATTAAGTGATTACTAAACTTCATCAGTCTCTTTAATCACAATCCCATAAAAATTTTCTTCTAAAGGATTTGTTTTTAAGCTTACTATAACTTCAATCTCATTCATGGATGCTCGGCTGATTGAAGAAATAAATCCAATCTCAATATCTCTTAAAAAAATGCCGCCTAGCCCAGACGTATATACGAGATCACCAATCTGACTTTCAAAATTATCATTTTCTTTGTTTAACTTGCATGAAATTAACATTGGTTTACCTTTGCCTCTAGCATCACAATAAAAAAATTTCGATTTAATAGGTAATATGTGCTTAGTATCTGAAAAAAGGATGACTTCAATAAAGCCTAGGTAAGTATTTTTAATTTGCCCAATAAATGAGTTTCCTGCAAAGACAGGAACATTTTCTCCAATTTCAACTTTATTAGGATTATGTAAAAAGATTTTATGCGTTGAACAGCAAAGATAGTTTTTTAAATCTATTGAAGCTATCTTATATATCTCAATATCATCAGTTTTAAATGTACGAGTTAAAGTCTTTTGAAAATTAATGATTTGAACTTTCTCTTCATTATCTTTTCTTTTAACAAAATCGAGTGTTCTTATTTGAAGAATTTCCTCCCTTAATTCTTTATTTTCTTTCAAAAGATTTCTGTTTTTCTGGAAAGAGGAAAATGTGTTACTAATATTTTCTAACATGCTACTAGAAATTATCTGAGCATATAGTGCAGTTCCTTGAAAAAAACTTCTCAATGGAGAAAAAGACTGATAGCTAATATCGCTAAATAACAAAAATGCTGAGAAAAAAAAGCAAATTGCGTAATTTTTTACGGGAGTATATGTAGGCGTAGATCTCGCCATATTTAGTTATTTATTCTGTAGAAAGTAAATCAATATTGTACTTGTCAATAATTTCAAGAGCCTTGCCTCCGCCTCTTGCAACACATGTCAATGGATCTTCAGCGCAAATCACTGGAATTCCGGTAGAAGAAGAAATTAGCTTATCCAAATCTCTCATTAATGCCCCTCCTCCAGTAAGAACAATCCCTCTTTCAGCAATATCTGCTGCAAGCTCAGGCGGGGAAAGTTCAAGGGCATTTCTAATAGCCCTTACAATTCCAGATAAGGGGTCTCTCATAGCCTCATATGCTTGAGAACTTTTTAAAGTGAAAGTTTCTGGGATTCCTTCGGCTAAATTTCGTCCAGTTACATTCATTTCAAAATCTTCAGAATCAGGAGATGCACAGCCAATAGTATGTTTAATTTTTTCAGCAGTGGATTCTCCAATCACACATCCATAATTCCTTCTAATCCATGAAGTGATTGAGCTATCCAAGGTATCGCCGCCAATTTTTACTGACTCAGAATAAACTACTCCATTTAATGAGAGAATAGCAATCTCCGAAGTGCCCCCTCCAATATCAACAACCATATTGCCGTTAGCCTCTTCCACTGGAAGACCGGCCCCAATAGCTGCTGCCATAGGTTCTTCAATTAATTTGACATCTCTTGCCCCTGCGCCTAAAACTGATTCTCTAATGGCGCGTCTTTCAACCTGGGTAGATCTACATGGAACACAAACAAGAACTCTGGGACTTGGTTTGATATACCTTTGTTCATGAACTTTTGCTATAAAGTGCTGAAGCATCTTTTCTGTAACTTGGAAATCAGCAATAACACCTTCTGATAAAGGTCTAATTGCTTTAATATTTCCAGGCGTTCTTCCAAGCATTTTTTTAGCTTCATGCCCTACTGCTACAACTGTTTTTTGACCTCGGCTTTCACGAATTGCTACAACAGATGGTTCATTAAGTACTATTCCTATGTCTTTTGTATAAATTAATGTGTTAGCTGTGCCTAGGTCTACTGACAAATCATTAGAAAAAAGGCCTCGAACAGTTTTAATTAGATTGAAATCCACTATGATATTCCCTGTAAATTCATTTTAAGATACTTTTTATATTTTAATATTGCGCATCAGAAATAGATAATATCATATGGACCAAGAAACAGTCAGAACTATTTGCTATCTAGCTAGGCTCGAAATAGATCACAAAAAATCTGAAAAAATACAAAAAGATCTTGAGACAATTATTGAGCTCATAGGTAGTCTACAATCTACTGATACAACTAACGTTGAACCTCTTTACAGCCCCCTTGAAATGACAGCCCTTAAACATGAAGATGTCGAAAAATCTGATAACAAAAAAGAAAAATTCCTTGAAAATGCAGCCGCATCAAATGAAGACTATTTCCTAGTCCCGAGAGTTGTTGAATGAGCATTCAATTTAAATCTATCGTTGAGCTTAGAGCAATGCTAGATAAGAAATCAATATCTACTCCAGAATTAACTCAAGAATCTCTTCGATTAGCTAAAAAATATAAAGAATTAAATTGTTTTGTAACAATGAATGAAGAAATGGGCCCTAAAAAAGCTAGCGCTATAGAGCTAGATAAAAAAACTACTTCATTAATTTCAGGAATACCATTGGCTCAAAAAGATTTATTTTCCACAGAGGGATTAAGAACAACATGCTCTTCAAAAATACTAGAAAATTTCATCCCTCCCTATACCGCAACAGCAGTTGAAAAACTTGAAGATGCAGGCTCAATTACCATTGGTAAAACAAATATGGATGAGTTTGCAATGGGCTCTTCTAATGAAACTAGCTATTTTGGTAATGTTCATAACCCATGGAAAAAAGGATATGTTCCTGGTGGAAGTTCAGGTGGATCTGCTGCAGCCGTAGCTGCTGGAATTGTTCCTGCTGCAACTGGGACAGATACCGGCGGATCAATTCGTCAACCTGCTGCGCATTGCGGGATAACAGGTCTTAAACCCACATATGGAAGAATATCAAGATGGGGGATGATAGCTTTTGCTTCTAGCCTTGATCAAGCAGGGCCTCTAGCAAGAACAGCTGAAGACTGTGCAATCCTTCTCAATGAAATGGCTGGGCATGATCTAAAAGACACCACATCATTGGACGTTAAAGTTCCTGATTATCGAGAAAATATTGAAAAACCTATTAATCAATTAAAGATAGGCATAATAAAAGAATTCAACCTAAGTGAACTGGACAGTGAGGTCCAGTCTCGTTTTCAAGATTCAAAAGATCTCTATGAAAAGCTTGGGGCTGAATTTGTAGAGGTATCACTCCCAAATATCTCAGCATCAGTTCCAACTTATTACTCTATTGCTCCAGCCGAATGTTCTTCAAATCTATCACGGTTTGATGGAGTTCGTTTTGGGCACAGAGCAGAAAATACAGAAGATTTAAATGATCTCTATATAAAATCAAGAAGTGAAGGTTTTGGAGACGAAGTCAAGCGAAGAATATTAATAGGAACATATGCTCTTTCTGCTGGTTACTATGATGCTTACTATAAAAAAGCACAACAGGTAAGAAGATTAATAAAAAATGATTTTGATAATGTATTTGAAACAGTTGATTTGTTGATGACACCTACTTCCCCAAATACCGCCTTCGCTTTTGGAAGTAAAGGTGCTCAAAATCCAGTTGAACTTTATTTAGAAGACCTTTTTACGATTTCTTCTAATTTAGCTGGCTTGCCTGCTATATCTATTCCACACGGGCAAATAAATTCTCTTCCAGTTGGATTGCAATTAATTGGTAATTTTCTAAGAGAAGATCAACTGCTTAATGCCGCACATGTTTTCCAGGAAAATTCAGACTTTCATCTCATGCAACCCACCATGGAGAATTTTTTATGATCTGGGAAACCGTTATAGGGCTTGAAACACATGTTCAGCTCTCAACAAAAACAAAGTTATTTTCTAGAGCTTCAACAGCTTTTGGAGAAAGTCCAAATACAAATGTCAATCTAATTGATTGTGGGCTCCCTGGGGTATTACCATCAGTTAATAAAGAAGCTTTTTATAAGGCAATTCGCTTTGGAATGGCAGTAGATGCTCAAATCAATCAAACTTCTATTTTTGATCGGAAAAATTATTTTTATGCTGACTTGCCTAAAGGTTATCAAATCACTCAAATGGATTTACCAATTGTACTAGGCGGATCAATTGAAATTGCTATCGATAATTCAGTGAAAACGATAAATATTACCAGAGCGCATTTAGAAGAAGATGCCGGAAAATCAATTCATGATCAATTTGATGGTTACTCTGCAATTGACCTTAATCGTGCCGGAACTCCCCTTCTAGAAATTGTCTCAGAACCAGAAATTTCAAACGCAAAAGAAGCAGTTGCATATATGAAGGTAATGCATCAACTGGTAACTTACCTCGACGTATCTGATGGAAATATGGCTCAAGGCTCACTGAGATGCGATGCAAATGTATCAATTAGAAAAAAAGGTGATTCAGAGCTCGGAACAAGGACAGAAATCAAAAATATCAATTCCTTCAAATTTATTGAGAAAGCTATTAATTATGAGATTAAAAGACAAATTAAAATTCTTGAAAACGGTAAAAAAGTTGTTCAAGAAACTAGGCTTTATGATAGCGCCAAAGATGAAACTCGACCAATGAGATCAAAAGAATTTGCAAATGACTATAGATATTTTCCTGAGCCTGATTTATTGCCAGTCGTTATTTCAAACCAAGAAATGCAAGACATCAAAGATAATTTTCCTGAGCTACCCAAAGATAAAGAAGCAAGATATGAGAAAGATTTCAAACTTTCATCATACGACTCTAGAATCTTAGCATCTTCAAAATCCATGGCAGATTTTTTTGAAGATGCCGCCAAGAAAACAAAGAATTTTTCTTTGCTGTCTAATTGGATGATAGGTGAAATTAGCGCGTTTTTAAATAAAGAAGCTATTGAGATTAATGAATCTCAATTAATTCCAAACAATATTGCCATGCTGATTAATAGAATAGATGATCAAACTATTTCTGGAAAAATTGGAAAGTCTATTTTTGAAGAGATGTGCTCTACCGGAGAGTCTCCTGATCAGATTATTGAATCTCAAGGATTAAGGCAGTTATCGGATGATGGAGAAATAGAAAAATTAATAGATGCAGTTATAGAAGATCATTCTAAGCAAGTTGCAGCATATTTAGACGGCAAGGAAAAACTATTTGGATTTTTTGTCGGACAAGTTATGAAATTGACCGAAGGGAAGGCTAACCCTGAAACGGTTAATAAGATCCTAAAAGAAAAATTAAAGAAATAGTCTACCTTTTAAATGGCTCAACTGTCATAGATATAACATTGTTAGAGAAGTTTCCTTGCACACCAATATTTTTTAGTTGCTCATTCTTATCTTTTGGCCAATAAAAAGTTCTAAAAATATGATCCCATACTATAAGATTGTTTCCATAGTTATGGTTTGCTATTTCAGGCTCAAGATTATGATGCCACCTATGTAATTCTGGTCCAGAAAAAAAATAATTAAGCAGTCTTTGATCTTGCTCAGCATTAACATGTTGCCAGTATCCATGGACGGTACTAAAGATAGTAACTAAGGCGATAATTTTGCCTTCAGCCCCTAAAAGCAATAAGGGAACTGCTCCGCTAACCTGAAGCAATGTAACATCTAGATAATGAAATCTTGTTGCATTAAACCAGTAAAGTCTTTGAGGATTGTGATGAATTTGATGAAATCGCCATAAAAAAGGAATCTCATGACAGCCCCTATGGAACCAATAAAGCCCAAACTCTGAAATTACAAGTGCTAAAACCAATTGAAGAACTATATTTAACTCTGTTGGCCATAGATCAAAACCCCCTCCAGAGAATCTAATTGCAATAGAAGCAAGAAAAATTTGTAATAATTGACTTTGTAATAAAAT